>Ga0105049_10003267_pt1 | contig 19181 bp, 15 predicted proteins | sample MAT06_FD_78087 | JGI IMG/M metagenome (GOLD analysis project Ga0105049, IMG submission 78087) | Freshwater microbial communities from Lake Fryxell liftoff mats and glacier meltwater in Antarctica - MAT-06 | ecosystem: Environmental > Aquatic > Freshwater > Ice > Liftoff microbial mat | place...
CGAGGGCATCCTCGCCATCGACCGCGGTCTCGACGCTGTAGCCACGCTTCTCGAGCACGGTCGCCACCATGCGGAGAATCCAGGCATCGTCGTCTGCCACGAGTACGTGCGGCATCGCCGTTCGGCAAGGTAGCGTGCCGACTGCGATCCTGGCAACGCCGACGGTACGCAGTCCGGAGGTTCGCGAAGGGTTCCGAGGCCCAAGCCCCTGATCTGCTCCGAGGTGCTCGCATCCTTCGCGCCGAGATCGCTCGTGTTCTGCGAGTTACGGCACCCGTGCCGGCGCCGGCCCGGGCCGTGCCGCGGGGAGCGCGTCTTTCACGACCGTGGCCGTCCACGTACCACGATCACGTAGCAGCATACGGCCATCCGCGAGCGCGACGACCACGCGACCAGCCTTGTCGACGACGACGCCGACGGCGGTGCCGGCGGGAGTCGCGTCGATTACCTGACGGGCAAGTGCGCCCTTCGCGATCGTGATCAACTCACGCGTTCTGCCGATCGCGACGACCGCGACGAGCTTGTCGTCGACCGCGGTCGCGGCCTGGAACTTCGCACCCGTGGGCCATGCGATCGACTTCCCGGCGCGGAGGTCGTACACGCCGGTGTCGACGATCGCCCACCGATCGTCGACCAACCGGACCACCCGACGAGGCGCCCCGGCGATCGGCGTCACCTGCTTGCCCTCGACACGCGCGAGCCCGCGATCAGTCGCGATCACGATCGTCTTGCCGGCGCCGATCGCGAGGATCGCTGCGGGCGCGACGGCGAGCTTCTCGGGCTCGCCACGGCGCGTGCGATCGAGCGCATAGAGCTGGCGCTTGACCGCGGCGACCGCGCGCGAACCACTGGCCATCGTCGCCTTGTCCTTCTGGTGGAGGCGGATCGCTGACCAGCCGTTGGGCGCGAGCTTGTAGACCGCGCCGTCGCCCGCAGCGACCACGTCCCCACCCGCGCGCCCTGCGACGACCAGGTCATTGGCGGTCGCGATCCGCTGCGTGCGGACCCACGCGCCGGTGCCGTCGGGTGCATAGACCTCGCCATGTGGGCCGAGCGCGATCGCTTGCCGCGCGTCGTCCTTCAGCGCAGGGACGAGCAGGGCAACGGTTTCGGCGTGTGCCGATCCGAGCATCGCCGCGATCGCCGAAGCGATCAGCGCGACGCGACCGTTCACTTGGCGGAGCCGGAACCGGAGTCCGAGCCGACGGCCGGCTTCGGCGTGGCCTCGGCCGAGTGGAAGCCGCACTTCTCCAGCTCGATGCGCGAGGTCGCCTTGGACGCGCACTCGACGGCCTCTTTGGACGAGCCACTGCGGCAGCGCCGGATCGGTGGCGCGAGGTCGGTCGCGTATGCCTGCGTGCCCATCAGCTTCCGCATGTTCTCGATCGCCTTCTTGCACGACTCTTCGTCGGGCTTGTCGCACCCGATGGCGAACGTCATCACGACGAGTGCGAAGGAACGTGCGAGCCGCTTCATGACCATGCCTGCTCGGACTCTACCAGCTCGCGTGCGCGGTCGAGATCCTGGCCGGTGTCGATCTCGCGCCACTGGCCCTCGATCAGGATCGGGTCGATTCGCATGCCGCCATCGATCAGGTGCTGCCAGAGGTCGGTCAAGTACGCGTTGCGATAGGTCGCCGCGCGCTGGAACGGCGTGGTGTCGCGTCCGGCGAACTGCTCCTGCAAGCGATCGATCGTACGCGCGGCCGTGGCGACGCCGCGCTCCGACAGCCTCGTCAGGCCGATGTACTCGCCGATCGCCTCGGCGGGCGGCAGCGCACGTTTGCCGACCCGCGCGATGGTGCCATCGGGCATCAGATCCGAGACCTCGCCCTCGTCGAGCGGATGCTCGGTGCGGCCGACGTAGATGTCGCGGAACCGGCTGTCGATCACGAGGCCGATGTCCGCCGTCGATTCGATCGCCGCGCGCGCGACCGTCGGCGTGAAGATGATGTCCGAGTACGTCAGCAGGCACGGCGCATCGAGGAACCGGCGTGCACACGCGAGCGAAAGTAGGATGTTGTTGGTCTGCCACTCGGGGTTATCGACGAACTGGATCGAGCACGGCGCCGGCGACAGGCCCTTCGCGAGCTCCTCGAGCACGTCGCCGCGATAGCCGCGGATGATCACCAGCTCCTCGATGCCAGCGCGGTGGAACGCATCCCAGATCCAGCCGAGGATCGGGCGCGAACCCACTTGCACCATGCACTTCGGGATCTCCTCGGTGTGCCGACCGAGGCGCTTGCCGCGGCCGGCGGCGATCACGATCGCGCGCTTGATGTCACTCACGTGGGCTCCCCGGGTGGCGATGATGATGATGATGATGATGATGATGATGATGATGATGATGATGATGATGATGATGATGATGGTGATGGTGATGGTGATGGTGATGGTGATGATGGTGGTGCGAAGCGTCCGAGCTTGAGCAGGATCGTGGCGAGGCACTTCAAGAGATAGAGCGCGTTGATGCCGGCGTACGCCCAGAAGTAGATGTCGATCCGATCGAACGCGGCGCAGATCCAGATGTACTGGGGGTAGTGGACGACCACGCGGCTCGCCATCTCGAGCGCCGTCAGCACGAGCCCGATCGGCCCCTTGCGCCCACCGACCTCCGCGGGTTGCCCGTCCTCGGTTGCCTGCTTGGCGCCGAGCTCTGGCCGGCGGAGGAACGACGTCAGCGAGAGCCCGGCGGCGAGACAGAACAGCCCGGCGAGGCCGACCAGCAGGAGCCGTTGATCGGCCTCCTGCTGCCACAGCCGGATCGCGACCGCGCCGAAGATGAACATCGCCTTGAGCTCGTCCATCAGGAAGTCGAGCAGGTGGCCGGCGGGCGAGGCGATCTTGCGGAGGCGGGCGAGCTGGCCGTCGGCGCAGTCGAGCACGAACGAGAATTCGTAGACGAGGGCGGCCATCACCAACCAGAAGTGACCCGGCAGCAGGATCAGCATCGCGGCGGCGACGGCGGCGATGATCGCCGAGCCAAACGTCACCTGGTTCGGGGTGATCGGCGTGTTGCGAAGGACGTAGACGACGACCGATGCGGGCGGCCGCGCGACGTACTCGGTGAACCGATTGATGTCGCGCTTCTTCTTCGAGGATCGATAGATGGCGACGATCTCGGAGAACACGGCGGCGCGATACTAGCCAACCTCGAGAAAATCGCGAGTTCTCCGGGTCGCAGCATGAGGCGTCCGGATCGCACCGGGTTGGCGGCTATCGCTTGCAGTGGCCAGGGCCACTGGCATGCTCGTCGCCATGCGAACGATGCTCGCGCTGGCGCTCGTCGCCACATCGACGGCCAGGGCAGAGTCCGTCTCGTCGCTCCAGGCGGCGCTACCGGCGGGCTGGAAGGTCGTCCGCACGAGCGAGGCGCTCACGATCGAGCGTGCACGGCCGGTCAAGGTCGCCGGGCAGTACCTCGCGAACGCGCACTACACCAACGTGCCGGTCCAGGCGGCGCCGACCGCACCCGAGATCAAGCTCCGCCTTCGCTACCGGATCGAGCCGGCGTGGTCGGCCGCCAAGCTCTCGCAGGCCACGACCGAGAATACCAGGCTGTACGCGACGCTGCCCACGCTGCGCACCCGCTACCAGATCGACGACATCCGCACGGGCAAGGGCAGACCCCTGCCATCAACGCCCGACGAGGAGCGCCGCCTTCGCGAGTACCAGGCCGCCTACGACAAGACGCTCGCGGCTGTCGTGCGGTTACCGCGCTGTACGATCGACCTCGGCAACGGCCGCGCGAGCCTGTTCGACGACGAGACCACGTACGATCAGCTCTCGCTGATGGTCGATCCCCCGATCGCGATGCGCGAGACGTTCGCGATCGTCGAGCTGGTCAAGCGGCGCTGTCGCTGAGGCGTGCGCCAGGTTTGCCCTTGCTGTCCTTGAGATAGCGCAGGAGATCGCGCGGGAAGCCCGGCTGTGCCGCGAACACCCGCGCGAGCATCGCCTTGTGGCCGAGGCCGCTGATGCCGCGCACGTGATCGATCAGCGCGTGCATGCGCTCGACATCACCCGCGCGCGGCGCGATCGGACCATGGGCACCGAGGACGTGCGCGATGTCGGCGGTGCGCAGCGCTGCGAGGCTCGCGTGCAGCGCCGGCATCGATCGCCAGAGCAGCAGCGAGAAGCTCGCGAACCCGACCGGATCGACGAGGCCGAACGCGAACGCGGACATCCGCGACACCGCTGGTACATCGCCGGCGAACGCGATCACGTCCTGTGCGATCAACGTCTTCGACGGTCGATCGAGGATCATCTCCTCGTCGAACAGATGGCCCGCGATCGGGAAGCGCTCGAGCTCGGCGGGCAGGGCGAGCGCTCCGAGCACGCCGTCGACCGTCAGGTGATGCGCCGACTGATGCCGTAGATGCCCCTCGGTCGCGACCGCGAGCGCCTCGGGGAACTGGCGACGCGCAGGCTCGACGAACGCGCTGTGTCCTTTGCCCTGCACGATCAACCACCGCACCGTGCCGAGCTGCGCGATCGCCCGTGCGATGCGTTCGTCGAACGCGACCGGATTGAGGATCGCGACGTCACCCGACCCGAGCTTGATCACCGTCGCGACGGAGTCGCGCAGCAGCGGCGAGCCGGCCATCGGGAACTGATGCGCGACGCGCCAGATCCTCCCCGGGATGATCTCGACCAGCACCTGCGGCGTCGGCTCGAGGCGCCACTCGGCCTCGGTGGGCAGCAGGCCGATCTGCGGGTGGTCGATCGCCAGCGCGCGTGCCGTCTCGAGATCGCGCGCGGCACGATCCGGATCGCGCGCGCGCCATACCCACGCGGCATAGAGGTGCGCCGGAAAGGCCTTGCCATGACTCGCGACCAGCTTCCGCGCCGTGTCGACGACATCGACGCGGATCATCCCGGGCTGCGTCAGCCCCCACGCGATTCGTTGAGTCGCGCGAAAGAACGCGTTCGGGTTGCCGCCGAGCTGGGTAACAAGTCGCCACTCGTCTGCCGTGTCCTTGCCGAGCAAGTAGATCGATCGCATCGGCTTCAGCTCTCCGGTGGCAGCGAGAGACGCCGGGCGATCTCGCCGATCGACACCCGGTCGGGATCGAGCTTCTGTTGCACCAGCAGGAACGTGTTCATCGCGCCTTTCCCTTTGACCTCGATCGGGCCGCGCGCCTCGAAGTCGAACTGGTTCTCGAGCAGCTTGAACGTGGTCTCGGTGACCTGGATCCGTCCCGGCAACCCGGTCGATTCCATCCGGCTCGCGGTGTTCACGGTGTCGCCCCACAGATCGTAGATGAACTTCTTGGTCCCGATGACGCCCGCGACCACCGAGCCGGTGTGGATGCCGATCCGGATCGACAGCGCCGAGCCGGTGCGCTTCGCGTAGGCCTCGACGCCGGCCTGCATGTCGAGCGCCATGTGCGCGATCGCGGTCGCGTGATCCGCGATCGGTTGCGGGACGCCGGCGACCACCATGTAAGCGTCCCCGATCGTCTTGATCTTCTCGATCCCGTGCTGCTCGGCGAGCTTGTCGAACAGGCTGAACAGCTCGTTGAGCATGGTCACCAGCTCCTCGGGGCTGGTGTTCGACGCGAACGTCGTGAAGCCCGCGAGGTCGGCGAACATCACGCTCACCACATCGAACCGGTCGACGATCAGGCTCTCGCCATGCTTGAGCCGCTCCGCGATCGGCCCGGGCAACACGTTGAGCAACAGGCGCTCGCTGGTCGCCTTCTCCTCGGTGAGCTCGCTGGTCCGTTGCTTGACCATGTCCTCGAGGTTCTCGCTGTGGAGCTGGATGGTGTCCGCCATCTGGTTGAAGTTCTTTCCGAGCTGGCCGATCTCGTCCTTGGTCCAGACCTGCGTACGCGCGGTGAAGTCCTTGTCGGCGAACCGGCGCACGGTCCCTGTCAGCGCGAGGATCGATCGCGTCAGCACGGTGCCCATCGCGATCGACACCAGCAGCGCGAGCGCGATCACCGCGAGCGACAGCTTGATCGCGAGGCTGCTCGCGTCGTCGAGCACGGCGCGCATCTTGACGTCGGAGATGTCGACCCCGAGCACGCCGAGGCAGTTGCCCTTGGCATCGCGCAGCGGCTTGCCGGAGATGTCGGACAGCGGAATGTAGGCCGACACGCTCGTCAGATCGAACTCCTCGTCGTAGACGAACTCGGGTTCGAGCTCGCTCGAGCATCCGGAGAGCGCCTTCTTGAGCAGCGGAATCTCGTCGACCGCGTACTCCTGGTCGAAGTGGCTGATCTCCTCGTGCTCGCCGAGCTTCTCGCCGCGCGCCGCCTTCGCACGCAGCTCGAGTACGTCGGCGTCGACGATGAACCGCGGCTTGTCGGGATTCTCGGCCGGCGCGAGCAGATACGCGAAGTGGATCAGGTCCGCCTCGGTCGAGCGGATCATCCGCAGCTGGTCGTAGATGATCTTGTAGTCGGCGGAGTGCTCGATCTCGCCGACCTTCGCCTCGTCCTCGGAGACGCCACGCTTCTCGAGCAGCCGCCGATAGGCCGCGAGATCGATGGCGTGGCGACCGACCTGCGTGACGTCGCGTAGCCGGTCCCGATACTGATCGGTCATCTGCGTCTCGACGAACCGATACAGGAACAGCGCGAGCAGCACGCTGAGCAGCGAACTGACCCCGAAGAACGCGATCGTGAGCTTGCGTCTGAGCCGCACGGTCCCCACGACGAACGTAACACGGCGATTTCGCTGGTCGGTCGTCCGTGGTGACCAGTTGCGAAGGCTCGCGGGCGTCGACGGTATCCCCGCGATCGCGCAAGCTCGCTTGCTGCTTTGATTGCACGGCGCGCTTGTTCGGCAGTGAGCCGCTCGAGCACGAGCACAGAACTAGAAATCAGAAGCTGATCGCGCGCAGGTCGGCACGAATCGTTCCACCGCCGAGATCGATCATCTCGAACGCGACGAGGCCGACGCCGCGACAGTCCGTCCACTGGCGATCTTGAGGACAAGCTCGGCGAACGAGTCGGCCACGAACGGCAGCTGGCGTTGCGTGTCGTGTCAGACCCCGTCGCCCGCATCATCGAGCAGTTCGACATGGGTTGCCGCAGACGAAGAGTTATCCGGAGAACCCTTGGACTCGGCGCGCGTCGCCCTCTCGACGGTCTGGATCAGCGCCGGGTGCGCGGCGATCAGCTCGCCGAGCCTCAGGCGATTGTCATCGGGTCACCGTTGGAATGTCTCGATGCTATCGAGAGCTCCAGGCATATACTTGGATCGTGCTCGCCCGGCCTCACTTGTCGATCTCGGGACGACGCAGAAAGCTCATGACCAAACCGGATCAGTTGCTGTTGAACGACATCGTCGCTCCCAAGGTCCTGGTCGCACTGCAGCTCGCGTCCGACGCCCTGGTTCGTGCGGGAGTGCGCCATGTCGTGATCGGCGGGCTGGCGGTCGGTGCGAATGGCTATCCGCGGGCGACGAAGGACGTCGATTTCCTCGTGGGCGGCGAGGCCTTCGAACACCACCCCGGTGGGCTCGTCACCCTTCGCGCTGGTATTCCCTTCCAGGTGGATGGAATTGCGGTCGACTTCCTCTCACCAGAACCGGGTGAAGACTTTCTGGAGGCCACGCTCGCTGGCGCGCCCGGTTCCATCATGCCGGTCGAGCCCCTGATCTTCATGAAGCTCAAGGCCTCGCGGCTCAAGGATCGGGCGGATGTCGTGGAGCTGCTCAAAGCGAGCGTCGATGTTGCCACGTGCCGATCGTATCTCGCCACTCACGCGCCGTCCTACCTCGCCGCGTTCGACGACTGCGTGGCGCTCGCGACCGCCGAAGAAGACTGAGACGGCGTCGACCGCGGGGGGCTCGAACGGCTCGTGCGCTACCTGCTGCGGCCGATGATCTCCGCCGAGCGCCTACGTCCGGACGGTCGCGCCTGGTACCGCTTCCGCAAACCCGAGAGCGCCGATCGGTTTGCTCCCGAATCGACGAGAGTTCGATCACTTGCGCAGTCGGGTTTCGACGCGAGTTGGATGATTCCGATCACTTGGCCGATCAAACCGTTCGGTGCTCTAGCCGCAGCGAACGTATGCTCGCGGCCGATGCCGAAGCAGAGGTTCGTTCCCGAGATCCTCGACGTCACCTCCGACGCCAGGCTCGGCAAGCAGCTCGCGAAGACGTTCAAGAAGGGCGCGACGCGCGATGCGATCCTGAAGCTGCTCGGTGATCGGATCGAGGCGAGCAGGATCCCATCGTGGATCTCGTGGAGCACCGGCGCGTCGCTCGATAGCGTCGGTCACCTCGGCGAACCGATGTTCTGCGCGACGGTCGCCGACGAGGATGAGTTCTATGGCGAGCCAGTCTCGGAGCTGGTGCTCGGCAAGAGCGGTGGCGGCCAGCGGCTCGTCGAAGGCGAGGAAGCCGCGTATCCAAAGCTGACAGACGCCGACGTCGCGAAGCTGACCGCGTATGATGGTGAGGGTTATCTGCTCGCCGGGCTGATCTGGGCGGGCAGGCCGCCGAAGCTCAAGGATGCACGCAAGCTGCTCGCGGGCGCGTTCGATGCCTCGGGTGGAGACCTCACGGCGTACGAGCGCGCCGAGGCGACGCCGGCGAAGGCACCTACGTCGACAACCGCGCCTGCGGTGACCACGGCGGCGTACCTCGGTGATCTCGGGCGCAGCGGGCGATTCGAAGCACCGGCACCACGCAAGGCACCGAAGCTGATGTGGACGTCGATGTTCGATAGCAACGGTGGCTCCGAGTACGGCGGGAGCCCGGTTGTCGACGAGTCGCTGGGGCTGATCTTCGCCGGGGACGGTGGCTTCTCCGCGAAGTACTCGGCGACCAAGATCCGTGACGGCAAGATCGCGTGGAAGATCGAGCTCACCAAGAACCAGAGCTGGCTCGTCGGTGACGCGCTGGTCTGCGGTGGCGTGCTCTATCAGGCGACGAACAAGAACTTGTTCGCGCTCGACCCGAAGTCCGGCAAGCAGAAGTGGGTCGCGAACGTCAGCGGCGCCCACGGCAGCCCGCTCGTCGTCGGAGACGTGGTGATCATCGGCAGTGGCGACGGGCTGCTCGCGCTGTCGCTCGACAAGGGCCGCAAGCAGTGGCTGTTCAAGGTCAAACGCGACGACGTCAAGGTCGGTGTCCGAAGCGGGGCCGCCTTCGCCGACGGCACGCTGTACTTCAACGCCGAGGACAAGCTGTTCGCGATCGATGCCGCGACGCAGAAGAAGAAGTGGACGGCGCCGTCGTGCTCGCGCGCGATGCCGACAGTGGATGAGGCGTCGGTCTACACCTGGACGGATGGCGGGCTGACCGCGATCGATCGCGCCACCGGCAAGCCGCGGTGGACGGCGAAGTCCAAGGACCTCTACCGCGACTGGTCGAAGTCGATCGCGATCGCCGGCGACCGCGTTGTCGCGCGCATCGAGGGGAAGCTCGCGGCGTTCGACAAGGCGAAGGGCAGGCGGCTGTGGTCGGTCGGGATGACCAAGCCGTACACGATCGGCGGAGCAAGCCCGATCGTCGCCGGCGACGTCGTAGTCTGCATCCTGGTCGATGACGACTCCGAGAATCCGATGCTGCATGCAGTGGACCTCGTGTCGGGAAAGGTGCTGTGGACGCGCGACAAGTTTCCGCTGCGCAAGACCGAGAGCGCGCCGCTCAGCTACTACTGCACGCCGGGCGTCGGCTCCGACGGCACGGTGTTCGTGCAGGCATACGGTCTCCACGCGCTGCGCTAACCTGCCAGAGGGCGGCCATGGGCCACCCGTGCTGCGCGAAGTGGTGACGATCGGCTGTATCCATGGGGCAACGAACCCCTCAAGACGTGCGCCGAGGTCACACACGAATGGTGTGGCAACAGGATCCGGGGAAGGAGCGGCAAACGCGATGTACGACCTGTCGGGCAGCGCTGACGAGTGGGTCGATACATTCCACGGGGCAGGTTCGCGGGCATTCCAACTTGCCGGTGACAGCATTCCGGACCGAAGAAGCCGACAGCCGTCACGGATTCCGGTGCGCACGACCTGGAGCACCTCGTCACGCTCAAGATCCTCGCCGGGCGCCCCAAGGATCTGGAGGACGTTCGCGGCATGCTGAGGGTCGCCGAGCTCGACCACGTGCGCATCGAACAGACCCTGGCGATCCTCGAGGAACTGCTTGATCAGGGCGATCTTCAACTGGTGTATGCGCGGCTGCGTGCCGAACCGAAGAGCCGCGCGGCGTCGTAGCGTATCTACCGGTGGCCGGCGAGTCCGCAAGGATCGGCCGTTCTCGATCGTCGAGCTCGCCCACCATTCCAAGGTCTGGATGCTCGCTGCGCGACCAGTGGAACGCCGTGACTGCCGCAGGCGCGTCGGGGGACTCCGAATTCGCCGGACCCTGGAAAGTCCGGAGTTGACGACGCCCGTGTGACGGGCCTAGGTTCCGCCGCGGGAAGTCACGTTACACGTTCCATAACGATCGCCAAACGATCACAGACACTGGGGTTTTAGGATGCCTGAGCACACGATCCCCGAGTCCCTCATCGAGCAGATCCGGACGGGCAAAGCAGCGCTCGTCGTCGGTGCGGGAATCGGCGTACCTAGCTGGAAGCAATTGATGGAGCGCCTCACAAAGGCGCTCGAGACGCGAGGCCGCGAGGGCGATGACGCCGCGGCGCGCGACGTCGAGAAGCTTCTCCACAAAGGCAGCCTCGTGCGCGCCGTCGGGTTCCTCGCCCGCGCGCTCGGCGAGGACGCGTGCGACAAGATCGTCGAGGAGATGTGGGCGGCCCCGGCCGAGACCCCGGTGCTCCCGAAGGTCCTCGCCACGCTGCCGTTCCGCCACGTCTGGACGACGTTCCCGGGCGACGTGCTCGAGCACGCGTTCGAGACCGCCTCGCCGGACGAGTGGCCGCCCGCGCGCGTGGTCACGTACCAGGAGCTCGGCGAGCTGTCGCCGCGCCGCCGCACGCTCGTCAAGATGCTCGGCAACTTCGAGACCTACGTCGTGACGCCCGCGTCGGTTCGCCGCGCGCTGTCGCGTGCCGTCGATCTTCGCGACTACGCCCGCAAGCTGTACGTCGAGGGCGCGCTGGTGTTCGTCGGGTTCCGCTACGGCGATCCCGATCTCGCCGCGTTGCTCGATCGCGTGTTCGGCATGTTCGAGCCGCCGCGTGGCACGCACTACTTCCTCGGTGCCGGCGTCGGTCCGGTCACCGTCGACGAGCTGATGGCCGATCACCACATCGAGGTGGTCAACCTGCAGGGTCGCGGTGGCGACGAGGTCGCCGAGCGCTCGATCATCGAGTGGCTCGAGCAGCTTCGCATCGAGTGTCAGCAGGGCGGCATCACGCTCTCGCAAGCGCGGCCGGATGCCGACGATGTCGAGGGTTGGATCGCGCTGCTCGGCGATAGCGGCGAGGAAGCCAACGCCAGCGATGCGCTCGATCTGATCGAGCGCCGCGCGCGTGACACCAAGGAGTGGGAGACCGTCATCGAGGTCCTGCTCGGCCGCATCGAGCATATCGGTGATGGCCGCCCGCGCGCCGAGCTGCTCCGTCAGCTGGCGGAAGTGTACGAGCTCGGGCTCGGCGATCTGCGCCGCGCATTCGAGGCCGTCACCACGGCGTGTCAGGTCGCGCCCGAAGACGACGAGTGCGCGAAGCTCGCCGAGAAGCTCGCCGCGGCCACCGGTGGCTGGGCGGATCTCGTCGCCGAAGCCTCGGGCATCGCCACCGAAGCCACCGATCCCAAGATCGCGTCCGCGTGGTGGGCGCGCCTCGGCTCGTGGTACTCGACGCGGCTCGATCGCCCCGACTACGGCGTGCCGTCGCTGCGTCGCGCCCTCGAGCTCGACTCGACCAACCGCATCGCGTACACGGCGCTGGCCGAGACGCACCGCAAGCAGAGCAAGTGGGCAGAGCTCGCCGATACGCTGCGCGCGCACGCCGAAGTCGAGACCGACGCCCAGGTCAAGGTCGACCTGCTGCTCGGCCTCGGCGATCTCCAGGAGAGCCAGCTGAGCTCGACCGCGAAGGCGATCGAGGCGTACCAGCAGGCCGCCGATCTCGACGACACGTCGGAAGACGCGCTGGCCGCACTCGAGCGCCTGTACCGCCGCGACGAGCGGTGGGCCGCGCTCGCGAAGGTCCTCGACCGTCGCGCCGAGATCTGTGAAGCCGCCGGTGACCCCGGTCGCGCCGCGGCCCTCCGCCGTGAGCTCGGCACGATGCGCGCCGAGAAGCTCGGTGATCTCGAGGGCGCGATCGCGCGCTACGAGGCCGCCGTCGCGAAGAACGGCAGCGATGCCGAGGCGCTCAAGGCGCTGGTCGATCTCTACGACAAGACCGGCCGCACCGACGATTACCTCCGCACGATGGAGCGGCTCGGTCAGGTCGCGCCGGAAGGCGAGAAGCTGGCGACGCTGCGCAAGCTGGCGATGGAGCTCGAGGATCGCGATCCGGCGCGTGCCGCGTTGGCCTACGAGAAGCTGCTCGCCACCGATCCGTCGGCGGACGATGCTTACCGTGGCCTCGAGCGTGTGCTCGAAGGGCAGGAGAACTGGTACGAGCTGGTCGCGCTCCAGCGCCGCCACATCGCGGCGGCCAAGACGCCGGCCCAGCGCGTCGAGCTCTACCTCGCGAGCGCGAAGATCCACCAGACCAAGCTCGATGACCCGCACAAGGCCGTCGAAGCACTGCTCAACGTGCTCGCGATCGACGAGTCGAACCGCGATGCGCTCTCGGCGCTGCCGGCGCTCTATCAGCGCACCGGCGCGAACGATCGCGCGGTCGATATCCTCGTCCGGCACGCCGGCATCGAGGGCGAGCGCGGCGCGGCCCTGCTCGCCGAGGCGGGCAAGATCGCGAGCGTGTCGCTGTCGGATCTGGAGGTCGCGCAGCGCCACTTCGAGAAGGCGTTGTCGATCGACACCGAGATGTTCGCGGCCCTCAAGGGGCTCGGCGAGGTCCACGAGGCGCGTGGCAACTGGACCCAGGCGGTCGAGCACATGCTCCGCGCGGAGAGCGTCTCCAGCAGCCGCAACGAGCGCACCGCGCTGCTCTGGCAGGCCGCACAGCTGGTCGATCTCAAGGTCGGCGATCCCACGCGCGCGCTCGAGCTCTACGAGCGCGTGCTCAAGCTCGATCCGGATCATGTCGAGTCGGGTCAGCGCGTGGTCGACCAGCTGGTCACCGCGAAGCGCTGGGACGATGCGTTGCCGGTGCTCGAGATGCTCGCTCGTCAGGCCGAGGGTCTCGATCGCCTCGAGCGCTCGCGCCGTGAAGCGCAGCTCGGGCGCGCGTACGAGCAGCTCCACCGTACCGAGAAGGCCGCGCGCCACTACCGGCTCGCGGTCGAGCAGGATCCGGACAGCCTCGACGCCGCGCTCGGTCTCGCCGCGATCTTGATGATCGAAGCGAAGGCGAACGAGGGCAACGAGAGTGCGAAGGATCAGTGGCAGGAGGTCGAGCGCCGCTATCGCGAGGTCCTCGCGAAGCACCGCGGCATCGCCGACGCCCGCGTCGCCGAGATCTGGTTCCACCTCGGCCTCTCGAGTCGCGCCCTCGGCGACGATCGCAAGGCCGAGCTCAGCTTCCGTCGCGCGCTCGAGAAGGAGCCGCTGCACGAGCCCACGCTCGGCGCGATGGTCGAGCTCGGTGGCGCTCGCGGTGAATGGAAGACGGTCGCCGAAGCGAAGCGCAGCCAGGTCGACGCGTTGTCCAAGACCCCGGGCACCGAGGAGCGCCGCGCGAAGTTGTTCGAGGAGATCGGCGACATCCTGCACGAGCGCATCAAGGACTTCTCGGGCTCGACCAGCGCGTACGCGTCGGGTCTCGAGCTCGTGCAGGGCGATGCCAGCGCGGTCTCGCTCGTCCGGAGCTTGCTCCACAAGCTGCTCGAAGCGTTCACGGAGCAGCGCCAGTGGCGACGGGCCATCGAGACGCTCGATCACCTGTCGGCGCAGGAAGCCTCGCCGGAGCGCCGCGCGCGCTTTCACTACACCGCCGCCGTGATCGCGCGCGATGAGGTTCGCGATGGCGAGCTCGCCGTGGAGAAGTTCCACGCCGCCCTCGACGATGCCCCGATGACGCCGAAAGCCTTCGACGGTGTCGAGAAGCTGCTCTCGGAGCGCAAGGACTGGAAGAACCTGGCGCGCGCGTATCGCCGCCAGCTCAAGCGCATGGGTGAGGAGGCGCCAATCGACATCCTGGTCTCGCTGTGGACCAAGCTCGGCGATGTCTGCGTCGATCACCTCAACGACCAGGAAGCCGCCACCGAGGCGTACCAGATCGCGAGCGAGCTCGCTCCCGACGACATGGCTCGCCACGAGCAGCTCGCCGACCTCTATCTCGAGGCAGGCGAAGCGCGCCGGCATGAAGCGATCGCGGAGCTCCAGTTGCTCCTCAGCCACCAGCCGGATCGCGTCGAGCTATTCAAGGCGCTCGCGCTCCTCTACCGGGCCGAGCACGAGCTCGACAAGGCGTGGTGCGTGGCGCAGGCGCTGGTCTTCCTCGGTGCCGCTTCGGACGAGGAGCAGCTGCTCTACAACCGCTTCCGGTCGGCGCAGTTCCAGCCCGCCCCGCGGCGCCTCACCGAGGAGCTGTGGCAGAAGGCGATCATCCATCCGCGCGAGGATCGCCACGTCGGCGCGATCTTCTCCTCGACGCTCGGTGCGCTCGCCGCTGGCACGGCGCAGCCGATCACGGCGTTCGGGCTGACCGCCGAGTCGCGGACCGATCTCGATCGCGACCCGCGCGCGGTCAGCCGGATCGTCAAGTACGTCACCAGCGTGCTCGCGATCGATCCCGCACCGATGGTGTGGCTGCAGGAGACCGGCGACGGCCTCCGCGTGGCGAATACCGTCGGGCTCGGCGCGGAGCGGCAGCGGTTGATCCCGTCGTTGCTCGTCGGCGCCCAGCTGATCGGCAAGACCGACGAGCGCGAGCTCGCGTTCGAGGTCGGCAAGCGGATGGCGTACCTGCGACCGGAGCGGTTCGTGACGCTCGCGCTGGGCTCGTTGCCCAAGCTCGAGGCCGCGTTCGCGGCGTCGGTGCTCGCGGGCGGCAAGAGCGTGACCTCGCACGACGGCAAGCCGTTCGCGCAGCACGCGCAGGCGATGTCGGAGGAGACCCAGGCACTCGCGCGCAGCTTGCGCCAGCAGGTGCCGCGGCCGCTCCTCGAGCAGGTCGGCGAGCTGTCGAGCAAGCTCTCGGGTCGGGTCGGCAACGGCCTGATCTCGGGCTGGCGCACGGCCACCGATCTGACGGCGAACCGCGTCGGCTTCGTGGTCAGCAACGACCTCGAAACCGCGGCCAAGGCGATCGCCACCGAGGGTGCAGCGCTGTCGAGCTTGTCGGTCAAGGACCGGCTTCGCGACCTGCTGTCGTTCTCGGTCAGCGAGAACTACTTCAACGTCCGTCGGCACCTCGGACTGCACGTCCGCGAGGAGGCGTCGGCGTGAGGGCCAGCTGGCTCGCACCGTTGCTCGTGCTGTCGTGCGGTGGCAGCGAGGATCCTCCGATCTGTCCCACCGGCGATTGCACGTTACCGAGCTCGACGGTCGTGCGCTGGACGCTCGACTCGTATCCCGAGCTGCTGTTCCCGGGCGACACGTGCAAGGACCTCGAGATCAAGACGATGCGGGTCGAGCTCACCGGCATCGAGGATCCGGCGGTGTTCGAGATCAAGGAGATCGACTGCAACCAGTCGCAGGCCTCGTTCCTCGGTCTCCCGACCGGGACCTACAACGCGGCGCTCACCGCGCTCGACAGCATCGGTGACCCGATGGTGAGTCAGCCGGCGACGGCGGTCGTTCCCGCCGGGGTTGGCAACACGCCCACGACGACGACGGTCAACCTCCCGTACGAGTCGTGGACCCGCGCGTACACGGGCACGCTCCTGTTCCGGCTGTCGTGGGCAGGGATGTCGTGCGAGACCGCCGTGCCACCCGTCGTGACGCAGACGCTGACGCTGATGATCGGCGGCACCACGGTGGCCACCGCGCTGACGGATGCCGGGCAGAAGCTCGACGGGACGGATCCCAGGCCGTGTCGGCTGTTCACCGAGCAGTTCTCGCAGTTCGCGGAAGGCCTCCCGTTCGGTCCGGCGACGTTCACGGTCACCGGCAAGGACGCGGTGGATGCCGTCGCGTTCGAGGCGTCGATCGACACCTTCGTCGGTGCGGCGAAGAACAACCCGACGATCACGTACGACGTGCCCGCGCCGCCGCCGCCCGATGCGGGTGTCGACGCGATGACCGTCGCGCCATGATCACGCCGTCGTATTGATCACCGAGCCCTCGCCGTTCGGGCCGACCGGCGGCGCGTGGTTGCCGGCATCCTCGATCAACGAGACCGCGGCCTCGCCCTCTTGCTTCGCCACGTCCTGGGCGAGCTTCGCGACGCGCACCGCATACGCATTCGGCATGTCGGATCCAACCTTCATGTTCGGTGGATCGGCCTCATTCTCGAATGTTCGAGCGCGATGTGACACGATCGGCCGATGCGTGGCGCCTGGATCGTCGCGGCTCTCGCGGCCTGCCCGGGAGCGGGCCCGCCGAATCTGGAGCTGACGCCCTCGGGGCCAAAGCTGACGGCGCCGCAGGGGATCGACCCGAGCGTCCGCGGTGCAGCGTACCTGACGGCGGTCGCGGCGCACGTCCAACCGGCGTGGGGTCAATTCCTCGAGGATTGTCGGCTGCGGCTCGGCAAGGGGCATCCGTTGAACGAGCAGGCGCTGGTCGCGATCGCCGAGCTCGTGATCGGCCGCGCCGGTCGCTTCGAGGTCCGGATCATCACGGGGAGCGGCAACGGCGACTTCGATACCGCGGCGTTCGATGTCGCGAGCGATGCCGGACCGTTGCCGCCACCGCCGCTGGAGCTGCTCGCCGACGACGAAGCGGTGCACCTGCGCTGGACGTTCGCGCGCGATGCGCGACAGGCGGGTGCGGCGACCGCACGCGTGCACGACCTCAAGCTGCCGCTGGTCGCCGTCGTGGATCAATTGATCGCGAGCAAGGCGCTCGACCGCGCGATCGCGCGCGTGCTCGCGGCGCAGGGGGACGCCGAGTGGCTCGCCGCGACCGAGCGCGTGATGATCGCGGTCCTGCGCGAGGGGCTGTCCAGCGCGAACGGTGCCGCGCGACGCGCCGCCGTCGAGGCGGTCGCACGCGCGAACATCGGCACGCTGGTCGCGGAGGTTCATGCGATGGCGGGACCGATTCCCGATCTCGATCTGCGGCTCGCGGCGATCGCGGCAGCGGCGCAGCTTCGCGATCCGGCGGTCGCCCCGACGCTGGCCACCGATCTTCGCGAGGATCTCGCACACCGTCCGCAGCTCGGGCTCGCGAAGATCAACGCGCTGGTCGCGCTCGGGCGTGGTGCGCTCGCGGCCCCGGCGATCCGTGCGGAGCTGAGCAACGGTGCGTCGGAGACCGGCCTGCAGGCGCTGGCGCGCGTGCCGGATCCCGACCTCGCACCCCGGCTCGGCGGCTGGATGGCGAGCCCGAGCGCGAAGACCCGCAGTGCGGTGTGTGCGGCGCTGCCGGCTGCGGCCCGGTCGCTCGCCGGGACGTTGATCGCGAAGGGGCTGCGCGATGCGGACGCGAGGGTGCGGACGCAGTGTAGCGATGCCGCGGTCCGCGCGCGTGATCCGGCGACGCTCGAGCGTCTGCGCGAGCTCGCGAGGGATCGTGATCTCGCCGTGCGTGCGCATGCGATCGCCGCGCTCGGCGCGCTCGAGCCGGCGCATCGGTTGCGCGCGCTCACCGATCCATCGCAGGCGGTGCGTGCGGCCTCCATCGTCGGAGCCGGGGAGGGCGACCTGCGCACGCTCGCCGCCGACGCCGATCCGGACGTGCGCGCAGCGGCGCTGATGGCGCTCGGCGATCGCGCACCCGAGCTCGCGGTCACCGGTGCCGCGGATCTGTCGGCGGCGGTCCGGCGCGCGGCGATCACGACGCTGGTCGACGACCGCCTGCTCGAGCGGCTGGCCGGCGATGCCTCGCCAGACGTCGCCACCGCGGCGCTGATCCGGCTGGCTGCCAGGCGGGGCCGACCCGCGATCACGGCGCCGCTGCTCGCCAGCCTCGGTGCGACACCGAGCGGCGCGCCCGTCCGCGTGCGGATCGCACTCGCGTGGTTGCTGGCCCGCTGACCGTGGTCCACGATGTCTTCATGCGGCTCACCGTCGGTCTGCTTGCCGCGCTCGCGCTCGGCGGAGACACCCGTGCGGATGATCACGCCGGTCGCGTGGTCCGCGTCGAAGCGCCGAAGCGCATCGAGGTCGAGATCCCCGCGGGTCGGTTCTGGATGGGCGTCACCGATGACGACGCGGTCGCGGCGAACGAGCAGTGCAAGGTTGCATTCCCGTCGCTCACCGGCACCACCAACGCGGGCCTCGTCGTCGATTTCTGCGCCGACTACCTCGCCACGCTGACGGCGATGAAGCCGCGCAACGTCTATCTCGGCGCGTTCTCGATCGATCGCGACGAGGTCTCCGTCGACGAGTACCGATCCTGTGTGGCCGCCGGGCACTGCGATCTCGATCCGCTGGTCGGCGGAGACGAGCGCTACATCAAGCCGATGTGGCCGATCGTCAACATCACCTGGTTCGAGGCCGTGGACTTCTGTCGCTGGCGCGGCGGCCGGCTCCCCACCGAGGCGGAGTGGGAACGCGCGGCGCGTGGCGACAACCCGAAGGCGATGTGGCCGTGGGGCGACGTCGAGCAGCCGAAGGACTTCAACCACGGCCAACCGCGCACCCAGGCGATGCGCGAGATCGAGCGCACGCCCGCGATCGTGCCGGTCCAGTTCTTCGGCGATCCCGACGACAGTGACGGCACCGCGATCCTCGCGAAGCCCGGCTCGTACGTGTGGGGCGAGGGCCCGTACGGCACGCGCGATCAGGCAGGCAACGTCGCCGAGTGGACCGCCGATTCGTGGGTGCTCGACAGCAAGACCAAGGGCTACGACGGCCTCGACAAGGGCGACCCGTATCGCTCGCCCGCCCCGCTCGATCCACCGACGCGCGTGGTGCGCGGTGGCTCGTGGCGCCAGCCGATCTTCCTCGCACGCTCGAACCTGCGCGACCCGTTCAACGCGAAGTACGAGCCGAGACAGCGCTTCTCGCACATCGGGTTTCGCTGCGCGCGCTCGACCGGGCGGCTCGACGATACGTCGCGACCGCAGGCGCCGTCCAAGCTCTCTGACTAGATCGGAGGAGCATCGGTCGCATCGGTCGCATCGGTCGC
>Ga0105049_10003270_pt1 | contig 19174 bp, 13 predicted proteins | sample MAT06_FD_78087 | JGI IMG/M metagenome (GOLD analysis project Ga0105049, IMG submission 78087) | Freshwater microbial communities from Lake Fryxell liftoff mats and glacier meltwater in Antarctica - MAT-06 | ecosystem: Environmental > Aquatic > Freshwater > Ice > Liftoff microbial mat | place...
TGCGATGTGCTCATCGCTCCGTCTACCGTTACTGTTTCCTACATGGAACAGGCGGCTGCGGAGGAGCTGGACATTCAATGTATGAGCGAGTATCAAAACAGTAGCCGATCGATCCTGCTCAATCCCGGTGGTGGTTCGGTGCCAGCGCACTCACAAGCGCGCATTGCGGGCAAGCCCTTCATCATCAATTTTGCAGCGATTCAATATCCACGCTATTATCAAAACGAACTCGCAACCTACTTGCCGGCCTATGCTGCGCTGCAAGATTGGGACGGCGTGTTCATGAGTTCATTTACAGATCGTCCAACGTCAGGCGCTACGTCCATCGACTCCAACATGGCATGGGAGATCATGAACAAGCCGGGAGTTCTCTCGTTGATGCCGTCCGCTTCTGCGGCCTTCCGCAATGGCCTTGTGAAGACCACCGATAAAGTGATCACCATCGACCTTACTTCAGAGGCGCTCACCTATCCGCGCATTCATACACCGGCGCTCTATTCATTGAGCACTCCGGTTGATGGTCGATTGCCGCTCTTCCGACGTGTGGAAACGTCGATGAAGCCCGCAGCAACAGAGTCGTTGCTACCACATCGCGAGATCTCAGCACTGGCGGCAGACGTAATAGATATCCGAACGCTCGATGCAGAGAATGAGCAGATATTCCTGAACGCACAAGACGGCATACTGCAAGTGATCACGCCGCGCTTCATCAGTGTTAGCGGAAACTTGAACGCACAGGTTATCCAATTGCCAAGCATACTTGTTGAGCAAACAACGAATACGCAACACACCGTGGTGACGCTTGCATCTGCATCAGACGCACCGATCACCGAGGCAGCCACAACCATGCTCACCGTTGCAACACGTCAGTTAAACAAAGACGCAACGTGGAATGCAAACAATACAGAGCTCAATGCGTGGGGGAAGGGTCCCATCATGATGGAAGGCGTAACGGTACGTATTTCGATTACCGCAATATCAGATAGCATGATCGTACGCCCACTCGGCGCAGACGGAACGCCAACAGCAGACGTGATCAAGCCCACGCGTTCTGTGAGCGGTCGATACTCGTTCACCGTGAACACGCAGCAGTACAAAACGCCATGGTATCGCATCGAGCTCTTGTCCGCATCGGGCGTAGACGGCCAATCCACGACCTCGGCATCGTGTGCGCCGAATCCGGCATCGGATCACGTCACGATTCGTTGGAATGAATTCAGTGCGCCACAGACGATCACCATCTGCGACATTCTTGGTGCCACGGTACTTGTGCAAGGGATTCAGGAGGGCGGCAGGGATGCAGTCGTGAACACGTCCATGCTTGCGCCGGGCACGTATATCGTTCGACTTGGGAATGAGACGCTTCGCTTCACGAAGCAATGATCAATCCATGAAGAGATACGGTCGCCACGTTTCGTCGATCTTTCCCACGTAATGTTTCAAGAACATCACGTGATGTGGCTTCCGAGGTCGAATCAACAAGCGCATGTTCGCTTCTTCGGGAGTGCGATTGCCTTTGCGGTTATTGCACTGCTTGCAAGCACAGGCAAGATTCTCCCACGTATCTGCACCACCGCGTGAGCGGGGGATGATATGGTCTACTGTAAGTGGCGGTGGTGTATTGCCACAATACACGCATCGGAATCCATCGCGTCGGAGAATATTTTTTCGTGACAGTTCAATCTTCTTGAATGGTACGCGCAGATAGGCGCTCAGGCGAATTACGCTTGGGAAGGCGAACTGGGTTCGAACGGAGCGAATCGACTGTGCCGGGCGCTCCTCGATCATCTCTGCTTTGGTAAGCAGGAGAAGAACAATAGCTTTCTTCGTAGAGCAAATCGAGATGGGTTCGTACGATTGGTTCAGGACCAATACTTTCGCGTTTAGCGACGACACCACACCCGTCAACTGACGGGACTCTTGCTGAAGGCGGAGATGCGCAACGTGAGTGCTGAAGGCAGTTACTCCTAGTTGGGGGTCGGGCACCCAGCCCAACGTTTCCAAAATAGCATAGAAACGGTATTTTTGTTCTATGAACAAACCAATGGCTACCCTCGCGCTCGAAAACGGTACTACTTTTTCTGGACGGGCCATAGGCCACATTGGCTCTGAGACGAGCGGAGAGCTCGTATTTAACACGGCAATGAGTGGATATCAAGAAGTGCTAACAGACCCTTCGTACAAGGGTCAGATTGTTACGTTTACCTATCCGCACATTGGCAACTACGGCACAAACGAAGAAGATGTAGAATCAAGCGGGGTGCAGGCCTCGGGATTGGTCGTGCATGAGCTTTCGCGTTTAGCATCGAACTACCGCAGCACGAAAAGTCTCCAAGACTACCTAGACGACAACGGTGTGGCAGGTATCGACGGCGTGGACACGCGCATGATCGTGCGCATTCTTCGGACCGAGGGAGCGATGCGCTGTGTGATATCGCACGATCCGAAGGCAGACCCACGTGAACTTGTTGCGAAGGCGCAGCAGATTCCGTCTATGAACGGCTTGGACCTTACGGGACTGGTGTCGACAACCGAACCCTATCAATGGACCGAGGCTTCGTCGTGGTCATACGGCGACGTGCCACCGTCTACACGTCGGTACAACGTTGCAGCCATCGACTACGGCATTAAGCGGAACATCCTTCGTCGGCTCACAGCGTATGGGTGCGACGTGACCGTCTTCCCGAGCACAGCAACGGCGGGAGAGATATTGGCCATACAACCGGACGGAATCTTCCTTTCGAACGGACCTGGCGATCCTGCTGCAGTCACCCATGGAATAGACACTGTGCGAGAACTGCTCGGAACACGTCCGCTATTCGGCGTATGCCTTGGGCATCAGATTCTAGGGCTCAGCGTTGGAGCCTCTACGTACAAGCTCAAATTCGGTCACCGCGGCGCCAACCACCCCGTAAAGAACCTCCTCACGGGCGCTGTCGAGATCTCCTCACAAAACCACGGCTTTGCCGTAGACCCTGCCACCCTCCCCCCAAATGCCGAAGTCACTCACGTTAACCTCAACGACGACACCTGTGCGGGCATCCGAATAACAGAAAAGCAGGCATTCAGCGTCCAATACCACCCCGAAGCATCCCCTGGCCCGCACGACTCTGATTATTTGTTCGCCGAATTCATTGCGATGATGGCCAAATCCTGAAATCCCCGCCCCCAGATTCTCACCATTTGTTTGGATAGAATCTTCCCGTCCCCTATCTTTGCAGGCTCTACTGACCGGGCAGGTACTCAAGCGGTCAACGAGGGCAGACTGTAAATCTGCTGGCATAGCCTTCGGAGGTTCAAATCCTTCCCTGCCCACAAGAGTGTTCTTGGAGAACACTGGTCATACGCGGGAGTAACTCAGTTGGTAGAGTCACAGCCTTCCAAGCTGTTGGTCGCGAGTTCGAGTCTCGTCTCCCGCTCAGATAACGGACCCTGGCCCGTGCGGATTTACAATTCGCTGCGGGGTAGGGCTTTGGTGTCTCTACAGGGTAGGTTGCTGATGTAGCTCAGTTGGTAGAGCACCACCTTGGTAAGGTGGAGGTCACCGGTTCAATCCCGGTCATCAGCTCGGCAAATGGATACGGGTGTAGCTCAACTGGTAGAGCAGCGGTCTCCAAAACCGCAGGCTGCGGGTTCAAGTCCTGCCGCCCGTGCAACACGAACGATTTCAGGAGCGATTGATGTTCGGAGCAACGAAGAACTTTTTCGAAGACGTCTCCAAGGAGATGAAGAAGGTCTCTTGGCCGACGCAAGAGCAACTGCGCGAAAGCACGGTTGTGGTGATTGTCACGTGTTTGATCATTACGATCATCGTTGCGATCATCGACGCTGGTATGGCGAAGATCATGGAACTTTTGTACTAAAGAGAACGGAACGGCTCCATGTTGGAAACACCGCAGCAGCTCGCTTCTATCGAACCCAAGTGGTATGCGATTCGCACATTCACGGGGCACGAGGCGCGTGTCAAAACGTCCATCGAAACAGAGATGGTGCGGTTGAACATGCAAAGCACGGTCAAGAACATCTTGATCCCGCAAGAGACCGTCTATGAAGTCCGCAATGGGAAGCGCCGCACGAAGGTGAAGAACTTTCTTCCGGGATACATCCTGATCGAGGCGCAATTGTCGAAGCGTTTGAAGGAGATCATCCTTTCGCTACCGTCGATCGTTTCGTTTGTAGGAACAAAAACAGAACCGCAGGCGCTGCAGGCGGAAGAAGTCGATCGCATTCTAGGGCGTGTAGAAGAGCGCAAAGATGTGACCACGGTAGAAACGGCTTTCCGCGAGGGAGATCCGGTAAAGGTGATCGACGGACCGTTCTCGAACTTCTCTGGTACGGTGAAGGAAGTGAACGTTGAAAAGCAAAAGTTGAAAGTTGAAGTTGGCATTCTCGGACGTAAGACGCCGATCGAATTGGACTTCAATCAAGTTGAATTGGAAAACCACTAATAGCAGAGCAGACCCATGGCAAAGAAGATAATGGGCACATTCAAGCTCCAGCTCAAGGCTGGAGAGGCAACGATGGCCCCACCGGTTGGTCCGGCGTTTGGTCAGCGTGGTCTTGCCGGTATGGAGTTCGTCAAGCAATTCAATGCACGGTCTGCCAAGCAGCCGGGCATGATCTTGCCTGTTTTGGTCACGTTCTTCTCTGACAAGAGCTTCACATTCGAGATCAAGTCTCCTCCTGCTCCTGTGCTCCTCAAAAAAGCACTTGGCATTGAGTCGGCCTCGAAGGAACCAAACCGCATTAAGGTTGGAACCGTGAATCGTTCGCAGTTGGAAGAGATCGCCACGATCAAGATGCAAGACTTGAACTGTAACGACATGGAATCGGCCGTTCGCATGATTGCTGGCACGGCACGTTCAATGGGAATTGTTGTCGAAGGATAATTGAATCACGCGTTGGAGGCTGACAAGCCGTTTGCACAACGAAACAAGGATATATGCCATGAAGAATCAGGGCAAGCGGTACACCAAGGCCGCGAAATCGTTCGACCGCACAGCGGTAAACGATGTCAAGAAGGCGATCGATATTGTCAAGAGCACGGCAGCTGCCAAGTTCGACGAATCGTTCGACATTTCGATGAATCTGGGCGTAGACCCACGGAAGGCAGATCAGCTCGTGCGTGGCACGGTAGCATTGCCTCACGGAACTGGTAAGAGTGTGCGCGTTCTTGTGGTGGCGAAGGCCCCCAAGGACAAGGAAGCCCTCGAAGCCGGAGCGGACTTTGCAGGATTCACAGAATACCTTGAGAAGTTGCAAGGTGGCTGGGCGGATATCGACATCATCATTGCCACGCCTGACGTTATGGGTGAGTTGGGCAAGTTGGGTCGTGTTCTCGGACCTCGCGGTTTGATGCCGAATCCTAAGAGCGGAACCGTAACGTTTGACGTTGCCAAGGCCGTGAATGAAGTGAAGGCTGGTAAGATTGAGTTCCGTGTAGACAAGGCGGGGAACGTGCATGCATCCGTAGGGAAGTGCTCGTTCAGTGCAGAACAGCTTTCAGACAACGTCAATGCCTTCCTCGGAACAATCTTCCGTGCCAAGCCAGGAACGGCCAAGGGCAAATACGTGAAAAGTGTGACATTCTCGTCAACGATGGGCCCTGGGGTTCGCGTAGACGAAAACAGCATGGGTCACGATTAACAACAACGGTTATTACGCACGCTGAACGTTCAGCTTCTAGCACGTCACACGATGTGTTGAACGGTAGGCATCACTAACAGAATCAACGGGAATCATGGTAACGAAGGAACAAAAGCAGGCCGTAGTTGCTGAACTCGTGGAGCAGATCCGCGAGGCATCGAGTTTGTACTTCGTGAATTTCACCGGCATGAGCGTAGCATTGAACCATGCGTTTCGCAAGGAGCTACGGTCAAAGGAAGTGACGATGCGAGTGGCAAAAAACACTCTCATCCTTCGCGCCCTTGCTGAAGTGGGAGGATACGAAGACATCGATACAAAGCGACTCTTCGGTCAAACCGGCATCATCTTCGGAGCCGCGGATCCTATCGCACCTGCCAAGATCATCCGCCAATACTTTGATAAGGGGCAGAAGCCTTCACTCAAGGTGGCAGTGGTCGAAGGGCAGATCTTCGATGGTTCGCAACTCAATGCCGTGGCAGAAATGCCTACGCGCGAAGACATGATCGCAGGCATCATCGGCTCCATCCATGCACCGATCTCGGGCATCGTTGGAAGTATCAATGCAGTGATGCGCGACGTTGCATCGCTCGTTGAAGAAGTTGCCAAAAGCAAGGCAGCGTAACACATTTTTTTGAATTCATTTCTCTCGTTTTGGAGAACAACATGGCAAACAAAGTAGAAGACTTGGTAGAAGCAATCGGATCGCTTACACTCCTCGAAGCATCTGAACTCAAGAAGGCACTCGAAGACAAGTTCGGTGTAACAGCTGCAGCTCCAATGATGATGGCTGGCGGTGGTGCCGCAGCAGCTCCTGCAGTTGAAGAGAAGACAGAATTCGACGTTGAACTCACCGAAGGTGGCGCTCAGAAGCTGAACGTTATCAAGGTTGTTCGCGAAGTAACTGGTCTTGGTCTGAAGGAAGCAAAGGACCTTGTAGAAGGCGCTCCAAAGATCGTCAAGGAAGCAGCACCGAAGGCAGACGCAGAAGCTCTCAAGAAGAAGCTCGAAGAAGCCGGCGCCAAGGTAACCTTGAAGTAATCAATGTCCTGAAGTACGTCCCGGGATGGTCCTGTACCGTCCCGGGCTTTGTTGTTTCTGTCTATACGTCTCTTTTTTAGAGCAACAACGGGAGCTCCCCCCTATGAATGGTACCCCGGATAATCTGTACACTTCCGACCTCATCCGCCTACGCGAGCGCATCTCGTTCGGCCGGGTCGAGAAGGAACACTCGTATCCCGATTTGCTGGGTATTCAGCTGGATTCGTATCACGAGTTCCTCCAAGAGGATGTGCCATCGAATGAACGGAAGAATACCGGTCTCCAACTGGCCTTCACGGCCAACTTCCCCATCGAGGATAACTCTGGTGTCTATGAATTGAGCTTCCTCGAATACAATGTCGAGAAGCCCAAATACACAGAAGAAGAGTGTCGTGAGCGCGAGCTTACGTATGCCAAGACGCTGAAAGCCAAGCTCCGCTTGAGCTCCAAGGCCGATCCCAGCTCCGAAGACTACATCGAAGCGATCGACCAGGAAGTGTATCTCGGTAACATCCCTGCGATGACGCCGCGAGGCACGTTTATCATCAACGGCGCAGAGCGCGTGGTAGTGGCTCAGCTGCACCGCTCGCCTGGAGTGTTCTTCGATGATGCCATTCACCCGAATGGTACGAAGATCTTCTCTGCGCGCATTATTCCGTTCAAGGGTTCGTGGGTGGAATTCACCACGGATATCCACGACGTGATGTATGCCTATATCGACCGGAAAAAGAAGTTTCCTGTGACCATGCTTCTTCGCGCGCTGGGATATTCCAGTGACGAAGAATTGTTGTCGTTGTTCGACCTAGCGGCAGAAGTGCCAACAGGCCAACTCACAGACGACTATCTTGGTCGCCGTGTTGCTGCAGACGCCATCGACATGTCGACAGGCGAGATCGTGGCCACACGCGATATGATCTTGAGCGAAGAACTGATTGCGACGCTGATAGCAGCGGACGTATCAGGAGTGAAGCTCTACAAATACGAAAATCAAAACGACGAACCGATCATTGCGAAGACACTTGCCAAGGACACGTCGCGTACGCGCGAAGACGCCTTGGAAAGCATCTATCGTCAGCTTCGTTCGAGCGATCCTCCCGATCTGGAAACGGCTTGGGGCCTGCTCGACAAGCTGTTCTTCAACGCCAAGCGCTACGATCTTGGTGTTGTAGGTCGGTATCGCATCAATGAAAAATTGAACATGCAAGTGCCGATGGATACGACCACGTTAACCGTGGAAGATATCGTTGCCATCGTGCGCTATTTGATCGATCTGCGAGATGGCACGGTACCAGTGGACGATATCGATCACTTATCGAATCGTCGCGTGCGTACCGTTGGCGAGCAACTCACAGCGCAATTCAATCTTGGCCTTACGCGTATGGCGCGTACAATCAAGGAGCGTTTGAGTGTTCGCGATAGCGAGAACATCACACCAAGTGAATTGGTGAATGCTCGTACCATCACGTCTGTGATCAATCAGTTCTTTGGAACGAATCAGCTATCGCAGTTCATGGATCAAACCAATCCGCTTTCCGAGATCACGCACAAGCGTCGTACATCGGCACTCGGACCTGGTGGACTTACCCGTGAGCGCGCAGGCTTCGAAGTACGCGACGTTCACTACACGCACTATGGTCGCCTCTGTCCGATTGAAACTCCAGAAGGTCCAAACATCGGTCTGATCTCGTCGCTCGGTATTCACGCTCGCGTGAACAAGTTCGGCTTCATTGAAACGCCATACTATCCCGTGAAAAACGGAGTGGTGCAAGAAATGGTTGAATACTTGGCTGCCGATAAAGAAGAGAACATGACGATCGTTCCTGCATCTACGCCAACCGAAAAGGGTGGCCGGATCGCTGGCGATCGTGTGAAGGCTCGTTGCAGTGGCGACTTCCGCGTGGTGTCTCCTACAGAGGTGAACTACATGGAGGTAAGTACAGATCAAATTACTTCCCCTGCCGCCTCCCTTATCCCCTTCCTTGAGCATGATGATGCAAACCGTGCGTTGATGGGTTCGAACATGCAACGTCAGGGTGTGCCATTGGTACGTCCTGAGGCGCCGCGTGTTGGAACGGGCATGGAAGCACGTGTTGCACGCGACTCGCGCGCACTGGTGCTTGCAGAGCACGATGGTGTGGTGGAGTATGTGTGTGCGGATTACATCCGTGTGCGTTACGACGATAAGCGTACGGCATCGGATAAGCTCGTGAGCTTTGACGAGAGCACGGTAGTAACATTCCCACTGCTCAAGTTCTATCGCACGAACCAAGACACAAGTATCAATCAGCGTCCGGTGGTATTGGCGGGTCAGCGCGTGTTACGCGGACAGCCACTCATCGACGGTGCGAGCACGGAAATGGGCGAACTCGCCCTAGGTCGTAACGTGATGGTGGCCTTCATGCCATGGCGCGGGTACAACTTCGAAGATGCTATCATCATCAGCGAGCGCTTGGTTGCGGAAGACGTGTTCACGTCTATCCACATCGAAGAGTACACGCTGCAAGTGCGCGATACAAAGCGCGGCGAAGAAGAGTTCACACGCGAAATTCCGAACGTTAGCGAAGAGGCAACGAAAGACCTTGATGATCGAGGTATCGTGCGTCTTGGAGCGAAGGTTCGTGAAGGGGATATTCTCATCGGTAAGATCACACCGAAGGGTGAAACAGATCCAACGCCGGAAGAGAAGTTGCTTCGCGCCATCTTTGGTGACAAGGCCGGAGACGTGAAGGATGTGTCGCTCAAGGCACCTCCCGGACTCAAGGGTACGGTCATCAACACGAAGCTCTTTGCACGTCGCGTGCTTACAAGCGATAGCGAATTCCGTGCAGAAGAGAAGAAGCGTCAAGACCACATCACGAAGCGCGAAATGCAAACGCTTCGCACACTCGATGCAGAGGCTGTTGATCGTATCGGCGACCTGCTCGAAGGCGAAGCAAGTCTTGGTGTTCGTTCTGCGAACGATACGGTGGTCTTCCGCTCTGGTGTGAAGATCTCCAAGAAAGAAATCCAAGCGAAGTTCGAAGCCGGCACGTTCGTTCCGAACATGATGGACTACGATCAAGACTGGATTGCAGAAAAGAAGAAGATGGGTCTGCTCCGCAGGCTTGCAGAAAACTTTGCAGCACGCAGAAATCACATCCAAGCAGACGCTCGCGTAGAGCGCAATAAGATTGCCGCTGGCGACGAGTTGCAACCGGGTATCCTTCAAATGGCGAAGGTCTATGTTGCCAAAAAGCGGAAGCTGCAAGTAGGTGATAAGATGGCAGGGCGGCACGGAAACAAGGGTATTGTTTCCAAGATCGTTCCGTTGGAAGACATGCCATTCTTGCCAAACGGCGCACCGGTCGACATTGTTCTCAACCCACTCGGCGTACCATCGCGTATGAATCTGGGTCAGCTCTACGAGACCGCTCTCGGATGGGCTGCCAGAGAACTAGGCGTTCACTTTGCAACACCGATTTTCGATGGTGCAACGTGGGACCAAGTAGGCGACTACCTCGAGAAGGCCGGTCTGCCTCGTACTGGTAAAACGATTCTGATGGATGGCCGCTCCGGTGAGCCATTCGAGAACGAGGTTACCGTTGGTATCATCTACATGCTGAAGCTAAGTCACCTTGTCGAAGACAAGATTCACGCGCGTTCTATCGGACCATACTCGCTCATCACGCAACAACCGTTGGGTGGTAAGGCGCAGTTCGGTGGACAGCGTTTGGGAGAAATGGAAGTATGGGCGCTCGAAGCGTATGGCGCAGCGCACACACTTCAAGAAATGATCACGCTCAAGTCGGACGACGTGACGGGACGTGCCAAGATGTATGAGGCACTGGTAAAGGGCGACAACTTGCCTAATCCAAACATTCCGGAATCGTTCAACGTGCTTGTGCGCGAGTTGCAAGGTCTGTGTCTAGACATCAAGATCGATTAAACGAAAAACATCACTCCTCGGAGTTGACATGCAGTATCAATTCGTACCGAAGCGTGGCTTCCAACAGATCACGATCAGGATCGCATCCCCGGATGATATCCTCAACCGTTCACACGGTGAGGTTACCAAGCCGGAAACGATCAACTATCGATCGTTCCGTCCTGAAAAGGACGGTCTGTTCTGTGAGAAGATCTTCGGACCAATCCGTGACTGGGAATGCGCCTGTGGTAAGTACAAGCGCATTCGCTATAAGGGAATCGTCTGCGACCGTTGCGGCGTAGAAGTAACTCAGAAAAGTGTGCGTCGCGAGCGCATGGGCCACATCATGTTGGCCGTGCCCGTGGTACACATCTGGTTCCTTCGCTCGCTTCCAAGCAAGATCTCTGGTGTGATCGGCATGCCTACCAAGGATGTCGAACGCATCGTCTATTATGAATCCTATGTGGTGATCCAGCCGGGTAGCACAGGCCTTCTGAAGAAGGACTTGCTCACGGAAGATCAATACCTGGAAGTGTTGGCCAACCTGCGTCCGGAAGAGCGGGCCATGGACGACGACGATCCTCGCAAGTTCATTGCTCTCATTGGTGGAGACGCCGTGAAGGAGCTTCTGAGCCGCGTGGATGCAGACGAAGATTACTACAATCTTCGCGAGCTGTTGCGCCAGGACATGTCGCAGCAAAAGAAGGCCGACATTCTAAAGCGCCTTCGCATTCTCGAAGCCTTCCGTAGCAACGAGACCAAAGAGCCTAACCGTCCTGAGTGGATGGTGCTCGACATCATTCCGGTGATCCCACCAGACCTACGTCCGTTGGTGCCACTGGAGGGCGGTCGATTTGCAACGTCTGACTTGAACGACTTGTATCGTCGCGTGATCATTCGTAACAATCGCCTGAAGCGCTTGATCGACATCAAGGCTCCGGAAGTGATCCTGCGCAATGAGAAGCGAATGCTGCAAGAAGCGGTAGACGCATTGTTCGACAACTCACGTCGCGCCGTTCGTAGCGAATCGCAACGCGCTCTCAAGTCGCTTGCCGATACGCTCAAGGGCAAGACAGGTCGATTCCGTCAGAACTTGCTCGGTAAGCGCGTCGACTATTCAGGTCGTTCCGTTATCGTGGTGGGTCCTGAATTGAAGATCCACGAATGTGGTCTTCCAAAGGACATGGCCGTTGAGCTCTTCAAGCCGCTCATTATCCGTAAGCTTATTGAGCGCGGACATTGCAAAACGGTGAAGAGTGCAAAGAAGCAAGTAGAGAAGAAGACTACCGAGGTGTGGGATATTCTCGAGCGCGTGATCGACGGACACCCAGTTCTTCTGAACCGTGCTCCAACGCTTCACCGCCTTGGTATCCAAGCCTTCCAACCAAAGCTGATCGAAGGGAAAGCCATCCAGCTGCACCCACTCGTAACGACGGCCTTCAACGCCGACTTCGATGGTGACCAGATGGCTGTGCACGTGCCGCTGAGTCATGAAGCACAACTCGAATCGTTGTTGCTCATCTTGTCTGCACACAACATCATGCACACGCAGAACGGCGAGCCTATTGCCGTTCCATCGCAAGACATGGTTCTTGGTACCTACTACCTCACAAAGGTGCGTCGTGGTGCCAAGGGCGAAAACAAGCGCTTCTCCTCCGTTGAAGAAACGATCATCGCCTATAACTGCGGTCAAGTAGACCGTCATGCAAAGGTGACTGTGCGCATCGATGGCGAAATGGTGGACGCAACCGTTGGTCGTATCCTCTTCAACGAGATCGTACCAAAGGAGATCGGCTTCTTGAACGAGTTGCTTACGAAGAAGCGCTTGCGTCAGGTGATTACGTTGTGCTTCCGCAAGGCAGGCCTTGCGAAGACCGTGGTCTTCCTGGATCAATTGAAAGAGATTGGATTCATGACGGCTACTCGTGGTGGTTTGTCTGTTTCCATCGCCGACGTGGTGGTGCCGGCTGAAAAGGTCGACATCATCAACAAGGCTCAGAAAGACGTAGACAAGATCGAAGACTACTATCACTCCGGTGTTATCACCGAGGGTGAGCGCTACAACAAGATCATCGATACGTGGTCTACCGCAACGAACAAGGTTGCAGATAAGCTGTACAGCGAACTGCAGACGAATCGTGACGGATTCAACACGTTCTGGATGATGATGGACTCGCAGGCTCGTGGTTCGAAAGAACAGATTCGCCAGCTTGCCGGTATGCGTGGTCTTATGGCCAAGCCACAGAAGAGTGCTGCATCGTCGAGTGCCGAGTTGATCGAAAATCCGATCATCTCGAACTTCAAGGAAGGTCTTACCATTCTTGAGTACTTCATCTCGACGCACGGTGCTCGTAAGGGTCTTGCCGATACTGCGTTGAAGACAGCTGATGCCGGTTACCTGACACGTCGTTTGCACGATGTGGCGCAAGACATGGTGATCGGTGCGGACGACTGCGGAACGATCCGTGGTGTAGAAATGAGAGCACTGAAGGACGGAGAAGAAGTAAAGGAGCCATTGTTCGAGCGGATCCTTGGTCGCGTGTCCCTGATGGACGTGATCGATCCACTCTCGAACGACACGCTCGTTCTCAAGGGCCAAATGATCGACGAAGAAATCGGTCAAGCAATCGAGAACTCTGCCGTAGAAGCCGTCACCATCCGATCTGTACTTACTTGCGAAGCACGCCGCGGCGTCTGCGCAAAGTGCTATGGTCGTAACATGGCAACCGGCTCGATGGTAGACACTGGCGAAGCCGTTGGTACGATCGCCTCGCAGTCGATCGGCGAGCCAGGTACACAGCTTACACTTCGTACGTTCCACACAGGTGGTACTGCATCCTTGTCGTCGTCGCAAAGTATTGCGATCGCCAAGTTTGACGGTGTGACTCAGTTTGAAAACGTTCGCTACGTAACCTATCAAGGTGACGCAGAAGAAATCAGCGTTCTCGTGAGCCGCTCTGGTGTGATCAACATCGTAGAACCCGAGTCGAATCGCGTTCTCACGAAGTACGATACCATCTACGGTGCTGAACTCAATGTGATGGAAGGTCAGAAGGTCAAGAAGGGCGACATGCTCTATGAATGGGATCCATACAACTCCGTGATCATTACGGAAAAGTCGGGTCGTGTTCGTTATCGCGACCTCGTGCTGAACCTTACCTACAAAGAAGCGAACGACGAGCAAACCGGACACACAACGAAGATCGTTATCGACTCCCGTGATCGTACAAAGTCACCAGCGATCGAAATCGTGGACGAAGAAGGTACACTGATTCAGTCGTACATCATTCCAACACGTGCTCAGATCGTTGTTGAAAATGACGAAGTGGTATCGGTTGGTTCGAAGCTTGTGAAGATGCCACGCGACCTTGGTCGTCTGCGCGATATCACAGGCGGTCTGCCACGTGTGACGGAACTCTTCGAAGCACGTTCGCCTCAGTCCCCGGCAACCGTAACGGAAATCGACGGAATCATCACGATCGACAAGCCAAAGCGCGGTTCCCGCGTGATTGCTGTAACGTCGCTCGACGGTGAACTCAAGCGCGACTATCCGGTGCCAATCGGTAAGCACGTTCTTGTACAAGAAGGAGATCTGGTTCGCGCCGGAGATCGCTTGTCTGAAGGTGCTATCAACCCGCACGACATTCTGCACATCAAGGGTATCAACGAAGTACAGGCGTACCTCGTGAACGAAATCCAAGAAGTGTACCGTATGCAGGGCGTAAAGATCAACGATAAGCACATCGAGATCATCGTTCGTCAGATGCTGCAAAAGGTCCGCGTGACCGATTCCGGCGACTCATCGTTCCTGGAAGGCGACCAAACAGATCGCATCAAGTTCAACGACGAGAACGACGAGCTGAAGAACTGCGTTGTGGTAACCGACAAGGGCGAATCAAAGCTCAAGCTCGGTCAGATCGTAGAAAAGAAGCGCCTGAAGGAGATCAACGACGAGCTCAAGAAGAAGGAAAAGGAAACGGTCAAGAGTCGCCGTGCCGAACCTGCTATCGCAGAGCCGTTGCTCCTTGGTATCACACAAGCATCCCTTACCACGGAATCGTGGCTGTCTGCTGCTTCGTTCCAAGAGACCACTCGTGTTCTTGCAGATGCTTCGGCTGCTGCAAAGTCCGACAAGCTCATGGGTCTGAAGGAAAACATCATCATTGGTCAGCTCATCCCGGCAGGTACCGGTTTGCGCGTCTATCAAGAAATGCTCGTTTCTTCGGAAGTTGGCAACATCTTCGGCGCCGACGCTATTATTCCAAAGGTCGAAGAAGAAGAAGTACCAATGCGCAAGGCACCACGTCGGAAGACGACGGTCTAAGTCATCGGTCAGAATTATTCAGAAAAGGGTCGACCTCCTCAGGTTCGACCCTTTTTCTGTTTTCCGTACTTTGCGACGTGCATTATCCACGAGCCCTACCAACACGACCATGCGAATACTGATCCTCCTTGCCACCCTTACCGTCCTAGCCACGTCGGCAACCACTGCCGATACGTTGTATGTGCAACGAAGCGCCGTCCCAGGTGGGTACGGACAGACGTGGCAGACCGCGTATTGGAGCATCCACGACGCTCTTGCCGTAGCAATCGCAGGCGACGAAGTGTGGGTCGCGCGCGGCACCTACAAACCATCAGAAGGCACGGGCATTGCTACTGGAGCATCAACACCCTTCAACGTCCCCGCCGGCGTCCAAGTCTATGGCGGATTTCGCGGAACCGAATCCTTACGCGAATTGCGCGATTGGTTCCGATTGAGAACAGTGTTGGATGGCGACGTAGAACACGCTCTCATGACGGTGCAGAATGGCGATTCGAACACGGTGATTGATGGGTTGTATTTCGAGAAGGGGAAGGCCGCCAATGGAGGCGCCATGACAATCAACGGTGGGACGCCGTTCATTCGTAATTGCATCTTCAACGACAACACGGCTGCTGGACGTGGCGGCGCCGTGTACGCAAAGAACGTGTATCGTGTGCACTTCGAGTACTGCACCTTCGCTCGTAATCATGCAGAACGCGGTGGCGCGATCGCCATCGATGGTGCCTCGCCGAACAACAACGCAGTGAGCAGACCCTTTGTTGCACAGTGTGCATTCGAACACAACGACGCTGTTCGAGGGGGCGCCATCGACATCACCAATTCACGCACGCTTACCGTTACGAGCTCTGTGTTCTATTTGAACTTGGCGCAGGAAAATGGCGGGTGCATCAACGCAGACAAAGAGTCGTGGCCGTACATCATCACGTCGACGTTCTACAACAACCGCTGTCTTGCAACCGATGGCGCCGCATGTGTTGCCGCGTACGGTGGCGATATGAAGAACAGCATTCTGTGGGATAACGATTCGCTTCTTCATCTTCAAGTGGTACAGTTAGACACAACCGGCCTCGACACGATGTTTACCACGAATTCGAATTGCGTGAAGGATGATTTCGATCACGGCTTCTACAATTTTGATCCGTCGTTCATCGATGCCGATCATCCTCGTGGTACGGACGGTTTCTATGGAACCGACGACGACGGACTCTACTTCCCCAGCAATGGAGCACTTGTAGATCGCGGATATGTGGATCGGTATGTGAACTCACGACGCACAGACATGGTGGGGAATCCGCGCGTGGTCTTGCGCAGTCCCGACCTTGGCGCATATGAGACGCAGCGAGAAGGACACAATCAGTATCACGATATCATCGAAGAGATGAAGCGCGGTGGCATCAACTACCTGTCGCGTCACTGCGCAACAGATTGGGGACTGCAAGATCCTGGCCCCACGCCCGAATGCAAGGGCGAGCGCAATCTCATTTGGGAGGGTCGCGGACAAGGACGTATGATGGGTAAAGCTATGAAGTCGCTCGGCATCGTTATCAGCGATCCAACCTGCAGCCCAACGTGTCGCACATGGGAGAGTGCCTATCTCACCTATGGTACGTTCCGTAAGGATGACATGTGGCGTGTTGGTGGCACGGGATCTGACTCTCCGCGCTTCAAGGACCTTGCTAAGATCCCGGCGCCGGGAACGATGCGCGGCATTTATTCGCACGATGCAGTAATCCTCACAACCGTTCCGCTTGGCACGGCAGAGATCAACGAAGGCGATGGAATTGTAATTCGACCTGATGGCACCGACTACGAAATGATCTCGCACTTCTGTAGCGACACATGGGAGCGCTACCGCGTTCGCTTCCCAGATGGAACCGTTGATGTTGCTGAAGAAACTCCTACTCAACCGCAGCACCTGAATGTCTATCCAAATCCAGCCAACAATGGTGTGACCATCGGTGGCGTTGTGATTGACGATGCAACGCGTATCGATGTGGTAGACATTACAGGTCGAGTCGTCGCATCGCAACGCGCCAATCCATGGATCGATCTGCACGCTCTAGTGCCAGGGATCTATGTTGTGAAGGTGGCGGGGCTCCATACTATTTCCACGGCCACGGTGTCTGTAGCTCGGTGAGAGCACTTCTTTCTATCGGCGAATTCAAAGCATACGTTCAACTTCGGTTCTTCATGGCCATGGGATGGCACATGCAGGCCATTGTTGTAGCGTGGTATGTGTATTCGATCACGAAGGACCCATTCATGTTAGGAATGGTGGGGCTCGCAGAGGCGATCCCTGCAATTGGTGCTGCAATGCCACTAGGGTTTTGGGTAGACAAACAAGAGAAGACGCGGGCACTCAAGATCGCTTCGTTTATGATCATCGGTTCTGCACTGTTGCAAGCAGTGGTCATGCAGCATTCCACACTCGTTGCACTTGGCAAACCCACGGTTCTCATGGCCATCTTCGCTATGGTCTTTGTGAACGGACTTGCGCGTGCGATCTACTCACCGTCGATGTTCTCCGTCCTTGCCATGGTTGTTTCTCGCCAGAACATGCCGCAGGCTTCTGCGTTTGGCAGTAGTGTGTGGCAAGGGGCCATGATTGCAGGTCCGCTCGCAGCAGGCTTCGTCTATGGCGCCTTTGGTGTTACCGTTGCCTCGGTCACCTATGTAAGTCTTATGTGCATTGGCGCTATTGGTGTGTGGCGCCTGACCGCAAAGCCCGCCACCCCTTCGCTTTCCAAAAAGAATATGTTGCACGAGGTATCGCTCGGCTTGCGGTTCATCTTCTCGCAGCGCATCATCCTTGCCGCCTTATCACTCGATCTTTTCGCCGTGCTCTTTGGTGGAGCCGTGGCGATGTTGCCAGTCTATGCCGATACGATTCTAGGCGGGGGGGAGAGCGGCCTGGGTGTACTGCGTGCAAGTTCGTCGCTCGGCTCGGTGATGATGATGTTGTGGCTGTCCTACCGTCCACTCAAGAAGCACGCTGGAACGATCATGCTACTCTGTGTTGCCGGCTTCGGTGTGACGACGTTGTTCTTTGCCGTTTCGCAAGTGTTTTGGGTAAGCGTTTGCTTACTCTTTGCCATGGGAGTATTCGATTCTGTGAGTGTGGTGGTCCGCCATACCATCCTCCAGCTCTACACGCCCGAGGAAATGCGCGGTCGTGTGGCCGCCGCCAACACCATGTTCATCAGCTCGAGCAACGAACTTGGTGCGGTTGAAAGCGGCATTACCGCTCGCCTAATGGGCGTTGTGCCAAGCGTTGTGTTTGGTGGTGCGATGACGCTTGTTGTTGTAGGGGTGGCATGGTGGAAGGCAAAAGAATTGCAGACGCTGGAGATGGAGTAGGGCCACGTCGGCACGGACAGGCCTTCATCGTTCCAAGTGCTGAGTCTACATTGTTACTAGATTAACATCTATAATTAAACAAGTTTAGTGCCTACAATACTACCGGTTTAGTGCCTATAGTATTACGAGTTTAGCACCAGAAAGGACATCAGATAAAGGCCTGTCGTTCTAGAATTGTCGAATCCGAGCTATCGGAGCGACTCCCACGTGCTGGTGCCGTGCTCATCGAAGGGTCCGCAAGCATGCGGTAAAACGCGAACGGCACGTGAACACTCGGCAAGTGAGATTGGGTTTGACGTGGCTGAGCCAATCCGAGATCTCGTGTCATCGGCGCCGGAACTTGTCCTTGCTGGCAATAAGCCTAGGCTCATCGATGAATGGCAGATATATCCATCCATCTGGAATCATGTGCGTCGTGCTGTTGATGACGCCCAACGTCCTGGTCAGTTTATCCTTGCCGGCTCATCCATGCCATCGGACGATCCAACGAGGCATTCTGGCGCATGAAAATTCAGTCAACTCCGCCTGCGCCCAAAGACGTTGTTCGAACTGGGCTTATCGGCAGGTGTCGTTTCACTTGAATTTCTGAACGGTGAATCGTTCGAACCGGTAATGAGTGCGTTGCAATTCGCAGACATCATCGATAGTAGTTGTAGTGAAGGTTGGCCGGCCAACCTAGATGAAGGTTGTGAGTCTGCAATGGCGAACAACCGTGACTACCTTGCTGAATCAATGCGCGTAGATATTGCGCAGCTCAATGCAACAAACCGAACACGAGACCCGCGAAAGATTGAGGCGTTGATCAGGTCGATAGCCAGAGGCATTAGTGGAGGCATTGCAGCAACCACCATCGAATAAAACGTGCGTGGCGAGCAAACGAGTATCTCCTAAGAAACCATTGAGCA
>Ga0105049_10003275_pt1 | contig 19165 bp, 16 predicted proteins | sample MAT06_FD_78087 | JGI IMG/M metagenome (GOLD analysis project Ga0105049, IMG submission 78087) | Freshwater microbial communities from Lake Fryxell liftoff mats and glacier meltwater in Antarctica - MAT-06 | ecosystem: Environmental > Aquatic > Freshwater > Ice > Liftoff microbial mat | place...
AATCTTATCGATCTCGTCAAGTACAAACAATGGATTCGATGTGCCGGCCTTTTTCAAACTTTGCAGAATACGTCCGGGCATTGCACCAATATAGGTTTTGCGGTGACCTCGAACCTCTGCTTCATCGTGCAAACCTCCGAGCGACATGCGCACGTACTTGCGACCGAGAGCTTCTGCCACCGATTTACCCAAAGACGTTTTACCTACACCGGGAGGGCCGTACAAACAGAGAATCGGGGACTTCATATCACCCTTGATCTTGAGCACAGCGAGATGCTCGATGATCCTCTCCTTCACTTTTTCTAATCCAAAATGGTCGCGGTCCAATATTTTACGGGCATGCTTCAGATCGAAATTATCGTTAGAGTAATCCGCCCAAGGAAGATCCAGCAACGTTTCAATATAATTGGATTGTACGCTGTATTCCGCACCTTGTGGATTCATGCGCTCCAACTTGGTAATTTCCTTTTGGAATGCCTTCTCCACCACTTCCGGCCATGACTTGGCGCGGGCGCGTTTTTTCTTCTCTTCAATTTCTTCCTTCACCGGATTGGAGCCGAGCTCTTCCTGAATTTGCTTCATCTGCTGCTGCAGAAAATACTCTCGCTGCTGCTTCGAAATATCTGTGTGAACCTTTTTCTGAATCTCGTTTTTCATTTCGAGCATCTGAAGCTCTTTTCCAAGATGCTCGAGCACTCTGCGCGAGCGCTCTTCCAAATCGGCTACTTCCAAAAGCGCTTGCTTTTCTTGCACCGAAGTCTTCATATTCGAAGAAATGAAGTTGGTCAGAAAACTCAATCCGTTGATGTTCTTAATGGCCACAGATGCCTCACTCGGAATATCCGGCGAGAGCGATATAATGCGAAGAGCGTTGTCTTTCAGCGTTTCAAACATCGCCTTTTGCTCTTTGCTTTCTTCGCGTTTGTTGACTTCGGGAAACTCCACTACCTGAGCTTTAAAATACGGCTCAGTATCTACTAATCCGCGAATTTCAAATCGCTTTTTTCCTTGGAGAATAACAGTGGTGCTTCCATCCGGCATGCGAAACATGCGCATGATGGTGGCCTGCGTTCCAATGGTATTGAGATCTTCAAAAGAAGGTTCTTCGATTTCCGGGTTAACCTGAGCCACCACGCCCACCACCTTATTTCCCCTATTCGCATCCTGGATGAGTTTTATGGATTTGTCGCGCCCCACTGTAATGGGAATCACGACTCCGGGAAACAATACCGTATTGCGCAAGGGAAGAATAGGCAGCACTTCAGGGGTGTGCTCCTTATCCATCTTGTCCTCGTCCTCTGGAGAGATAAGTGGGATAAAATCATGATCTGTTTCTTCTTCCGAAAAAGAAGCTACGTATGGTCGTTTTGGAAATTCCATGTGTTGCTTGTACTATGATTCAGTTCAAAAAGGAAAGATCAAACTTCTTTACGATTCTAAAACCAATTTGTAATCTGTAAATGACCTGCCTTGCTAAAGGCGCGGGTGAAGGTCAATTCCAATGCCATCCCCTCAGGACTGACGAAGTGTCGCAGCCGTTCGCTCCTCCTGTGTAATCCGGTAGACTTCTGTCAGCATTGCCCGCATCTGATCTGACAACGGGACATTGCGGCGGGCCATCATGCGCTCTGCGGCCACCAATGCCTCATCCAATCGGTAGGTGGTGGTGCCCTCCGGTGCACCCCAAGAGAAGGAAGGGATGAATTTTTCAGGAAAACCGCTACCGAAAATATTGGCTGCCACTCCGGCGGTGGTGCCTGTATTGAACATCGTATTGATACCGGACTTGGAATGATCGCCCATCACTAAGCCACAAAATGCGAGACCAGAATCGGTGTATTCTCCCTGAGCATAGTCCCACGTTTTCACCGACGAGTAATTGTTCTTCAGATTAGAAGTATTGGTATCGGCTCCTAGATTGCACCATTCGCCAATCACCGAATTACCAAGAAAGCCGTCGTGACCCTTGTTAGAATAACCCTGAATGACAGAATTGCTAATCTCTCCTCCTATCCGACTTTCCGGACCAATGGTAGTAGGTCCATAAATCTTGGCTCCCATTTTCACCACGGCATGATCGCACACCGCTAAAGCCCCGCGAATCAGAGAGCCCTCCATGATTTCAGCTTCATGGCCGACGTAAACCGGACCAGTGGTCGTATTGATGGTGCAGCCATTCACTTTTGCACCTTGCTCGAGAAACAACTGATTTTTCGGTCCGAGAATCGTTACTGCCTCTCCGACTGCACGCGACTCGCGACCTGCAGTAATGCGGTCAAAATCGAGCTGAAGTGCTTCACCATTGCGCGCAAACACATCCGTAATGGATTGCAAAAGAAATGGGCGGGAATGCACGAGGTGGCTCTTCCCTGAATGGCTGCTGGCATTCTCCATAAGGTCAAATCGCACCGCCAAAAGAATATCCCCATCGTGAAGCGATTCTTTCGATCCCAGTGCACGGATTTGATCCACCACCGCGGCGGTGGGAATCAGTCGCGAATTGATCAGGTATCCCGGACCTGCATGCACGGGCCCCGGAAAAAGGGCCTGGAGGTGCGTACGCGTGAGATGTGCCGACGGATGCCCGAGCGATTGCTCCCACTTCTCTCGAATGGTGGTAATTCCTACACGCAGTTCGGCCACAGGGCGGGTGAGCGCCAGCGGATAGAATGCTGGGAGAAGATGATCTTCAAAAAACAGAATGTGCATACAGTGGCGGAAGTTAGCGAAGACTTTCTTCGGTGCGTGAAGTTCGGTTCAGCACAGTAGTCACGCACATCCACATCAGAATAGGATAGGCCGGCACGAGATAACGCTGCTCGACAAATCCGAGAATCGGACCCAACAAAACCATCACAATTATTGGGATCAAACCGAGAATGACCAACCAATAATCGCGGCGCACACACGCCCGAAGCCAAGCAAGCATCCCCAGCACATTGACCAAAAGAAGGAGTAGGAGACTTCCTCCTTTAATGGCTTTGTGGTAAAAGCTCATTTGGGCCAATGCCGGGAAGGGAAGATCATCCAGACGAGAAGGAAATACGAGATTGCGAAAGAGCGTGAGGCGGTTGAGCACGTATACCTGCAGCGGCCGATGCGAGCATAGCGAAGCATCGAATTGCTCCACCCGCGCAATCACCCGCGCTCCTGCTTCCTTGCGCAGTTCAGGTACACCAATAGTGTCCAGTGCGAGGTAATTAGCGCGCAACACACGCAACGAATCGAGATCGTAATCTGGTGTAAAATCGACTTCTTCAAATGGATTGAAAGTGGGTTCGGTTTCTGATTTTACGAAAAACCACTGCGCTGCCGAGCCTGCGGACCAGCTCATGTAATCTTCTCCCATGCGTATGATGAGTTTACGGATGGCGAGGTTCTCGGGCGACAAGTATCCAAAGCATTCGGAAACGGGGCCTTGCAAGGGAATCAACTTCTGTGTTTTCTGATAATTGACCACTGTCCATGCACCAATAGACAGCACGAGTGGAACGGCAAACACCCATCCCGTGCGGATGGCAGAAAGAAGTTGAAAACGACTGTGGAGTATAATGAGCAGCGCTACTGGCACGTAAAAGACCAATGAAATCGGACGGAAGAAAACAGCCCACGCCAGAAAAAAACCCGAAACGAGCATCCACTTTTTGCTCTTCTGATCCAATGAACGAAGTAGAAAAAACAACGCAAAAAGAAGAAACGAAACGGCGAAACTATCCGACAGGAGCATGTGATCCCGAATCGAAAGAAAAGTGCTTACACCCATTAAAGCGATCATTACATAATACCCGCGCACCGATTGGGTGAAACGCGCGGTGAGAAGAGCGAGCAGCCAAACGGCACTAATCTGCATGATAAGTTGCAGAATGATTACCGCTGCTTTTCCGGATACCGCTCCAAAAAGTGCATACATCGGGGCGTACACGGGAAGTAAACCGGGCATCCGACACACCGAAGAGTATCCGTTTCCTTTTACAAACTGTTCGACCGGTTCATAATAACCTGAGGTGTCTCCGCTGCTGATCGCGATGCCGCCTGTGACTAATTCAGGCGAAGAGTTGACATAAAACTGCCATGCGAAAAACGCAAACATGGCAACCTTCATGAGTGCAATTGCTGCGAAGCCGAACGAGCGATGGCGTCGGCTAAGCACAAATTCCGGTGGCAACTGATTCTTCATGGACTATACACCAAGTGCTTTCCTGAACTCCGCAATCACACGCTCCACATCTCCCGAATCCATTGGCACATAGAGAGGGAGGACAATACTTCGATCGCAGGCATCCTCCGATACCGGAAGCGAAATGCCCTGCATGCGAGTGAGATAAGCCGTTTCCCGATGGGCTGTCATCACTCCGCGTCGGGTAGCAATGCCAACATCAAGCATACGCTGCATGAGATCATTGCGCGACACTGGACAATCAGGTTGAAGGTAGATGCTGAAGCTTTGCCAGTTTACGCTGCATCCTGCGGGCACATGAGGCAAGCGTATAAATGGAATATCTGCGAATGCTTCTAAGTAACGCAGTGCAATTTTCTCTCTTTCTTCAATGATCCAATCGAGGCGTTCGAGTTGGCGAATACCAACAGCAGCTTGAATATCCGTAAGACGATAGTTGTATCCTACTTCAAGATGGTCTTCAAAAAGCACAGTGGTGCTGAGGTGACGGACCCTGTCATTCACACTCATTCCGTGCTGACGAAGAAGTCGAAGTCGCTCGTTGAAATCATCACGCGAGGTAGTGATCATTCCGCCATCGCCAGTGGTAATCACTTTCCGTGGGTGAAATGAAAAACACACGAGGTCAGAATGTGCCCCTATTTTTTTTCCGTGATAGGAACTCCCTGCGGCACATGCGGCATCCTCGATTAAAACGAGTTGGTTGGCATCGCACAGCGCGCGAAACGCCGCAATATCGCCAGGCATTCCGATCTGATGGACCAACAGAATGGCTTTTGTTTTAGAAGTAATGCGCTTCGCTGCATCAACGAGATCAAGGTTATATGTCGTTGGATCAACTTCGGCAAACACTGGGGTTGCTCCCACATACACAATCGCATTAGCTGTGGCGATGTAGCTCATAGAAGGGCAGATTACTTCATCCCCCGGACCAATACCCGCAACGATCATTGAGAGATGTAAAGCCGTGGTGCAATTGCTGAGGGCGATAGCATGTTTCGCTCCTGAATAGGCCGCAAATTTTTCTTCGAACTCCAATACGCGCGGGCCCTGAGTAACCCAATTGGACAGAATAGTGTCGTACGCAAATTGAGCTTCTTCCGTGGACAAATACGGTTTAGCTACAGGAATATTTTTCATGAAAATGGATAATCAGATCGCGTTTATTTCTCCCAATTCTTCACCTTGATCTCACTCATTAGATCCCGCTCTTGCATGAGCTTGCCGTAGTATGCAATAGTTTCTAGAAGGCCGGATTCAAAACTGAATTCCGACTGAAAACCGGTAAGTTTTCTGAACTTGGCTGGATTCACCCAAAGTCGCGGCACATCTGCAGGACGGTCTTCGAGGTACTCGATGCTCATCTCCTTATCCTTGCCCATTAATGTGAGCAATGTAGTGAGAAGATGTTTCATCGTGATCTCTTCGCCTGTTCCAATATTGATGATTTCCCCTTTGATATCAGAACGCTCCATAAGATCACACAAAGCTCGCGCCGTGTCTTTCACGTAAAAAAAATCGCGCGTCACCGAGCCGTCTCCAAAAATGATAGGAGCTTTTCCATAAAGGATACTGACAATGCTGCGCGGGATAACCTCACCAGCGTCGCCTTCGTAGTGCGCGCGTGGACCGTAGTTATTAAAAATACGGGTGATCGTTACATCCATGCCGTAGCATTTGTAATACGAATACGCATAGTTCTCACCGGCGAGCTTACTGCTTCCATACACTGTTTTGGGAAGCGGGACGCCATCTTCAGCAATCGGGAATTGGCGGATATCGCCATAGATTTCTGAGGTACTGATGTAGAAAAATTTCTTTACTCCTTGCTTGCGAGCTGCTTCCAAAACGATGAGACTTCCTTCGGCATTTACTCTATGGTTTTCAAAAGGGCTGTGAATGGAATGACGCACGCCCAGACAGGCAAGGTGAAAGACCACATCCACTCCTTTCATTGCGCGATTCATGACCTGTTCATCGAGGATGTCGGCCTCCAAAAACGTGAATCCCGGATATTCTTCTGCCTCGCGCAGATTGGATCGTTTGCCGTTGATGAGATTGTCAACTACGACCACGTGATGCTCGCGTCGCAACAATTCGTCGGTGAGATGTGAACCAATAAAACCGGCTCCACCTGTGATGAGTATTTTCTGTGATAACATGAAGTAGAAATTGGCGATCCTGCGGCACTCTGGGGAAAGCCCGCCAAAGGTAAACGATCGGACCCAACGACCGATGCGGTCGAAGTCTCAGGTCTGAGAACCGGAGTGGGTCTTCTTCAACGAGGCGATGAATGACGGCGTCCAGTTCATGGACTCCAACATTCCCACTGTGCCCTTTAGATCATAGTCGATTCTGAAAAAACGGACCTCTGCACTTTCTGTATCCACGAGTGCCCAAGCCGGACGAGGATCACCGTCGCGCGGTTGACCAACCGATCCCGGATTCACGAGCAAGCCACCATCCGGTGATCGCCATACCATGGGATAGTGCGTATGTCCGAAAAAGAGCATCTCATTGCGCTTTGGAAACCATTCTTTTTCTTCGGTAAAATTAGGGTACAATCTACCATTCACGGGATCTGCAGGGGTGCCGTGCACAAGGCTTATTTTCCGAATACCATCTTCAACAGAAGCATGACTGGAAAGACTCCTTAACCACTCCAACGCTTCTGGGGCATAGCGGTGAAGAGCCAGTGCATTACCCCGCGCCACTTGATAATACAATGCACTTACATTTTCGTCTTCTTTGGCTGCCACCCAGAGATCGTGGTTGCCGCGAATGCATATCGACTGAGCTAGGAGTGGCTTGAGCATTTCCCAAACCTCCACCGCCCATGGATAATAGCCAAATTGATCGCCGAGGATAACAAACCGATCAATCGAATGGGAATCAATATCCGCCAACACTGCTTTGAGAGCAGGGGCATTGGAATGGATATCGCTGATCAGAGCAAGTTTCATTTTCGCGAAGTTTCAATCAATCGAGTGACTGCGTTGAGCGGTGCAAATTGGGGAGAATAACCCAATTCCGTTTTCGCCCTTTGAATGGAGACATTCCATCTCTCCGCATCCAGTGGATCAGTGCCTATGAACTCTCTGCTCACGCTGCACAGAGTGGCAATGTGCGCAGCGAGATTACTCATCGAAACAGGTTGGCCGCTGCCTATATGATAAACGCCATTCGCTGTTTCGCTTTCCGCTGACAGCACGAATGCACTTGCTACATCGCGCACATCCACAAAATCCTGAGTGCGCTGACCGCTTCCGTATATCGTTACCGAATGACCATTCATGGCTGCCATAATCCACTTTTTTAGGACTGTAGGTGCCATCTCTTTCAAATACATCCCTATCGGACTGCTTAACCGCAGAACGATTCGCTGAGATGGACCTTCTGTAGCGTAGAGTGCTTGTTCCCCTTTCCACTTGCTTATAGAATAAGACAACATGGGATGCGCCTCAGCGCTTTCCGTCACGACAGTCGGTAATGGTTTTGCCAACACACTTAACGAACCTGTAAATATGATTTTCCTAACGCCAAACTGTGCGGCCCTTGCGAACAATCGTTCGGTGGCCTGCACATTTATTTGGTGAAGCAACTCTTCTTCTTCTGGATTGCCTGAAGTGAGAATGGCAGCGGCATTGTGAACAAGCACTTCTATGCCCGTCATATCAAGCATGTCGATCGATTCAGCAGAAGTCAAATCGAGAGTCACGGTGCGTGATGGTGGAACTACAAACGAGGTGCTTCTTGCGAGCGCCGTGACTTCATGTCCTGCCGCTAGAAATGCTCTCAGGATTTCGCTGCCGACGACTCCGGTGGCGCCTGTCATCCAGATGCGCTGCATCAGGCTTTGAGCAATTGATCAATGGGTACTATCACGTGTTCAAATGCCCGGATAGCTGCTACTTCCGACTGATAGTTGAGCCGGCCGAATTTCTCCTTGTCGAGGATGTTGCGCAACAGAATATCAGGTTCATTAAATCCTACATCGGCGCGCATGGTGCTGGTACCCGAAAATCGGGGATGAATCTCGAAGACATAGATGGTGTCGCCGTCTCTGCGCAACTGAATATTGAGCGGACCGCGGCTGCCCAATCGAACGGCGAGGGTTTCGCAAAACGTTTGAATCTGTGGGTCGCGAACAAAATACCCTTGAGAGTATCCGGTAGAAATCGACAGGGATTTTCCGCCCACTGATCGCGACTGAAGCAACGACAATCCTATGAGTTTGCGCTTCATGACAATGCTATCGATGAGGACTCCGTCCTTATCGGTGAGTACGCCCACCGTAAACTCTTCATCGCCGGAACCCACGAACGGTTGAATACAAAATTTACCGCTTTCGGGCAGCTGAGGAATAAGCGTTTCCAATTCGCTCCTATTGACTACAAAATTGAGTCCGCGGGAGCCACCTGTGCCTACGGTTGGTTTGACAATAAATGGAAAATCGTATTTAACGAGAGCCTGCTCCCATTGACTGATCGGGAAGGTTTCGATGACAGGCAATCCCAGTTCGTGCAGCTTAGCTGACGCGGCAAATTTGTCCATCATCAGCGGCATCAAATCCAAGCGGTTGGTGATTACTGGAACAGGAATTTCCGACTGATGTGCAGCCAGAAACTCAGCCTCAGGTTCTGAACCGGGAATGATTGCAGCCACATCATTGGCTCCAACCAATTCAAGCATACGGCTGAGATAATCCGGATGTGAAGCGAAGGGCAACAAGGCACCTTCATCGGCTACATACAATCCCCAAGCAAACGGATCGGCATCGGTGCCGATCACATGCCAACGGGCGCTGGCCTCTGATGACGCGCGTTTGAGCGCATGGAGAATGCCTGACCCTACACTGCGTCCGCCCACAGCGGTCACCACTATTTTTCGTTTCATGCGTTTCGATCTTTAATCACGCGGGCAGGAACGCCCACGGAAAGAGTATTGGCCGGCACATCGGAGATCACCACACTACCTGCGCCAATGAAGGCGTTTTCACCCACATGGATCAGATCAGCAATGGTGCAACCGATACCCAGAAAACACCGCGGACCAATGGCAATGCGCCCTGCAATATGCACGCCCGGCGCCAGAAAACTATGCGCACCCACAATGGTGTGGTGCGCCACAATGCCTCCTGTGTTGATGAGCACATTATCTTCAATGACACAGTGCATATCTACTACTACGCGGGGAAATAAAAAGACTCCTTCTCCCACGGTGCATGAGGGATCCACATAGGCAGAAGAATGAACAAGTCGCGCAAAGGGAATCTGATTTTTGAACCGATCAAATAAGGATGCTCGCGCAGCCATGTGATTGTATCCAATTCCAATCATCAGGGCATCAAATCGGCCCTCCTTAAAATGACCGAGCAATTGTTCGGTATTCCCTAAAACTGGACGTTCTAAAAATTCAGATGCCTTGGAAAAATCGTCGTAATACCCTACCACTTCCCATCCCTGATCTTCTTCGGCGTGGTGAGCAATCAATCCGCCGAGTTCTGCTGCACCAATGATCGCAAGTCTCATGATTGCTTTAGTTCGTGAGGATTGAATACTGCCCCTTCTACGTCGCTGATCTCATAGACCGGACGTTTGCGCGTTTCATCTAGAATACGCCAGATGTAATCTCCGATCATTCCTAATATGAGAATAACTACACTCAGCGACGTGAATATGGTATTGAGAATAATGGTCAGATCATCGGCCTCGTTTCCGAGAATGTAAATATCCACCACTACATAAATCCAACGGAGAACGAGCAACACAAAAATGAACAACCCAAAATTGGTGATGAGTTTTAGCGGTCGACTGGAGTATCCCGTGATGGCATCCATCATTATGGCAATCTTCTTCCAGAAGTTCCAACTGGTGCGCCCTCCGGCACGCTCACGTTTTACATACTCGATCTCTTTTTGGCGGAACCCAAGGGAAAATAAGCGAAAGATGAACGTAGTGTTGCGCTCATCCATGCGATTGAATGCATCGCGCACACGACGATCCATTCCGAGCAGATCACATCCATTTTTTGGAATGGGAATGAGCGTGGTCCAACTCATTATTTTCCAAGCCATGCGGCTGAATGCACGCTGAACGACGCCTTTATCCAAGTTCACTTGACGTGCAGCGAGCACGAGGTCTTCGCCATTTTCCCAATGACCAATCAATTCGCCTATGATCGAAGCGGGATCTTGTCCATCAGAAGCCATCACGATGGTAAAATCGCCACGGGAAATATTGATACCTGCCTGAATGGCCACATGGCTGCCTGAATTTCGGGCGAGTCGGCACACCGTGACACGCACATTGTCGGGTGACTTTTTGCTCCATTCACGAATCACTTCGAAAGAATGATCTTTCGAGCGATCGTCGATAAACGTGATTTCAAATTGATAGGAAGCAAGAGAAGTCGCGAGATAATCGAATAACTCTTTCAACACGATGGGCAAGGCTTCCTGCTCGTTGTAGACAGGAAGCACAACCGAGATCAGCTTGCCTTTTGGCCGACTGGCAGCCTGCAGCAAATTGCTTATATCGGCAGATGTAGTATTACCATTCATTCAGCGCATCGATTACGCGAACCACCATTTCATCTGTCATCTCTGCATACATCGGCAGCGACAGACAATGAGAGGCAAGATACTCTGATTGAGGAAAATCGCCCTCTTTATGGCCAAGCGAGGCATACGCCTTCTGCAGGTGGCAAGGCACTGGATAATGCAAGCCTGGGAAGATATGACGGTCGTTCAAGAAGCGAATAAGTCCATCGCGATCTTCTGTGGTAACCACAAAAAGATGGTAGATTGAATCCGCCCATTCAGGCTGGGCTTGCAAGCGGACTTTTGCATTGATGATTTCCGCGTGATAGCGTCGAGCGATCTCTCTGCGGCGGTTATTCCAGCCTTCGAGATACTTCAATTTAATTTCGAGGGACGCCCCTTCCAACCCGCCCATACGGTAGTTGTATCCAATCTCATCGTGGTAGTAACGCACCTTGCAACCGTGATTGCGCAGGGAGTGAAGATGTGATGTGTACTCATCGCTATTGGTGGTAATTCCGCCCGCTTCGCCGCATGCACCCAGATTTTTTCCCGGATAAAAACTAAAGCAAGCCATTTCGCCAAATACTCCGACAGTAGTGCCTTTGTAGCGTGCGCCTTGAGCCTGCGCCGCATCTTCGACTAAAAAGAGGTTGTGCTTTTTACAAATCGCTGCCACCGCTTCGATATCGAATGGCTGTCCATAAAGATGCACACCGATCACCGCTTTGGTGCGAGAAGTGATTGCCGCTTCGATGAGCTCTGCATCGATTTCCCAGGTGTCAGGACGACAATCCACAAACACAGGTTTTGCCCCTGCATGCGAAGCGCCCCAAGCGGTGGCAATAAAGGTATTAGCCGGCATGATTACCTCGTCGCCTTCCCCGATTCCGAGGGCAAGCATTGCGAGGTGGAGCGCGGTTGTTCCGTTGTTCACGCCGATTGCATGGCGAGCGCCAGTGTAGGAAGCGAATGATTTCTCAAACGCCTCGACAAACGGGCCACCAGAAAAAGCGGTGTTCTCATACACCTTTTCAAAGGCAGCAAACACCTCTGCTTTGATTTGAGCATGCTGACCTTTGAGATCGAGGCATGAAATTTTTTCGAGAGAAGAAGTCATTGTACTCATCAGAGAATATTCAACGGTCTGTGGTTTTTCTTTTTTCACGCGCAGGGTTGCCTGCAACAATTGTATTGGCCGGTACGTCGCGAGTCACTACGGAACCAGCGCCGACGATGGCATTTTCGCCAATAGTAACTCCACATAAAATGGTGACGCTGCTTCCAATCGAAGCTCCCTTTTTTACGCGCGTTTCAGCTACATGCCAATCGGCCTCTGTCTGAAGCGAGCCATCTGCATTGGTGGCGCGAGGAAAGAGGTCGTTGATAAATGTGACATTGTGCCCAACGAACACATTGTCTTCGATATGTACGCCTTCGCAGATGAAAGTATGACTCGATATCTTGCAGTTCTTGCCAATGGAAGCCCCTTTTTGAATTTCGACAAACGCCCCCACCTTCGAGCCGTCGTCGATGCGGCATCCGTAGGCATTTACAAAGTTGAAAATACGCACGTCCTTTCCTAGTTGTACGTTGTTGAGTGATTGTCGGTCGTTTTGAATGGTCACTGTCTCCATGCCTTCTGTTGCTTATCTGATTTTCACTTCTGCTCCACCCGACTTGATGCTCGTTTGAGCTGCTTCGAGTATTTTGATGGTATTGAGTCCAGACTCACTGCTGGATATTGGCGCAGAGCCACTCATCATACTTTGAATAAAATCGAGCGCCATTCCGCTGAGGGCTTCCGCATTTCCCAACTTAGGAATAAATACATCGCCTACTCTATAATCCACTAACACCCGTTGCTTTTCTTCATCCGTGCTTACACTGTGAGCGGTGTCATAAAGGCGAATTTTCTCGGTAGGCTCCATGTCATTGAATACAATCATCCTGGCATCCCCGCCTATCATCATCATCCGGATTTTCACAGGAGATGACCAAGAACAACTGAAATGGGCCACCATGTCTGATTGAAAATTGACGGTGAGGTAAGCAATGTTTTCAATTCCGTTGTGGATGTGGCTCACTCCGGTGGCGTTCACACTTAGCGGACGGTCAGTAATGAGGTAATCGAGGATAGAGATATCGTGTGGAGCAAGATCCCAGAGCACGTTGACGTCTTGCTGAATAAGACCGAGGTTGATGCGGGTAGAATCGAAATACTTCACCTTACCGATTTCGCCGGTATCAATCAGGCTTTTCATTTTTTGAACCGCAGGGGTATAGAGAAAAGTGTGATCTACCATGAGCAACTTTTGATGCTTCGCGGCAAGATCGATAAGTTCTAGGGCATGGTCCACAGTGTCGGTCATTGGCTTTTCAATGAGCACATGCTTGCCACTCATCAGGGCCTTTTTTGCCAGAGGATAGTGGGTAAATACGGGAGTAGCGATCACTACTGCATCAATTGCGGTGTCTGTCCAAAGACTATCAATATCTGTGGAAGTCTCTACAGTGGGATAGGCCTTCCGGGCTATTTCGAGGCGCTCTGGACGGAGGTCTACCACCTTTGCGACGCGGGCATCGGAGATACCAGCGAAATTTCTGACGAGATTTGGCCCCCAATAACCATAGCCCACAATTGCTATACGGATCATACTTTTAATTTACGCCTGCGAAGGTATGACAGGAAACAGGGCTATTCAGGGACTCCTGAACAATATCCAAAGACCCATTGTTCTCAATTTGTTTCGAACGATATTCCAATGAAAATGCAGGAATTTACCATCAAAGACCTCGAGAACTATACGGGGATTAAAGCGCATACCATACGTATATGGGAGCAGCGCTATGGCCTGCTGTCGCCGGATCGTACGGGTACAAACATCAGGAAATACACCGATCAGGATTTGAAGTACCTCCTCAACGTGAGCCTACTCAGCAACATGGGTCTGAAGATTTCTCAAATCGCTGGAATGAGCGAAGAAGATATCAAGGATTCTATAAGCAAGCATGCGATTGGCGGCAATCAGGAACATCATTTATTGCACATGCTGAAAATGGCTATGCTCAATTATGATGAAGAGTTATTTCACGAAGTGATCAACCCCCAGATTAATGAATATGGTCTAGAGCAAACCTTTGTAGAAGTGTTCATGCCATTCATGCGGCAGATTGGAGTAATGTGGCAGGCCGATGTAATCTGTCCAGCGCAAGAACATTTCATCTCTGCCCTTATCCGTCAGAAAGTATTTGGATGTATCGAAAGAATGCCCATTCCTCCCAAAAGCGATGAGCGGCCAGTTATTCTATACCTACCTGAACTGGAAATTCACGACCTTTCTATGATCATGATGCATTTCCTCTTCCGTTCGAAAGGTATTCGCAGTGTGTTCCTCGGACAATCCGTCCCGATGGAAGACCTGGTGCAAGTATACCAGCGTCTTGGCGATTGCGACTTCGTCTCCATTTTCACCACATGCCCTTCGGTAGTGCTTCTTCCCGATTACTTTAAGAAGCTCCTCCTACGGTTTGAGAATACCCAGTGCACGTTTCACCTTACAGGCAACAATCTGCATGGCTTGAAGTCTCCTGACCCGTCGGTAATCAGCTTGTACCCAAATGCAGAGGCACTTATGAGCAGTGTTTACAATCGATAACTAACTAGTAAACATACACTTAATTCGAAATGGGGGCTTAGGCCTCCATTTTTTGTTTATTATTTAGCGTTTTTTGTTAAACAAAAATTAGGCGGGGGAGATTTCTTGTTTAATCTTTACACTCGTTAATTAAACAACAAACCCGAAACGCCATGAGTACTTTGGAATTCAACAATCTGCTTACCAGCAACGCCAAGTATCTAAAAGGTTTTGCTTACAACTTCACCCGCAACGTGGAAGACGCTGAGGACCTTCTCCAGGATACCATGGTAAAAGCTCTTCGTTACAAAGAGAACTTTCAAGATGGCACCAACTTCAAAGGATGGCTCTTTACGATTATGCGGAATATTTTCATCAATAACTACAAGCGCAAAAAACTGCGCAATACGATAACCGACCAAACAAACAACCAGTATTACCTGAACTACGGTAAGGTATCCGAAGATTTGGTGAGTAACCGTCTGAACGAGAAAGACATTAACCGTGCGATTGCTTCACTCACCTATGAGTTTCGCACCCCGTTTCAGCTGTTCCTGGATGGTTATCACTACGACGAAATCGCCGATTCCATGGGCATTCCGATGGGTACAGTGAAGAGTCGCATTTTCCACGCACGCAAGCGTCTGGTGGAAGAGCTTCAAGACTTTCGCTAGAATCAAGTCAGCCGGGCGAGGTAATGAAAATCCTTGCTTCTGTACATGATTTCGCATCGGAGTCCAGCCTTGTCGGAGAGCTCGGCGAGCAGCGACGGATCGAGATACAACCAATTAAAGGGAAGCGATTGCTTCCCTTTGTATTTGAGGATGAATTCAACCTGGCCGTAGTACGCGCCTTTGTCCTGAAATCCGCCGAGAGAGTCCATTCGGGCGTACAGAATGTCAGTGGAATCGCCGAGAATCTGTCCACCCTTCGTGAGCATTTTCTTTAAGTGGCGAAAGAGTTTCAGCGTCTCCTGCTCGGTACCCAAAAGTCCTAACCCATTCATAAGCAAGAGTACCGTGTCAAAAGGAATCCCCTTGACGTGAAGTACATCTTCATTCATCACTCGTTTTGCACCACGGGCTTTCATGACTTCACAGGCCAGAGGGGAAATTTCAAGGGCGCTGACATCAAAGCCACGCTGCTCGAGCAGCAAACTGTGGCTTCCAGCGCCCGCGCCAACATCGAGCACACTGCCTTTGGAGAGGCGGAGCGCTTGTCGATCCCATGACTGCATCTGCGCATATTTTCTAAAAAAAACGGATGCGGACATATCTCCGTCGCGCCGGCCATTCATCCATACTTCGATGGGCAGATCCTCGCCTGTGATCCAAAAGTCGTGGATGGCTTGTCCGAGTAAGTCTTTGTGAAGGGTTGAAGGCATGGCGGAAACCGACAATAGCCGGCGGTTTCAAAGGTAACGGCAGGTGGGTAAATAATATCTATGGCAAAGCAACTCCCCTTTTACCTTCGTAGTCTTCTGTACAACCGATTTCTCCGAAATGAAAACCAAACTAATTCTAGCGCTTGTTTTACTCACTGTCGGCATTGGCCGCAGCGCAGCGCAGATCCTTGTCGACTCTCTTTCCATTACTCAATATGTCCAGGATGTACTCCTTGGAAATGGGGTACAGGCTACGAATATTTCATTTACTGGCTGTCTGAATCAAATTGGATATATGCAAGGAGGTTCATCCACCGGTTTGGGAATTGATGGTGGGGTTGTTCTTTCCAGTGATCACGTTAGAAATATCGAAGTGCCTAGTCCATTTTTGGGAATCTGGGATGGCAACTGCGCCGTATCAGGTGATGCCGCGCTTTTGAGCATTGCAAATTCAGTTCCAGCGCTAATTGGTCAAACCTTCACCGTAGGAAGTGTGAATGATGTGAGTATCCTCGAATTTGACTTTGTGCCTACCGGCGACACGCTGCGTTTCAATTACATTTTTGGTTCGGATGAATACCTGGAATGGGTAAATAGTACCTACAACGACATTTTCGCCTTTTTGCTTAGTGGCCCCGGCATCACTGGACCGTATGGTGCTCCGGGAGGTTTTCCCGGCGGTGCCGTTAACATTGCTCAATTGCCCGGCACCAATCCTGCTCTTCCAATTACGGTGAGTTCGGTGAATAATGCCATCAACCCATCGTTTTACATCGACAATTTTAACAACGAAAACATCTCCATCGACGGATACACCGTTGTACTTGAAGCCATGCACCCGGTGCAATGCGGACAGACCTATCACATCAAATTGGCGATTGCAGATGGCACAGACACCGCGCTTGAATCCATTGTAATTCTGGAAGAAGGATCATTCTCTTCCAATGCTGTCGTGGATGTGAATTTGACTATCAACGTAGGTGGCCCTGATGCCAGTGTACTTTATGAAGACTGCGGTGAAGCCACTATTTCATTCACCCGTGCAGAAATTTCAGATTTGAATGTGCAGGATATCGTAGTGGTGACGTGGGGTGGAGGTGCGCTGATGGGCCCTGATTACAATATCTTTCCAGACACCATCGTGTTCCCTATCGGTGTTTCTACAGTCTCCTTTTCATTAGATGCTTTTGAAGACGGATTGCTCGAAGGACTCGAATTGGTGAATCTCGACATTCTGAATCTCGCCGCATGCAATGGCTCCGGACTCGTTTCCAACTTCCAATTCTGGATCGATGACGAGCCAGAGCCTTTGGTGGTAGAAGGTTACGATACTGCCATCTGTTTGGGGGCAAGTGCAGTGCTTGAGCCAATTATTACTGGTGGATATGGCAACTTCCATTTTGATTGGAGTACGAATGAAACTACGGAAACGATTGAGGTATCCCCAATTATTCCAACCACCTACTTTCTTACTGTGAGTGATACCTGCGGAATGCCCAGCGACAACGCCCAGTTCTTGATCGACATTCTTATCTTCGATCCACTGTCTATCCAGATCGACAATGGCAATATTCAGTTGAACTGCAACGAACAGGTGGTTATTACAGCCACTGCCGCGGGTGGGGATGGAATTTACTCTTACGCTTGGACTGATGCCAATGGCAATAATCTCTTTGGATTTCAAAACACAATGTGGTATGGATCATGGAATGGCCCAGGTGAAGTAAATGTGACTGTGGCGGATGGCTGCGGTTTTGAAGCCACCGATGTGATCGACGTGACGCTCAACGTACCTGAATTGTTTGTGGATGTCCCATCTACTGTGATCGCCCCGTGCAATCAGTTATTCACTGTGACAGCCACCCCATCGGGTGGCGAAGCACCTTACTGGTATAGTTGGACCCTCAACGGCGTCAACGACTGGAACGAATGGGACAATATTTTTGATGATATAGTCAGCCAACCAAGCACGCTCGTGGTTACGGTGAACGACAACTGTGGTCAATCCATTACCGAGACTATTGACATCACTATTGATAGTCCTCCGATCAACCTGACATTGGTGGACGATGTGCTTGGCACCTGTGCCACAGTGTTCAACTTTGCGCCAACAGTGGGCGGCGGAAGCGGAACTTTCCAATATCAGTGGACTGAAAATGGATCAGCACTTGGACAAGGTTCAACGTTGAACTTCGACAGTCCGGTGAGCACGACAGTAAACCTACTTGTGACGGATGCATGTGGCGCCGAGGCAGAAGATGCGGTTATCGTTACCATAAATAATCCTGAACTTTTTGTAGACCTTGGTGCGGATCTGGATGCTTCTTGTCTTGACCTCACCGAACTCACCGCCGGGATTTCCGGAGGTAGTGGTGGCAATACTTTTCAGTGGGTGGTAAATGGATCGGAAGAGGGTCAGGCTCCAACCTTTGAAATTCAATCGTATGAAACAGTTGAGGTGAACGTTATTGTGATTGATGCCTGTGGCGAAACAGCTAATGATGAAGTGGTTATTAATATCCCCGACATTCCACTCACGATTCTCACTGCTCTCGATACGGCAATCTGCCATCTTGGTGCTGCTTATCTGTGGGCCATGGCAGATGGCGGAGAAGGTGGTTTCACCTATCAATGGCCACAAATTGGAAGTGTGAACAACGAAGTGACTATATCAAGTCAACAACAATCAGGCACCTACACTGTGATCGCTACGGATCAATGCGGTAAAGTAATCGAAGATGAAATTTATGTCGAGGTTCGTCCCATCGAAGCCTCATTCAGCGCCATCGAAATTGCTCCTAGTTTGTTTGAATTTACTGCGCTGACTGAACCGAATAGCGACGGCTGCACCTACATCTGGGATTTAGGGGACGGTGCTACAAGCACTGAACCTTTTCTGACGCATCAGTATGATGGGTTTGGAATTTATGTCGTGACCCACTTTGCGACCAATAGTATTGGATGCACAGATTTCAACACCTACACGATTTTCTCTCCTCCCATCATTTACATCCCAAATGCCTTCACTCCGAATGGCGACGGTATCAACGACGTGTTCGGCGTTGAGGCTGCTTCTGTTAGAACCTTTGAGATGCACATCTTCAACCGCTGGGGCGAGCAAGTATTCTCGAGCGATGACCCTGCCAAAGTTTGGCTGGGGGATCATGATGGGGCCGGCCTGCATTTCGTTCCAGATGGAGTGTATATGTATGTCGTAAAACTTCGCGGATTCAATAGCGAAGCGCTCGAAAAAACTGGAAATATTGTACTTACACGATAAGCACGTTTTTCAGGCAAAAAACTCAAAGGCTGCCCGATTGGGCAGCCTTTTTTTTAAATGAAATATTCAGAAGAATAAAACAATTGCTTCATTGCTACCTTTCCCACTGAATTTTCAGCACGTGAAATCAAATTCACCTTCTGGA
>Ga0105049_10003276_pt1 | contig 19161 bp, 10 predicted proteins | sample MAT06_FD_78087 | JGI IMG/M metagenome (GOLD analysis project Ga0105049, IMG submission 78087) | Freshwater microbial communities from Lake Fryxell liftoff mats and glacier meltwater in Antarctica - MAT-06 | ecosystem: Environmental > Aquatic > Freshwater > Ice > Liftoff microbial mat | place...
AGTCCACTATGCCGACACGTTTGTTAGGATCCACCGGGGCGCGCGTTTCGGCGCTTGCGTTTGGTTGTGGCAGCCGCTTTCTGGCTTACGGCACTCCCGAGAAGGCGATTCCCGCTTTGCACAAAGCGCTGGACCTGGGCGTGACTTACATCGATACGGCGGAGGGCTATGGCAATGGCCGGAGCGAGAGCTGGGTAGGTGAGGGGTTAGTCGGCCGGCGCGACAAAGTGTTTCTCGTTACCAAGTGCGGCGCGCGCGATGCGGATGGCGCGGCGCGGATGATTGAGGGGTCCTTGAAGCGGCTGCGGACCGATCATGTGGACTTACTGCATATTCACAGTCTGACGAGCGAAGATGATCTGAAGGCGGCCGAGGCGGGCGTCCTGAAGGTGCTCTATAAACTGCGCGACCAGAAGGTGGCGCGGAATATCGGGATTACTTGCCACACGAATCCGGAAGTGCTGAAGATGGCGCTCGAGCGGAATGACTTTAACTCGACGCAGATGGCTCTGAACGCCGGCCGGCTCGGGATGGTGGATGGTATGCCGCGTAGCTTTGAGCAAATCGCGCTGCCGGTGGCCCTGAAGAAGAAAATGGGCGTGACGGCGATGAAGGTATTTGCCCAGGAAAAGCTACTGGGCGAGACGTCGATTGAGAACCTGGTGCGTTACTCGATGTCGCTGCCGGTGGCTTCGGCGGTTTGCGGGATGCCGAAGGTGGAGCATATCGAGCAGAATATTGCGATTGCGAAGGCATTCCGGCCAATGCCGCGGGTGGAGATGGATCGGCTGACGAGCGAGATTTCGGAGAAGAAGAAACTCGCGATCTTGGAGTTTTTCCGGGATCATCAAGACGCTTAGTCAGCGAATCTCGGCGAAGCGCTTTTCGTCAACTCCGAGTTGAACTAGAATCCCGCAGAACCGCCGAAACTCGTCCGCCTTGGCGCTCGGAGTGAACGATCCTAGTGGTATCGTTGGGTTTCGGAAAGCGCCTCTTCGCGGGTGGGCATGAGAGCGTAACAACCGGGAATAGCCGGCACTTCCGCTACCCATCCTTCGGGTTGGTTGCGATAGAGGACAATGGTGTAGTCGTCAAGAGTCATCATTGAAATCATTGTAATCCGCTGTTCGGCAGGCCGCCTAGCCTAGCGCGTGGCGTCAGCGATGGGTGGCTCGGGCCCTCCCAGTGCTCAGTAAGTGTAGGAGTTCTTTACGTAAATGTGACCCGTCGCTCACGCGACGGGCTAGCCGGTTCCGCTAAGGGCATCCTTAAGAGATGATCCCTTGCACCACATTCCCGGCGACGTCAGTTAAGCGGAAGTCTCGGCCGCTGTAGCGGTAGGTTAAGCGCTTGTGGTCGAGACCTAATTGGTTCAGGATTGTCGCGTGTAAGTCGTGTAAGTGGACTCTGTTTTCCACCGCCGCGAAGCCGAATTCGTCGGTAGCGCCATAAGCCGTGCCGCCCTTGAAGCCTCCGCCGGCGACTAAGTAGGTGAATCCCTCGGAATTATGGTCGCGGCCGTTTTGGACGTTGATCCGGCCGGAGGTTTCTACTGAAGGGGTGCGGCCGAATTCGCCCCCGATGACGACGATGGTGTCTTTTAATAAGCCGGACTGCTTCAGGTCAGTAAGTAACGCCGCGATGGGTTGGTCAGCTTGGCGGGCTAGGTCGCGGTGAACCAGAATGTCGTGGTGGCTGTCCCAGGGGATGTCCTCGCCGAAGTAGACCTGGACGACGCGGACGCCTCGCTCGACTAAGCGCCGGGCGACCAAACAGCCGCGGGCAAAGTCGCCGTCGCGGGTGGCGGAGCGTTTCTTTGAGTTACTCGCCTCCACGTGGTCGAGGACGCCGTAGCGTTCGCGGACCGCAGCCGTTTCCTTGCGGACGTCGAAAGCGTCGAGCGCTTCCACTTGCATACTGAAGGCGGTCTCCATAGCGGCAATGCGACCTTCGAGATTATTGTCAGTGCCGCGACGTTCGATATCGAGTTTATTGAGGGCGTTGACTAAGTCGAGTTGGCGGCGCTGGTCCTGGCGGCCGATGCGGCGGTTCGTCAGGTTCTGGATCATCTTCTCCGGGTCGCTTTCGTCCGTGGGGACGTAAGTGCCTTGGTAAGCGGAGGGCAGATAGCCGTTGCTCCAGAGTTGCGGGCCAACGTGCGGCGTACCGGCGCAAAGAGCGATAAAGCCGGGCAGGTTCTGATTCTCGGTACCCAGGCCGTAAGTGATCCACGATCCCATCGACGGATGGCCCGCGATCAGGCGGCCGGAGTTCATTTGGGTGATGGCTTGTTCGTGCGAGGGTAAGTCAGTATGCATGGAGCGGATGACGCAGACGTCATCGATGCAAGCACCTAACTTGGGAAACAGGTCGCTAACCGGGAGTCCGCTCTGGCCGTAGTTCTTGAACTGCCACGGCGAACCCATCAGACGAGCGTTCCGCATGTCCTTGCCCTTTTTGGCGTTCTTCGCGAACTCTTCGGGCACCCCTTTGCCATCGTATTTCGTCAGCAAGGGCTTAGGGTCAAAGGAATCTACTTGGGAGGGGCCGCCGTTCAGGAATAAATAAATAACCTGTTTGGCCTGAGAGGCGAAGTGCGGCTGTTGGCTGGCAGCTTGGGCAACGCCCAGCATCCCGAAGCCAGCACCGAAGGTTTTGAGTGCGTCACGTCTATTCATGGTATTTCCTTAGTTGATCAGCACAAATTCGTTGGCGTTGAGTAAGGCCTGCGTATATTGGGCCCAGGTGCCTTTTTTCAGAAATTCCTGAGCGAGTTTCAGCTCGCTTTCGCCGGGCACTCGGCCGTAGATTCGGCGGTAGAGTTGTTTGACGTCCTGCGTTTTAGCGAGTTGCTGGGCCCGGTCCATGGCGAAGTCGCCATTGAGCAGAAATAACTGCTGCGGGGGGGTAATGGTTTCGCTACGTTTATCGGCCGTAAGATTCGGATTGGGGAAATCGAAGAGGGCCATTGACGGATCGAGCTTGCGGCGGCTGACGAAGCCATAAACGGAGCGGCGTTTATTGGCGGGGTCGCTGACTTTGGCGGGCGGTCCGCCAGTGGCGAGGTCAAGTTCGCCGGTGACGGCCAGCAAAGAATCGCGCAAGGCTTCGGCGTCTAATCGGCGAACGTTGGCGCGCCAGAGTAAGCGATTATCCGGGTCAAGATTGAGGTTGGAAGTTACTTTCGTGGAACTTAGTTGATAGGCGGCGGAGAGCATGATCTCGCGGTGGATGGCTTTCTGGCTCCAGCCGCTTTCGACGAAGCGGGCGGCGAGATAGTCGAGGACTTCGGGGTGGCTGGGACGGTCACCCATGAAACCAAAGTCAGAGGGCGTGCGGACGATGCCGGAACCGAAGTGATGGTGCCAGATCCGGTTGACGGCCACGCGGGCGGTAAGTGGATTTTTCGCGCTCGCAATCGCTTCGGCTAACTCGAGCCGGCCCGCGCCTTTGGTAAAGGGTTGGCCATCGGAGAGGACGGTCAAGAAACGGCGCGGAACTTCTTCGCCTAAGTTCGCGGCGCTGCCGAAGATGCGGACGCGCTCCAGCTTCATGGTCTTTGAATCTTCGATGGTGTGGAAGAAAGGATACTGGGGCGGCAACTTACTCTCGAGCGTCTTAAGGTCGGCGCGTAGCCGAGTTAGATGGTCCTGATAGACGCCGGTTACGAAGCGTTCGACGGTGCCGTCGCTGGTGAAGTAACCACGGTTGGGTCCGTAATAGAGTAAGCCATCGTCTTCTTGCTTGAATTCGCGGCCGTAGAAGTCACTGAAGAATAGATCGCGCCAGAGGTAAAAGCTTTGGGTTTTGAGCGAAGTGGCCTCTTCGGCGACGGCGCCGGGGCGTTTCTTGAGGCCGGCGCGGAGGGCATTTTCGTCGTCGACATCCTGGCGCTCTTTGAGCACGGCGAGTACGCGATCCTGGAAGGCGTGGGCGTCGAAACGGTCAGTATTCCAATCCTTCAAGTAAGGATGATCTTTTTGCGGGTTACCGAGGTATTTTACCCAACGATCGAAGGTTTCTTCGTCGAGTTTCTCCCGCGCGGCGACGACTTTTTGATTTTGGCCGCCCTTCAATACTAAACGAGCATTTGTAACATAGCGTTCGGTTTGGAGGGCAAACATTTTGGCGATTTGCGCAGCCTGGTCATGCAGAAAGTCGCGGATGACTATCTTCTGTTGGTCGACTAACTTCTTCTGGCCTTTCCAACTCTTCACGGCGCCCTCATCGGCCAGGGGGATTTCGCTGTCCTGGGTGCTTTCGAAGATCCCGAGCAAGGCGTAGTAATCGGTGGTGGGAATGGGGTCGAACTTATGGTCGTGGCATTGGGCGCAGCCGGTCGTCAGGCCCAGGAAGACCCGGCCAGTAATGTCGACGCGATCGTCCTGCGTGTGCGGACGGAGGCCGAAGAGGCCCAAGCCACCCGCGTATTTTTGTTTGTCGCCCAACTGGTCGCCGGCAATTTGCGCTTTCAAGAATTGGTCGTAGGGCAGATCTTGATTGACCGCGTCGATCACCCAATCGCGGTAGCGGAAGGCGTTGGCGTAGGGCGCTTCCACTTCGGCTTCGAGCTTGTCGTCGGAGTAACGCGCGAGGTCGAGCCAGTGACGGCCCCAGCGCTCGCCATATTGCGGCGAAGCGAGGAGGCGGTCGACAACTTTGGCGAAGGCTTCCGGGGATTTATCGCTGGCAAAGGCATCGATTTGAGCGACGGTGGGCGGCAGGCCGGTGAGGTCATAGTAAGCGCGGCGCAGTAAGGTGCGCCGGTCAGCGGCGGGGGCCGGGACGATACTCTTTTGTTCCATGCGGGCGAGTAGGAGGCGGTCGAGGTCGCCGTGCGCCCAGGCAGCGTTTTTGACGGCGGGGATGGCGGGTTTCTTGACGGGCACTAAGGACCAGAAATTGCGCTGTTCCGGCGTGATGACATATTTCTTGGCTTTGTTGGCGACGGCGGCGGCAGACTCCGGCCAGTAGGCACCGGACTTTACCCACTCCGAGAGGTCAGCGATTTGATCGTTCGATAAGCGGGGCTGACCGGCAGGCATCCGCAGCCGTTCATGGCGATGCGTAACGGCCTGGATGAGGACGCTGGCTTCGGGCTTGCCGGGAATCAGCGACGTGCCGATCTGGCCGCCCTTGATCAGCCCTTCGCGAGAAGACATATCGAGCCCGCCCATGCGAGTTTCCGAGTGGCACGGGAGGCAGTTCTTGACGAAGACCGGGCGAATGCGATTCTCGAAGAACTCGCGAGCTTCGGGCTGGTCAGCGGCAGCAACGGGGGCCGAAACGGCGAGCAGGACAACAAACAGCCGTAGTTTCACAGTGCTTCATATTTGATCACAATGCAGGGTGGGTGGGAAGCCCCTTACGGGCTAGACGAAAAAGGAAAGTCCTATGTCATACTGTCCAATGACAGAGTGTTCATGCGGTAAACGGTGTGGGCGGTTAGTGATTCAGACAAGGCCCCAAAGGGGCAGTGAGGAAGTTCGTTAGTTATGCGTTTGTTTCTTGGGAATCTCTCTTTCAAAGCCTCCGAAGAGGACTTGACGGATCTCTTCCAGAGCGTCGGGGTAACGCCAGATTCAATTCAGTTGATGCGGGACCGCGAGACGGGCCAGTCGCGCGGATTCGGGTTCGCGGAAGTGCCAGATAGCCAGGGCAACCAGGCCGTCGAAGCCGTAAATGGCCGGCAGGTGATGGGGCGGGCGATTGTGGTCAACGAAGCGCGGCCGATGGCCGAACGGGACGGTGGCGGTGGCGGTGGAGGTGGCGGTGGAGGTGGCGGTGGCCGGCCGCCTCGGAATCGTTACTAGCACGATTCATTAGGAGACCGAAAGTAGGAGCCATGGGGGGGGGCTGGGGACCCTGATGGCTTTGTGCTATCGATGGGGCATGCGGCGAATAGAAAGGGCAAATTACGCTAAGACGGGGAGTGGGCTTCTCCACTTGGGTCAGCACGGGCGAGATGCGACAAATCTGAGGCAAAAGCGTTTGGTACGGCAGCCCTGGTCGTGGTACAGATTTCAAGGAGGAATAGGTCAGGGCCGCGAAAGAAGTTGCGCTTTGCCTTAGCCCTTCTTGCGTTTCTTGCTTTTCTTCGCCGGCGGCCGCGTGAGGGGCTTCTTTTTGGCGGTGGCAGGCGACCGTTTGGACGGCAGCTTAGTGGCCTTTTTGGGCTTGGGCGGAGTCTTGCCCGGCGAGAGATCCGGGTCGGGGCCCATGTCCAGACCAAACATACCGGCGAGGTCCGCGCCGCCCAAAACCTTGCCTTGGGCGGGCGCGGCCTTGGACAGCGGAATGGACGCGCCAGCCGCCGCAATTAGCTGCTTCTCGTCCACCCCGCGCAACAGGAACAGCAACTCCGGGTAGTGATCCAGCCGGGCGCCGATGCCATAGAGCACGGCGGCCAGATGCTTGCACATGTAGGCGCCGTCCGGGCAACTGCACGCCAGCTTGATCTCGGCGGGCGCGGGAAACAGGCCGATTTGCGGCCGGCAGATCCTTTCCATCACCGCTTTCGAGAGGCGCCCTTGCAGCAGTTCGACGAGCGAATCGATTTCCCCCGCGCAGTCGTTGCAGATGGATTGCCAGCGTTCTTTGGCCACTGGCGAAAGCTTGACGGTGACGGAATACAATTGCGAGCCACTCACCAGGGCCTGCACCGCGCCGGGGGCAATCTGCAAGTCCACTACGGAGCCGTTGCGGAGATAGGTCCGGCCGCGGGGCAAGCGGTTCTCATAGTCGCTATACTGCTCCAGGTTTTCGCACCAGGCCTTACCCCAGAAGGTGGTCGCAATCGTGCGCCCGGCGACGACCACGGGCGAGCCGGAGGACCCTTGGCTTTTGCGCCTGGCCAACTCACGCTGCGTCTTGGCCCGCCGTGCCGCCGCGGAAACATAGGGCTTCCAGCCGTCATAGTAAGCAGACATCGACTACTCCTCGAGGGCCTTGCTGAGGTCGAGCGCCACCAGCTTCATCAATTCGTCGTCCTTCAATTCAGTCAACAGCACGGTCGCGCCGCCGGCGAGCAGATCTTCGGAGAGTTGGCGCTTGGAGTCGATGAGTTGATCGATTTTCTCCTCCACGGTACCCCGGCAAATGAACTTGTGTACCAGCACATTCCTGGTTTGCCCAATGCGAAAGGCGCGGTCGGTGGCCTGGTTTTCGACGGCCGGGTTCCACCAGCGATCGAAATGCACGACGTGCGAAGCGGCGGTGAGGTTGAGTCCGGAGCCACCCGCCTTCAGGGACAGCACGAAGAAGCCGACCCGCTCATCCTGCTGAAAGCGCCGGACCAGGTCCTGGCGTTTTTTCACCTCGGTCTCGCCGTGCAAGACGACGCCGGGCCGCCCAAAAATCGTCTCCAGAAACTCCGCCAGCGGCCCGGTCATCTCGCGAAACTGAGTAAACACCAACATCTTCTCCTGCCGCGCCGCCACCACTTCGGCGATGTCACGCAGGCGGGCCCATTTGCCGCTGTCGCTTTCCTTCCAGGCTCCGTCCCCCAGCCATTGCGACGGATGGTTGCAAATCTGTTTGAAACGCATCAGGAACGACAATACCAATCCTTTGCGCTTGATACCCGAGACATCGTTCAGCTGCGCCGCCAGTTCCTTCACCGCCTGCTGATAGAGCGCGCCCTGGTGGCGACTGAGCGAGCAAAAAGCCTTCAATTCTGTCTTGTCTGGCAGGTCAGAGATTACCGACTTGTCGGTTTTCAAACGCCGCAGAATGTAAGGCCGCACCAATTCGCGGAGCGGGCTGTAAGAACCACGGCTGGCCATCCCTTTGGCCGCCGCCGTAAACTCCTTCGCCGACCCCAGCAATCCCGGATTCACGAAATCGAAGATCGACCATAAATCCCCCAGCCGGTTCTCCACCGGCGTACCGGTCAGCGCCACCCTGGCCTGGGCCTGGAGCGCCTTCACGGCGCGCGTCTGCCGGGCCCCCGGATTTTTGATGGCCTGCGCCTCGTCCAGCACGGCCAACCGCCAGCGGGCCTCAGACAGTTGAGGAATCCGCAGCAGCGAACCATAGGTGGTGATGACCAAATCCGCATTCGTCAGCCGGTCCGGCGTCAGCGCCTTGATCTCAGAAGCGGTCATCACCGACGGATGGACCACCAGCGGCTTGAGCCCGGGAGCGAAACGCTCCAGTTCACTGGCCCAGTTGGCGAGGAGAGAAGCCGGCGCCACGAGCAGGCTGGGCGCCGGATTGGCGTGCGACTCGCGCTGCAGCACCAGCAGTAACGAGAGCACCTGGATCGTCTTGCCCAGGCCCATGTCATCCGCCAGGCAAGCCCCCAAACCAAGCTTGGCCAGCGAGTAAAGCCAGCGCACGCCCACCTGCTGATACGGCCGGAGCGAGCCTCGCAAAGCCTGACCGGGATCGACGGCCGCCAACCCTTGCGGACTGCGCAATCCCCGCAGGGTCTCCGCCAACCACTCCCCTGCCACGACACCGGCCCAGCCGCCCGCTGAATCCGATTCGCCCGCCTCGGCATCCGACCCCGCCAGCAGCCGCATGGCCTCGCCGAAGGCCATGCCGTTCCTGGCCGCCAGTCGCTCAAGCTCGCCATAGCGATCAATCATCCGCTGCATCCGCTCGCGATCCACCTCGATCCAACGGCCCCGCACCAGCGCGAGCCCCTCGGTTTGAGCAAGCAAGGCCTGTATTTCGGCGGCGGTGAGCGGCTCCCCTTCGAGCGTGACGTCCATCTGGAAATCGAGCAGCGCCCCTTGGCCTAAACCCACCGGCGCCTTCCCGCCGACTGAGCCCGTCACCCGAGGCCGCGGCGGACGATTGCCCCGCCACGTGGCCGGCATGCGTACCACGACGCCCGCCGCCTCCAGTTGCGGCACGTCTCGCAAAAGTTCCAAGGCCTCGCGCGGCGTCCAGCGCAGCGGATGGAAGATTTCGCCCTGGTCCACCATGGCCTTGAGCCACGCACACTTCTCCGCGGCGCGCTGGACGGGAATGAGCAGCGATAAGAGCCGGTCTTTGTTGGCCGCGCCCGCGTATTCGCGTAGTGCCTGGCCCAAGGGCGCATGCTGGGCCCGGGCTTGGGCCGACAGCTGGGTCGTATAGGTCGCCAGAAAGGCAAACGGCGCGTCAGGATCCTGCCGGTTCTCGGCCAGATTGAAGTGCACGCGGCCCACCAGATTCCACGCCGGATTGCGGCGTTTCAAGAACTCCTGCACCCCGCATTTCGCCTCGGAAAGCTCAATCGCGAAAGCCCGGTCAAGGTCCTGCCATAAGCCGCTCAGCACCGCGGGCGTCAGGTACTCCCCACCTGCCATCGGCGGCACGGTGAGGGCGATTTGCTCCAACTCGGCATCGGCAAGTAAGGGCACTGTCGCGCCCGGCGCCGCGGTGCAGAGCGACGTGACATAGCGGCGGCCGAATTCGCGCCAAAAAGAGACCGCCGGCGGCAGTCCCGTGATTTCGCCCGCCCCCAGGAACAGTAGCCCGTGGCCGGTGCCACGCTCAAAAGCCAACCCCATTCGTTCGCGAAGCCCCTCCGCCATGTCCGGCGACCCGGCATCGTTCGTCAGTACCAGGCTGCCGTGCGGAGTGAGGCCGAGTGAGTTGGGCGTAGGGTTCATCTAGCGAACCCACTAGGTTAGCAGGCACCTCAATCCTGTGCCTATGGGCTAGAATGGCCACCACCCGCCAGTATCCCAAGCGAAGGCAGACGTGCCCCGCCGCTTGCGCGGCGGGCCAGGCGTATCGGGCAGAGGGTGGGGGCAGAGGGTGGGGGTAAGACTGGTTAGGTTACCTTCGCCGGTAACGTGAAGTAGAAGGTAGCGCCCGCGCCTAATTCGGACTCTACCCAGATTTTCCCGCCGTAGCTTTCGACGACGCGATGACAGAGCGCCAAGCCAATCCCGGTGCCCGGAATCGCCCGGCCGTGCAACCGCTTAAAGACCCCAAAAATCTGCCGGTGGTAATCCGGGGCGATGCCCATGCCGTTGTCGGCGACCGCAAATGTCCATTGGCCATCTTGCCGCTCAGCGCTGATGTGGATCATGGGCGTGCGCTCGCCACGGTACTTAATGGCGTTGCCGATGAGGTTCTGCAGAAGCTGCACGTAGCGCGAATGGTCGCCGTTGACGCGCGGGAGGTCGGCGCGGGTGACCACGGCACCGGTCTCGTCGATGGCCTGTTGCAGATTCTTGATCGCCTGCTGCCACACTTCGTTCAGGTCGATGGCTTCGGCTGCTTCGTCTTTGTCCGCACCGGCTTCGGCATAGGCGAGCAGGTCGGCCAGCAAAGCCTTCATCTGCGACGCGCCTTTGGTCATCATTTCCAGACAGAAGGCGGCCTCGCTGTCCAGCTTTGTCAGGTCGCCGACCATCAGGAGGTCGGAATAGCAGGTGATCATGCGCAAAGGCTCTTGCAGATCGTGGCTGGCGGCGAAGGCGAATTGTTTCAAGTCTTCGTTGGCCCGCCGCAGCCTTTCCTCCGCCAGCTTCTCCTCGTGAATGTCGGTGCTCGAACCAAGCCACATCGAAATGTTCCCCGCCGCGTCGAACATGGCTACGGCTCGGGTCAGATGCCAATGGTACTCGCCGTCGGCGCGGCGGAAGCGATGCACATTGTGGTAGGGAGCGCCGGTGGCGAGGGCTTGCGACCAAAGCCGAATCGTCCCCTCGAGATCTTCGGGGTGGAGGAAACCCTTCCACCCCCAGCCTTCAATTTCTTCGAAGGCAAGGCCGGTAAAATTCATCCATTGTTTATTGAAATAGTCCACTTCCCCGATCGAGGTGGTGGTGAGGATCTTCTGGGGCATCGATTCGGCCATGAAGCGGAATCGCTCGGACACGCGGCGAATCTCTTCCTGGGCACGTTTGCGTTCGGTAATGTCGTCGAAGGCAGTGACCACGCCCACCACCTGCCCGTCGGCGTCCTTCAGCGGAGCAAAATTCATGATGACGGGGAGCCGGGAGGCGTCCGGCCGTTCGAGCAGGGCCTCCATATTTCGTTCCGCGATTCCGGTGCGCAATACTCTCGCTTGGGGAGTTTGCTCCGGCCACGGCGTTCCTTCGGGAAGAAACAGGTGCCTGGAAGCGCAATCTTTTTCGAGGCCGCCTCGCGGCGCGCGGCCCCAAAGTTCAACCGCGCGAGGGTTATAACTCTGCAACGTGGCGTCTTCGTCACAAACAAAAGCCGCTACCGGCAAGGCTTCGAACAGGGCGTGATACCGGTTTTCACTTTCGGCCAAGGCCCGGTAGGCTAGCTCCCGGCGGGCAATTTCACTTTCCAGCTGTTCGTTTAAAGCCTCAGCCTCTTCGACAAGTTCATTCTGGCGAAGGGAACCGATCATCAAGGCCTGATTCATCGCCGTGGATTGCTCATGAAACCGGGCCGTCTCAGTTACCTGAATCATCACCGCCAGCACCTGCCCCGCGGGAGAGGCGACGGGCCACATCGCGTAGGACCAGAACAAGGGGTGCGCGGAGGGATGCTCCTGCCCGGTGTGGATTTCCGCCTGCCCCGTCTCCCGCACGCGGCGCAGCAGCGACAGGCTGGCTTCGCCGCCGGGAATGGCGGCGGAGAATAAGGTCCCGGTTAGCATTATATTGCTTTGTCCGAGCAGCAGACAGAATGCCTCGTTGGCATAGCAGATTACAAAGGTGGACGCGTCGACGGCCGCCATCGGGAACGGGGACGCGCCGGCAATGGTCTGGCAGCGGGGCCCCAGGTCAGTGGAGGAATTCAAGCTGTGACTAACCTGCGGAGCCATCCGAACCTCTTTGTAAAAACATGTTACTTGGTTCCCGCGCGCGGGGGAATCCCGGTAATCAGGCCATCGTAATTCTCTAGCCGCTGGCCCAACACAAAGCCTCGGCTGGTGATTTCGTATTCTCGAATATCCTTACTGTGGTTCCCGCCGCGCTTTTTCACCACCATCACAATCTTGCGCAATTGGCCCTCAATTTCCACGTACCGCAGCCGGAGAATATCGTCGGTAAGGAACGAAATCGAGTACGTGCTAAAGAGTAATTCCGTGAAGCTCTCTTCCATTTCCACAGTGCTCAAAATCGTGATTCCCAGTGCCGTCAGCGAGTAAATCATCCGGTAGAGCGATTCGCGGAAATCGGCGCGGAAGCCCGGAGATAGCGCCATTTCGAATCCAGCCAAGGAGTCGATCACCAGCCGTTTGGCGCCCGTCGTTTTGATGGCGTCGAAGATGGCCTGCATGGTCTCGTCCACCGAGAGGTCCAGGGGACGCAAATAGATCACTTGCAGGTGTCCAAGCTCCACGGGGGTCCTCAGGTCGAGCCCAAAAGAGGTGGCGCGCTCGACATACTCTTCGGGACGTTCTTCGAACACCGCGATGATCCCCGGCTCACCCTGGCGTAAACCGGCATCAATAAAATGGGTAGCCAGCAGGGATTTTCCGGTACCGGAAGAGCCGGCAATCAGCAGGCTGTCGCCTTCCGGAATGCCCCCGCCCATCATCGCATCCAACTCCGGTACACCCGTGGAAAGCACCTTGGTGCTGCGAACGTTTCTGGAAATGTGCTCGGACAGGCCTAGGGTGCGGGAGAAGGCTTGCAGACCGCTATCGGTAATGCGGAAGGTATGCATGCCGGGCACGGAGCCCTGTCCGCGCAGCTTCAGGATTTGCATTTTGCGGACCACAGAATTACGCTCTACGGCCTGATAAAGCCAGAAGAGGCCGTCGGCGACCGTGAAAACAGGATTGTCGCGAACTTCTGACTCGGCATACTCGCCGATCAGAAACGTGGTGGCCTGCCAACTGGTCAACAGCAGACCCAGGTTCTGCACGAAAACCTGCATCTCCATTTCCTTCTGGTCTGCGTGCCGCACCACCGTGCGGAAGGAGTCCACCACGACGATCCCCGGGGTGGTGGCTTCCACTTCCCGCGTTATTTCTTCGAGAATTCCCTTCAGCCCCCGCTCCACCAGCACCTGGCTCAGGTTGATGAAACGGACACAGTTATTCAGCTTCGACAGGTCAAAGAACGAATACTGTTGTTGGTAACGCAGCATCTTCAAAGCTGGCTCGCCCAGCACGGTGAAGTAGATCGCGGGATGTTCGGGGGTAGCGTTGGCGAAGACGAACTGATGGGCCAGGGTGGTTTTGCCGCAACCGGGCGAACCGGCCAGGATGTTGAAGGAGTATTCGGGCAGACCACCGCCCAGGATATCGTCGAGGCCGGGAACCCCCGTCGGAAGCTTGTTGATCTTCACTTTTTCTTGCGGGGTCATTGGACGCTCTCACTTCTGGATTCTGTTTCGGGGACCGGGAAGTCCGGCCATTCGTCGCGCAGCAGGATCACCACGAAGGGTTCTCCGATTAGGGCCACCAGCAGCCATAGCAATTCGGTGACCAATACTTCGACGGCTTCGCTCTCGCCGGCTTTGCGACCGCCGGCACCGTTGGTGGTGGGCACCGGGGTGACCGCACTTATGTCCAGCGAACCGTCCGGCTTCACCTGGATGATGCTCAGTTCAGGACGTTGCGCTTTCGCCAAGGTGAGAGCCCGGGAGACGAGCGCCCGAAATCCGGACACCCCAGCGAGCGTACTAAGGGGGCGGCGCAGCTTTTCGGCTACCCTCAGGTTGGGAACACTCAGGGAATCGGGCACACCCGAAACCACTTGCGCCTCGCCACCGGAAGGGTATGGGCGTGCCGCTTCGTGAGCCACCAATCGCTTGGCAAGCTCGCGAATTTTCGGACTGGGGTTCGGTTGGCCCACGTTCGACCTCGGAATGCGCGCCTTTCATGGCAAAGCCTAGGCTGACGTCAGCCCTCTTACAGCGAGGTGCCGACTGCTTGAGTTTACCCCTTCCCCGGGGCGCGGGTCGGTTTATTTGTGGGTCAGCGGGTGACTTGGTCGGAAATACGGCCCGGCGGCGCGCCGAACTGCGCCTAGAGGCCTTAAGCGGGGAGTAGGACTGGCCCCCGTGGCCTGGCCCTTGGCCCGTCACCGCGGGGTTTGAGTGACCCCACCGTTTACGCGGTGGGCTGGTAGTTAGTTACCTACAGCGCGGGGGTCGCGGTCGTGGCCCCCGGGTTATCGGTGTTGAGTGAAATTGGCCCGCTTCCTGCGGTCGTGGCGAAAACGGCGTTTCGTTATGTTACTCAGGCAGGGCGAAGGCGACGTAGGCGCCGTCGATGCGGGTTTGGGTTCCTGGCGTGAGCCCGACTTGGGCCGCGGCGCAGAAGACGACGTATTGCTTACCGTTGACCGCGTAAGTGGCGGCGATGCCCTCGAGCGCCGCGTCGACCTCGGCTTCCCATAAGATACTGCCGGTGTCGACGTCCAGGGCGCGGACCTTCTTGTCGCGGGTGCCGGTGAAGATGAGTCCGCCGGCGGTGACGACGGGGCCGAGTTTGGGGTAGTGGCTGCCGGTGCCTTTGATGCCTTTGGCCGCTAGCTCCGGCACGTCGCCCAGCGGGACCTTCCAGAGGATGGTGCCCTCGTTCAGGTCATAAGCGGTCAGCGACGACCACGGGGGCTTGATGGGGCTGAGACCGTTGCTGGCGATCATGAAGCCGAAGCCGGAATAGAATTTGTCTTCGCCGGGGGCGGAGGGCGCGACGGGGACGTTGGCGTTGGCGCGGGTGGGGTTGTAGAGATACATGACGAGCGAGTTGACGTCGCCCGGCGAGAGGGCGGTGGCGGGCATGGAGGCCTTGCCTTGGGTGATGACGATATCCAACTCAGCCCGAGTGAGATGGAGGGCGACCTCGTTGACCCCGGGCATCGCGGGCGGCTTGCCGAGTCGGTCGACGCCGTGGCAGGCGGCGCATTTGGCCGTGTAGATGGCCAGCCCCTGCTGTTCGGGAGAGCTCGACAGATTGCGCTTCTGCTCGGTTTCAGACTCGAGCTTGAGCATCGCTGGCAGGTCCTTACTGACGACGTAGAGGCGGCCGGCGAGGGGGTCGACGGCTGCCCCGCCCCAGTTGGCGCCGCCATTATTGCCGGGCATCTGGATCGTGTTGCGGGTGCTGGGCGGCGTAAAGAGGCCTTGGTTATTGGCGCTCAGGATGTCGTCGCGGAACTTGGCGCGGTCTTCGGTGGAAAGATAGGGCGACAGGTCATCGACGGTAAAGGTCTGGCGGGCGAACGGCGGCGGCTTCGTCGGGAAGGGCTGAGTGGGCCAAGTCTTTTCGCGCTTCATGGTGGAAGGCGGCACGGGGCGCTCTTCGATGGGCCAGATGGGCTTGCCGGTGACGCGATCGAAGACCCAGACGAAGCCTTGCTTGCTCACCTGCGCCACGATGTCCACCTTCTTGCCGTTGCGATTGACGGTGAGCAGCTTGGGCGCGGTGGCGTCGTCGTAATCCCAGATGTCGTGGTGCACCATCTGGTAGTGCCAGAGCCGCTTGCCGGTGCGGGCGTCGAGCGCGAGCAGGCAATCGCTGAAGAGATTCGCGCCGTGGCGATCGGAGCCATAGAAGTTGTACTTGGCGCTGGCGGTGGGCGCGTAGAGAATGCCGCGCTTGAGGTCGACCGAGAATTCGCTCCAGACGTTGGCGCCGCCGACGGACTTCCAGGCGTCCCTGGGCCAGGTGTCGTAGCCGAATTCGCCGGGACGGGGGATAGTGTGGAAGGTCCAGACGAGTTTGCCGGTGCGGACGTCGAAAGCGCGGATGTCACCGGGCGCCGAGCCGTAGCCCTGGTTGGTGGCCGAGCCCAGGATCAGCAGATCCTCGAAGACGCGGCCGGGGGTGAGGGACTGGACGAGGGCGATCTTCTCAGGGTCACGGTCGAGGCCTTCCTTCAGGTTCACCTTGCTGTCCTTGCCGAAGGAGGTGATGAGCTTGCCAGTGCGGGCATCGATGGCGCGGAGGGTGTGGTCGCTGACGACAAAGAGCCGGCGCTCGGAACGGTCCTTGCTTTCCCAGTAGTTGATGCCGCGGTTGACGATGTACTTAGAGTTGGGCGCGTAGGTCCATTGCTCTTTACCGGTGGTGGCATCGAGCGCCACGATGGAGAGGTTCTTGGCCATCACGTACACGGTGCTGTCGACGATGAGGGGGTTGAAGAAGTAGCGATTGTGGTCGCCGGTGGAAAAGCTCCAGGCCTTCTTAAGTTTTCCGACGTTGAGCCGATTGATTTGCTGGAGGGTGGAATACTGCGCCGCGTCGGGCGCGCCACCGTAGTCCTTCCATTGCGCGTGATCCTGCGCGAAGCTGATTCCGAGGGCCAAGAGAAAGAAACAATAACGGTGCATTGGAAACTATGATAGCCGTGTTACAGTAGCGGCAAGTATTGCGAAGGCATATGCTCCGCAGTCTTGAGGTTTATTCATGAAGATTCGTCTTGCCTTGTTGCTGACGCTATTTAGCGCCGCAGCCTACTCCCAGGAATCCCGTGGCGCCATTTTGGGACGCGTCGTCGATTCATCTGGAGCCCCGATTGCGGGCGCGGGTGTGAAAGCGACCAACCCCGAAACCGGCATCACCATCTCCGCTACCTCCAATGCCGACGGCAATTACTTCCTGCCCTATCTCGTCCCCGGCAAGTACACCGTCTCCGCGGAACGTACCGGATTCAAGAAACTCGTGCAGAACGAGATCGAAGTCCGCGTGACGGATCAGGTGAAGCTCGACTTCGCGCTCTCCGTGGGCGACGTGAAAGAGGTGATGGAGGTGACGGCGGAGACGCCGTTGCTGAATGCCGCCGAAGCCTCGCTCGGCCAGGTGGTCGATCAGCGGCGGGCCGTCGAACTGCCGTTGTTCGCGGGCAACGCGATGGACTTGGTGCATCTGGCGCCCGGCACGGTGAATGGCACCAATCTGCGTTTGCGCAAGGCGCCCTTCAATTCGGCGCCCTCGCAGTTTTCCACCAACGGCGCCGGCAATAACGTGAACGAGTTCTCGATCGACGGCGTGGTCAATGTCTACTCCGACGGCACCGCGCCGCGGGTGGCGTTTTCAGTGCCGCAGATGGCGATTGCCGAGTTTAAGATTCAGACGACGCCCTACGACGCATCGGTGGGCCACACGATGGGCTCAATCGTCAACGTGAATACGAAAGGCGGCACCAATGCGCTGCATGGCGAAGCTCACTGGTGGTTCCGCAACAAAGCCTTCGATGCGCCCACCATCTTTCAGAACCGCTCCGGCGCCAGGCCCGCGCAGTATACGGACAATCGTTACGGTTTCGCGCTCGGCGGACCGCTGTCGATCCCCAAGGTTTACAACGGCAAGAACAAGACCTTCTGGTTCTACACCTGGGAGGCGAACAAGTTTCAGGATCCGGCCAATCAGCAGGTAAGCACCGTGCCAATCCCTCAGGTGCGCCAAGGCGATCTTTCCCCCTATCTCGCTTTGGGCGCGGGCTATCAGGTCTTCGACCCCCTGACCACCGTGGCGGGAGCCAATGGGCTCTTTACGCGCCAGCCCTTCGCCGGTAATCGCATTCCGCCGAGCCGGCTCGATCCGGTGGCGCTCAACATCCTGAAGGCGTGGCCGGAGCCGAACCAGGTCACCACCAATCGTGAGTTCCGCAATAACTTTTTCCGCTCGTCGAAGGCGCTTGAGGACTACTGGACCAACCAGGGCCGCATCGACCACACCATCAACGAGCGGCATCGGCTGTTCGGGCGTATGCACCGCGACTACTGGGAGGAAGACAAGAACCGCTTCTTCGACGCGAATGACAACATCAGCGGCATCGTCCTAAATCGCGTCAACCGCGGCATTGCGCTCGACGACGTGTATATCTTCAGCCCCAGTTTGCTGATGAATCTGCGTTACGGCATCACGCAGCAGGACTTCCCCGAACGGCGGGTGAGCCGCGGCTATGACCTGTCGAGGCTGGGTTTCGCTCCGTCGCTCGTGAACTCGATCGAGAAGGAAAGCGCTACCTTCCCGCGCACCAACGTCGCGCCGTTTTCGACGCTCTCCAATTGGGAATCGGGCGAAGGCGTCACCTCGTCGATCATCCATCATTTGTCGGGCACCATCACCAAGATCACCGGCGCGCATACTTTGCGCATGGGCTTCGACGGCCGGGTGAACCGCGAGTTCCGTAACCGTTTTCCGCAACAGACTTCGCCGGACTTGAACTTCGCCGCCGGGCTCGCTTCAGCGGGTACCGGCGCCCCCGCACCGCAGTTGGGCGGGGAGATCACCACCTTCCTGTTGGGCATCCCCGGCGGCAGCATGGGCCGCATCGCCAGCTACGCGGAGCAGGACAAATACATCGGCCTTTTCTTTCAAGATGATTGGAAGATCACCAAGAAGTTGACGATCAACGCCGGCTTGCGCTGGGATATTGAAAGCGGCATCACCGAACGCTTCGACCGTTCGGTGTACGCCTTCAACTCCACCACGGCCACACCGATCGCCTCGGCGGCAGTGGCACGGTACGCGGCCGGCACGCAGATCCCCGAGCTTCCGGCGAGCCAGTTCAGGGTGAACGGCGGACTTACTTTTGCCAACAACGGCGGCAATCCGCGCAACTATTGGAACGCGCGCTATTCGAACTTCCAGCCGCGCCTCGGCCTCGCCTACCAGCTCAATACCAGAACCGTCATCCGCGCCGGCTACGGAATCTTCACCGGCCCCATTGGCGTCTATTTCACGAACACCATCCAGACCGGCTTCAGCCAGACGACGCCGATTCAAGCGACCCTGGATAACGGCTTGACCTATATCGCGTCGACGGCGAATCCGTTCCCAACGGGGCTGCTGGCACCGGCGGGAGCCTCCCAAGGCCTCGCGACAAATCTGGGCCAGGCGCTCCAAGTCTACGACCCCACGCGCAAGAATCCTTATGCCCAGCGTTGGAGCTTCGGCTTCCAGCGCCAGTTGCCCGGGCAGTTCGTGGTGGAAAGCACTTATGTCGGCAACCGGGGCACGCGCCTGGCCGTTGACCGCGATTTGAACGCCTTCCCCAATCAATTCCTGAGCACGTCGCCCGTTCGCGACCAGGACCGCATTAACCTATTGGGCCAAAATTTCGCCAACCCTTTTGCTGGCCTTAGCTCGGTTTACGGCACCAACACCAACCGCAGCCAGTTTCTGCGCCCCTATCCGCAGTTCGGCACCATTACGGTGAATCAGCCGGTGGGCTATAGCTGGTACCACGCCATGCAGAGCCGCGTCGAGCGGCGATTCTCTCGAGGGTTGACGGCGCAGTTTAGCTACACGTGGTCGAAGGCGATGGAAGC
>Ga0105049_10003279_pt1 | contig 19155 bp, 19 predicted proteins | sample MAT06_FD_78087 | JGI IMG/M metagenome (GOLD analysis project Ga0105049, IMG submission 78087) | Freshwater microbial communities from Lake Fryxell liftoff mats and glacier meltwater in Antarctica - MAT-06 | ecosystem: Environmental > Aquatic > Freshwater > Ice > Liftoff microbial mat | place...
GACGTGCTGCGCGCGGCACCCCGGCATCTGAACTGGTCGGGGATCGGCGATATCCTGTGTTTCCATACCGGGGTGCTGGACTGGCAGTACGCCCGCGACACCGACAAGATCGAGGCGAAATGGCCCTGGGACCAGGATCTTGCCGACCAGTCACTGTCCAAGGTCCGTGGTATCACCGAGAACATCGACGGCATCCGTGCCATGACCGATCAGGGCATCGACGCGCTGGTGGACGGGCTGAAATGGGGTACCTCGTTTCAGGGCTCGGGCTGGTGCCCGCGCCATATCGAGGGGACCGACCATTTCCTGTTTTACACGCTGGAAAAGCAGACCGGGAAGAAGTTCCTGCATGGCCAGCCGGTGGGCCTGGGCATCGTCGTGGGGTCGATGCTGCACGAGAATGGCGTGGATCATATGCTGGACACCATCGCGGGCATCGGCCTTGATGTGCGACCGCAGGCGATGGGCCTGACCTGGGATCAGGCAGTCGAGGGCCTGACCGGCATGCGCGCTTATGTGAACACCCTTCCGCTGTGGTATTCGATGGCCCATGACGTGACCATAACGCCCGGCTTCATTGCCGATCTGAAGGTCCGGCTTGACCGCGCCTATGCGCACCAGAGCTGACGATGGCGCTTCTGGACGAGACGACCGAAACCGCCGACCGGCCCCTGACCGCCGCCGAAATCCATGCCGAACTGATGACGGGCATCCGCGAGGGTCGCTTTCAGCCGGGTCAGCAACTGCCGAACGAACGGCAACTGGCTGAGCTTTACGGCACATCCCGCCAGCAGGTGCGCGATGCGCTGCTGATCCTGCAAGAGGCGCGGTTGGTCAAGCGCAAGGTCGGATCGGGCACCTTCCTTGCCGATGACATGCCCGCGATCATCGAACGCATCGACGCCGAGGTCGATGTCCATGCCGTACACGAGCACAGCTTTCTGGAAACCGTCGAGGCGCGGCTCATTCTGGAACCGGGGGTGGCAGCGCTTGCCGCGCGCAACATATCCGAGGCGCAACTGGACCGGCTGCGCGCGGCACTGGACGCCGTGCGCGAACTGGCAAGCTGGCTGGAGTTCAAGTCGCGCATCTACCTTTTCGCGCGCGTCTTTTACGAGGCGTCGGGCAACAGTTTCCTGTTGTGGACCTTTGACCAGATCCTTGCCGCGCGGGTGGATCACAAGTTCGACGGCCACCGCGAACACGGCACCGTGGCCGAGATCGTGCGGCGTCACTCCTATGACCAGCTTGTGATGATCTTCCGCGCCATTGCCGATGGCGACGAGGCGCGGGCCGAGACGGTGACGCGCAGCTACTTGATCGGCATCGCCGCCTCGCTGGGTCAGGGATGACCGGCGCGTTCCTGCTGCCCGACCTGGCCCCGGTGCCGCAGATGATGCGGGCCGCCGATCTTGCCTATGGCAGGGGAAAGGTGCTGCTGGTCATCGTGGCCCATGCCGACGATCCGGCGATCTTTGCGGGGGGCGTGCTGGCCCTGTTCGTGCGGGCAGGCTGGCGGGTGCATGCCCTGCGGGTGACGGATGACCGGTGGGATTCGATCGACCTGCCCGAGGCCGAGACGATTGCCCGCAATGCGGCCGAGTTCCGGGCGGCGGCGGCGGTCCTGGGGCTGGCAGGGGTACAGGATCTGGGCTGGCAAACGGACGTTCTGGGCGATGCCAGCCGCGTTGCCCTGCGTGAGAGGATCATCCACGCCATTCGCCATCTGAAGTCCTATGCGCTGATGGGGTTTGACCCCAATTCGCTGTTCTACGAGGACAATCTTGACCACAAGGTTCTGGCCGAGGCGATGGACGAGGCGTTCTGGACCGCAATGTTCGACAAGCACCACCCGGAACATTTCGCCGAAGGTCTGGCCCCGCACGGCACGGTGGAACGCTGGTATTTCGGGCGTTCGGTCGCGGCGGTGACGCATGTATTCGATACGTCCGAAGTGATCGACACCCAGCTTGCGGCCATCCGCTGCCATGCCACGCCGATTGCCAACATGGCGCGCCAATATGCCTTGCAGGCCCGCACCGCAGGTCGGCCGCAGGCGGAAACCGACGCAGCCCTTGCCGATCCCGGCGCCGCCCTCGCAGCGCGCATCAAGGCCAAGGCTGCGGAAAAGGGCAAGCCCTTTGGCGTAGAAGCCGCCGAATACCTGCGTCTGCATCGCACCCAATTTGCCGGGGACACCCGATAACCCATGAACATGGGAGACTTTTCAATGTCCAGGCAACTGTGTCTGCGCGCTGCGCGGCAATCCGCTTCTCAAGCCAATTGCAGCTCGCGCCTGGACACAGTTGCTTGACCGGACCACAACGCGGTTGACCCCAGAACCGCGATTGGCGCGCAGTCAACGTTGATCGAGGACAGCAGCGGAGCATCCGGCTTTGCCCCTTTGTGAAACAAGATGATCTTCCGCTTGCGGGAGGAAGCAATATATGTCGTCATGACTTGTGGTGCCTTTGTGGGACGGTACATTGGGAACCCGAGACATTTGCCACCCGCAGAACTGCAGACGGTCGCGGTCCATCCGTCCAACCGCAAAATGCCCAAGCCGAACTTTGTTCCCGCGCCTGACCAGAAGGAAATCTGACATGTCGAGTTATCTTTCAGGCCTCTTTTCACTGGAGGGGAAAACCGCATTGGTTGCCGGCGGGGCGGGTGCAATCGGCTCGGCCGTGGCAGAGGGTTTCGCCCGCGCCGGGGCAACGGTGATAGTGCATGATCTTTCGCAGGAGCGGATCGACCTTTTGACCCGCGGCTTTGCAGACAAGGGGCTGATGCTGACCGGCCTTCAGGCCGATCTGTCCACGGCAGAGGCGGCGTTCGATCTGGTGGCGCGCGCAAAGGAAGTTACCGGCCGGATCGACATTCTTGTGAACCTGCAAGGGGTCAACCGACGCAAACCGATCACCGATGTGACGCCAGAGGATTTCGACCTGATCACCTCGGTCAACCTGCGTTCGGTATACTTCCTGTCAAAGGCGGTGCATCCGGTGATGCAGGCCCAGGGCGGCGGCAAGATCCTGCATTTCAGTTCCTTGTCCGCCAATATCTCGTTCGACACGATCTCGGTCTATGCCGCTACCAAGGCGGCGGTGACCTCGCTGACCCGCTCGCAGGCGCATGAATGGGCAGATGACAATATTCAGGTCAACGCGATCGAACCAGGTTTTGTACAGACCGAGTTCACACGCCCGCTTTGGGATGACGACTACCGCGCCGAATGGTTCGCGAATTTCATCCCGCAGGGACGCTTGGCGGCGCCCGAGGATCTTGTATCGACCGCGCTGTTTCTGGTCGCTCCCGCAACCCGCTACATGACCGGTCAGAATGTGGTGATTGACGGCGGCGTGCTGACAGGTGCCACCTGGGTGCAGGGCCAGCGCCGCCCCGGCGTCAACCGAGGGACAGAATCGTGACCGACTGGTTGATCGAGACCGATACCCTCGCAGCCCTTGTGGCGGCGGAGCCGGTTGCGGACCGGGTGGTTGTGGACTGTTCTTGGTATCTGCCCGACGCTGGCAAGCACGCCATCGAAGACTTTCGTGCAGGTCATATCCCCGGCGCGCTGTTCATCGACCTGACCGATATCTCTGACCCGAATTCACCCTATGTCAACATGCTGCCAACGGCTGAACTGTTTGCCAAAGTGGCCGGAGCCTTGGGGATCGGGGCGCAGACAGAAGTTGTCATCTATGACGCGGGCTATGTCTCGGCGCGGATCTGGTGGATGTTTCGCGCCTTTGGTCACACCAGGATCAAGATCCTGAACGGTGGCTGGCGCAAATGGCGGGACGAAGGGCGCCCCGTGGAAACCGGCGATGCAGCATCTGTCATGCCCCGCAGTTTTCCAGCCAGATCGGCGGGTCACGGCGTAGCAAGCATCGGCGATGTCCGTCTGGTCATTGACCATGGCGGGGCCGTGATCATCGACGCCCGCACCGCCGCGCGCTTTGACGGGCATGAGCGGTCTGGCTATCCCGGTGTTGCCTCGGGCTACATGCCGGGTGCCATCAACACGCCGTGGGCACTGTTCTTTGAACCCGCACCTTCGCATCGCTTCGTCAGCCCCGCGCGCGCAGCCCAGATTTTCGCTGAACGCGGTGTTGATCTTTCCGGCCCCATCATCACCACCTGCGGCTCGGGTGTCACCGCGTCAATCCTAGGCTTCATGCTTGAGGCGACCGGCCACACTGACTGGCGGCTTTACGATGGATCCTGGCACGAATGGGGCCAGCAACCTGATACGCCAAAGCTGAAACGGCCTGCTTGAACCCACAAAGCCCAAAGTGTCATTCAATCAGGAGAAACCCATCGCAAAGACCGCTTTGGTGACATATGCAACCGCCCCATGCGCAAGAGGTATTTTTTAGAGCTGATCTTGGCGCGTCGTCGGGTGCTGACATGTATCCGGCATCATGATGCGGCCGCACATATGTCGCAGGCCCGTATGGTGTTCGAAGGCCGGGTCCAGATCGAAGCCGCGTGCTCGATGGCGCTCTGTTGTACACTGGTTCTCCCGAGCCTGTCTCACGACTATAGCGCCAAACTGCTCCTTGCCCTCTTCCGCTCCGACGTCGTCGCGACCAACAGTCGGCTTATGCCGCTGCGGCCGGGAACTGGTAAACGCCGCCCCGGACCATCAAGGCCCAGACGATCCGCGCCATCTTGTTCGCCAGCGCCACCCGCACCAGCATCGGTGGCTTGCGTGTCAGCATCTCAACCAACCATGTGCCTGGTCGGGCCTCGGCGCGGACATGCCGCTTGATGATGACGCTGTTGGCCCCGATCATGAGCAAACGCCTCAGGGATCGTTCGCCGATCTTCGTCGTGGCCCCGACCCTCCTTGGCACATAGATGCCGTCGGGGGGCGGTTACATCATCGGAGCCTCGAAGGGATCAACCGGGCTCCGCTCCCCGACGCTGCATCCCGCCCACCCGCATGCCGGTCGCCTCTCCACTCAGCCATGCACCAGGCCCACCAGCTCCCTCAACACTCGTGCCGCATCGGGCCGCTGAAAGACGTTGCGCCCGAATATCAGGCCTGCAGCGCCTGCGGCAACCGCCTTCCCGGCAAAATCCAGCAAAGCAGCATCGTCGCCAGCGATGGCCCCGCCCGCCACCGCCACCGGTGCAAGCGACTGGCGGGCGACGGCCACAAAGCCCTGAGAGCCGCACCAGTCGGTCTTGATCACATCAGCCCCAAGTTCCCCTGCCATGCGGCAGTTCAGAGCCACGATTTCCGGATCGTCAGCCCGCGCAAAGCCGCCCTTGGCGGCCATCGCCTCGATCACGTGCACCAGACCAAAACGGCGGGCTTCTCGGGCGACATCAGCGCAGATCCTGAAGCAGGCGGTTTCCTCGGCGGGGTTGTTGTTGCACGTGAACAGATAGGTGATGACCGCTTCGGCCCCCATCTCGACAGCCTCTTCGACCGTCAGTATCTGCCGCGTGTGGGTATCCTTGTACCCGGTGGCAGACCCTGTCCGCCACATCGTCGTCTGGTCCACCCGCAGGATCACTGCCGGGCCGCCTTCGAAACGCTTGTGATACCGTGACAGCATGCCGGGCGTCACAATCAGGGCATCGACCCCGGCGGATACGGCGATATCGAGCAGCGGGCCGGGATCGGCCACACCCGCCACCGGGCCCACCATGAGGCCGTGATCAATGGGCAGGCACAGCATCCGACCCGAACTTTTGCGAAAAAGCCTTGCCATCCGGCGAGCCTTGCCAATTGCGGTCATCGTTCTTTCCTCCAGGGGGCGCGCCGCGTCTCGCCGCGGCACGTGCTTCAGACCAGTTCGAAGTTCACACCTGCCTTGCGAAGCTGTTCGAGATTGACTTGAGGCACCTCTCCGGTCAGCAGGACAAGGTCGAAGTCGGTGATCTGGGCGACATAGTTCAACGCGGTGAAGCGGAACTTGGTCGCATCCGCCAAGAGGATTCGCTTGCGCGCGACCTCCATCATCGCCTGCTTGGCGCGCACCACGGTTTCATCGGGCGTGTACAACGACAGCCCTTGGATGGTCGTCGTGGACATGATCGCGACATCGACGTGGAACGACCTGATTGCTTTTTCACAGACGGCGCCGAAGTACCCGTTGTAGCCGGGATGAAACCGGCCGCCGGTCGAGATCAGGTCGATGTCGGGCACGTCGCGCAGACGTTCCAGCAGCGGGGCCGCGTTGGTGATCACCGTCAGGGGGGCCATCTCGTGCAGGAATTCGCACAGATGGAACGTCGTGGTGCTGTCGTCACAGATCAGCGCATTGCCCGGTTCCAGCTGGGCCACAGCCGCGCGCGCCAGTCGCCGCTTCTCCTCAACCTGCTTGCGGTTGCGGTAGTTGTAGCTGCTTTCGAACAGCAGCGACTTTTCGGCCGAAACCGCCCCCCGCAGGCGGCGGACCAGGCCCTCTTTCTCCAGCTCGGCCAGGTCGCGATGCACCGTCATCAGACTGACGCGAAGTTCAGCGGCCAGATCGCGGATCTGGGCCGTCGTTCCAGACATCAGGATCTGCAGGATGCGCGCCCGACGCTTGTCGGATTTGGAAAGCGAATCGCCAGAGTCCGGAATGTTGGGTTCCATGACGGGTACCTGCAGATAACGTAACATTTCCACATTACTTTCCGAGAAGAAATGATAAGTCAAACGGAATTGTTAGCGCCACTTTGCGGCGCACAACTTCCGAAAGGTACGTCAAACACTTGGAAATAATGTATTTTTCTTGGGATCACAAGATTTCTGCGCTGCAATGCAGAATTTTTTTGCGATCCTGCCGCAAAAGAAAACACGAAAAATGCTTGAAGCAACATTTATCTTGATGGATTTTGCGTTCTGCCGTTTACTCCTGCGCGGCACGGCCGATGGCGAGGAGACCGCGGCGTCCTTAGGGAGGAAACAGAGATGAAATATCGCAGTACGCTTCTGGCGTCTGCCGCGGTGGGCGGCATTCTGTGCGGCGCCGTAACAGCCAACGCCGAAACCACGCTGACATTCGTTTGGCATGCGGGCACATGTGCGGATGCCATCGTCGAGATCGCACGCGACTATCCGGACAAGACCGTGACCATCGTGCCCGCCTTGGTGCCCTATGGCCCCGAATGGCACAACAAGATCGCATCCGAGTTCGCCATCCAGGGCGATGCCTTCGATTTTGCCATGTGGGACAGCCAGTCAACCGCCGAATTCGCTGGCGGGGGCCATGCCGTCAAGATCAACGACATCTTCGACAATTCGTCCTATCTCAAGGCCGACATCTTTCCGGCATCGTCGCTGTCGCAGTACGGCGAGTATCCGGACGGGTCGGGCGAGTTCTATGGCCTGCCTGTGAACCAGGACGCCTATGGCCTGATGTACCGCAAGGATCTGTTCGAGAATCCCGACGAACAGGCCGCCTTCAAGGCCAAGTACGGCCGTGACCTGCGCGTGCCCGAAACCTATCAGGAGGCGCGCGAGGTTGCCGAATTCTTTACCCGGCCCGATCAGGGCCTGTACGGCTGGGGTCAGATGGGCGGGCGCGACTATGATTTCGCTACCACCGCTTCGAACAGCTTTCTGTGGTCGTTCGGGGGCGAGTTGTACAATCCCGAAACGATGGAGGTGCTGGGCTATCTGAACTCTCCGGCCTCGATCGCGGGGGTGCAAGCCTATGTGGACATGTTCCAGTTCGGCCCGCCCGGCAGCGGCAACTGGGGCTATGACGAGGTGAACGCGTCGTTCCAGCAGGGCCAGCTTGCGATGGCGATGCAGTGGTTCTACTTCAATGGTTCGAACGCCGACCCGGCGGTGAACAAGTTCGCCGAGTCCACCAAGTTTGGCATTCTGCCCGGCGCAATCGGCAGCGACGGCAAGTTCCGCCGCCAGTTCTCGGTTGGCGGGCAGGGCATGGGGATCAACAAGTACTCCAAAAAACTGCCTGAACTGGTCAAGTTCATGGAATGGTACTTCCAGCCTGAACAGCAGAAACGCTATGCGGCCATTTGCCAGACCGGTCTGAAGGCCGTCCTGGAAAGCCCCGACTGGCAGGATCTGAACAGCTACAACGCCCAGTTCTCCGAGGCGCTGGCCTATCTGAACGACTATTGGCACCTGCCCGAGTACCCTGTTCTGCTCGACATCCTGCAAGAAGAGGTGTCGAACGCCATTGCGGGTTCGAAGACCGTTGAAGCAGCACTGACCGATGCAGCCACCCGGCAAGAACGCACGCTGGAACGCGCAGGCCACAAGATCGACCGCAAGGGCAATGCCCCCGAGGTTCCCGACACGATGATCTCGCCCGTGGGGGTCGATGCCGTCGTTCCTGTGAACAACTGACAGGGCGGGGGGCCGCCCGCAACGGCGGCCCCCCCTTTCCATCCTGCGGGCCCGGCCCGTGACCGGAGGCAACATGTCCGCCCCCCGCGCAAAAAAGGCCGCGCTGACCCGCTGGGTGATGTTCGGGCTGCTGGTCGTCTATACAATCTACAACCTCGGCCCCATTCTGTGGCTCATGATCTCGTCGCTGAAAAGCCGCGCCGATCTTTTCGCCATGCCGCCAACGCTGGTCTTCACGCCCAACTTTTCGGGATATCAGAGCGTGTTCGGCGTGGGTGCCGCGCGCGACAGCGCGTCATCCATCGGCGTGTTCGATTCGCTGGTGACAAGCGTGTTCGTGTCGACCATCGGTACCGCCGTCGCGGTGGGGCTGGGCACGCTGGCGGGCTATGTCTGTTCGCGGTTCGAGTTTCGCGGCAAGGGCGATTTCATGTTCTTCGTGCTGTCCACCCGGATGCTGCCGCCAGTGGCAGTGCTGGTGTTCTATCACCTGATGTTCGCGAAACTGGGGCTGGCCGATACGCGGCTTGGTCTGATACTGATTGCGGTCTTCATCAACGTCGGCCTCGCGACCTGGATCATGAAGGGCTTTTTCGACGGCGTGCCGAAAGAGGTCGAACAGATCGCGATGATCAATGGGTACAGCCGCCTGTATGCTTTTCGTCGGCTGGTCCTGCCGATGGTGCGGGGCGGGATCGCCGCCACCGCCGGCTTCTGCTTCATCTTTTCCTGGAACGAGTTCGCCTTTGCCTCGATCCTGACCACGACCGAGGCCAAGACCCTGCCGGTGAAGATCACCTCGGCCGCCGGGGCCACGGGCATCGAATGGACGCAGATATGTGCGGCGGGCGTGGTGCTGATCGTGCCGGTGCTGGTGTTCTTCTATCTGATCCGCAAACACCTGCTGATGGGCATGACCTTTGGCGTTCTGGGGCGGTCATGATGGAAAAGGCGCTGCAGCCCCGATCAACCGGTCGGCTGATGATCCTAGGCTTTCTGTCGCCCACGCTGATCCTTCTGCTGTTCATGGTCGCCTATCCGATCTTTGCGCTGGTCTATTTCAGCTTCCACAACTTTTCCGCCCTGCGCCCGGGCGAGGGGATGACCTGGGCGGGACTGTCGAACTACACCTACCTCCTCAGCGATACCGCATTATGGGACCGCTTTGTCTTTACAGGGAAGTTCGTGTTCCTCTGTGTGTCGACACAAATGATTGTCGGCATCTTCGTAGGCTATCAGCTGCAAAAGGCGTTCCGGGGGCGAGATGTCCTGTTCACCGCTCTGATGCTCCCGATGATGCTTTCGCCGGTGGTGGCGGGGTTCCTTTGGCGCTACATGCTCAATTCGGAATGGGGGGTGGTGAACTACATCCTGACCGTGTTCGGCGGCGAAAAGGTGGATTGGCTGGGCCGTGCCGATGCCGCGCTTTGGGCAGCCGCCCTGGTCGACACCTGGATGTGGACGCCGTTCATCATCCTGCTGGCGACGGCCGCCTTTCGCGGCATCCCCGACACGATCTATGAGGCGGCCGAGGTCGATGGTGCCAGCCCTGCCTACGTGTTCTTCCGCCTGACCCTGCCAATGTCGGCGCCAGTGCTGTTCATCGCGCTGATCCTGCGGCTGATCGACAGCTTCAAGCAGTATGACCTGTTCGTCGCGCTGACGGGTGGCGGGCCGGGATCGGCCACCGAAACCGTGTCCTTTGCCGTTGCCAAGACTGCCTTCCGATTCTTCTATACGGGCGAGGCTTCGGCGCTGGCGGTGATCCTGCTGTGCATCATCATGGGGCTTGCAATGATCCTTGTGCGCCATCTGTCCACTATGGGGGACCGGAACTGATGGCAAAGGTGGAACTGCGCGACCTGTCCATCCTGTTCGGCGCGTTCAAGGCGGTGGATCAGGTGAATCTGACGGTCAATGACGGCGAGTTCGTGGTGTATCTGGGCCCGTCGGGGTGCGGCAAGACCACGACGCTGCGCGCCATTGCGGGGCTGCAGGGGACCACGTCGGGTGACATAATGTTCGACGGACAGCGGGTAAACGACCTGCGCCCCAGCGAACGCAACATCGCAATGGTGTTTCAGTTCGTGTCGCTTTACCCGAACCTGTCCATTGCCGAAAACATCGTCTTTCCGCTCAAGGCGCGCGGCGTGCCACGGGCCGACATCGCGCGGAAGCTGGACTGGGTTACGGGCATCTTTCGGCTGGGCGACGACCTGCGCCGCCACCCTGCCGCTCTGCCCCCCGGCGCGCGGCAGAAGGTGGCACTGGCGCGGGCGGTCATCCGCGAACCGGCCGTTCTCTTGCTGGACGAACCGCTGTCGGCGATCGACGAACAGTTCCGCGAGGAAATGCGGTGGGAACTGGGGCATCTGCAGCGCGAACTGGGCGTGACCACGATTTATGTCACCCATGACCAGCGCGAGGCGATGTCGCTGGCCGACCGCATCGTGCTTATGAACCATTCGCGCATTGTGCAGGTGGCAGAACCTGCGCGCATCTTTCATGAACCTGCCTCGGTCTTTGCCGCGCAGTTCATCGGTTCGCCCTCGATGAACCTGATCGACCTTGTCCCGGTACCGGGGGGTCTGCGGCTGGGTGACACCACTGTGGTGCTGACGGATGCCGAATTGCCACCGGGCCTGCGGACCAAAGGCCCGGTGCGACTGGGCATCCGGCCACGCGATCTGCGGCTGGTATCGGGGGCGGGGCATGCGCTGACGGTGGATGATACCTTCCGTGTGGGACGCGAGCGGTTCTTCACCTTCCGCATCGGTCACGCGATCCTGCAAGGCACCGATCACCGCAGCGGCCCCGGTCCGGGCAGCATCATGTTTGCGCTGGAAGGCATGAACTTCTTCGACGCCGTAACCGGCCAGCGCATCGCCGAAAGGGCCGCCGCATGACCGCGATGCTCGACATCCGCGGCCTGCGCAAATCCTATCGCGGCAAGGCTGCCTTGCGCGGTATTGACCTGACCGTGCAGGCGCACGAGATTCTGGCGCTGCTGGGGCCAACCGGCGCGGGCAAAAGCTCGACCCTTCTGGCCAGTGCTGGGCTGATCGTGCCCGATGCGGGCCAGATCCATCTTGGCGGTCGCGATGTGACCGGGGCGGAACCCAGCAGCCGCGATGTGTCCGTCGTGTTCGAGGGGTTCAACCTGCTGCCCATACTGAACGTACGCGACAATATCGCCTTTGCCCTGCGTTCCTCCACCTATCGCGAGCCGGAGGATGAGATTGCCCGCCGCGTGGCCCGAACTGCCGATCTGCTGCGGATCGGCCACCTTCTGGACCGCGACACCGGCACCCTTTCGGGCGGGGAACGGCAGCGGGTGTCGATCGCGCGCGCCTTGGTCCGCCGCCCGATGCTGTATCTGCTGGACGAACCGCTATCGGCGCTGGACCTGAAACTGCGTGAGGAACTGCGCGCCGAGTTGCGCCATATCCACCGCGAACACGGCACGACGATGCTTTATGCCACCCACGACTATCACGGCGCAATCGCCATTGCCGACCGCATCGCCATCATCAACAACGGGCGCATCCTGCAGACGGGCCGCATCGACGACATCTTTGCCCGCCCTGCCGATGCCATTGTCGGCCGCCTGGTCGGCAGCCCCTCGATGGCCTTTTTCCGTGCCGAGATCGCCGATGGTGGGGTGCGTGTGCCGGGTTGGCGCGACGTGCTGCCCCTTTCGCGGTTCGGCAAGGTGGCAGCGCGGCCCGGCGCGGTCAGCCTGGGCGTCTGGCCCGAGGATATCGACGTCGGGGACAGTGGCGAGAGCGGCAGCATCTATGCGGTGGACAACCGTGGCTATGAGGCGGCGGTGCAGGTGGATTGTGACGCCGGATCGTTCCGAAAGGTACTGGAAGGCACGCATGTGCCGCAGCAAGGCGATGCGGTATCGTTCCGCCTGCGCCCGGGGGCGGGGTTTCTGTTCGACCCTGCTTCGGGCGCGCTGCTGTCGCATCAAGGGGGTGCTGCATGACCAACGCCTATCGCTTGGCCTCGGGGCTGATCATCGCGGGCTTCGTCATGCTGTGTCAGCCCTTTGCGAAAATCCTGTTCGAATGGGGATTTCCTGTTCTTCTGACCGGGGTAGTGTTGTTCCTGATCCTGGATCACATCCCCGCCCCCAGCCCGCCAAAGGAGGAAGACCGTGGTTAGACCCGCAAAGAAGATCCTGAACGACCCGCGCCAGGCGGTGACGCAGATGATCGACGGTCTGGTTCTGGCCAGCGACGGTCTGACCCGCCGCCTGCCGGGCCTTGACGCCATCGTGCGCAGCCATCTGCCCGAGGGCAAGGTGGCGCTTCTGATCGGTGGCGGTTCAGGGCACGAGCCCCTGTTCCACGGCTTTGTCGGCGAGAACCTGGGCGACGGCGCGGCCTGTGGCCAGTTCTTTGCCGCCCCCGCGCCGCACATCATCTATGAGGCCGCCAAGGCCGTGCATCGCGGCAAGGGCGTCCTGTTCCTTTACGGCAACTATGCCGGGGACAACATGAATTTCGACATCGCGGCCGAGATGCTGCAGGACGAAGGCATCGACGTACGGACCGTCCGCGTGACCGACGACGTGGCCGCCGCCCCCCCCGAGCGCACGACTGACCGGCGCGGCATCGCGGGCGACGTGCTGATGATCAAGATTGTGGGTGCCGCCGCCGCTACGCTGGACAGCCTGGATGAGGTGGAACGTGTGGCGCGCAAGGCGGTGGCCAACGTGCGGTCGATGGGCGTGGCGGTTTCGGCCGGTTCCATCCCCGAAACCGGCAAGCCCACGTTCGAACTGGCCGATGACGAGATCGAGGTCGGCATGGGTGCCCATGGCGAGGCTGGCATTGCAAGGCAGAAACTCGCCCCTGCCGATGCCGTGGCCGACGCGCTGCTGGACCGCATCCTGCCCGACCTGCCCTTTGCGGCGGGCGACGAGGTGGCGCTGGTCTTGAACAATCTGGGCGCCACCACGATGATGGAGATGCTGGTGGTCAACCGCCGCATCCGTCAGGTGCTGCAGGACCGTGGGATCACCGTGCACCGGACCGAGGTGGGCACCTGGCTTACCGTCCAGGAAATGGCCGGATTCTCGGTGACGCTGATGAAGCTGGATGCCGAACTGAAGCGGTATCTGGACATGCCCTGCCGGTCGGTCGGCTTTTCGCGCATGGGGACGGTGTGATGGGAGAAGTCGTCCTTGGCGCAAAGGATGCCGTGGCAATGCTGCAGGCGGTGGCGCGGGCAGTGATCGACCGGGTCGATGTGCTGACCGACGCAGATCTGGCCATCGGCGACGGTGACCACGGCATCGGTATGCGCAGGGGGTTCGAGGCGGTTCTGGTGGCGCTGGACGCAGGCCCCCCGGGCATCGACGGGGCGTTCCGGGCGACGGGCATGGCGATCATGGCCAATACCGGGGGGGCTGCGGGGGCGGTGTTCGGCACCTGGTTCATGGCCGGTGCCAAGGCGCTGGCAGGCACCGACCGCATGGATGCCGACGGCATCCGCCGCTTTCTGGCCGCCGCACAAGAGGCGGTGGCGAAACGCGGCGGTGTGACCGAGGGGCAGAAGACCATGCTGGATGCGCTGGCCCATGCCTCCCGCGCCGCCGGGGACGCACCCGACCTGCCCGCCTGCCTGACCGCCGCCGCGCAGGGGGCCGAGGCCGGTGTCGAGGCCACGAAATCCATGGTCGCCACCACCGGCAAGGCGCGATCCTTGGGTGAACGCAGCCTCGGGCACCCCGATCCGGGCGCGATTTCGGTGGCGATCATCCTGGCTGCGATGCGCGATTTCGTGACGGCCGGGGCAACCGATGAAGGAGAACGACATGGCTGATCTGGATGACATCAAGGACGGTAAGGACTGGGGGCGCGACCGCCCGGCGGATACCAGCCGCTTTTTCCTCAAAGGGGCGGCGCACCATGACTGGGGCATGAAGGCGCGGCTGGCGCAGATCTTTCGCCCCGATACCGGACGGACGGTGATGCTGGCCTTCGACCACGGCTATTTTCAGGGGCCGACGACGGGCCTTGAACGGATCGACCTGACCATCGCGCCGCTGGCACCGTACACCGATGTGCTGATGTGCACGCGGGGCGGTCTGCGCGCCTGCATCGACCCGGAGGTGCGCAAGCCCGTAGTGCTGCGCTGTTCGGCCGGAAACTCGATTCTGACCGAGTTGTCGAATGAACTGGTGGGGGTCGAGATCGACGATGCGATCAGGCTGGGGGCGTCGGCGATGGCCGCACAGATCTACATCGGTGCGGAATACGAACACAAATCCATCGCGAACGTGGTCAAGCTGATCGACACGGGCACCCGCTATGGCATCCCGACCATGGCCGTCACCGGCGTTGGCAAGGACATGGTGCGCGATGCCCGCTACTTCGGACTGGCCACGCGCATCGCCGCCGAGATCGGGGCGCAGTTCGTGAAGTCCTACTACACGGACGAGGGGTTCGAACGGATCACTCTGGGCTGCCCCGTGCCGATCGTCATCGCCGGCGGCAAGAAACTGCCCGAACGCGAGGCGCTGGAGATGGCCTACCGCGCCATCGATCAGGGTGCGGCGGGCGTGGATATGGGGCGCAACGTGTTTCAGTCCACCGACCCCGAAGCAATGCTCAAGGCCCTTGCCGCCGTCGTCCACGAGGGGCGCAGCGGGGCCGAGGCGCACGAACTCTTTCGCGATCTGGAAAACCGCCAGGCCGCCTGACCGACCGCAATCCTGTCCTTTCCGGACCAAGGCCGCTCCTGACCGGGAAAGGGCCTTGATGAACTTGTGCCAAGACCAAGGAGACCGCAATGCGCAACCTCTGGAACGACAAAGACGCAGCCGAAGCTGGCCCCGGTCTGGCATTGCGCGCTTATTCGTCGCGGCTGATCGGAAGCGATCAGGCACTTGTGTTGCATGGCGGGGGAAACACCTCGTGGAAGGGCATGCAGACCGACCGTTTCGGCACGCCCCATCGGGTGATCTGGGTCAAGGCGTCGGGGTTCGATCTGGGCAGGATGGGGCCCGAGGGGTTTACCGCGCTGATGTTGGACAGCCTGTTGCGGCTGGCCGAACTGCCGGTCCTTTCAGATACCGACATGGTGGCCGAAGTCAAGCGGGCGAGGCTGAACCCTGATGCCGCCCCGGCCTCTATCGAAGCGATCGTGCATGCGCTGTTCCCGGCGGCTTTCGTCGACCATTCGCACGCGGACGGGGTGCTGATCCTGTCGAACGCCGGGGGGCAGGCGCTGTTGGAACGGGTGTTTGGCGACCGCGTGCTGATCCTGCCCTACGTAAAGCCGGGCTTCGATCTCGCCCGGCAGATCCGCGCGGCGCTAGCAGGCGAGGGTCTGTCTGGACTCGACGCGATCATCCTGCAACATCACGGCGTTTTCACATGGGGCGACACCGCGCTCGAGAGCTATGGCCGGATGATCGCGGTCTGCGCGCAGGCCGCCAATTGGCTGGCCTCGAACCTGCCCCCCTTGCCCCACGGTGATCCCCCGCCACCTGATCCGGTGGCGGTTGCGCGGCTGCGCGGGGCGGTGGCGCGGCTGGCCGGGCGCGCGGTGCTGTCGCTGCCCGCCGGGCACATGCCCGCGCCCGAAGTTGCGGGAGTGGCCAGCCATGCACGCCACGGCACGCTGACCCCCGAACACGTCATCCATAACAAGCCCTTCCCTGCTGTCGTAGACCTCGACCCTGACGCCGGGCTTCAGGCCTTTGCCGCCGACTATCGCGCCTATGTGGCGCGTGCGGACGACCCTGGCCTGATCGCCCTGCCGCCCCACCCGCACTGGACCATATCCACCGACGGCCATGTTCGCGGCTTTGGCCCCACGTTGGCGCGCGCCCGCGTATCCGCAGATGTCGCCGCCGCAAACGCAAATGCGCTGCGGCTGGCTGGGCAGATCGGCGGCTGGCAGGGCTTGTCGGAGGCCGAACTTCGGGCGCTGGAGTACTGGGAACTGGAACAGGCCAAGCTTCGGTCGCAAGGCGCGCCTTTGCCACTTTCGGGCAAGGTGGCCGTGGTCACCGGGGCTGCTGCCGGCATCGGCCGCGCCTGCGCCAAGGCCTTGCGCGACCAGGGGGCGGTGGTCGTGGGCCTCGACCTTGATCCGTCAATCCGCGACCACATGAACCGCCCCGGCTATGACGCGGACGTCGTCGACCTGACCGGCGAAGGCGCGGCCGCCGCGCTGGCGCGCGTGGTGGTGACCTATGGCGGGCTGGACATTCTGGTATCGAACGTGGGCGTGTTCCGCACGGGCGCGAGTATCGAGACGCTGGACGATGCAATGTGGGACGAGACGCTGGCGGTCAACCTGACCTCGCACCGCAAGCTGCTGAAACAGGCCATTCCGTACCTGCGGCACGGCTGCGAACCGGCGGTAGTATTCATCGGGTCGCGCAATGTGACGGCACCAGGCGCAGGGGCGGCAGCCTATTCGGTGTCCAAGGCGGGTCTTACCCAACTGATGCGAGTGGCAGCGCTGGAACTGGCCCCCGAAGGCATCACCGTCAACGCGATCCACCCCGACGCGGTCTTCGACACGCGGCTCTGGACGCCCGAGGCGCTGGAAACCTCGGCCCGCCGCTATGGCCTGACGGTCGAGGAATACCGGACCCGCAACCTGCTGCGGATCGAAGTCAGGTCACAGGATGTGGGCCGCGCGGTGGTGGCGTTGGTCGACGGCACATTGTCACGCACCACCGGCGCGCAGATCCCGGTGGACGGGGGCAACGACCGGGTGATCTAGCACGCGCCCGGTTGCGCCTTCACAGGTCCTCGTTCTGCGGCAGGATCACCAGATCGCGGATCGTCACATGGGGCGGGCGCGTCAGCATGAACATCACCGCATCCGCCACGTCTTCCGACCGCAGGCCTTCGTGCGATGCGACCTTTTCCGCAACCCGGCCTTCGTCATGATAGCCCCACAGCGCGTTCAGCACGGTGCCCGGTGCCACGGACCCCACCCGGATGCCATCCGGGGCAACCTGTCGGCGCAGGCCGTGGACAAAGGCCTGAACCGCGTGTTTCGTCGCGGAATAGACCGGCTCTTCGCGGAACACCTGATGTCCCGCGATCGAGCTTGTGACCACGATATCGCCGGTTCGGCACGCGATCATGCCCGGCAGCACCGCGCGCACCATGCGAAAGACCGCCTGCACGTTGACAGCAAACATCCGGTCCCATTCGGCCGGATCGCCCGTCGCCACTTCGCCGGGCACATAGATCCCGGCATTGGCCACAAGAATGTCGATCCGGCCAAACGCGGCCAGTGCCTGCGCCACTACAGCCTCGGGTCCACCCTTTTCTGCAAGGTCGGCAGGCAACACCAGCGCATCTTTTCCAATGGTCTGGGCAACCGCCCGAAGCCGGTCCTCCGACTGGCCCGAAAGCGCAAGCCGTGCCCCTGCGGCGGCCATCGCAACCGCAGTCGCGCGCCCGATGCCCGAACTGGCGCCGGTGACCAGCGCCGTCTTTCCGGTCAACTCACCTGCCATCAATGCTCCCCCCTTGCGCCAGCAGCCGGACCAGATTGCCGCACATGACCTGCGCGGTTTCTTCAGGCGTCAGACGACAGCCGGGCAGGACAGGGATCGTCTGGTCGAAGGTCAGAAACTCCAGCGCCGGGCTGAAGTCCGATCCCCAGAGGCACCGCCCGGGGCCGAAGGCCGCCAGCACCTCGGCCACGAAGGGCACCGCCGGTTGCTGCGGCCACAGGCCGGGCGGATCGCAGATGGCATAGAGGCCCGAGATCTTGACGTGGACGTTGGAGCACGCGGCCAGCGCCAGCAACGGGCGCAGCCTGTCCTGCACGGCCTGCCCTTGCAGCGGTGGTGCATGGCGGCCCGGCAGGCCCACATGGGAAAACAGGAAATGGCAGGAGGGGGAGGCCGCAATGACTGGTGCAAGCAGCACCGTCGCCTCTGGCCGGGCATTCAGCGAAATCACGGCCGCATGGTCGTTCAGGCAGCGCCATACCTCGTCGGGCCAGCCCGACAGCGCACGGGCCGCCACCGCATCGGCCACATACAGCGCCAGCCCCCGATGCCCCTCTGCCAGCCGGTCGCGGACCCATCCCACGTCGGGCGGCGCGCCCACGTCGCGGAAGGCAAGGCTGTGCAGCCAGTCGCGCCCCTGTGCAAGCTCGCGCAGATAGCGGTTGTTGTCTGGGTCGATCCCGTCAGCCTCGTAGCCGATTACCAGCGCCGCCCCGATGCCGTGCCTCTGCCGAAGCTGGTCGTAGGCGTCGATGTCGGATTGGCCGCCCAGACGCGCGTGGATCGACGCTGGCCCGTAGCCGTGGCGGAACAGGTGCAGATGGGCATCGGCCAACATCACGCCGGTCCGGACCCGGCAAGGCCAAGGTCGGCCAGCACCATCTCTGCCGCCATCAGGCCCGCAACGGCATCGTCCATCGTGACCTCTGGCGGAGCAATGCCTGCCCTGATGGCGGCAAGGAAGGCGGTCTGTTCCACCAGCAGCGCAATTTCCGCCGGATCGCTGACAAAGACCCGCCCCGTTGCCGACGAGGTCAGACCCGACCCGACGATCAGTTCAAGACTGCCATCCTCGCCCAAAACCTCGATCCGGTCGGGCGGGGCGTCCTCGCCGGGGTAAGTCCAGGCCGACACCAGATGCCACAGACCGCCGCCGCTGTCGCGCAGGGTGGCATGGGTGGCCGAGCGCCCGTCGCGGCCCGTCACCCGGTCGGCCCGCGCCGATGCGGCGCGGTTGCCGCTGATCCACAGGGCAAGGTCGATGTCGTGGATCATGGTCATCAGCACCGGGTCGATGTCGCCGTAGCGCAGCGCATGGGCCGCA
>Ga0105049_10003280_pt1 | contig 19151 bp, 14 predicted proteins | sample MAT06_FD_78087 | JGI IMG/M metagenome (GOLD analysis project Ga0105049, IMG submission 78087) | Freshwater microbial communities from Lake Fryxell liftoff mats and glacier meltwater in Antarctica - MAT-06 | ecosystem: Environmental > Aquatic > Freshwater > Ice > Liftoff microbial mat | place...
CGGAATCGGTGTCTGGGACCTCGCGCGAGTAGATCACGAGGTCGCTGTTCACGAACGTCAGCCGGGCACGCACCGGGTGAACTGTCCCGAACATCGCGTTGACGAACATGCCCGTCTCCATGATCGAGAGGATCGATTCGTCCCAGACCCCCTCCGTTAGATTCGGCCAAACCCCGACGTTGTCGTAGAGCGCGAAAGTGAACTTCCCCAGCTGGGTGCTGTACCCGTACAACCCGATTCCCTCATACCTACCCTGGGGAATATCGCAGGAAAGTCGCATCGACAGGTAGTGCCCGTTGAGGGCCATGCGATTGACGGCAATGCCCTCCGCCACCATGGCTGGCCCGTAGCCATGCTGGTCGTAGCTGGCGCGCAGCCTCCAGCGCCCCGCGAATCGCTCCAGTACCCCGTGTCCCTTTCCCAAGCTTGTGTTCGCCGCATGGGTGGCCCACAGCTCGTTAATCGAGGGCAGCGTGCGGGGCCCGGTCGCTTGGGCGGGTAGTTCGAATGGTTCCGGATCGTCGTCGAACATGGAGTTCTCCCTATGACCTGTGGCCCCAGAAGGGGATTTGCACTGCTGCGATCAACGATTATCGTGCCGAGTTTGATGCGACACCGCAAGACCCAATCGATAGTTTTCCAAACAAACTAACCAATCTGCAGGTTCGGCCCTTCCCTTGCTCCCTACGATGGCGATGGGATGAAGTCCTGCCGTACCACGGTTTACAGGAAAATCATGCGCCCCCTCACCCTCGGCATTGTTCCCTACTACAATATGCTCCCCCTTATTCAAGGGCTGGATCGATTCTTTTCGCCAGACCGCTGGATCAGCGGCACTCCCCGAGATCTGGCAGGGATGCTTGCCATCGGAAAGATCGATGTCGCCGCTGTTTCCATCTTCGAAAGCCTGCGGTGCGCGGCGGAATACGCCATCGTACCGGGCGCCGCGATTGGGAGCGACGGTCCCGTGCGCAGTGTCTCCCTCTTCTCCAAGGTTCGCCCATCTGAAGTCACCAACATCCTGCTCGATCGCGCCTCCCTTAGCAGTGCGAACCTAATGCGCGTGGTGGCGGGGGAGTACCTCGGGGTTTCTCCCGAGTACGCCGTATCCGATGCTCCCCTCACGCCGGACTTCGATTGGCATGGCGCACCGCAGGATGCCTTCCTTGTCATCGGCGACACGGCGCTGCGGTGGGAGAAGGACTTCCCGTATCGCCTCGACCTTGGCAGCGCATGGAGGGAACTGACCGGCCTCCCCTTTGTCTATGCGGCATGGACGGTTCGCGCCGGCCTGGCGCTCTCGCACTCCGAGGCATCTGCCTTTGTGGTGGCGCGGATCCAAGGCGAAGCCGCTGTGACCGAAATTGTCGAGCAAGTTCCCGCCGCATCACTTGTGGCGCACGGCGGCGCGGAGGCCATGAGGCGCTACCTATCGGAGAATATACGCTATGGCCTGGGGGAGCGGGAGCTGCGCGCCATCGACCTGTTTCGCGTGAAGCTGATCGCCGCCGGTCTGCTTCCCGCGGGGTCACCGCCCCTTCGGGTCGCGGCGCCGCTGGAGGCCGTCGCCGGATGACTGCCCCCGATTTCCGTTTCCCACCGCGCCCTGCCACGCTCCCCTTGACGACATGAGTAGCGAGCCAAGAGAGCGCCTTTTCCGCGAGATACTGAACGCGCGCCGCCGCATCTATTCCGGCGGAAGCCCCACCCCCACGGAGCGCCTGCCCCTCTCCATGGATGCCGAAGTCTTCGTGAAGCGCGAGGACCTCTCCGCGGTGAATTCCTACAAGTGGCGCGGCGCATACAATCGCATGGCGGTTCTTTCGGACGAGGAGCGCGCACGCGGCGTTGTGGCCGCGTCGGCTGGAAATCATGCTCAGGGCGTTGCCCTCGCCGCGCGCCGCATGGGGATTCAGGCGCGCATCTACATGCCGCTCTCCACGCCGCGAACCAAGCAGTCCGCCGTGCGCGCACACGGTGGGGACAACGTCGAGGTCGTCCTCGTCGGCGACAGCTATGACGATGCCGCCGCCGCCGCCAAGGAAGCGCTGAAGTCCGACGGTGGTATATACGTCCACCCCTACGACGACTACTACACGATGGGCGGGCAGGGAACCCTCGCCGACGAAGTGGTGATGTCCGGCCACGGGCCCTTCGATATCGCTTTTCTCCAGATCGGCGGGGGAGGAATGGCCGCCGCCGTCGCCTGCTGGCTCAAGTACTACTTCCCCGGAATCCGAATCGTCGGCGTGGAGGGAGTGCACCAGGCGTCGATGAAAGCCGCCGTCGCGGCCGGGAGGCCTGTGACGCTCGACTACGTGGATGTGTTCTGCGACGGCACCGCGGTGAAGCGTGCCGGCGACCTGACGTTTCCACTCTGCCGGGACTTGATCGACGAGTTCGTGACGGTGACAAACGAGCAAGTCTGTGCCGCGATCCAGGCACTGTGGGAGGGCGCCCGCTGCCTTGCCGAGCCCTCCGGCGCGATGGGCCTTGCGGGGCTGCTGAAGTATCCTGAGTACGCGAAGGGGCGCCGCGCGCTGGTCGTTCTCTGCGGGGCCAATGTGGACTTTGGCCAGCTCCCGTGGATCGCGCGCCACGCGGGGATCGGCGCCAGCCGCAGGCGGTATTACCGTTTCGAGATCGGCGAGCGGCCGGGCGCCCTCGTCTCCCTGCTCGAATCGATCTGCGACGGCGCGAACATTATCGAGTTCCAGTATGGCAAGACCGACGAGACGCGCGCCTTTCCGGTTCTTGGGCTGGAGCTGCCACCGCCGGGTTTCGCGCTCCTTGAGCGCCGTTGCGCCGAGCAGGGAATTCCCTTTGCCGACGTCACGTCTCAGGAGGATGTGGAGTTCCGGCTGATCCACTACAAGTCGGAACTTTTCCGCGCGCCGCGCTTCATCCGACTCGAATTCCCCGAGCGCGCGGGCGCCCTCCGCGACTTTCTCCACCACATCCGCGGGACCGCCAACGTGTGCTACTTCAACTATGTCTATACGGGGGAGCGCGTGGGCCGCGCGTTGATCGGATTCGAGTTCGAGTCGGAGGAGCGAAGCATCGCTTTCAACGCCTTGCTGGCCACGCACCACGGCACCTACCAGGAAATCCACCCGCGCGCCCTCTCCCGCATCCTTTAACCGGCCCCCGCCTTGCAGAGTGAGGATGGCATGAGAACCTTCCTCCGCGTCATCGCCCCTTTTTGCGCCATCTTTCTGCTTTTGTTCGCCTCCGCGGCGGCGGGCGACCCACCCGAGCCATTCCGCATCGTTGAACTCGACGATCGGCCCGCACTCCACGATGAGCTGCGCAGCCAAGCCGCCCGGGCGCGTCAAGTTATCCGCGCCCGCACCGACCGCGACTGGGAGGGGACGCTCCTGATCGTGTGGGCCGATGCGGAGCTGTATCGGGAAAAGACCGGGTTCCAGCCCGAGCATACCGCCGCCGCCGCGTCGCCCTCCACAATGACCATCTGGATCAACGGGGCCGCTTGGGCCCGCGCCACGCCCGCGGAGCGCCAGGCGACGATGACCCACGAATGCGGCCACATCCTCCTCGGGTCCCTCGCCGGTGGGCGCGAGCTCCCACTCTGGGCCAACGAGGGGATAGTGATGCACCTGGCTGGACAGTGGTCCTACGATGACCACTTGGGCCTGCTGGTGTCCCACATGCTCGGCAGGCTGCCGCGGCTGAGCGACCTTTCCACCGAGTTCCCCCGCACCCCCCACGCGCAGGCGCTCTCCTACCGTATGAGCTATGCGGCGGTCGGCGTGGTCGCTTCGAATTTCGGCGATCGCCCCGGCGACATCCGCCGCCTTGTCCACCAACTTTCAGATCCAGTTCGCGGACCCGACCTCGCACGCGATTTTTGGGATGCGTACCGCGTGGAGGGGTGGCAGGCTGCCACCGAGTTCTCGCTCGGATCCCGCGTCTCCTCGGCGGTAATTGTGTCCTCTGGTACCGGAACCATTCTCCTTCTGGCAGCAATTCTCTTTATCGTCGCCTACCTTCGTGTCCGCGCGCGCCGCGCCGAGCGCATGAGCCGCTATGACGAAGAGCGCGAGCCCTGGGAGGAGAGCCTCACCGAGGCCGATGTCGAGGACATCTATGGCGACAAGGAAGAACGCTGGAAGTCCGACTAGCGGGGCTTACGGGGGCGCTCCGGGCACGCGCACGATGAAGAAGGAACCGTTGTCGAAGAGTTTTCCGTCTGCCCACTCATCGCTGGGCCGGTGGTCGTTGGCGAAGCGGTGGGGCGGACGCGCCACGATGTAGCGTGCGCCCTCGCTCCGGGCGATCGCCTCGATCTCGGCCCGCGACTTTGCGCCCCACATATCGCCGAGGCGCACGTAAGCCGAGTCATCGTACCGGCCGCGAAACTTCGCGCCGATCCTGAGATACCATCCACGCCAATAGTCCGCATAGCCCGCGTCCCAGAGCATTGCAGCGCCATCAAACCACTCGAAGACGACGGGGCGCTGGGAAAAGACGCGGAACCCGCTCATATCCGGCGGCGTCAGGAACAGGTCGCCGGGCTCGCTGTTTTCTTGCGCCCACTTCTGGGCCTCAACCCACTGGCCCAGCCACCAAAAGTAGTCATGCATGTTCTGGTGGCGCGTGCGCTGCTGATGAATCCCAACGACCAGCAGCAGGGCGGTTGCGACGCCGAGCGCAACGCCCCGCACGGGGACGCTCCGCGCGATGATCGCTACGAGGATCAGGAGCGCCGCGACCGCCACGGCAAGCCCTATTGGCAGTTGCTCGTATCGCAGGAAATTGAACGATCCAAGGTTAATCGCAAGGGCCAGCCCCACCGTCATCGCGGGCGTCCTGATACTGCGCGGCAACGACGGAAGCAGCCAGATCACATACCATCCCGAAACAAGGACGAAAACCACCGAGGCGAAGAAGGCGCTCGCCCGATAGATGTGCATCTTGATGAGGAATCCCACATCGAAGTTCTCGAGCAGGACGCCTCCAACGATCCAGAGCACGATGATCGCCAGCGCCATCAGCGACAAACGGACCACGGGACCCGTTCTCGGAAGGAGCATCGCGGGGACGACGTAGAGCACCATCATTAAGGCGATTCCCGCCTTGATGTAGACGTCGAATGCGGAAGGGAAGAAGTGTACTGGATAGAATGCCCTGATGAGAAGGCCTAGATCGGTCGGAGAGCCCAGCGCGCCCGAATTCAGCATCCACCAGATACCGGGGCTCGCCGCCACTGCGTAGCAGAGGCCCGCCGCAAGCAGGACGCGCCATCGCTGGCGCAAATCCGGAAGCGCCGCCAATCCCAGCATCAGTACCAGATACGCGGACTGCATCGCGTGGATGTTGAAGATGAATCCCGCCATGCCAAAGGCGGCGACCCACCAGCCCGCCACGCCAAAATACACGGCCCACAGGCCAAGCGCCGCCGCCACCGTGGTGTGCGTCAGATAGTACCAGTGCAGCGATTCGCCGCCCAGCACCGTCTCTCCCCACAGGTGGACCCACAGGCACAGGAATGGGACCCAGCGATGATTGGGAAATGACCGCGCGCCGATGGCAAAGACCGCCGAGTAGCGCAGCAGGAGGACGATCACGTGTCCCGCGAAGAGGCAGCGCTCAAGCGGCACAATCCCCGAAAGCCAGCCCAGGAACGGCCAGAAGTAGGAGAAGTAGTCGTCCATCGCCGCCATCAATCGGTCGCCGGGATAGAGCGCGGGATTCTGCCACTTGAGCAGGTAGGGAATCTGGATGCTATGATTCTCGAATCCGTATTGGTACTCGTAAATATGTATATCCATCGCGCAGCAGGCGAGGACGGCGAGCGCCGCCATCGCCATATAGCGGGCCGGCGTGATTGTCAGGGTCATGGCGTCCCCGCGCGGCGATAGCCTTCTCGCGTCAACCACGCCAGGAGCCCCGTCAGAATCAATCCGCCGTAGAACGCCAGCACGGACAGGAACGCCATCGGGAATCCGCGAAGATAGCGCGTGTCGAGGTAGTAGGCAGTGAGTGCATAGCTCGCGAAGAGCAGCCCCTCCGTCCAGCGCGTGCGTTGCTCAGGATTGCTCCATAGTCGATTCAGCGCCACGCAGATCGGGCCCGTCAGGGCGGCAAGGTGATGGTACCAGCACACCGGTGATGCCACCGTGCCGGCCGCGATCAGAAGGGCGAACATCATCAAATCCTCCGCGCGCCCGGCCTTCGCTGGTCTTCTGAAACCCATTGCATAGCAGATGCCGAGCACCCCGAGCCCGAAGGCCGATGACAGCAGCTTCACCTCGCTGTGCGGCGCCACCAGGTTGAAGTCCGCGGGATCATAGTCATGGAGCAGCCGTAGCAGCAGCCCATTGATGCTCTGGTTCGGATAGTACGCATATCCCGCGGAGAGAATCGGCAGCGTCTTCAATCCGTAGTCCAGGCAGTTCTGCAACCCGGCATAGGAAAGCGACGCCAGTGCCGCGGTGCCAATCCCCGCAAAGCATGCAACCAGCATCCGCCGGGAGAATCCCGGGATGAATATCAGCAGAATCGGAATCACCACCAGATGCGGCTTGATGGACACGCCCAGCGCGAGTGCGATCCCTGCCGCCACCATCCAGCCGCGCTGAAATAGCAGCAGCGACGCCACGAGGAAGAACGTGATCCAGATGCTTGCCTGCGTCAGTTGCAGCGCTGTTGCGAAGGGATAGTAGAGCAGGAAGTGCAGCAGGAACGCGCCGACAAAGAGCGCGCGGATGCGCTGCCGGTGTGTCGCGATCAGGAGGAGCATCGCACCTGTCCCAAGCCACATCCAGTGGTTGAGGATGCTGACCTTGTTGGCCGCGCGCTTCAGGTCGCGCTCCGGCGTACGGCGGACTTCCGAGATCGGATGGACGCACATCGCCACGAAGGGCGTATAGACAAACGACGCGCGGCCAGCCTTGAGCTGATCGGGCTGATACATCTTGAAGTTGGGATCGATCCGGTATCCTTGCGCCGCCTCGAAGATAGGCTGGAAATCCCCCCAGTAGATCGCATCCCATTTGTAGAGCGCGTGGTAGGGGCTGTAGCCCGGATCGACAGAGTAGGTGACTGGCCGAGTCAGGGGAAACTGCTCACTGTCGCCATAGTTGCGCATGAGGCCCTGCACGAGCGTCAGTAGCAGCGCAGCCGCCACGAGCCACGCGGCATAGATTCCGTATCCCGGAAAAAGCGACGCGCGTCCGTTGTCGTGTCGGTCGGTCATTTCGGCTCGTAGCGATGGATGGTGTACTTCCCTGTCCTGAACAGCACCGGTCCATACTCGTCGGCCCACTCGGCCGACTTGAGGTAGCTCTGCATCAGGAAATACGTCGCCTTGCGCGATTCCAGCGCCTCGGCAAATTCCTCTCGCGTCTTCGTTTCGTCGATCCCAAACACGTGGTTCTTCAAGTCCTGACGGTAGTAGTAGTAGTGGTACATCCCCGCCCAATAGGGATGGAAATAGACGAGGCGCGAGTCCGCGGGGAGGTTGTCGCGGCACCAGCGGTAGAGCTCCAGATCGTGCTCGTCGCCGAAATAGACCTCCTCACGCCGCAGCGCGTCCAGCGAGTGGAGAAAGCTTCCCGGTGCCGCCTGTAAGTCGGCGGGAATTGCCACGGCTCGCGTGAAGAAATACGCCTCCACGCCACCGGCGAGCGAAAGCAGGATCGTCCATCCAAGTACAAGTCTCTGGAGAAAAATTCTGGGCATGGCAGTGATCACTACAACGGTGAATGCCAGCGCCGCCGCGAACAGGTAGATCGAAAAGCGCGCCCACCAACTACCGGGAAAGCGCAAAAGCAGGAAAATGAGCGCAAGGCCCAGCGCCCCGTTGATCCAGTCCCTGCGCCGCAGGAACAAAATCGTCCCCGCGATCAGTCCTGGCAGCAGGGCAAAAATCCACGCCGGGCCGAATCCGCCGAGGCGCTCGCGCTGCGTGGACCAATCCCCAAGCCAGACGATCGACATCGACCTCCACAGAGCCACCGTGTTGTCGCGGCTTCCGGAAAAATGCTCAGTCTGGATCAGGTCGTGGGGCGACTTGAAGAGCCCCTTGAACAGCGTAACGCCAAGCACCTTCACGCGCATCGGCTGAAGCGGATTCCCAAACCAGAGCATATTCTGGATAAACGTATATCCGCCAAGCAGCAGGAGGAGGCCGCCGCACCCGACGGCGAAAAAGGCAAGCCGCCGTGCGTCGCGTCTCAGCAGGAATCCAACTCGCAGGAAGATAAAGGCCATTGCCATCCCTCCCAGCACAATTCCCTGGCTTTTTGACCCCATCGCAAGCCCCGCCGCCGCGGCCGCCCACAATCCGCGCGTGATCGCCTGGCGCGGGTCATCGCCGATGCCGCTATACGTCGCGAGCGCTAGGATAACCATCGCGTGGAAAATCAGGTCGATGCTTCCCCACAGGACCATCGCCTGTGCCAGCACCGGGACCATCAGTAGGAAGAGCGGCGCCGCGCTACCCGCCATCTCGCGGCTGGCTCCCCAATTCCTCATCCAGCCGTAGATGGAAAGGGCTGCAACGATTCCGAAGAGCCACTGCACCGGGCGGACGTGGCGCTCGTCTCCGCCAAAAAGGAAGGCACGGGCATAGATCATCTGACCGTTCTTTGGAAACTCGTTCACGTGGCCGCATCGCGTCTCGAAGTACTCCAGCCCATGATGGTGATTGATCAGGACGCCGATTGGCAGGTGATAACTGGCCGCGTCGATCCCCGCCACCGGACTCTCGAAGGTGAACGCCAGCGCGGCGATCCATGCGGCCGCCGATACGCTCACGGATAGCGCGACGAACGGGCTCCATTTCCCGCCGATGGCGGCGCGCATCGTGGTCGCAATCTCACTCAGCTCCTCAACCAGCCAGCGCCAATGAGTCGCGATGAGCGTTCCCGCAACAAGCGCCTCGAAAGCCAATGCCGCCGGGAGAATGTACAGCCTCCAGAAGAGCCCGAGCGCAAAGACCTCAATCACCGCCACCGCCATGACCGTGGCGATGGACCATGCAAGGCGCTCCGCCAGGCGTCCGGGAAACCATCGACGCACGAACCCCATCGATCCAGCGAGGAGCGCCAGCGTTGCTAGGATGTAGAGAATCGTGTGCCCCAAGGATCGATGGCGTCCCGCGAATGAGAGACCCTAGTTTCGTGGGCGGGCCGCACCGCCTCCAGTGTTTTCTTCGCCCTCGCCGAAATCCCGGAGCAGACGGATAGCCAGTGCCGTCCACCCGGTCTGGTGGCTTGCGCCAAGGCCACTTCCGCTATCCCCGTGAAAGTACTCGTGAAACAGTACCAGATCGCGCCAGTGGGGGTCATCCGCATAGCGACGATCAGTGCCGTGGGAGGGTCGCTGCCCCGACTCGCCGGGCAGGAAAAGCGATCCTAGCCGCGCCGCCAGCTCCGCGGCCACCTGACGCAGCGTGAGCATCCTGCCAGAACCCGTCGGGAACTCCACCTGGAACTCGCCGCAGTAGAATCGGTCGTATCTCTCCATCGCCTCGATCAGAAGGTAGTTCAGGGGAAACCACACGGGTCCGCGCCAGTTGGAGTTCCCGCCAAACATCCCCGAGTCGGAGTCCCCCGGCACATAGCGGACCTCGCTCGTCACGCCGCCTTGCTCGAACCGGAACGGATGGTCGGCGTGAACCCGCGAGAGCGACCGCAGCCCGTGGGGAGACAGGAATTCGGTCTCCGACAAGAGGTAGCGCAGCATTCGCTCCAGCCGCTCCCGAGTCGGAATTGCCAGAAGAAGGATTCTCTCTCCGGACGCCGTCGTGGATGATTCCAGATAGCTGATCGTCCGCTTCAGGTCGCGGCGGTTCTCGATGAACCAGTCCATGCGCTTGCGAAAACCTTTGAGCTTCTCGATGGAGGATTCCTCCAGAAGCTCCACCGCCAGCATCGGCAGGATTCCCACCATCGAACGCACCTTCAGGGGAATAGCCCGCCCCTGCGTATAGATCTGGTCGTAGTAGAAGCCGTCGGCCTCGTTCCACAGACCGCTACCCCCGAGGTGATTGATTGCGTCGGCGATGGCGATGAAGTGCTCGAAGAACTTCGAAGCGATGTCGCCATAGGCATCATTTTCCTGTGCCAGCTCGATTGCCATGCTCAGCATCGTGCCGCAGTAGAACGCCATCCATGCTGTTCCGTCGGCCTGCTCCAGCTCCGCCCCGTCGGGGAGCGGCTGGCTGCGGTCGAAGACGCCGATATTGTCGAGCCCGAGGAACCCGCCGCTGAAGATGTTCCGCCCTTGCGGGTCCTTGCGGTTCACCCACCAGGTGAAGTTCATCAGCAGCTTGTGGAACGCGCGTTCCAGGAAGGGCCTATCGCGGGCACCTCGCTTCCCCGTCATCTTGTACACGCGCCAAACCGCCCACGCGTGAACGGGCGGATTCACGTCGGAAAACGCGAACTCGTAGGCCGGCATCTGCCCGTTGGGGTGCATATACCATTCGCGGAGGAACAGCTCCAGTTGCTGCTTCGCAAAGTCGGGGTCCGCGTCGGCCATCGCGATCATGTGGAATGCCGTGTCCCATGCGGCGAACCACGGATATTCCCACTTGTCGGGCATCGAGATCACGTCGCGATTGAACAGGTGCTTCCACTCGCTGTTGCGGCCCCTCTTCCGCGAGCGCGGCGGGGGAGGCATCCCGGGATCGCCCTGAAGCCAGTCTTCGACGACGTAGTGATAGAACTGCTTTGACCAGAACAGGCCCGCATACGCCTGGCGGATGACGGCGCGCTTGGACTCACCCAAGGCCTTCGGGGAAAGCTCGCCATAGAAGGCATCTGCCTCGCGGATTCTCTTGGCAAAGGTGTCATCGAAGTCCTCGCCGAATGCCTCGGGCGGGCGCTGGGCCATAGAGGCCAGCCTAAGCCTCACCGTGCGCGACTCCCCAGCGGGAATGCGCAGCGTATAGTGGGCCGCGACTTTCGTCCCCCAGCGTCGCGGATTGATTGCGTCCTTCTTGCCACGGACAATGAACTCGTGAAAGGCATCCTTCACCCACGGCGCGTCGTTGGGCACATTGTATAGACGCTCGTTGTTGGTGTGGTTGTCCGTGAATAGCCATTTGGGTTCCGCCTCGCCGGGCGCGGGCTCCGCCGCAAACCAGTTCTCGCCCAGTGTTTCATGGGTCAGCTTCAGCGTGCCGTCGGGAGATGCGGAGATGCGCGGCTTCATCGTGCATCCCTCGTGCTTGCAGCCCCAGACCCACGTGTTGCGGTACCAGATCGTGGGGAGAAGGTGAATCGTCGCCTCCTCCGGCCCGCGATTGGTCGCCGTGATGCGGATCAGGATATCCTCGTCGTCGGCCTTTGCATACTCCGTCTGGACGTCGAAGTACCGACTTCCGTCGAAGATCCCAGTGTCCGCCAGTTCGTATTCCGGCTCGCTCCGGCCGCGCCGCGCATTCTCCTTCACCAGCGCCTCGTAGGGAAACGCCCGCTGGGGATACTTGTACAGCGCGCGCATGTAGGAGTGCGTGGGCGTCGAGTCCAGATAGTAGTAGCACTCCTTCACGTCCTCGCCGTGGTTCCCCTCGGGGCCGGAGAGGCCGTATAGACGCTCCTTCAGGATGGAGTCCGCGCCGTTCCACATTGCCACCGCAAAGCACAACCGTCCCTGTCGGTCGCAAATCCCCATCAGCCCATCCTCGCCCCACCGATAGGCCTGGCTCCGCGCGAGGTCGTGGGTGAGGTAGCGCCAGCTATCCCCCTCCGGCGAATAGTCCTCACGCACGGTTCCCCACTGCCGCTCCGCCAGATAGGGCCCCCACCGTTTCCAATTTCGCTCCCGCGACGCGTCCTCGCTGAGGCGCTTGCGTTCGGCTGAGTCGGCGGCGGGCTGGGGCATGTGGTGCATAGCCTTCGTGGAATGAACTCTGTCGCGTCTAGTTCTGCCTGCTCTCGATCGCACACAGCAGGATTGCCCCGGCGATGCCCAGCAGACGGTCGTACTTGGCGCCCGGATCATTCGAGAAGTCTATGGCGATCTTCTGCACGAACGGGTTGAAGTGCTGCTTGTATATACAGACCGCCTGCTCACCGACTTCCACCGTGAAGCTCTGCGGGATGATATTGAGCAGGAACCTCCGGACGAGCGCCAGCGCCAGGGAGTCTTCCTTGATCGTTCCGATCTGGCCTCCGCTCGCGTCCAGGACAAGCCACTCGTCCTTGAGGATGGACTTGAGTCCCTTTCTCCTGAAAGCGCCGAGCAAGTGCCCCGTCCTCGAATCGGTAACCTCGTAGGTAGCCCCGAAATCGATCATGCTCTTTGCCCTGATGGAGAGAATCTCCACGGTCATGCTTTCGTCCGAATAGAGCCGCATGTCCTCCTTGAGCTTGAACGCCTTCATCTTTGAGTAGAAGGCAAGGCTCCCCTGCGAGTCATAGACGTGGAACTTCGCTCCCAGAAAGGTGAAAAACTTCCTTCGGAGAGTGTATTTGCTGTCGAATCCTGCCGTCGAATGCATGCGGTGGTGTTCCTTGAAATGTTGCGGTTGGTCACGGCCAAGTCGGCAGACGTGGCGCAGGGACCGAAGAGAAAGTTTACAGGACGAACAACACCGCTAGACCAGTTCCCCTGCCCCTTGAACGCAAGTCCATTGGCTCACGCTCCACGATTGTTGCCCGAGTCATTGTGGGATTCAGCACCGCCTTGAACATTCCCTGTGGCACTGGCGGTTAGGCGCCCCATAAGATGGATGGAAAGCGGACGGCGTGCCGTTGTGGAAAAGCGAGGGGATGCGATGGAGATCAGCCTGAAATTATGGTTCGGAGCCAGAGCGGGACGGTGGATCACGGCGCTGGCGGTGATTTGCCTGGGTTTGGCTGGTCGTTCCACGGCCCAGCCCATCGAGCGCATCTATGTCTTCGGCGACAGCCTATCTGACATCGGGAACCTCGCCGCGTACCTGGCAGCTCAGGAGCCGCCCGTTCCTCCACCTCCGCATTACTACCCGGGAAGGGGGAGCAATGGCCCCGTGTGGGTCGAGGTTCTTGCATCGGACCTAGGGACAACGCTGACCCTAGCGCAAAACTTTGCGTGGGGGGGAGCTCGCTCGGGCGGAGAGAATGCTTCGTCCGGCGATGTGGCGACCGACCTCGCGGCGCAAGTGACCCGGTTCCTCGTTCAGGGGAACAGCTTCGCCCCAACGCGGACCATTTTCGTGGTGGCGATCGGAGCAAACGACTACCTTTCTGAGGACAATTCGCCTCCAGCCGTTGTCACGACCAACATCGAATCGGCGCTTCGTCGATTGGTTGCGGGTGGAGCGAGGCGCATGTTGGTGGCGAATCTCCCGGATCTCGGCGAGACGCCGATTGCCGCGGCGTTGGGCAATCCCGAGAGGCGCGCCCGGCTCTCCTCCGATTCGTTTCAGCACAATCGCGCTATGGCGGCACTCATTCTGGTGTTACGCGAGGAGTACAATCACGACTTCCGCCTCGTTGACTTGGAGGGTTTGTTTGCCTCCATTGCGGCGGCGCCTGCCAGCTACGGCTTCGCAAATTTCGCCGACTGGTGCGTGAACGGCGAGAGCGTGTGTGCGGGCCCTGACCAGCTCGTCTGGTGGGACATGCTGCATCCATCCGCAGCGACCCACAGGCACTTGGCCGACGCTGCCCGCGCGGCCCTTGATGCGCAAGCCAGCGACGCGCATTCTTGGCTCGCCTACTGAAGGGATCTTCTCCGTTCGGACGTGTAGCGAAATATGCTAGGCGGCGACGCCGATCCGAGGGCGAAGGAAGCAGGCGCGGCGGAGTGCTTCCTCTCAGGCGTCCTTGCTGCTCCCTGCCATCCCCACCATCACGCGACCACCGACCGCGAGGGGGAGCGACTTCTCCGCCATGGCGAGGAGGTTTGGGGCGGCGTTCTCCGCCTCCATAAGGGCGTTCATCCGCTCAAGCATCGTGTTCAGGTCCACGCCGTGGCCACGGGCTGCCTGCTCAAGGGTCTCCGTGCTGCTGGAGGAGCATCCCGCGCAACCGCCGATGTGGAGCGATGCGAGCACCCCCTTCACGCCGGGGTGTACGCCAAGGGCGTCTGCGATGGTCATGTAGGGGGTGAACCAACTCGGCTTGCCAGCGGGAGCGCTGGAATCACGGAGGGCGTCGATCTTCTGAGTGGCCTCCGCGCGGAATTCGCGCAGGGCGATCTCCTGATCCTCCAGCGCCGTGCGGGTTGTGCGGTGGATGTAGCGGATGTCCTCGCGCAGGTGATTCACCCGGCGCTGGGTAAGGATACCCCACGCGAGCGCGGCAATTGCGAGTAGAAGGGCGGCGATAGTCATTCGGGATTATTCTCGTTCAGAAGTTGGGCGTTCCAGCGGTCGCCGTGGTTCTCCACGCGATGGCGCGCGTCGCAGGCGGGGCAGCGGGCGGTGTAAGCCTCGGCAGCCACCTTGATACAAAAAACCGTGCCGCATTGCCCGCAAATTGCCTTGGGTCGGCACGTTTCCATTGCCGCCGGATCGACGGGATAGACGGGGTTTTGTGGAGGCTTCTGGGACATTGGCATCCAGGCTGAGAGCTAGCTATCGTCACCTTGACCAAGATTCGTGCCCGGGAAATTCGCGCCATATCACGCACTCGCGAGGCGTTCCTCGATCAGGCACCGCATCGCCGACGCGATTTCGTTCCATGTGCGGCTCTGGGGGGGCTGGCGCGCAGGGCCGGTTCCCGCCATCAGGGCCGTGGTGCAGTGGGCAACGAATTCTTCGTGGGTAGAGGCCACCAGTGCCTCCTCCCCGTAGTCGGCCTCCACATCGGGAATCGGGGTCGAAACGACGGGGCGCCCCGCGGCAAGGTACTCCGGCGTCTTGGTGGGGCTCATGAATTTGGTCAGGTCGTTCACCAGCCACGGGATGAGGCACACGTCAAAGCCGCGCAGATACGACGGCAGCGCATCGTAGGACTTCGGCCCCAGCCAGTGGAAGTTCGGCTCGTCGATGGGGATCCGGTCGATCAGCACCATCGGGCCAAGGAAGACGATGGACCAATGGCGGCGTTCCCGGCAGACGTGGCGAATAAGATCCCAGTCGATGCGCTCGTCGACCGCGCCGAAGTATCCAAGCACCGGCTTGTCGATCCGCACAAGATCATCAGGAATCGGCCCGGCGGTGGCCCCCTTCGCGAAGTGCGGAAAGTCGATACCGCTCGGGAAGCAGTGGGCCTGGGGGTGGCGACCCTCGACCTGTGTGTGCAGGCTGCGTCCGCCGGTGAAGACGATGTCGGCCTTGGCGAGGACCTTCGCCTCGCGCTCCGCCACGCGCGAGTCGGAGGTGCGGAATGCGGCGAAGGGATCCATCACGTCATACACCACGATGTCGTGGGGGAGGCGGTCGATTTCATCCACATAGGCGGGATTCTGGAGCCACAGCACTCGCCGTCCCTGCGGACCGGCAAGCAGTGCGGGACGCGCCTTGGCGCGGACGAGCCACATGCTGGCGGCCTTCATCGCGGAGAGGCGCTTGGTCATCGGCAAGTAGGGAAGGTTCTGGGCAGTCAAGCCGGGGCGCGGAGTCAGCGTGCGCTCATCCAGGCTCATGTCCAGATACCGCCGCATTCCCACCTGCGCGAAGTAGGAAACAGTGTCGCCCATTCCCGCAAAGCTGGCCATGAGCTGCTGGGGACGCTGGAATAGCTTCCTCTCCCAAGCCAGATGCGACAGATTCACGATGTGCAGGGGCGGAGTCGCCACTTCGGTCATTGGGCCGGGCCGCCCGCTGGCGGGCGCACGGTCATGGTGAATAGGTAGCCGTCATCCGACGCGCGCAGCAACCACCACGAATCGCCGAGGCGCCGGCGCAGTTCCGCGCGAAGTTCGTTCACGTCGCCCTCTGCGCTCTCCTCGCTCAGCTTGGCGAGATAGCCGTCGATGACGGCCTTGGAGGACTGATATACAAACCCTCTTAGGTTCCTTTGCTCAACTCCGCCGAGGAAACGCTGAAACTCGGCTTCGTCGCGGATCGAGCCCTCGGCCTGGCCGGAAAGGCGGCGGATGATTTCGCGCAATTCCCCGCCGCTGCTTGCAACCACGGCGCCGTTGGGAGTGGCGGAAAGATAGAGCCCCTGCCCGCGCTGTGTCACGGTCTGCGGCGTCTCCCACAGGACGTTCCCCATGAACTCCGATTCCTCGAGGTCCACCACCTTGGTGTTCTCGTCGTTGAGGCGGCGAAGCACCGCATTCACTGCGTCGGTCGTGGCGGTTCCTCCCTCGATCGGGAAAATAAACGACGAGGAGTAACGCGCCGAAATCCCGGAGCCCTCGCCCGGGCCGGGACGAACGTAACTGACCATCTCGCCACGGCTCTTGGCGAGGATGTCGTCCTGCAGGCTGACCTTCGCGATGGTCTCCAGCGTGCGGACGGCCGCATCGATGAGCATCTGCGCGTCGCGGCTCATGACGAGCATCGCGGCGCGGTACTCGCGATAGAGGTTTCCAAAGTCGATGCTGAGCGATGCGGCCACGAGCGCATCGCGCGGCACGAGGCCGATGCGCTCGAACTTGTTCTGGGGCGAGTCCTTCAGGACGCGAAGAATCCCCGTGGCCGGACCGGTGGTTTGCACAGCGGCGCGGAAATCCAAGCCGGACTCGTCGAGTCGCGCGCCAGCGACGAGAGGGCCCGCGTTGTGGATACCCAACGCCTGAAAGGACCGCAACGTGCGCTCCGCCCTCGGGTGGTCGCGCAGCTCGTTCACATGGTGCGGGATGTCGTAGTATAAATGGAACGGGGCATCGAGGTCGCCCAGCAGCGCGGTGGCGGAGCGATAGGAGTCCTTCCGCGCGAGGCGTGTTTCGGATCCCGACTCCATCGCCCGGATGGCGCGCTTCAGCGGCTCCCCACGCCCCTCCGCAAGGAGGAACGTCTCTCCGACGAAACCATACTCCACGATCACAGGAATCTCCTGGATCAGTTCCAGATCGGTCTCCTTGCGGTCCCCTGGGAGTGCAGCCTGCTCATCAAGGAAGTACTCGAGGTGATAGTACTCGTGTCCCGAGTAGCTGACCATCTTCTTGCGCGCGTTGCCTGGGACGCGGACGAGGGCGCTCTCGAGGAATCGGTCAACCTTCTCCCGCTCCTCGGGCTTGAAATCCGCCGATAGGATCATGTCCCACTCGACGACTTCCACGCCGCCGCTGCTCATCGAAAGGTCATAGAGCGTGGAATACATCGCCAGCGGACCAGTGAAGGTATCGAGTAGCTCGCCCACCTTGAACTGGAACACCGATGTCGCGGACTCCAGTCCACCGCGCAGGCCCGAGTCGATCATCGGCAGGATCGACGCCCACACGGGAAACGCGGGATCGGCCCCGGAGACAGGAAGTCGGCGGAGCGCCTCGCCCACGACGTCGGGTCCGCCGATGATGCCGAGCTTTTCGTCAACAAGCAGTTGATAGTAGGAATTCTTCTCGATGGACGCGCGAGCGGCGGCGATGTCGTCCACCCAGAAAGCCACGTGCGCCTCGGCGGGGATGCGATCGCCCATGCTCTCCGCGCGGACGCGGCCGGGGGCGAACATCGCCCCCATCAGGACGGCGCAGGCGATTAACCGCGTCGGAAACAAGGCACGCTTCATGGCGACGACTTTCTATTGGGGACGGTGGTAGCGGAATCCGCGGTTGCTGCCGGACTCGGAAATCGCGAAGGCGTTGGAATTGCCGAGGAAGTGAAGGATGTAATCCACCGGCAGTGCGAAGGCGACGCCCTCCTGGAAGATCGCCTTCAGCGTCACCAGGCCAACGACCTCGCCGCGCTCGTTCACCAGCGGGCCCCCGGAGTTGCCGGGATTAACTGCCGCCGTCGTCTGGAGGTAGAGCACGTCATTGAAATTGCGCGCGGTCGATGACGCTATCCCCTCGCTGATCGTGTGGTCCAGGACCATGCCGCCCATGCCGGGATTGCCAACGGCATAGACCTTGTCGCCCGATTGCAGCGACTTTGGCGATGCTATCGAAACGGGATAGAGCTTAATCCCCTGCTTTTCCACCTGGGCCATGTCCAGCTGTACCACGGCGATGTCCAGCATCTCGCTGGCAGCCTCTACCTTGCAATTGTCGATCTTCTTCTTCTCCCACTGGGAACCGTTCTTCACAAAGATCGTCACCGTCTGGAAAACTTCGTCTCCCACCACGTGCTGATTCGTAACCAGGCGGCCCTTGCCATCGATCATCCACCCAGTGCCCAAGCCGGCGGGATTGGAAACCAGAACCACGCCTCGCTTAACACTCTCGAGCACTTCCTGCTGGGAAAGCACCGCGCCCGAATCGCCGCGAGAGCGGAAGACCAACGAGCCTGTCTCTGAATCGAATACACCCGACCCAAGACCCGCACCGGTCTTCGATTCCTCCAGCTCCTTGAGCGAGAGCTTGGAAAGCACTGAAGACGCGGGGATCTGAATGATGGAAGGACCAATATCGATGAAGACCTCGGCAGGCGTCTCCTTGATGGGACGGCCCACGACTTCGCCGCCGCCGGCGAGCCGCCACAACGTCGCGTCTGTGATGGGTTTCACCACCTCCTCGACGACTGGCGCCGTGGTGGGTATGGGAAGAGCGAATGTCGCGTCCTGCGCAACAGCCAGAACCGGAAGCCCCAGCAGCCCGGCGGCCACGGCGGCGATCAGGCGAAATGTGCGTCGAGTCATTCCTGTGATTTCCCCTCGCGTCGGATGTCGGGCCCAAGGCACCGGCATGATGTTGCGCAACTTAGGGGCCCAACCGGGGGTTGGCAACGGGTTTCCAGCTCCCAATCGCCGCTTCCCTATCGCGTGAAGGTGAATCTTCGCGAGGAGACATTCAGGACCACGCCAAACAGGATAAACATCGTAACCAGGAACGATCCCCCATAGCTGAAGAACGGCAGCGGAATCCCCGTCACGGGGAGTAGCCCCATGCTCATCCCGATGTTCTCCACCACGTGACCGCAGACCAGCGACGCCAGACCCGCCACCGCGATGCCGCCGAACCGATCCCGAGCGAAGTCAATCGCGCGCACCATTCTGTACACGAGCAGGGCGAAAAGAAGCAGCGCGACCAACCCGCCGATTAGCCCAAACTGCTCCACCAGGCTCGCGAAGATGAAGTCGGTATGGTGTTCAGGCAGGAAGCGGTGGTTTGCCTGACTCCCCGCCCCCCAGCCCTGACCA
>Ga0105049_10003285_pt1 | contig 19144 bp, 17 predicted proteins | sample MAT06_FD_78087 | JGI IMG/M metagenome (GOLD analysis project Ga0105049, IMG submission 78087) | Freshwater microbial communities from Lake Fryxell liftoff mats and glacier meltwater in Antarctica - MAT-06 | ecosystem: Environmental > Aquatic > Freshwater > Ice > Liftoff microbial mat | place...
AAATCGAGCCAGACACGTGCGCCGCACCTTCCGGGGCGGAGGATTCAAATCGCAATTCATGGTTAGGCAGGAGCCGTTCTGACGGCGAGGACTGTGAATAAGTAAGGAATTATTCGCAAAGACGCCAGCCAAAATTAACATAAATATTCCCCAAAAAATGCCACCTGTTGCATAGAATTTATTTTTTCAAGTTCCTGATAGGTAATTTTTTACTTCGCTTTTTTATCTTCTGCCGTATTCTTGTTGCATGGCTCGGAAATATGGATCTCTGGGGATTCGCGGCTTCACCTTGGTGGAAATCGTGTTGGGCATTGCGGTGATTTCCGTGCTGTCATCCGTCGGGTACTTTGCCGTGACGAACATTCAGGAGGGAGCCAAGGAAAACAAACTGGGTTCGGACGTCGCTTCGATGAATGCGGCCGTTAAATCTTATGTTGCCAACGGCGGAAGTCTCCCCACGGAGGGGGCCGTGGCGGATGTGTTGGCCAAGCTCAAGACCCGTGCGAATGTGGCATCCGCCGCGAAGTCCATTGGGATGACCGGCAGTTTCATTGATCAGCGGATTGAGCCGGAGTGGCAGACTATTGACGAGGCCGGGACTTCGCAATTGCGCGCGGTCTGGAATGTGGCACAGGGCCGCTTTGTTCTCACCCGCGAGGGCGTGGCGGGCATCAAAAACTTCCGGGTGAATAATGCTTTGGCGTTGGAGGCACCAACGCTCGAGGCCCGCACGCAAAATGTGGCGGGATCGGACGTGAAGGCAGGCGCGCCCGTGTGGATCTGGGATTATGCCGACAACCGGGCCAGTTCTCCCGATCTGGGTGCGGCCCCGACGACCACGGCGGGCACCGCCTACACTCCAGCCGGGTCGCATGTGACCGTGCCACTCAGCCCGCCGATCTTCGGCGTCTCAGGTGGTAGCCGCACTCTGGCGCAACTGGCCAGCTTGCAAAACATCACCAGCAGCGGGGCTTTCCCGCTTAGTATTACTAATCCGAACACGGGCGACATCTCACATCTTACGACCGCAGGCGTGGTCGTGGTCGCACCAAGCGCGGGAGGAACAACGATTTCCTCCCAAGCCATTTCGGATGATCCGGATGATTGGTCAGACAGCCCGGTTGTCACTAACACCTATAGCGTGACGGCTCTTACCTTGGCGGTCGGCATCGTCGCCTCAAGCCAAAGCGTAACGCCGTTCCAAGTGGGCGTCCCGCCGGCCAGTGGCGTTGCTGGCACCGGCATTTCGGTCACAGCCACCATCACGAACTGGGCGACTATTCCCTCTGTCTTCAGAGTCAGCACCAACTTCCAACTCGTCATGGCCGACAGCACGCAGACTCTGACTAACCTCAGCGGATCGGCCCTGCAACAGCTGTCAGGCACGCTCACCCCAAGCAGTGCCTGGAGTTTTGCCTCGGGTTTTCCCGCCATCACGATGAACGCCATGGCCAGGTCTCTGAATGCGGCGCTCTTCACCGCCTCTCCGGTGGCCACAGCCACCATCGTCTCTTCCAGACCAACGATGGGACTGACGTTTGCCCCGGTTTCGGGGTCAACCCTCAATGCCTCGGAAACCATCACCATCACCGTCAGCGACCTCACGCAGTATCCCGCAGGCTACACCATCAGGTACACCACGGACGGCAGCGTCCCGAGCGCAACCAATGGGACAACTTACACTGCGGCCATCATCCCTCCGGCCAGCGGAACCCTTACCCTCAGAGCCATCGCCCTGCCGCCTGCAATCTATACCAATTGGTTCAATTCTCCGGTTTACACCGCGACATATACCGTGAATGCGCCCGGATCCGCGACCCCGGTCGGTGCCCTGCTCGCCTTCGCCGAGCTGCAAAATAGTGTGCAATTCAGAGGCAATGTGATCCTTTCCACCCAAGCCACCCAGACCAACGTGACCTTCTTCGGTACTTCCCTCATCAAGGGAAACCTCTATGTTCCTGGCACACCGGATATTTACAAAAGCCACGTGGCCTCGTCCCAATGGGACAATCAAAGGTGGTCCGCGCCCGTGGATGGCAATTTCTCGAATTACATCTTGGGAAGGCAGTTTGACGCCAACGGGGTCGAGACCACTCCGGCCACGATAGCGGCCAATCCGCGCGTGGTGGATTTGAATGGAACCACCTCGCCGTCCAACTACTACATCCTCATTCAGGATTCGGCCAAGATTGAGGGCAAGATTTACCGCCGGAGTACGCCTCCGTCCCTGCCAACCGTCGCGACCCCAGGCACCAAAAACAACACGAACACGTTTCGGTACAGCGGCTCATGGGATGTGGATCCGAACAATCCCAATCGCCTGCCTTCCCTGACCGTCAATCCCGCCACGAGGGCGAACGTGGATATCACCGCCTCGAATGTGTCCGTAAATTTGACGGCGGGCAATTATGGAAACGTCACCGTTTCCAACAATTCCAAGATCGTTCTTGGGGACGCGGCCAATCCCAACAGCGTGAGAAACTATACCTTTGAGCGCTTGAATTTGAATGGTGGAGCCGATCTCGAGATCGTGGGCAGAGTGGTGATCACGGTCAACTTCTCGGTGGGGAATTCCACCGTGCGGGTTGACAACGGAGGGATTTTTGGCAACAGCCTCCGTCCGGATTGGCTGCAATTAAACGTTTTCTCCTCGGGTGCCGCCTCGCAGAATCAACAGCAATTTCTTTTGGCGGCAGGCAGCCAGTTTTATGGCCAGGTCGTTGCGCCCAAGGGGCTGGTGACCTTGCAAGAGAACAGCCGGTTCACGGGCTCGATCTCCGCCTTCAAGCTGCAAATGACAGGCGCAGCCGGTGCCGACGGAAATATCAACTTTACCCTTCCGCCCGTCACTCAATAATCTAGCAAGGCTCTTTCCTTCCCGGAGCGGTCCATTTTCCCACACTTCATGCGCCTGCTCGATCTTCCTGCCGATTCGCCCGTTGCCCTTCGCATTCATGAGCTGGCTGTCTCGGAAGGCATCAGTGACTTCTACCTGACCCCTGGCGATTTTCTTTCCTACAAATTTAATGGCGAGTTGATCTACGACACCATGGTTTTCGAGATGGCCGTGCCTGAGCGCTTGGAGCCGGGTTGCGACGACAGCGCGATGGATCTTCTCGGCCATCGCTTTCGCGTGAGCCAGATGGTCACGCAGGGCCGCTTGCGGTGGGTCATGCGTCTGCTGCCGGATGTGATTCCCGAGCCGCACCAAATCAAGGTGCCGCCGCCTGCACTCAAGGCGATTCTGGAAGCGCGTTACGGGCTTTTTTTGGTTTGCGGTGCCACCGGCAGCGGAAAGTCCACCACCATCGCCTCCATGGTGCTGCATCGGGCCAAGCGGCGGCGCGAACACGTGATTTCCTTCGAGGATCCCATCGAGTTTGTTTATCCCGACGGTCTGCCTTCGCTGATTTCCCAACGGGAGATGGGCACGGACGAGGTGGATTTTGCCAAGGCCCTCAGATCGGCCCTGCGTCAGGCCCCGGACGTCATCATCGTGGGGGAAATTCGCGATGGTGAGACGGCCGAGATCGCCTTGCAGGCGGCCGAAACCGGCCACGCCGTGGTGGCGACCCTGCACACCTCCTCGGCTTCGCAAACCATCCAGCGTTTTCTGAAGCTGATTCCCTCGGACCGCTTGGAAAGCGCGCAGGAAACCCTGGCGGACACGTTGCGTCTGGTTCTCTGCCAGCGCCTGCTGCTCGACCAGACCAAAAGCAAACGCTTTCCCATTCACGAGGTGCTGCTACAATACGATGGCGTGGTCAACATCATCCGCCGCGGGGATTTTAAAAAACTCGATCAGGAATTGGAGACCGGCTGGAAACGCGGAATGTATAATTTTTATAAGAGTGTCGAATTGCGCGAGGCCGAGGGATTCAAGTCCGCCTCGGGTGCCCATTTTGCTGGGAACTCCTGGGAGGAGATCGAGGACTATCTTGATCGGCAGCCGGAGGTGACCCGATGACCACGCGCGACATTCTGTCCGTCCTGAATTTCTCAGCCTTCCGCCCCGAACCCGATGATTCGACTGCAGCCTGGAAGCGGCGTTTCCCGAGTAAGCGCAGCGCTCTGATCAGCATCGGGAGGGCCACTCTGATCTGGCGCGGCGTCCAACGCAACGGCCGCCTCGGCGAGGGCGATTTTCTGCGCGGTGAACCCAAGGAGTTGCTCGGCCAGGCCGCCCTGCCGATCAAAGACGCAGTGGATGCGGGCTGGTGTGCCGTCTCGCTCAACACCCGCTACGTCATCAGCCTCGAGACAAACCTGTCCCGCCGCCCGGGCAGCGAGGAAATCATCAAGTCGAATCCGCGCAGCGTACTCGGCGCGCGTTACGAACGCGGCAAGCGCTATGCGGTCACCCACAGCCCGGAAACCAACTCCAGCATCCTGGTCGCCTGCGACGAGGAAAACATCCGTAAGACGGAAACGATGATCAAGGAGGCGGGCTTGCAGCTTGGACGCGTTTTCTGCGGCACCTATCTCCTCCTGCGGCATGCCCTGGCCCAAACCAACACGGCCAAGGGCGGAGACAAACCCACCAGTATTTTTTATGTCATTTGCTGCCAGGGTTCGGTCTGCGCCATGGTGCAGGATCAGGATCGCTGGATGGAGTTGCGCTCCCGCACCGATGTCTACGAGGACACGGTGGATCCCGCCCTTGAGTTGCTCGCGCCCTTCAAACTGCGCATTCCCGAGGAAAGCCAGATCGTTCTCGTTTGCGACAACCTGCTGCCCGAGATGGCCGAGGGGTTGGAGCGGATTTTTACCGGACGCAAGATCACCGACTTGTCCCAGGCGGATTTGCTGTGGACCCTGGCTGCCCAAAATTAAATGCAAATTTTCGCCAAAAGCGTTGACGATTTCAAGACGGACCGGAAGGGCATCAGCCCGCCGCTGCCGATCTATCTGCGCATCGTGCCCATGGTGTTTTATCTCACAATTGCCGCCTCCATCCTGCTCAACGGGCTTTTCTTCGTGCGGTACAGTCAGGCCGGGAAGAACCGGGAAATGGCCATGGTCCGGGATAAACAGGTTCAGGCCGACCTGGCCGGCGCCCGGAAGGAGCGCAAAGATCTGGAAAATGAGACCAAGCGGGCCTCCGACATCGTGGCCTGGCTCGATGCCTCCCGTCCGCTCCAGCCTCTGGTCGTCGAAGTCGCGCGCAGCATTGATGACGACTCCTCCATTGTCGAACTCCGCCTGGACCGCGATGCGGAGAACCCCGCCCAAATTCGGTTTTCCATGCGCCTGGGCAGCGATACCACACGTCAACTCGACGTCACCCTCGCAAAAATCGCCGCCCTGCGTTTTCGCACGTTTTCTCCGCAGCAAACCATGGAAAAGGGCGCGATTGACTACAAGGCAACCCTGATCTGGCTGGATGCCGCCCGCGAAAACGCCGCACTTGCAGCTCCCGGATCATGAACAAAAAACACATTGCCTGCGCCGTCGTTCTCATCGCCATCATCGGCATGGTGCAGGCTTCGCTGACGATGAACCAGCGCACTCTCAAAATGGAGGCGGATGCGGCCAAGGCCGGAATGACAGCGAACATTTCGTCCACCACACTGACGCAGGAACGCCGCCAATTGGAGGATCTGAAAAAAAGTTCCAAGCCGCTCATTGATTACCTGAATCTTTGGCAGCCGTATTTTTCCGCCGTGGATTCCCCCCAAAACGCCGAACTCAAAATTTCCCTTAAGATCAAGGAGGACGATCTCCTCACCCTCTCCCAGAAATACGATGTCGTGTCCCAGAAAAACCGTTCCCTGCCTTATTTGATGCGGGCGCAGATCACTTTTGAAGATAACTATGCGCGCCTGCTTAACTGGATCGGGCGGCTCGAGCGGGAGTTGCCCACAATCCGCATCAGCAGCATCCGCGTGGCCAAAGGAACCGGCGCAAATGATCTCAAGGTGGACATGACACTCGAACAACCCATTCTCACCGCGCAATGAAACGTCCCGGATTGGTTTTTCTTTTCGCCGCGGCGTTCTCACCGCTCTGCCACGCGGCTCCTGCCATCGGCCTTCTCCCGGAGGACAAGATGCCCGTGCAGGTGGCCGAGAGTGAGCGCAATCCTTTTGGCAAACGGGTGGCCAAGGTGGCGGCCGCCCCGGCAGTCACGGAAAGCGAAGAGACAAAAATCCGCTCAGTCATTGAAAATTTGCCCTTGGGCGGGATGACCCGCGGCTATGGTGTGGTCAAGGTTCTGCTGGGATCCTACATGGTTGCGGAAGGACAAACCCTTCCGGACGTGATCCCCAATCAGACGGAAAAAGTGAAGGTGCTCTCCGTCACGGCAGACCGGGTGGATCTGGGTTTTGTGGACAAGGACGGAACTGCAGAAACGCGCAAGATCGGCCTGCTGATCAATCTTTCCCCCTCCGTACGCTTCAAGCTTGGCGGCAAATCCGCCCCGGAAGCCAAGGGGGGCGAAGCGCCCGGCCTGGGCGGAGTAACCAAGAAAAATGAACCCGGAACGTCCAGATAATGAGAGTCGCCGGCTGAATCGCGGATTTAGCTTTGTCGAGGTGCTCATGGCTCTCGCCATTGCGGCGGGTGTCATCACCACCGCAGTGCTGTCTTATCAGGCCGCCACGCAGGCGACCAACCGCTACGGAACCTATGGAGCCGTGCAATTGAACACGGGCGTGCTTTTTAATTTTTACGCTCTGAGTGGCTTTTATGTGGATACGTATTTTGCGCCGAACTATGGGCGGGTGGCGCAAGCGGAGATGCTGCGCGATGAATTTTACGAAGACGTGAGTAGCGCCAGCGCAGTCTATTGCCTCGGCAGGAGTCTGCAAACCAGCACCTCGCAGCGACCCTCCGTGATCCCGATCAATGCCAATTACGATGCCCGGCGGCTCGACACGTCCGAAGCGTTCCGCCTTTTTTTGGCCGAGGCCGTTCCGGCCACCTCCGGATACTTCTCCTCCTATCGCGGGGTCTCCACCGCTCAGAATCTTTCGATTTATATCCTGATGCCATCCGACTCCTCCGCGCAACTCTGGGTGAGAGCCATCTACGAGGTGGACTTTGTGACCGCCGTGAATCCCGCCGGAACCTACGCCTCGGTTCGGAGGTATCAGGGAACGGTCTGCACGGATTATTACGACATCTTTTATCCTGCTTCCGACGGCACCGTCGCTTTCAGGCCTCTGGTGGCACAGTTTGAACGCAGAGCCCGCCAGGCCACGGTGGAGGGGAGCAATGATTTGTTGAAGCTCGCCGCCAACCGTCCCTTCTACTTTATCTGGTGGCCCGATCCTGCCGCGCCCGCGCTGGAAGCCCGGTCGTCCCAAAGTTTTTCCACCGGTGACCCCAGAGCGGCTTATGCGGCCATGATCGGGCGCACCTCATTCTTCATGGTTGCACCCATGTTTCCCCCGTTATGAAACGCCAACGCTCCCAATCCGGCTCGGCTATTATCTATGCGTTGATTGTCATTGTGGTCGGCGCGGTGGTTCTGGCGGGCTGGATCAACGTCCTGGCCGCGCGCGTCCTCTACACCGAGCAAATGAGCGCGGCTCTCCAACGGAGAATCGTCCTGGAAAACAGCCGCCTGTTGGCCAGTCAATATCTTCTGCAAAACGTGCTGCCCGGCTCGTACACCGGAACGTCGAGCGCGACTTTGACCGTGACGGGAACAACCTGGGCGGCTTTCCAGATCACCGGCACAAACATTGGCTCACCCCTCACCTCAACCTCCATTTCCGCAGCCCTCAATGCCTTCTCGCCCGGCGGCGGCGGCGGCTACACTTTGGACATTTCGGCGGCCCTCAATGATGGAAGTGCCGGCGCGTTCGCCTGGAATCCCTGGATGTTCCAAGCGCGTTCCAGAAGCCCGATGTACGGTTACGATCTCTTCACTTCCCAAAGGCCGACCCTGAGTCCCGGCAGTCAGATTGTTCTGGCATCCGGGCTCAACGTTCGTGGCAACACTGTCAGTCCGGCTTACGCTGGCAGTAGTTTTCTCGGCGCGAACGCGGTGCTTTGGCGGCCCAATGCTCCGAATGATTACCGCCTGACCAGCGCAGTGTCCTACGAAACACCCACCGTCAGCTTCCCCACGGTTTCCCCGATTAATTCCGGCTTGATGTCAAACTTCGTCTTCCCACCGGTCACTTCCGGCAGCGGGTACGACGGCTCGATTTCCGTTATCAATCCAAGCGGCACGGCCCCCAATTCCCTGGTGACCAAGCATAACATGACCGGTGCCGGAGCGATCTCCATTGTCGGCACCGGCACGGATACCTACACCACCACCACGCAGGATCCCAACACCGGAGTTATCACCGGAACTTATACCTATCTCTCGGCCAACGGAGCCGGAGCGGTGACCGTTCTCGTCATCGAGCCCTTGCTCAATAAAATTTATATCCCGGGAAGTACGACCACTCTTATTCTCCAAGGCCAGGCCAATGCCGCGGACCTTATCGCCGCCAACCAACGCCCTCCCCTGCTCATCGTGGTGAATGAAACCGGTGCCTCTTCGCTGACCTCCATTCAATTGCAGAATCAAAACAACCGGCGGTTTTATATCGGTGTGAAAAAAAGCACCGCCGCCACGGTTACCGTTTCCGCCACCGCCGGCAGCTGGCGGCTGGGTGGTGTTTTTGAAAACACCGCTCTTTCCTATAACGCCGGTGGGGCCCTTAGTTTGACGGGCGGACTGCGCACGGACAGCTCCATCTCCCTGGTCGCGGGAACCACGGTGAACATTACGCGGGAAAACGATGACACCGATCCCAAGCTGCTCGAACGGTACGCCGATCGTTACGGCTGGCTGGAGACCTACCGGCAATGAAAAAACAATCCGGCTACACGATAGTCGAGGTGATGGTGGCCGCCGGGATTCTGGTCATCGGCATAGCTGCCGCCGCTTCCCTCGCGCTCACCATGGTTTCCCAAGAGGAGGCCAATGCGCGGGTGGCCCGCGCGTTTAACTTCCAGGAACAGGCCGCGCGTCTCTACCAACTCGGCCTTGAGCCCCCGGAGATTCTCGCCATCATCCCCCCGGAAACCAATGTGACCGCGCTCACCTTCACCACCTCCACCACCAATGTGACCGGAGTCGGTGCAATCGAACTGGCGGCCTGCCGGCTTGTTTTTCATGCCGGCGTTCCCATGGCATCGGCGAACACAGCCACTCCGGTGGCGCGGACCAATAATCTTATGCTTGTGCGGCCGTCCATCCGCTGATTGAGAGAGGGAAGATGCTGAAGAAAGTTATCCTGACAAACATTCACACCTCCAAGTCCCTGGAAGTTGTGGTGGACACCGATGATGACGCCAAGGCGATCCTCGGGGCGGGCAAGGCTCCCAATGAGACGGTGGTGGTGACGGACATCGGCGGCCTGGACGAGGCGGTATACCGGCTCACGGGCAAGCCGCCGGGGGGGGAGGAATCGGCGGCTTTTTTCGGCGGATTGGCCAGGTGTCTGGAGCGCAATATCTCCACGGTCAAGAGCATGGAGTTGCTGGCCAGCCGACTGAAGACTCCGCGGTTCCGTGGCGCGATTGCGGACATTTCCCACCATATCATCAATGGCGACAAGCTGAGCGACTGCTTCGCCATGCACCCGGATTTGTTCACCGAGGATGTGGTGGCCCTCATCCGCGCGGGCGAGGAGTCCGGGCTGGTCCATGAGATCTTCCGTCAAATCGCCAATACCCAGCGCAAATCCCAGCGCGTGCTGAAAAAACTCAAGGCCGGGCTGATCTATCCCGTCATCGTGCTGGTGCTGGCGGTGGTGGTGACCATCGTGATGAGCTTCACCCTGGTTCCTGCGATCTCAAAACTCTACGGGGCAATGAACGCCACGCTCCCGTTGCCGACCATCGTGATGATGAAGTTTTCCGACATGCTTCTTCATCAGCCCTATCTGGCGGCGATTCCTTTTATCGCGATGATCGCCCTGTTTCGCTACTGGCCGCGCATCTATCGTGTTCCAAAGGTGCAGATTTTCCTCACCCGGCTGCCCACGGTGGGAAACATCATCCGCAAATCCGCCGCGATGGTGAGCTTCCGCTGTCTCGCCCTGCTCTTGCAGGCCAATGTGCGCATCGTGACCGCCTTGGAAATCTCCGCCAAAAGTTCCAACCATGTCGAATTCGAGGGGTTCTTTTTGTCCGTGCGGGATCATGTCAATGACGGCCTTTCACTGCCGGAAAGTTTTCTGATGGAGTCCCACCGGCTGGGCCCGGATGGTCGCACCATTGCCTCGGTGGTTCAAATGGCGGGCGAAACGGGAGGTGTGAACGAAATGCTGGAGGAAATCGCGGTGGATTACGAGGAGGATCTCGATCTCATTGCCGGCCAGATTGATAAAATTTTGGAACCCGTCGTAATTGTCTTTTTGGCCGTGATCGTCGGATTCCTGGTTTACGCCATTTACGGTCCGATCTTCAATTTGAGCAAAGTGATCCTACCTAAAAAACCCGGCGGAGCGGTTCCCGTGGCCCGACAAACGGCTCCGTGAAGTTCCTCGCCGGGACGGTCTATTCCAAAGCACTGGCCATCTTTTTGGCCGCATCCCTGCTGCTGCTTGGCGCGGTGGTCGCCCTGACCCAGTTGATTATTTTCCGGGAGTTTAATCTCACGGAACAGCGGGAAATGAAGGCCATGTTACAGCGGTTTTCCACGGTGCTGGCGAGGGAGGCCAAACCCCTCGAGGCCACCGTCGGAGAATGGGCGGGTTCGGCATCGGTGGTGGGATTTCTCGATGGGCGCGTCAAAGACCCGGACCTGGGGAAAATTACCCCGGAAGTCTTGAAAGAGCTGAATATAGACTTTGTCGCGCTCTATGACGAAGAGGGAAAGCTCGTGCGCGTGGTCTGCACCCAAGCGTCCATTCTTCAGAACGGAGAGCGCATCACCGCAGCACTCGAAGAGGCCGCGCTTAATTCCCGAAACCGGACGGGCTATGTCTTGATTGCCGATCACCTCTATTCACTGGCCGTCTTCCCGGTGAAATCCGCCTCCAGAGGAGTTCCCAAGGGAACGCTGGTGGGAGGGAAGCTTTTGGGACAGAATACCTGGGGATTTTTGGAGGGCCTGTTTTCCGCCACAATCAGATTTTACCCTTTCAAAAGTACGGAAGTCAATGAGGTCACCGGCCGGGACATCGTGAATTTGCTGAACTCTCAGGAGATTGTCATTGAGACCGAGGACAACAGCCAGATTACCGGCCATCGCTTGATCCAGGGGATGGATGGCAGTCCGCTGGGCTACATCAGCATTTCCCAGCCGCGGCCGCTGCGCGAGCAGGGCCTTCGCGCCATCCAGATTTTTCTCACGGGAATTTGCCTGGCGGGAGGGGCTCTTGTGCTGGTGGTCTGGTTCCTGCTGGATCGCACCATTCTGGCGCGCATCAAGGATCTGACCAAAAAACTGGATGCGGAAAAGCGTTCGGGGCGGCTTCCTGTACGTTTGGATTTCAAGGGAGAGGATGAACTGGGCACCCTGGCGCGAAGCATTGAGGGGCTGGCGGTTCTTCTGCAAAGCACCCAGTTCCAATATCGAGCCGTGGTGGAGGACCAGACGGAGATGATCTGTCGTTTCGATGCCGGGGGGAAACTGACATTCGCCAATCAAGTCTTTGTCCGAAGGTTCGAGCAAGCGGATCAGCCGCCAACCGGGAGGGCGCTGAGTGACATTCTTCCGAAAAACGCCGGCGAGGATGTTCTCATCCGTTTCCAGCAACTCTCGCCGGAAAAGCCGCTGGCAACGTACACGCATGAGGTGAGTTTTTCCGAAGGAGAAAAACTTTGGTGCCGCAGCACATTGCGCAAAAATTTTTCCGCCGACGGAATCTGCCAGGGTGGACAATGGGTGGCGGCGGACATCACGGCGCAGATCGAAGCCCAGAAACAGATGCTTGAGTCTGAACGCCGTTTCCGACGGCTTTTCGAAACGGCTTCCGATGGCATTCTCCTGGTCGAACGGGAAACCCTGATCATCTCGGATATCAATCCCGGCCTTTGCCGCATGTTGATGCTGGCCGGATCGGAAGTTCTCGGATCGGCGTTCGATCAGTTGCCCGTGTTTTCTCCCTGTCTCGACATTGTGAATTACTACCGCAGGCCGGAATTTTCCGCCGACCATCGTGCCACGTTCCGTAATGAATGCCGCTTGGAGCGCGCGGATGGCTCCGCCCTCTTCATCGAACTGAGGTGTTCCGGCTACGAGGTGGCGGGCGGACAATACATTCAGCTTAATTTCCGCAACATCAGCGAGCGGGTTTATGGAGAAAGGGAACTCCGCAAACTTTCCGCCAAGCTCCTGCGCCTGCAGGATGAGGAACGCCGCCGCATCGCCCGCGAACTGCACGATTCCACCGCGCAAAATCTTTCCGCCTTGGAGATGAATATGAGCCTGCTGGAACCCCTGCTGGAAAAATCGCACCCCAAGGCGGCGCAGATTGTGGCGGAAACCAGGCAGATCGCCGGGGAATGCTCGCGGGAGCTGCGCAATATTTCCTACCTGCTGCACCCGCCGCTGATTGATGAGGTGGGCCTGGCCTTTGCCATCAAGTGGTTCGCCGATGGTTTTGCCAAAAGAACCGGCATCGCCGCCACCGTGGATATCGAGGAGGATTTTCCCCGCCTGGACCGTGACGTCGAGATGCCGCTTTTCCGGGTGGTGCAGGAGGCGATGACGAATATTTACCGGCACTCCGGCGCCGACCACGCGTGGGTGACGCTGCACCGCGAGGGGCAGTTTCTCAATCTGGAAATCCGGGACAACGGCCGCGGATTTGAAGGGGAGATTTTGGTGGATGAGGACGGCGCGGAGATCATGCCGGAAATCCAACCCGGAGTCGGACTGGCCGGAATGAGGGAGCGGCTGGCGAATCTGGGGGGAAAACTCGACATCGAAAACTCCCCGCTGGGCGTCACGATCTGCGTCCGGCTGACCCTAAGTGAGATCCAGGGTTACGAGGGATGAGAGATGAGGGCTGGGTGTTGGAATTCAGCGGCGTGCACTATAGGGGAATCCTTGGTTCAACGCAAGCTGCTCCATCCCTGCATTGATCGCTGCGTGATGCCCTCAATCGTCTGCCAGGAAGCCGTGACCGTCGAAAACGTCGGCGCTTTTCTCTCTAGAAATTACGAGACGGGTGTTTCCGGCGGCATTTCCGATTTCTGGAAGTAAGGAACAATGTCGCTGATGAACTTCTCCAGCATTTTCCGGGTATCGGCATCGCTCATGCCGCCCTGGCGGATGCTGTCTCCCACGATCGAAGTCACCAGCACATAGGCCCAGCGATGGTTCACCTTGTGGTACACGCGATCCCAGCTTGTCCGCAAAATGCGCACCATGTGATCAGGGGTCGTGATGTCCTTGCCGACAAACCAGTACAGAAACTGTGATCGAATGGGGCGCAAAACTCCGGGCTGAATTTCCACCTGCCGGCTCAGATGTAAATCCGTGACGCTGAGTGTCCGCCCGCTTTGGAGGGGCACGGCCAGCTTGCCGCCTGCGCCGAGAACCCATCCCTGTGCAGGCAGGCAGATTTCCGGGCGATGGATGCTGCGCTTTTCCCCGCCGCTGAGAACGATCGAGCAGGTGATCTGATCGCCGAACGAATTGATGTATCGTTTGCGGATAATTTCCGTGTCGCCGGGCAGGATTCGTTTTTCCGCATCGGACATCGCTTCCTCCTTGCCCGTAAAATCCCCGATCCGGTCGGGAAGTGCCATCACCACGCCCGGCTCCGAAGTGGTGTTGAGGTCCGCCGCCTCCAGGCAAAAACCAATTGTGATTGCCGTCGCGGCCAGGACGACCAGCAACCGCGCCACAAATGCGCCAGGTGACAGGCTGGCCGTGGAAGCTTCGGGCCCGGGAGGGTAGGGCGTTTCATGACTTGAGGCGGAGGCGTTCATAATGGATTCTGTGTTTTAATAAATATCAGGGCTCTTTTCCGGCAAGGGGCCGGTGTTTCCCTGACGGCGCGGACTGGGAGGGGGCGGTCTGTTGAAACGTTTCCAGAGACCGTACCATTCGAAGTTCAGGACTTTCGACACGCCGACCATGCCAAGGATGGCCACGGCAAAGACCAGATAACCCGACAACATGTGAAAGAAACTCGGATGGTCGGATGAGCCAATGGCCACGTCGGGCCCGAGGACAATCGTGCCGAAAGTGAGCATGAGGATCCGGCATAAGTTTCCAAAGACCGCCATGGGCATGGACGAAAGAAAAATGATCCACTTTTTCCAAAAACCCTGCACGGCAAACTGTCCGTACAGCGCGGAAACCATCATGAGGGCGAACAGCGAACGGATACCACTGCACGGATCGGCGACATCCACGGAAAAGAGGTCGCCCATCGGCCGTCCGGTCAGTCGATCGGCCGCCGAAAGAATGGCGGTGCCGCTCAAAGTGCAATCAACTCCCAGGAAATTGAGGAGGAAGACGCTCGCCTTGGACATGATGATCCGCAGGGGAAACGCGATGTTATCCCCCAAAAAAAGCAGCGGCCACATGAAGGCGAGAAACATCCACGGAAAGGCCAGGGCCTTCATCCATTCCCATCCAAAAAACAAAATGATCAACCCCGCGATCATGATCTGGGCGCTGATGTAGCCGAAGTACACAATGTCGGCCTGATAGCCGAACCAGAAAACCCCCAACGCTGCCAGCACGGGCACCAAACCCAGCCAGGAGCCCCGCACTGGCAAGAGGGCCAGTTTTTTGCGTTCCAGATAAATGATGCCTGCGGCCGCCACAGGCACCAGCATGCAGTGCTGCCAGTCCTCCATCCTCCACATGCTGCGGGCAAAGGCGAAGACCGAGACGCGTGTTTCATTGTAGCCGCCAGAGTAACTTACATAACCGAAAAGCGCGGCGATGATCAGTGCGATGGCGGCCGCTGACGAGAAAATCAGCCAGGGGGCGGCACGCCGCTGTACGGAATTGGACAACACGCGCCTACCCTCGCGGAGAAATTGCGGAATTTCAACGGCAAAGCCTCCGAAGTGAAGGAACAAAGATCTTTCGGGAAATCAGCGTGATTGGACAAGCGGCCATCTCCCGCTAAGAGTGAGGCCATGCAGGTCATTCGCCCAGAAAATCGCGGGTATGTGAAGTGGTTGAAAAAACTGAACCGCCGCGCCATCCCGGACCCCAAAGTGCGCGCCACCGTGGAGGATATTCTCCACGCCATCGCCCGCGATGGCGACGCTCCCCTCATTTGTTTCACTGAAAAATTCGGCGGCCCGCGCCTGACCGCTTCACAGCTTTATGTGACACCGGCCGAACTGGCCGACGCACGACGGACCCTGCCCAAGGATGTCCGCCAGGCCATTCTCGCCGCCCGGGCCAATGTCCGCGCCTTTGCCCGCCGCAGCTTGCGCAAAAGCTGGTTCATGAAAAACAAGCAGGGTGCCATTGTCGGCGAACGCTTCGATCCCTTTCAGCGCGTCGGCATCTACGTGCCCGGCGGTACCGCGCCGCTCGTTTCCACCGCGGTCATGACCTGCACGCTCGCTGCCGCTGCGGGGGTTCCCGAAATCGTGGCCGTCACTCCGGCAGCAAAAGACGGTTCGGTGCATCCCGCCCTGCTTGGCGCGCTGGCCGAATGTGGAGCCACCGAGGTTTATCGCGTCGGTGGAGCCCAAGCCATCGGCGCACTCGCCCACGGCACAAAAACCATCCGTCCCGTCCAAAAAATCTTTGGGCCTGGCAACGCCTATGTGGTCGAAGCCAAGCGCCAGGTTTTCGGCCAGGTCGCCATAGATCTTTTGCCCGGACCCAGCGAAGTTCTCGTTATCGCCGACGATTCCGCCAACCCGGACTGGATCGCCGCCGACCTGCTCGCCCAATCCGAACACGGACACGGCAGCGTCGCGATTTTACTGACCGATTCCGCGCGGATTTTGCAGGAAGTTGCCGAGGAGCTGGAGAAGCAAGTCCGCCTTTGCGGTCGCCCGAAAGAACTCGCGCTCGCCTTGAAAAATGCCTCGCTTGTGCTTGTGGGCGATCGCGACGAAGCCATTGCGCTGGCCAATCAATTTGCCGCCGAACACGTTTCCATCGCCACCAAAAATCCAGGCGAGGTCGCCCTCCGGCTCCACACCTCGGGAGCGATTTTCATGGGGGGAATTTCTCCCGTTGTGGCCGGCGACTTTCTCGCCGGACCCAGTCACGAACTGCCGACCGGTGGTGCAGGCCGGAGTTTCGCCGGTCTGACGGTGGATCAGTTCCAACGCCGCACCAGCGTGGTCATGTTCGACCAGCCCTCCTTGAAGGCTTCCCTCCCGATCATCGAAACCTTCAGCAAAATCGAGGGTCTCGATGCCCACGGACGCTCAGCGGCCATCCGGCTTTCTTCAGGAAGGCGAACCTCCCGGTGAGCCCCGTCCTCCTGTGATCTGGAAACTCAAGCGCAACTGCCTCGATCTGACCCATCGCGGCCTGATCATGGGCGTTCTCAATGTCACCCCGGATTCGTTTTCGGATGGAGGCAGTTTTTTTCATCACGAGGCCGCCATCCTGCACGGCCTGCAAATGGTGGCGGAAGGCGCGGACATCATTGACATCGGCGGCGAATCCACCCGGCCCGGTGCGGAAAGCGTGGACGAGGGCGAGGAGTTGCGGCGGGTGATTCCCGTCTTGCAGGCGCTCCGGGCTCAGAGCGACGTTTTGCTTTCCATTGATACGTCCAAGGCTTCCGTGGCGGAGGAGGCGGTTCGCGCCGGCGCGGATATCATCAACGACGTGACCGCGCTGCAAGGCGATCCGCGCATGGCCGCGGTGGCCCTCGATTCCGGTGCGGGGGTTGTCCTCATGCACATGCAAGGTCAACCGCGCACCATGCAGCAGGCTCCGCACTACGAGGATGTCGTCGGCGAAGTGGCTGAATTTCTTCGACAGCGCATGGCCGGCGTCCTAGCCTTCGGCATGACGGCGGAACGCATCGCGCTCGATCCGGGCATTGGCTTTGGCAAAATGCCCGCGCACAATCTCGCCCTCCTGCGCTCGCTCGAAAAACTCACAGGTTTCGCGCGTCCGCTCCTCATCGGCGTTTCGCGCAAATCCTTTCTGGCCTCGCTCGCCGATGCTCAAGTCTTGGAAGACCGCTTCTGGCCGGGCGTGGCCTTGACCAGTTTCTGCCGCGAACACGGCGCCCGGATTTTCCGCGTGCACGAACCCAAACCGCATCGCGAAGCTTTGCGCATGACGGAAGCCATCCTGGGCCATGCTTGAAAATACCGGCCATTTCATCGCGGAGCACTGGCGCGTGCCGGTCGAGGTGGGCATCCTCGCCACGGTCCTCTATTATATCTACCTGTACCTGCGAGGTACGCATGGTGCCCGCATCCTTATCGGGCTGGCCCTGGTTTTTCTCACCCTCACGCTTTTCTCCCAGATCTTCGACCTGTCCGTGATTGGATGGATTTTGCGCAGCCTTTCGGTCTTTCTGGCCATCGCGCTGGTGGTGATTTTTCAGCCCGAACTCCGCCGGGCCCTGACCGATTTGGGCAGCCATCCGTTCTTCACCTCCGCCTTTGAAAAGCGCGAGACAATCGAGGAAATCACCGACACGGTTTTTGAAATTGCCAGCAAGGGCTTCGGGGCCCTGATCGCGGTGGAGCGGGAAATCAACCTCAAACAATTCATCGAGACCGGTGTCGGCCTGGATGCCGATTATTCCAAGGAACTTGTCCTGACGATTTTTCAACCCAAGACCGTCCTGCACGATGGCGGCCTGATTGTGCGCAACGACCGCATCGTGGCTGCGGCTTGCATTTTTCCCCTCACCCAACGCGAGGATCTCGACCGCAACCTCGGCCTGCGCCACCGCGCCGCCCTCGGCTTGAGCGAGGAGTCGGACGCCCTCGCGATTGTGGTTTCCGAGGAAACCGGGCAAGTTTCCATTTGTCACAACGGCATTCTGGAGCGCAACCTCAGTCTCGACAAATTCCGCCGCCGCCTCAGCCAGCTTCTCCTGCACAATGACGATCAAACAGATTCTGACCAACAACTGGGGCCCCAAACTCGCGTGCCTGATTCTCGCGAGCGCCCTTTGGTATCTCATCAGCCAGACCGAGGAGAAAAATCCGTCACGGCCTGAGCGCAACGCGGCTCCCCCTCAGGAGTCCAAACCGAGTCCAACCCCTTCCCCGACTCCGGTCCCGGCCCCGGAGCCAAAGCCCAAGGAGTCGAAAACAAAAAAATGAGCGGACAACGAAAACTTTTCGGCACGGATGGCGTGCGGGGTGTGGCCAACATCGAACCAGTCACGGCCGAAACCGCACTCAAGCTCGGCCGCGCCGCCGCGCATATCTTCAGCAACTCCGGCGGACATCCCCACCACCGCGGTGACCGCCGCAAGATCGTTCTGGGCAAGGACACCCGCCTTTCCGGCTACATGCTCGAAAACGCCATGGTCGCAGGCATTACTTCCCTCGGCGTTGACGTGCTGGTCATCGGTCCGCTGCCCACTCCCGGAGTTGCCTTCATCACCCGTTCGTTGCGGGCCGATGCCGGCATCGTTCTTTCCGCCTCCCACAATCCCTACGAGGACAACGGCATCAAATTTTTCCGCCACGATGGCTACAAGCTCGACGACGAGGTCGAGAAGCGCATCGAGAACATCGTCTTCAACGGCGAGATCGAAAACATCCGCCCGACCGAGACCAAAATCGGCAAGGCGTTCCGTATTGATGACGCCCTGGGCCGCTATGTCGAATTTGCCAAACAAAGTTTTCCTCGCGGTCGCACTCTCGAGTCCCTTCGCATCGCGGTGGATTGCGCAAACGGCGCGGCCTATAAATCCACGCCCTGCATCCTGCGCGAACTCGGCGCCGATGTTTCCGTTTTTCACAACAGCCCGAACGGCACCAATATCAACGCCGGTTGTGGCAGCACTCATCCTGAACAAATCCAGCACTTCGTGAAGGAAACGCAGGCCCACATCGGTATCACCCATGATGGGGATGCCGACCGTGTACTGCTCTGCGACGAAAATGGTGAACTGGTGGACGGCGACGAGATCATGGCCATCTCCGCCATTGATTTTCTAAAAAACAAACGCTTGGCCGGTGACACTCTGGTGGCCACCATCATGAGCAACTACGGCCTGGACGAAACCCTGTCCGCCGCGGGCGGAAAAGTCCTGCGCACCAA
>Ga0105049_10003288_pt1 | contig 19139 bp, 17 predicted proteins | sample MAT06_FD_78087 | JGI IMG/M metagenome (GOLD analysis project Ga0105049, IMG submission 78087) | Freshwater microbial communities from Lake Fryxell liftoff mats and glacier meltwater in Antarctica - MAT-06 | ecosystem: Environmental > Aquatic > Freshwater > Ice > Liftoff microbial mat | place...
CCGGCCTCGTGTGAGCGAGCGTTCACAATTGGTTAGCTGCGCGACCTCGCGATCAGGGCGGGGTTACCAGTTTTCGAGATGGAACGCCACTGGGGTTACCGCATGGCCCTGATTGGCCATCCCGGAGCGAGCAGTTCCGTCCATCGCTCGCAAAGTTGAGAATTCGTTTTGTTCGTCGCCGGGGGGTCCAACCGTCAGAATATGTGATTCTATTGGAGTTTTTCACTTCTTTTCAGATTGGTGGCGACTTGTCGCTTGTCGAAAAGTAATGGCTTGCGTTTTGCTAATGGACATCAGAGGATGCTGAGAGCGAAGTATTAAGGTCAAAAAAGGAGGCTATAAATGGCTAAAAGACCCGGAGCAAGCGGGATTATTGTTGTGGCTGTGATTTTGGGGCTAATTACAGCTTATTTGGTTTGGTATTACATGCGCGACCTGCAAAAAGGGGCCGACGCTAATCGTGTTGATGTGGTTGTCGCGTCGGTGGATATACCCGCGCGGAAGAAAGTCACCCGCGATATGATCAAGGTTGAGCGCATCCCTCAGAACATGGTCGCCCCGAACACGGCTCGAAAGCTCGAAGAGGTGGAAGGGCGAATGACGATTGATCGAGTGCGTTCCTTGGAGCAGATCCGCTTGGCCGATTTAGCCAAGGAAGGTCAGGGACCAAGTTTGGCGTTCGATATCCCGCCGGGTAAGCGGGCGATTGCCATCGGCGTGGATGAAATCAAGGGTGTCGGCGCGACCATCAAGCCCGGCGACCGCGTGGATATTCTCGCCACTTATACCGACCCTGTGAACCGCCAGGAAACCACCCAGATGATTTTGCAAAATGTCGCGGTGTTGGCCGTTGATAAAGGGAACACTAACGCCGACTCGGAACAGGGGGCCATCACGTCCATCACGCTCGCCGTCGCCCCGGAAGACGCCGAGTTGATTGCCGCCGCCGACCGCGCCGGTGTGTTGCGTTGCACGTTGCGGCCTGTGGAAGAGGAAACAATCGTCGCCAGTCCGGGCACCCGGACGAGCGATATTCTGCGAGGGCGGATGGAGTTCAATACGCCAACTAGTGAAGGACGCCCCCCGGTTGTGATCACCCCGCCTCCAGCGCGGTCACGGCCTGAGCTTAAAATTCTCCGCGGCACCAAGGAGCAAGTCGTTCCAGCGGAATAGCCGACAAAGCCAAATAGTACGAGAAAGGAAAACAACATGAAAATGACTCAAAACCGTTCGTTGCGGCGACTGCTGGGAGGGATCGGGTTGTATTGCGCAGCCATACTCTTGAGCACCTTTGCCCACGCAGCCCTGAATGTCCAAGTCAACGTCGGCGAATCAGTTCCGCTCGCCATCAAAGACGTGTCCAAGATCGCCATTGCGGACGAAACGATTGCCGACGTTACCCCGTTGTCCGAGACCGAAATCAGCGTGATCGGCAAGAAAGCCGGGGTGACCACCTTGACAATCGTTCACTCGGACGGGAAACCGACCGAGCTGTATCGTGTCGAAGTGAACCTCAGTGCCGGCGTCCGCTCGATTCACGAAGCGCTGGGACACAATATTAGCGTTCGCGAAGTCGGTGACTCTGTCGTGCTTGAGGGCAAGGTCGAGAATGAGCAGCAAGCCGAGCGCGCGCTCAAGATCGCGGCCGCGTACAAAGCGAATGTCGTGAATCTCATTGAGGTCACCGCTCCCCGCCAGATCAAGATTCGCACCCGATTGATCGAGGTTCGGACGGAAGTTATCAAGAAACTGGGCATCCAATTTTTTGGCCCCAACGGTGAAGTCCGTTACGCCTACGGCCGTGGCAGCATCAGCGAAGGTCCCGGCGCGGGATCGGATGCCGCTGGACATGGTTTCTTGGATCCCGTCACCAGCGGCGCGCAGACCATCGGCGCGGCTACAATTCCGCTCGCGATCGAAGCGCGGTTGCGGTTGTTGGCACAGAAAGATGCGGCCCGCATCCTCTCCGAACCTACTCTGGTGACCCTGAGCGGCAAAGAAGCTTCGTTCCTCTCCGGCGGTGAGGTGCCGATTGTGCAAACACTCGCTAACACCTCGACGGTCGAGTTCAAAGAATTCGGCGTGCGCATGAAGGTCAAGCCGACCGTGGATAGCGAAGGCAATATTGCCACCCACATTCTGGCAGAAGTCAGCGATGTGAATGGCGACATCACAGTGTCTGGCGTGCCCTCTTTCCGGACGCGCCGTGCGGAAACGCATTTGCAGGTGAAAGATGGTCAAACCATCGTGATCGGTGGCTTGTTGAGCAATCAACGCCTCCGGGACGCGGTTCGCAAAATACCGTGGTTGGGCGATGTGCCGGTGTTGGGTGTCCTCTTCCGCAGCAAGGACTACCAGGCCAACCAGAGCGAATTGCTGATCTTCGTGACGCCGTCGGTTGTAAAGGACATTGACGGCGACGCATTGGATGCGACGACGATGCCCGCCATGAAGAAGTGGCACGAGAAAGAGGCCGATGCAGAATTGCGCCAACCCGAAAAGGCGGATCCGAACTGGCAGAAGCCCCTGGAAGTGGATGAATTGAAGCTCAAGCCAGAACCCGCCGCCAAGTCTGTCAAAGCAGCACCAGCACCGGCTGCTGAAGGCGTCACTCCCGCAGCCGCCGGCAGCGCCCCGAGCCAGAACTTCGACACGGCCCGGCCAACGCAAAACTAATCCCCTCCTGAGATTGTAATGCCTCGCACCATCAACATCATCATCGCTGAAAAGGAAGCGTCGGATCGCGACCTGATCAAGAAAGCGATCGGAAGCGAAGACGATTTTCGTATCGTCGCCGAAGCGCGGGACGGCAAAGAGCTGCTGGATCTGGTTGCCAAGCATCGTCCAGACATCGCGCTGATTAGCCGGGATCTGCCGGTCATCAGCGGGTTGGACGCCGCCGAGCAGCTGACCAGCGACCAGCCGAACACCAGCGTGATTCTCATTCTTCAAGGCAAAGAGAATGAGGAAGTTTGGCACCGGATGTTGCGGGCAGGAATTCGCGAGTTTGTCACCCGCCCTTTAGATGCTGGCAAACTTGTGGAAGAACTCCGCAAGGTGGCGTCTTCGCGAGAGCAATCTGCCAAGCGCGGCGACGCGACCGCCGCCGCGCCGCAGGCCGAGAAGGTGCGGAACAAGATTATTACCATCACCGGCCCGCGCGGCGGCTGCGGCAAGAGCGTGATCGCCACGAATCTCGCCGTTGCCCTTGCCACCCGGAGTGAGCGAATTGCGCTGGTGGATTTGAATCTCTGGGGTGGCGACTTGGCGATGTTGATGGACTTGACGCCGCGCCGAACACTCGGTGATTTGCTGCCGGGTTTTGGCGGAATTGATCATGATGTGGTGGACAGCGTGATCACCAAACACGCCAGCGGCGTGTCAGTGGTGGCCGCGCCGATGACCGGACAATTCGATGGCACCGCCCTCTCGCGTTACATCGTCCAGAGCATTCTGGACGCGTTGCGTGATCATTACGAGTGCACCATCGTGGACACCGGCTATGCCAATCTGGAATCCACACTGGCCGCGATGGATTCGTCAGACACGATTCTGGTTGTCGTCGGGACCGATCTACCCCGGCTGCGCGACGGCAAGCACTACTTGAAGAATCTGCTCGCTGCCAATTATCCTAAGGAAAAGATTCAGGTGGTCATCAATCGGACGACCATTTCGAAAGAAATTTCGCCGTCGGAGATCGAGACGATTCTTGAGTTTCCGGTCGCGATTAGAATTCCGAATGATGAAACCCTGGTTGGATCGTCCGTGAATTTGGGCCAGCCATTTACAGCCAGCAATCCGACCAAGCCGGTTTCGAAAACATTGATTTCGTTAGCGGATATTCTTGTGCCGTTGAACACGGAAGCGCCGAAGAAGAAGTCCGGCGCGCGGTGGTTCTCGTTCATGCACTAGATGGCAACTCGATTGTGTAACCAAGAAAGGGGCGCGAACGCTGATGTCAACCGCCACTAGCAATCCAGAAATCAGTTCGCAGCTTTATATCGAATCCAAGAACGCCATATTGGCGTATCTGGTGCAGAATATTGATCAGAAACTGCTCGAAAAAGGCGACGAAGTCCTTTTGCGAAGCCGCGTGGAGGAACTCGTTGAGGAGAAACTCCGGGCGGAAAAAGTCCCCTACTCGCGCCAGATGCGCAACCGGCTGGTGTCGGATATTGCCGACGAAATTCTCGGGTTTGGCCCAATTGAACCCCTGTTGCGCGACCCCACGGTCACCGAAGTCATGGTTAACCGGTACGATCAAGTTTACTGCGAGCGTTTTGGTAAACTGGAGTTGACCGACATTCAGTTTCGGGACAGTGAACACATTCGCCATGTCGTGGATAAAATCGTCACGCCTTTGGGACGCCGGGTGGATGAATCCAGCCCGATGGTGGACGCGCGTCTCCCCGATGGTTCCCGCGTGAACGCCATCATTTCACCGCTCTCACTCAACGGCCCGGTGCTCACCATTCGTAAGTTTTCGGTTGATCCGTACACCGTGGAGGATTTGATCGGCTTTGGAACTCTGACGCAGCAAATGGCGGCCTTCTTGGCAGCCTGCGTGAAAATCAAGCTGAACATCCTCGTGTCCGGCGGTTCAGGCTCCGGCAAGACCACGTTGCTTAACGTGCTGTCTTCCTTCATTCCCGAAGGCGAACGCGTGGTGACGGTTGAAGACGCGGCGGAATTAAAATTACATCAACCTCACGTGGTGCGGCTGGAGTCGCGCCCGCCGAATATCGAAGGTAAAGGCGAAGTAAAGATTCGCGATCTGGTTCGCAACTGTTTGCGTATGCGTCCTGATCGGATCGTGGTGGGTGAAGTCCGTGGCGGCGAAGCGCTCGACATGTTGCAGGCAATGAATACCGGCCACGATGGCTCCCTTTCCACCGTTCACGCCAACACCCCGCGCGATGCCGTGGCCCGGTTGGAAACGATGGTGATGATGTCCGGCATGGATTTGCCTTCGCGCGCAATTCGGGAACAAGTTGCGGCCGCCGTGCACTTGATCGTTCAGGTCGGCCGGCTCAGCGATGGTAGCCGCAAAGTTATCAGCGTAAACGAAGTGCAGGGGATGGAAGGCAACATCATTGTCATGCAGGACATCTTCGCCTTTTCACAAAAAGGAGTTGCCGAAGGCGGCAAAGTCTTGGGCTCCATGCAGCCAACCGGGATGGTTCCGCGGTTTATGGAACGGTTCACGCACGCGGGGATTCATATGCCACCGGAGATTTTCCGTAAAACCGCCGGAGAGGGTCGCTAATGCAGCCGATCACGCTGATCGTCATTTTTGCCGGTTTGACGATTTTGCTGCTGGCTTACGGAATTCTGCAGTTTTCCCGTCGCCGGCGGACTGTAATTGAAGATCGTGTTCGCACGTACGTTCCCATCGAAGAAGAGGCTGCGATCGCAGCCAAGTCGGATACCAATCAAACTTCCGCGGTGGGACGACTCGTAAGCTCCCTCGTTGGGCGCGGCTATTTCCAGCGGCTGGAGGAAGAACTTGCGCGATCCGACGTGCCGATGCGGCCGTCGGAATACATTCTCTCGCGCTTTGTGCTCGCAGGGGTTGGCTTGGTGATTGGCTATTACCTGCTCGGGCATTTCGAAGGCGGCCTGTTCTTGGCCGTGCTGGGTTTTTTCCTGCCCGTCGTTTTCATGCGCGTGCATCAGAACAAACGCCGCACAAAGTTCGTCAAACAATTGGCGGACGCGCTGATGCTGCTCACCAATTCCCTCCGCAGCGGCTACAGTTTTCTCAAAGGGTTGGAACTCGTCGCCAAGGAAATGAGTGACCCCATTTCAAAAGAACTCTATCGCACGCTCCGTGAAGTGAATCTCGGTGCTACAGTCGATGAGGCCATGCAAAATCTCGGTCGCCGCGTCAATAGCGCGGACTTGGACATCGTTATCAGCGCCTATCTCGTGCAGAAAGAAGTGGGCGGAAATTTGACTGAGATCATGCAAAAGGTGGCTGAGACGATTCGCGAGCGCATTCGGATTCAAGGCGACATCAAAGTGCTTACCGCCCAAGGGCGGATGTCGGGTCTCTTTGTGGGTAGCCTGCCCATCATCGTTGGCATCCTCATCTGGTTGAGCAGTCCTGATTACTTCAACGTCATTGTGGGGCCGCCCCTCTATCCGTTGGGTGCTTGGAAAATCCCGTTGGGCATCCTCCTGTTCATCGGCGCATTTATTTGGCAGCTTATTGGCGGTTACATCATTTGGAAAATTATCTCGATTAAGGTTTAGCCATGGGTATCGAAATCCTCATCGTTGGTTTGGTAATCGCGGTCTTCGTGCTGTTGGGAGTTTTTGTTTACCGGAGCAGCTCCAAATACGCCGTTGCGCAGCGCATCGAGCGCGTGCAGGAAGAACAACCACAAACGCTCAACGAAGAGCTGCAAAAGCCGTTTTTGCAGCGCGTGGTTTTGCCGTTGGGGGACGCCGTTGCGCGAATGTTTCGTGGCTATACTCCGTCGGAGGTTGCGGAAGGCAATCACAAGAAACTGGTGATGGCGGGGTTATATCCGCGCGTGACTGCGGCTCAATTTCAAGGGCTGAGCTGGTTTTGCGCTGCGTTGTTTGTACTCTTGCTGCTGGCACTCCTCTTCACACTCGGAAGCAATTCCGGCGATAGTGGCGTGAACTTCAACGACCCGCTCAATATTCTTTATCTGCTTATCGCGCTAGTTGCGGGGTATATCTTCCCGCGCTTCATCGTCGGCCAGAAAATTCGTGAACGCCAACAAGCCATCCTCACCACCCTCCCCTACTCCATTGACCTGCTTTCCATCAGCGTGGAAGCCGGCATGGGCTTTGACTCTGCCGTGGGGTACACGATGCGCCGGATCAAAGGACCGTTGGCCGAGGAATTCTCCAAGACGCTTAATGAGATCCGCTTGGGCAAACCACGCTTGGAAGCGCTGGAGGACTTGGGCAATCGCGCCGGCGTGGACGAACTTAAAATCTTCATTACGGCCGTGGTGCATGCCAGCCGCCTCGGCGGCAGCATCACGAACACCCTCCGTGTGCAAGCCGAGTCTATCCGTATCCGACACCGTCAACGGGTGCAAGAAATGGCGATGAAAGCACCGGTCAAAATGGTGTTTCCACTGGTCTTGTTTATTTTCCCCGCCCTCTTCGTTGTCATTCTCGGGCCGGCGCTCATTTCGATCATGCGCAACCTGTAACGGGTCGGTAACCGATGGTTCTCGTCAACACCACCAGAAAAACATCGCTCAGTGACCGCTGTCACTTGGCCGATACCGTTTTCAAACGGATGATCGGCCTGCTGAATCGCAGCCGCTTTGAACCGGGCGAAGGACTGCTCCTCGACAAATGCTACGGCATTCACACCATTGGGATGCGGTTTCCCATTGATGTCCTTTTTCTGGACCAAGATCTCCGGGTGATCCGCGCGGTGAAAGCAATCCCGCCCTTCCGCACCTGCGTCGTCAGAAAATCAGTCTATGTGCTCGAATTGCCCGCCGGCTCGATCGAACGCAGCCTCACTCAGGAAGGCGATCAAGTGCAGTTTTCCTCGCAGCCATCGCCCACCCAGACGAGTCAGCTCAAAGCCGACAAGTAATTGGCGGCAATTCCACAGTATTTCTCCGCCCACACCTTGATTGCCTGCCGCTCGGCTTCTCCCAACTGACTGACCACCTTGGCCGGCGCACCGTACACAAGCGAACCGGCCGGCACCTGTAGTCCTTCCGTTAACAACGCTCGCGCTCCAATGATGCTTTGCGCGCCCACCACTACCCCATTCATCAACACGGCCCCCATTCCCACAAGCACCTCATCGCCAATGGTGCATCCATGCAACACCGCGCTATGGCCGACCGTCACATGGTTGCCCACCACGCAGGCGTGCGCGTCGGCAACATGGCACACACACAAATCCTGAATGTTCGTGTGATGCCCGATCACCACCCGATTGATGTCGCCGCGCAACACACTGTTGAACCAGACACTGGCATGGTCGCCAATCTCAACCTGCCCTACCAAATGCGACCCGCCGGCTAGATAGACATTTTTTCCCAACTGTGGCCGTTGCCCAAAATACTCCGTGATCGTGCTCATCGTGGCTTGATTCTCGCCCGGCAATCTGGGAAATACAAAGCCGAAGTGAATACTCACGCGCCCCAATGGATGATTGCCCAACTCGGAGACGACCTCAACTGGTGGGTCAGCGAAACCGCCATTGAACCCAGCGGACGGATTGCTCCGCGCGGCTTGCTCGACCCGCGACAAGTGGCGCACCTCATTCAAGCGCTGGCGGACTATGCGGCTTACGGTTTGCATGAACACCATTTCGCCAACGCGTTTCAGGTGTACAACCTGGAAGCGGAGATTGGTGAAGGCCGGGTCCGGCTGACTCTGGCTGATGAGGGAATCTACAATACCACGGAACAATTGTTCGCGTTGCCGTTGAGCACCGAGGAAAGCGACGGCCCGTACGACGTTTTACTTCAGACCCTGAGCGCGGCGCAGATCCGCCGGGTCAACGCCACGCAAGAACTGGCGCAGGCATGCACGGCCGACGAAATGTACGAAGAACTGGATGGCCTCGATTCCGACCGTTACTTCAGCGCCGAGGCGATTCATGTTTTCAAAGAGATCAGCGAGATTCTGGCTTGGAGCCCCGGCGAATGGGACGACTCCCACTCCTAATCGCGTTCCTCGCTGCCGGTACGGTTGCGGCAGACTGGTCCACACTCGACCGCTTCCAACAAACGATCACGCGTACAGAATTCGACCGGCTGCTCTTCACCGTTTACTCCCCCGACCGGGCGATCACCAATTACCTCACGTACACCGCGAATTCTGTCACCATTGATGGACAGTTCGAACTACGCTTTGCCACCAACGCGCCCGGTCAATCGGCCACTCGACCGGCTCGCCCGAGAATTGTTCTCGATCCCGGCCACATCGGCGGTGAATGGGCGCGGATGGAAGAACGTTTTTTCGTGCGCGGTCACGACCGCCCGGTACAAGAAGCCATCCTCAACCTGACAGTTGCCCGCTTGCTGAAGGCCCGGCTGGAATCTGCCGGGTTCACCGTGCTTCTCAGCAAAGACAACTTTGAGCCGGTAACCCTCAAGCGTCCGGAAGATTTCCGCGCTGAAGCGGAGCGACTGATCCCCGATTTCGCCGCCTATCCCGAGCACGAACGCACCGCTGCCCGGGCCGATGCGCTCCGCAAACGCATGGAGCTGCTGTTCTACCGCAACGCGGAAATCACCGCTCGCGCCGAACACATCAACCAGGACCTAGCACCCGATTTGACGCTTTGCCTGCACTTCAACGCTGTCGAATGGAACGAGCGTCAGGATTTGGTCGAGGACAACCGCTTGCTCATCTTCGTCCACGGAAACTACCTGCCCAGCGAGGTGGCGGATGATCAACAGCGACTCCGCCTCTTTCAAAAACTGTTGGCCGGCACAATTGATCGGGAATTGCCGGTAGCCGAAGCGGTCGTGGACGCACTGGCCAAGGCGACTGGCCTCCCGCCGGTTCAGTACGGCCTGAAGAGCGGTGCCATACGCGTCGGTCCCAATCCCTACGTGTACGCCCGCAACCTGGCTGCCAACCGGCTCATCAACGGCCCCGTGATCTTTCTCGAACCGTACTACATGAACAATCGCATCGTGTATCAACGCATCCAACTGGGCGATTACGACGGCACCAAAGAGATCGAAGGCCGGCCATACCCCAGCATTTTCCGCGAGTACGCCGATGCAGTGGCCGCCGGTCTGATCAGCGTGTTCCCGCGCGCGCCGTGAGGCAATTAACTCGCCACCAGCCGTAAATCCACGCGCCCGTCGTACAACGCCTTGCCCACAATGACACCCACCAAGTTCCGCCGGGGCACTTCCGTTGCGACTCGCTGCAGCCGATGAATATCGCTCAACTGGCCAACACCGCCGCTGGCGATAATATTGCAACTGACCGCGTTGCAGATCGCAACGGTGGCAAAGTAGTTTGGCCCGGTCAGCATGCCGTCCGTGCTGACATCCGTGAAGATGATGTGTTTCACCCCCAGCCGGTCGATTTGTTGCGCAAACTCCGTGGCCAATAATTGCGTCTTTTCCACCCAACCTTTTACCGCCACAAACCCATCGCGCGCATCAATTCCCACGACGATCCGCGACCCAAAATCAGCCACCAACGAACTGACAAACTCCGGCGAATCGCAGGCTTTAGTCCCAATCACGACACGCTGCACCCCGAGTTTCAACGTCGCCTCCACCGTCGCCCGGGTGCGCAAACCGCCACCTAATTGCACAGGAATCTTCACCGCCGCCAAAATTGCCTCCAGGCCGGCGTGATTGGTTGGGTGTCCGGAAAATGCACCGTCCAAATCCACCACATGTAAGAACTGCGCCCCCTGCTCTTCCCACCGCCGCGCCACCGCCGCCGGGTCAGTGTCGTACACCGTCTCGGCGTCGGCCCGGCCCTGTTGTAGCCGCACCACTTTGCCACCTTTAAGATCAATGGCGGGATAAACCAGAAACGAGGAACTCACGTAGCCAACCTCACAAAGTTTTCCAACATTTGCAGCCCCACGTCTTGCGATTTTTCCGGGTGAAACTGCGTTGCGTACACATTGCCGCTCCAAATCATCGAGCAAAACTCGATTCCATATTCGGTGGTTCCGCATACCACCGCCGGGTCCCGCGGACGGCAATAATAGCTGTGCACGAAATACACAAAACTATCCGTGGGAATCCCCTTCAAAATCGGACAGTCAGGCCGCTTGATTTGCAGCCGGTTCCACCCCATGTGCGGCACTTTCAACCCATTCACCGCAAACCGCGGCACGGTGCCCTGCAAAACTCCCAACCCCTTCGTACCCGGCGCTTCTTCACTCGATTCCAACAACCCCTGAAATCCTAAACAAATCCCCAAGAATAATCGCCCCGATGAGATGATCTGTTTGATCGGCTCGACCAGCCCGCCCTGCTCCAAATTCCGCAAGCAATCCCCGAACGCCCCCACTCCCGGCAATACCACCGCATCAGCCGTCAATAGTTCCGCCGGCTCACTCACAATCTGCACGTTGCCACCCACGCGCGCGAGCGCCTTTTCGACGCTCCGCAAGTTCCCCATTCCGTAATCAACCAAAGCAATCATGCAGTGACCTTACAGGGAAAAACCGTCCGCCGGCAAGCCAGCCAGATCAGGCCGCGTCTTTGGATTGTTTGCGACGCAGCAAAGGCTCGACTTTGCCTTCGACGACGCCGCGATTGATCGTGACCTCGGCGACATCGTCGCGGGAAGGGATCTCGTACATCAAGTCGAGCATCAATTTTTCCAGCAACGCCCGCAGCGCCCGGGCGCCCGTGCCCTTGCGCAAAGCTTCCTGCGCCAGCGCGTGCAATGCGTCCTTGGTGAAATGAAGGTTCACGCCCTCCATCGCGAACAACTTGCTGTACTGCTTGAGCATCGCGTTCTTCGTGTCCGTGAGAATCGCCATCAATTCCGGCTCGGTCAATTGCGCGAGCACCGACACCACCGGCAACCGACCAATGAATTCAGGAATCAATCCGTATTGAATCAAATCCTCCGGCTCGACCAGCTCCATCACCCGGCTGGGATCAGGCGCCACTTTCGGCCGGTCACTCTTGCCGAAACCAACGGTGCCCCCGCCCGAGCGGCGTTGCACCATCTTGTCGAGTCCAATGAACGCCCCGCCGCAGATGAACAAAATTCGTTCCGTGTTGACCGGGATGTATTCCTGATGCGGATGTTTGCGCCCACCCTGCGGTGGGACGTTGCAAATGGTGCCTTCCAGAATTTTGAGCAACGCCTGCTGCACGCCTTCGCCGGAAACATCGCGGGTGATGCTGGCGGAATCGCTCTTCCGTCCAATCTTATCAATTTCATCAATGTAAACGATGCCCACCTCCGCCCGCTTCACATCGTAATCCGCATTTTGCAGCAGCCGAAGCACGATATTCTCCACGTCCTCGCCGACATACCCGGCCTCGGTCAGCGTGGTCGCATCGGCAATGCAAAAAGGAACATCGAGAATTCGCGCCAGTGACCGAGCCAGCAACGTTTTGCCCGAGCCGGTGGGGCCGATGAGGAGGATGTTGCTTTTCTCGATCTCGACATCGCGATGGTCAGCGAGCGAAATCTCCACTCCCTCGCGCTTGTCCAGATCGCCCGTGCCTTGCAGAATCCGTTTGTAGTGATTGTGAACGGCAACGGCGATGATCTTCTTGCTGCGTTCCTGACCGACAACGTACTGATCAAGCTGCTTCTTGATTTCCGCCGGCTTGGGAACATTCACGCGCACTTTCCCGCGCGCCGTCTCGGCGGGGGGACCTAGCTCCTTGTCGAGAATCCCCTTACAGACCGTGATGCAGTTGTCACAAATATAGACGCCGGGACCCGCAATGAGTTTGCGCACTTCGCCGTGGGTTTTCCCACAGAAACTGCACATCGTCAGGTTGGTCGTCCGTGCCACTCGATTCCTTTAGGCCGCCGGCTCCGTCTTCTTGTCGGCGTCGCGCCGTGATTTCACCACTTCGTCCACCAAACCGTATTCCCGGGCTTCCGCGGCGGACATGAAAAAGTCACGATCCGTGTCCTTGGCCAAAATATCCACGGGCTTGCCGGTGTGCAGCGCAAGGATTTCGTTGAGCCGGTCACGCATGCGCAGGATTTCTTTCGCTTGAATGCTGATATCCGACGCCTGCCCCTGCACGCCGCCCCATGGTTGGTGAATCATGATGCGGGCGTTGGGCAACGCGAGTCGCTTGCCTTTGGTGCCGGCCGCGAGCAAGACCGCGCCCATGCTGGCGGCTTGGCCGACGCAGTACGTGGTCACATCGCACCGCACAAACTGCATCGTGTCGTAAATCGCCAAGCCTGCGGTGACCGATCCGCCGGGTGAGTTGATGTAGAGGTTGATGTCTTTGGTGGCGTCATCCGATTGCAGATAGAGCATCTGCGCGATGATCAAGTTGGCCACATTGTCGTCAATCGGTGTCCCGATAAAAACGATCCGCTCCTTCAGCAACCGTGAGAAAATGTCATAGCCGCGTTCGCCGCGACCGGTTTGCTCGACGACCATTGGCACCAGCATTTGGGATTTTTCCATAGATATCCTTAACGAAATAGCACGTTCTCTGCCTACGAAACGATTTGCACCTTAGCGTTGGCAATGAGGAAATCAAGGGTCTTGCTGACCCGCACTTGTTCCTCGACTTCATCCAAACCACCACGTTCCGCGATCTGTTCCTTCATTTTCTGGGGGGTAATGCGATACCGCTGCGACATCAGTCGAACACGTTCCTCCACTTCGTCGCTTGTCACTTCGATCTTTTCCGCCTGTGAAATGGCGTCCAAAATGAACGATGTCCGCAAACGTTCCTGCGCACTTTTGTTGGCGAACCCAAAAATCTCATCTTTCTTCTCTTCCAACTGCTCCTTGCTCGCCCCGCGCATGGTGTTCTCGCGAACGAGATCGTACACGATGCTGCGCGTCTCCTGTGCCACGAGTGCTTCCGGTAGTTCAAATTGCACCGACCCCAAAAGATGATCCACGATTTGCTTGCGCACCGCGCCTTTGCTCTCGTTTTCCCGTTCGGCAAGCAGACCCTGGCGGATCTCGGACTGCAATTTCTCCAGCGACTCGGCCCCCACTTTCTTCGCGAACTCGTCGTTCAACTCCGGCAACTTCTTCTCCTTGATGGCCTTTAGCGTGACGAAATACGTCGCCTTTTTGCCGGCCAATAGCGTCTGTGGAAACTCAGCGGGAAAATCAATCAGGACCTGGCGTTTCTCCCCGGGCCGCGCGCCGACAAGTTGATCGCAAAAACCTTTCAAGAACGCATCCACTTCGACCTGAATCCAAAAATCGTGATTCTCACCCAGTGTTTTTGCTTCGGGGGCCAATTCGATGATCGGCTTTCCGTCCACAACACCGCTGTAGTCAATCACGGCAAAATCCGCCATCTGTAGTGGCCGGCCTTCCACCGTGACAAATTCTGCCTGTTGATCGCGCAAGGAATCGAGCGTTTGCGTGATGTCCGCATCCGCAACGGTCGCCAACTTTTGATCCACCTTGATCCCCTTATACTCCGGCAACGAAAACTCCGGCGTGGTATCAATCGTCGCGGTAAATACCAAGGGCTGCCCAGGGTGATACTCAACGGAGTCAACCTGGGGATAGCCAACGGGCTTCAACTTCTCGGCAGCCACCGCTTCCCGGTAGCCTTCCGGCACCAACCGCTTCCGCAACTCCTCGTCAATTTCCTTGGCGTAGCGCTTTTCCACCATCGGCTCGGGAGCGAACCCGGGCCGAAACCCCGGGATCCGCGCCGCTTTACGAAATTCTTTCAAAATCTCCGCACGTGTTCCGGCTACCCGATCGGTTGCAATCTCGATCCGGAGCTTCTTCCGACACGGCCCCAATAATTCAACAGTGGTTGCCATAAGTGAGCGGCAACACTAGGGAAACCCCGATACCCCGTCAAGCGCACAGTCGGGCGAGTTTTTCCCACAAATGTGCGCCGGCGACGCAAATTTGGAAACCTCTTCGCAGTCGGCAAGGATGCGTCAGCACAAACCAAAAGGTGACTCGGCTTGGCACCATGACTGCTATTAAGAATAGCTACCCTATACCACACTATACCTCGTCAAAGGCGCTTCTCCACGCCGACGACAATCAAGGCCGAGGGACAACATCCCTCGGCCTCTCGCCTTTTCAGAATCTGCTGCGGCTGACTACTGCGCCTGCCGGTACCACGCGATCGTCTTCTGGATGCCTTGCGCAATACTCACCGCCGGCTCCCACCCGAGAAACTGCTTCGCCGCGGTAATATCTGCCTGACTGTGCAGAATATCTCCTGCCCGTGCCGGCTCAAACTTCTGCGGCACGTTCCGTCCAACGGCTTGGTTGATGGTCGCAACCAAATCGAGCAGCGAGATCCGCCCACCACACGCGATGTTGAAAGCTTGTCCCAGCGCCTCCTTCGGCGCTTCACAGGCTGCCAGATTAGCTGCAATGATATTTTCCACGTGGGAGAAATCCCGGGTCTGCTGACCATCGCCAAAAATCGTCGGCGACTGCCCTGCCAAAATGCTGGTAATGAATCGCGGAATCACCGCCGCGTATTGCGATTGTGGATCCTGCCGGGGACCAAACACATTGAAGTACCGCAGCGAAACCGTCGGCAATCCATACAGTTGCCAGAAAATCGAACAATAGTACTCACCCGTGATCTTATGCGCTGCGTATGGCGACAACGGGGAAGGCTTCATGGTCTCGATCTTGGGCAACGTGGGTGTGTCGCCATACACGCTCGACGAAGAACTGAAGACGACTCGTTCGCACTTGGCATCGCGCGCGGCGAGCAACAAATTCAACGTCCCATTCACATTCGCCTCATGCGCCAACTGCGGTTCCGACACGGAACGCGGCACGCTCGGCAGCGCGCCCATGTGAATGACATAGCGCACACCGGCGACGGCGGTTTTTACATCTGCGGGATTGCGTAGATCGCCTTCCACCAGCTCGGCGCTCTTTTCAAAACTGCGCAAGTTGTGACGCTTGCCGGTCGCAAAGTTGTCGAAGACCCGGACGCTGCGGCCTTGGCGAACGAGATGTTCGGCGATGTTGGAGCCGATGAATCCGCCGCCGCCCGTCACCAGAAAGTCTGTCGCCATTTTATCTCCCAATGCTCTTGTAGGTGAATCCCAATTGCTTCATGACTTTCGGATCGTAAAGGTTACGGCCATCCAAAATCGTCGGATGCCCCATCACTGCCTTCAGCTTCACCAGATCGAGTTTCCGAAACTCATCCCATTCCGTGCAAATGATCAACGCATCCGCGCCGGTGGCGGCGGCATAGGGGTCCTCACACATTTCCACCCCAGGCAAAACTTCGCGGGCTTTCTCCATCGCTTTCGGGTCGTAGGCGCGAATGTGCGCCCCTTCCTTTTGCAGCGGCCGGATGATGTCGAGCGACGGGGCCAGCCGCATGTCGTCGGTATTGGGTTTGAAAGCCAGTCCGAGAATCGCGATTTGTTTGTCTTTCACGATCCACAGGGTCTCACGCAGTTTCTTGAGGAAGCGTTGAATCTGTTGCGTGTTGATCTTCGAGACTTCTTTCATCAACCCAAATTCCACTCCCAACTGATCCGCAATATGAATAAACGCGCTGACATCCTTGGGAAAACACGATCCGCCATACCCCAGCCCGGCATCGAGGAACGCCCGCCCAATCCGCTTGTCCAACCCCATGCCGTGGACGACATCCAGCACGTTTGCGCCGGACGCTTCACAGACATTTGCAATCAGGTTGGCGTAGGAAATCTTCAACGCGAGGAACGAATTGCAGGCGTGCTTGATCAACTCAGCCGAGTTGATGTCCGTCACGATAATCGGCGCGTTGAACGGCGCGTAAATTTCTTTCAGCTTCGCCACGGGCCGGTCATTCGTGACCCCGACCACCACGCGGTCCGGATGCATCAAATCCTGGACGGCGCAACCTTCACGGAGAAATTCTGGATTACTCGCGACATCAAACTCCACGCCATGCTTGTTGTAGCGTTTGATTGTCTCCGCCACTTTCTCGCCGGTCTTGACCGGCACGGTGGACTTGTCCACGACGATCTTGTACTCCGTCATCGCGGCTGCCACATCGCGCGCCACCCGTTCGACAAAGCTCAAGTCCGTGGAACCATCCGCCTGGGACGGCGTCGGGACACCAATGAAAATCACCTCGGACCGGCGCACGCCGTCGGCGGTGTCCCCGGTAAACTGCAACCGGCCGGCCGCTACGTTGCGCTTCACCAAGTCTTCCAAGCCCGGCTCGTAAATGGGGATCACGCCGGCCTGCAATGCCGCGACTTTCTGCGGGTCGTTATCCACACAAATGACCTGGTGTCCCACTTCCGCAAAACAAGCGCCTGTCACCAAGCCCACATAACCGGTTCCGATAATCGTGATTTTAGCCATTACTCTCCTGACGCGATATCCTGTCCGCCCATGGACAACCCCAGATTCGGAAACGCCTTCAACGTGACCGCAAAAAACACGGCCACTTCGTCCTCTTTCACTCGTTGGCTGCGATGACGCACGCCGTAGCTGATGAGCCAATCGTGCGTTTCCTGGCGCAGAACGTATTCCTGCGACTCCCAGGTTCCATCTTCCATATCCATGCGTTGATAGGTTTGCAAGACCCACCGCCGATGCAATCGGCATGCCGCATCCAGCGTCACGAGATTGCTATCATCCCGCAAGTACCGCGACCCGACGCCAACCGCCCACCGGTCACCGCCACTGACCCGCGCCGCCGTGTTGAACTCACGGAGCAAGCCTTCCGGCACGTCGTAACGTCCAAAAGTGTCCACCGTCAACCACCGTTTTGGACGAACCCGGACAGTCCCGTAGACATCGGAAAAATCATGCTGACCATCCTCCTTTTCCGCTCGCCAATCCGTCCACCCCTCCACTTCCAACAAATCCCACGACTGGCCATCCCGCCGGGTCTGCAATTTTTGCCGCAACCCAAACCGCAACACGTTTTGCTTATCAATCGCATCAATCGTGTTGAATGCCGGGAAATCCAAAGGCGAATACCGCGTCAACGACAACAAATCTCCGCCCCCCAACGTCACCTGGCGCACCGTGTCGAATTGATGCACCTCATCCGCCCCATTATCCGGCCGCGGCACCCACTGATAATTCGCGAACGGCTGCGCAATATGTCGCAACCCATCAATCTGCAACCGCTGGTTCTGCACGCCCGGCCAAGTCCGCGACAGCTTGAAGGAAGTCTCCACCCCCAATAGATGAAACGCCCGCTGCGTGCGGTCACCATCCATTGACGCGGCCGGCGCATCTGAATAAAACGTCCCGCCCATGCCGGCCCGCGGGATCACCGTCAACCAGCCAAACCACTGACTCGGCACCGACAGTTGATGATACGTGTGGAGTCGCACGGCGTGTCCGGTAAACAAGGGATCCGCTGTATCGCCCGCGTCATTGTTGAGATACCCGGCCCGAGTGTCTTGCTCATAGTAGATAGGCACTGGCCCCAGCCGGGTCCGATTCACAGACCACGTGACCTCCGGCAACCGCTCCACTTCCGCGAAGAATTCGTTCAACTGCGGCCGCGCCTGCACCGAGAGCGAATAGTTTTCCCCACGCTTCGTTACATCAAGCACGGACTGTGGTTCCACCTCTCGGCGAAATTCGCCGGCGAAGAAATCGTCAATGATGTCCGGATCGCTCAGCTTGTTCACATCCAGTTTCAGTTCCACATCCTTGTCACCGCCCGCCGGGTTCCAAGGGGAATCCAACGCCTGCCAATGCTGCCACTGCCCACGGTATCGGTTCTCGGGCAGGTCTTTGCCCTCCAAGCGATCGCCCCGATCTTCGGGCTTCGCATCGCTGGCGTAATACCCCCGCAACATCCCCTTGCCGGTTTCGCCGATGCGATACTTCAAATCCGCTCCCGTCCCGACGCCACGTTCCGTCCGTCCATCCAAGTGCGCCGTCAACTCCACGTCTTTCGCCAGCGGGAACGTCATGCTCGTCAAAATGAAAAATCCCCACCGCGAACTATTCCCCACCGTCACCGCCAACGGCTGCAAGTCGCCCTGCAACGACAACGCCATCACGGGAAACCAAAACACCGGCACATCCCCCAACCGCAACGTCACGTTGTACAACATCACCCGGTCGTCGGGATAAATCTCGCTGCGCGTCGCCTCCAACCGGTAATGCGGATGCTCCGCGTCGCACGTGGTCACCGTCGCCCGCGCCACCGCATACTGGTTGCTGCCGGACATTTTCAAATCGTAGCCGCGCACCACCACCGGATCCACAAACCCGCGCACCTCTGTCATCCGCATCGCGCGTGTATCAAAATTATATTCCAGCGCCGGCGCGACCCATTCCTGTCCGTCCCGGTTCAACCGCACATTCCCCTGCGCGTCCGCCTGCTTGGTCGCGTTATTGAACTGGATCCGGTCGGCCCGCAACACCGCCCCCTTGTACTGCACCACCACATCCCCTTCCCCAATCGCCAGATTCCGGTCCTTCTCAAATGTCAGCCGCTTCGCATCAATGATCGCCGGCGCCCCGCGCGGATCGGCTTCCGCCGCCA
>Ga0105049_10003296_pt1 | contig 19116 bp, 13 predicted proteins | sample MAT06_FD_78087 | JGI IMG/M metagenome (GOLD analysis project Ga0105049, IMG submission 78087) | Freshwater microbial communities from Lake Fryxell liftoff mats and glacier meltwater in Antarctica - MAT-06 | ecosystem: Environmental > Aquatic > Freshwater > Ice > Liftoff microbial mat | place...
CATCGAGCAGCTGCAGGTCAACATCGCGCCGTTCGACGTGCGTCAGGGTGGGTTTACCGGCGCCGGTGTGAACGCAGTGACCAAGTCGGGCACCAACGAGTTCAAGGGCGCGCTTTACTACACCACCCGCAATCAGGGCTTGGTGGGAGACAGCTCGGCCGGCGTGTTCTACAACAAGGGCAAGTTCAAGTTCGCGCAGCCGGGTGGATACGTCAGTGGTCCGATCATCAAGAACAAACTGTTCTTCTTCTTCTTCTTCAACTACGATGAGGACGAAAACGCGCAGCCAGCGACGAGCTTTCTGCCGAACAAGGGCGGGGAGACGATCGGGGGCAACACCACGCGAGTGCTACAGTCGGATATCGACCAGCTGAGCACGTTCCTGCAGGACAAGTTCAACTATGTCACTGGTCCGTCGTCCGACTTCAATCTCACTACGCCGTCCGCCCGCTACATCGCCAAGTTCGACTTGAACATCGACGACCGGAACAAGTTCAGCTTCCGCTACAGCCAGCTGAAGTCGCAGGCCGACATCCCGATTTCGAACTCCAACGCGCTCGGCACGCTCGGTAATCGCCGGGACAATTTGAATTCGATGAGCTTCCAGAACTCCGGGTACACCATCAAGGAAAACATCAATTCGTATATTGGCGAGCTGAATTCGCAGATCGGTTCGAACATGTCGAACCAGATTATCGCAGGCTTCACCAAGAACGATGAAAGCCGTGTGTCCAAAGGCTCGCTTTTTCCGCTGGTCGACATCAACAACAACAACACCACCTATCTGTCGTTCGGCTTTGAACCGTTTACGCCGAACAACATCCTGAAGTACAGCACGTGGCAGTTCCAGGACAATTTTTCGATCTACCTGGATAAGCATGACATCACGTTTGGTGTGACGGCGCAGCGGTACCAGTCCGACAATGGCTTCTCGCCGGGCCTACAAAGCTCCTACGTGTACAACTCGCTCGCCGACTTCTACACCGACGCGAACGACTTCTTGGCCAACAAGGGCCGCACTACGTCGCCAGTGTCGCTGAGCCGCTTTCAGGTCCGCTACAACAACATTCCGGGACTCGACGCCCCCATTCAGCCGTTGCGTGTGAACACCTACGGCGCGTATCTGCAGGACGAATGGCGTGCGACGCGCAACCTGAAGGTCACCGTCGGTGCGCGCTTCGACTTGCCCGTCTTCGAGAACACGGCGTTCAACAATCCGTTGGCCAATCAGCTCAACTTCCGCGATCAGACCGGTGCTACGGTGCAGTACAACACCGGCAAGCTGCCGAATGCGAACATTCAGTTCTCCCCGCGAGTCGGTTTTAACTGGGACGTGACGGGAGATCGCCAGACGGTGCTTCGCGGCGGAACCGGCGTGTTCAGCGGGACGCCTCCGTATGTGTGGATTTCCAACCAGCTGGGCCAGACGGGGGTGCTCACGGGCTTTATCCAAGGCGACAATACGCGTGCATTTCCGTTCAACCCGGATTCGGCGTCGCTGCAAAAGCAGTTCAGCAACGGTTTCTTCGCCAAGGCTGCCTACGCACAGGGCGTCACCCGGAACTCGTACGATCCCGGCTCCACCGCAGCCACCAACTGGACGGCGAACGCGATGGCGGGCGATCCGAACAACCCGGGCGTGCAGTACTCGGCCAACTCGCCGGGGAAGCGCCTCTTCCTCGCGCTGTCGTACCGCAAGGAGTACTTCAAGTTCGGTGCAACCAGCCTCTCGGTCTTCACCGAAGGCCGCACGCTCGGCAACACCAGCTACATCTTCAGCGCGGATGCCAACGGTGACGGCGCCGGCCAAAATGATCTCATCTACGTGCCACGCACCACCGGCGAGATGAACTTCCAGCAATACTGTGTCAGTGCCACGGGCGCCGTCGTCACCAACTGCACAACCGCCGCTCGCACGTTCACCGTGGCGGATCAGGCCGCGGCGTGGGATGCGTACATCAGTCAGGATCCGTATCTCAAGGACAAGCGCGGTACTTACGCTGAGCGCGGTGCGGTGTTCCTGCCGATCAACTTTCGCACGGACGTGGGGCTGACCCAGGAGATCTTCCAGAACGTCGGCGGCAAGCGCAACACGCTGTCCATTCGTTTCGACGTGCTCAACATCGACAACCTGCTGAACAACAAGTGGGGCGCAGGCCGGCGTCTCGTGTCGAACGCTCCGTTGCTGCCGCAGGCCACCGGTACCGACGGCGCGCTGCTGTATCGCCTGCGCAACTTCGGCACGAACCTGATGAACACCACGTACCAGAGCACCGCTGGTCTCTCGGACGTGTGGCGTATGCAGCTTGGTGTCCGCTACACATTCAATTGATTCGATGCACTGATTCGATCAACTGATCGAGTTTGGGAGTGATTGAAGACAACGGCCGCTGCGGAGTTTCGCAGCGGCCGCTCTGCTTCACACGGCGGCGAAACGCTTGACACGATTTGGCACCGATGGCACCATGAGCACTTTCGTGTGTATCGGCAACCTTCGCCGGAACCGTATTCATGTCGTTTCGCACATCTTGCATCGTCGTTTCCGCAACCGCCACGGCGGTCGCATTCGCCGCGTGCGCGCGGACGCCCGAGTTGCCACCGCTCGACACGGCCATGCATCAGGCCAGTTGGGAAGAGTGGAAAGGGAAGCGCACGGCGTTTCTCTCCACCCCCGGCAGACCGATGTCCTACACGGGGCTGACGTGGTTGCGCGCTGGTGCCAATACCATTGGCGCCGACTCGACCAATGCCGTTCGGCTGCCTGGGCGCGATGTGCCGCCCAAGGTCGGCGTGTTGATTCGCACGGGGAATGAGGTGCGCTTCGAACCGATCGCTGGGCTCCCGATCACAATCGACAGTCAGCCGGCGACCGCCAAGGTGCTGGCCACTGACGCTGTTCCAAAGCCATCGGTCGTGTCCGTCGGTACAGCAGGTTTCAAGTTGATGCAGCGCGTCGATTCACTGGGCGTGCGCACCTTCGATGCAGATCGCGTTTCCCCTGAGGCGATCGCCCAAGAGATCACGCCGCTCGAATACTTCGCGCTCGATCCGGCATGGCGCATTGTGGGCAAGCTGGTGCGCCGTGAAAAGCCTGAAACCGTTGCCGTCGCGACAAGTGCCGGTGTTGCCGAAGTCCACATCGTTCTGGGTACCGTCGACACGAAAATCGGAACGCAGGAGCTGCATTTGGTGGCGATGGCCGGAACCGGGGTCACCGACCTGTTCTTCACCTTCAGCGACGAGTCGAGCGGCGAAGACAGCTACGGTTTCCGCTTTCTGCATGCCGCGCTCGATACGGCGACCAACGTGGTTGCACTCGATTTCAACTTCGCGTACAACCCCGATTGCGCCTTTTCTGCATTCACGACATGCCCGCTTCCGCCCGACGGCAATCGCATCGGGGTGCGCATCCCGGCCGGCGAGCGAATCGTGAAGTACGTGAACGAAGGAACGGCTGCTACGCGTGCGAAATCGTTGACCGATAAAGTGCGTGGCGCCGCAACCGCTACGGACGTGGTGAAACCGTGAGCCGGTATTGGCGCCGAGCCGAAACGTTGCGGACTGCGACCGTCTTCACGGCGATGGTCCTTGTGCTTGGCGCCTGTCAGAAGGACGGCCAGAGCGCACCGCCCACAACCCGCAAGCCACCGTTGGTGACGGGGGCAATTGCGCCTGCGTACGACGCGTTGCCGCTGAATGGAGCGGCCATTGCATTCGGTGGCGAGGGCAGCCCGCTCACCCTGCTCAACGTGTGGGCAACTTGGTGCCGGTCATGCAAGGAAGAGTTTGCGGAGCTCGAGCGCATGCGCCGGGCGTACGAGGCCAAGGGTCTCCGGGTCGTCGCCGTGAGCGTTGACCAGGGTGCGTCGACCAAGGTGGAGGCCTTCGTCGCTGCGCAGGGAAGTCAGTTTGCGGTCGTGCACGACCACAAAGCGCGGATCTCGTCGCTGTATGGCGTGGGCGGTCTTCCGTCCACCTATCTCATCGGGCGTGACGGCCGGGTGCTTTGGTCACTGACGGGCAGTTTTCTGGAAGACAGCTCCAACATGTACGCCGCCATTCGCAAGGCGACGGGCGCGCCGTAGTCCGCCCCCGCTGGATCGCATAACGCTGGCGTTACGGTTTCCGGCTGATCGGCTCTGCCTTCGCAATTTTGAATGTGAAGGCCTGCTCGACGAGCTGCGCTACCGTGTGGCCACGGAACACGGCCGGGCGATATTTCATTCGCGGAAGCGCAGTGCGCACGGCGGTGGTGAATGCGGTGTCGGTGCTGGCCATGACAGCGAAGCTGGCCAGATCGGCGTGCCCTGTTGAGTCGATGACAAACGTGGCCAGCACTACCCCTTCCACCTGCTTTGCGAGCAGAGCCGCAGGATACGCTGGCCCTTCACTCGTCGGGTCGCGCTCCGCGGTCGAGTCAACTTCAATCTCGGACAGCGGGCGTTGCGGTTCAGTTGGCGTCTGCTGGGGGGAGCTGAGTGTCGCTTCGGTGATGACTGCCTTCGCCAGTGATTCATCGGCTTTGGCGATCGGCGCGGTCGACGGGTTGGGAACCGCTGGCACCGGTACGCCCATCAATCCGACGTATTGCAGCTGCTCTTGCCGCGCCTGGGATGTGCGCTGGTCTTTAGGTGCAAGGAAGATTGGCCGATTCACGTTATCCGTTCGCGGCTCGGCTGCGATGCGGGCTGCAATGGTCACGACGCTCACGACAGCGACGACTTGCGCCAGACTGCCGAGCGTGGCGACCACCAGATCGTGTACAAGCGAGTGGCGGGCCGACTCAATGAGCGTGAGAGCGCGTCGAGTGGGGCGTGCGCGTGTATCGGCGACGAACGCGGATGCAGAGGGGAGAGGAGGCATCGCTGGTCGAGGTGAGAACCTCATGTCGAAATCTGCTGCAGCGACGGATCGGAGGCGAGAGGCGCAACGAAGTTTTGCCGCAAACCTGGTTTGCTTTGCCCTTGCTTCAACGAAGCCGTGGGACAGTTTCAGGATGTACGCCATCACTTCAGAACGCTCGCTCGCACAAACTTCTCATGCTGACTATTCCGTTCGCCGTCGTCCTGGCATGCGCTGCAGTCTCACTGCAGAGCACCGTGCAGAGCACCGTGCAGAGCACCGTTTCGTTGCTCGCCTACAAAGCGACCGTCCCCACAGGTTGGACATCACGAACAGCGTCTTCGAGCATGCGGCTTGCCGAGTTTGTAGCAGGTCCGGCTGACGACGGTGTGGGCGCTGAAGTTGTGATCTACTTTTTTGGTCCGGGGCAGGGTGGTCCGGTCGATGCGAATCTGGCACGATGGAAGAGCCAGTTCTCGAATCCGGCTGGTGGCGCGGTCACGGAAAAGGTGACGACGGACAAGACCGGTCTCTTTCCTCTCACGATTGCGGAATACCGAGGGAGTTACGCTCGCGGAATCGGAACGGGTTCGGCCCCGGAGAAGGCGCGGCCGAATCACGTCTTGGTTGCCGTCGTTACAGAGACGCCAAACGGGACGATGTTTTTTCAACTCTTTGGACCCGCTGCGGCCGTCGAAGCTCAACGCGCGCCGTACCTCGCGTTTGTACGAAGCCTGAAATAACTGTCGCCCTCCCGCCTCTTGGCCTTTCCGCATACAGTTTTTGCGATGATCTCCGTATTGATTTCGAACGCGGGTCCGGCCCATGCCGCTCGGCGGGCAGCTGTCGGCTGTATGCTGGCACTGAGTGTCGGTGCCGCCAGCTTAGCGCAGGCGCAGCCTGCTTCGCAGGCCAAGATCATCGGGCGATGGGACATCACGATGCAGGGGGCTGACTCGCCTTTCCCGTCGTGGCTCGAAGTGCACCTCTCAGGCAGTCGCACGTTGGTCGGCCAGTTCGTCGGCAGTAACGGCAGCGCGCGCCCGATCGCGAAGGTCGAGTGGGCCGATGGCGTCATGAAGTTCTCGATCCCGACGCAATGGGATCTCGGAAGCGAAGACTTCCACATCGAAGGGAAACTTGACGGCGACAAGCTGACTGGCTCGATGAGTGATGCGCAGGGACAGATGTTCACTTGGACCGGAGTTCGTGCGCCCTCTCTGCGTCGTGCAGCTGAGCCGACATGGGGGGCGCCAATCGATCTCTTCAACGGCAAGGACATCAGCAACTGGACCCCCACCGGTGCGAATCCGTGGACCGTCGCAGGTGGCATCCTGACCAACTCCAAGCCAGGGTCGAATCTCGTCTCGAAGCAGTCGTTCACCGACTTCACGTTGCATGCGGAGTTTCGTGTGCCGAAGGGCGGCAACAGCGGTCTGTATCTACGCGGTCGCTACGAAGTGCAGATCGAAGACAGCCGCGGCATGGACCCGGGCAGCCTTCACATGGGTGGCGTGTACGGCTTCCTTCCGCCAAACGAAGACGCAGCCAAGGCACCGGGTGAATGGCAGACGTATGACATCACGCTCGTCGGTCGCCTCGTGACGGTGGTGCTGAATGGCAAGACGGTGATTTCGCGCCAGGAGATTCCCGGCATCACGGGCGGCGCCATGGACAGCGAGGAAGGGGCACCCGGCCCAATCATGGTTCAGGGCGATCACACGATGGTCGAGTTCCGCAAGCTGGTGATCACGCCCGCCAAGTGAGCTTCGCCGAGTTGTTCGTGACGCGCCGCATGCCATCGCTGTAGGCTGTTGTCGTTGTATTGCCCACGGTGTCCGCTGCAGCGAACCTCGACGGCCACGTGCGCGCGTTCTTAATGTGACTGTCGCCGTGACCAATTACGACTTGCTCGGCGACAAGCATGACTACGCCATCCCGCCGCAGATCGTCGTCGGGATTGAACAGAGCGATCGGGGAACCGATCTCGCGCGCAACGGTGCACTCTTTCTACGCTTCGTCGTTGAAGAGGTCATTCCGTACATTGATCGTGAGTACCGTGCGGTCCCCTTCCGCACCCTGATCGGGCATTCGCTCGGCGCACGTTTTGCGCTGCAGACGTTTTGATGCGCGCGTAGACGTGTACGTTCGGTCGCTGGATGAACGATCACGGCCGATATACAGGTGTTACGGCGTGACAACCCGGCCGCTCGTTGTTCAACTCTCGATGCGCTGCAGTTGCTCGATCGACTGGAGCTGTTCGACGAAGGGCAAAGTGAGTTGCAGCGGGGCTCGCTCGGAAAGTCGCTGTCGTGGATCGCCGGCTGAGACAGGGCTGACCGCTGGTCTGACGCTGCGGATTCAACGCTGCCGTGGCGTCAGCTGCCCGGTGGGCGCGGCTTGGCGGTACGTCCTCCGCCGCCTGACGAGGCGCCGCTGCTGGACGAAGAGCCGCTTGATGAACCACTCGACGAGCTGCCGCCGTTATAGCCGCCGCCGGAGCTTGAGCTGGGCGCTGAGGCACGAGTGCGATCGTCCGTTGGATACGCGTCTCGCGACGACGCCCCACCCGACGAACCACTACGGCCCTGCGTATAGCCAGCGCCGTTGATTGCGCGCCCTGGAGGCGGGGCTTCGTAGTCACCCCGGTTGACGATCACTACCTGCGGCAAGAAGCCGCCGAATCCAAAGTTGTAGGGATTGCCAAAGCCATTACCCCAACCGAAGCCGTTGTTGAAGGCGCCGAAGCGCCCCATACCGAATCCGTCGAAAAAGCCGTTCATCCCGTTCATCCCGTTCATGCCAAACATTCCGAAGTCGAGTGGCGAGTAACCAAATCCGCCAATCGGAAACGGGCGCGCGTAGCCCATGCTGGAGTTCGCGACGGTGTTTGCACGGTCAATCGCGCGACGGTTTCCGGTCTTGCTGACCACGAACGATTTCGGGTTGGACAGTGCGACCATGAGGTCGAGCATGCGAGGCGGAAGCCCACCGTCCGCGAGTTTCATCAGCGATTTGCCGTCGAGTACGAACCCTTGGCCGACTTCGGTGAGCCACGCTTCGGCGACCGACGCATCGACCTTCTTTGCGACATCAAGCACGTCGTCCTGAAGCACTTCGCTGCTGGCGCCGATGCGTGACGTCTGCGCAGCGAAGCCCATTGGCGGCAGGTATGCCGGCGCGCCGTCGATGGTGTCGATGCGGGAGGGTTCGAAGAGCGCGACGCGTACGCCGACGCTGCCGGACACGTTCACGCCGTGCACCTGCATGAACTCACCGGCGGGGGAGATCGCGAAGATGCCGCTGCTCTTGTGCGTCGCGCCGCCAGCGCAGGTGAATTCGGAGCGCATGGTCACGCGGTGGGCGTTGGGCGCCCACGATGCCTGCTCCCACCCATCGCAACCATCTCGGGTCTTGCTGACCTTGGAACCGGTCACGTCCAGGCGCTCTGTGGAGACGGTCTTACCATTGATGACGGTGCTGATGATGACGCCATTCCCTGTGGAGGACGGCACCACGCACACCAATTGCCCGTTGCTCCGACCAAAACCGTCAGACTCACGTGCGTCTATCTGTGGCGCCCAGCACCCAAGCCACGGTGTCCAGCGCGGGTCGACGGTCTGTGCCGACAGCGCACTGGTGAGCGTGACCGCGCCGACGCTTAGCGCGAGAAGGCGCGAGAGCGTGGCCGCGCGGGAATTCGTAGACGAAAGCATGGCGCGTCTCCTAGAAGCGAACGGTGAGGCCAACATTGGCGGACAGCCCCGACAGGTCGATGCGGTTGAACCCTTCGAATGAGTTGTTCATCGTGGCCCGTGCATAATCGTAACGCCCCTCTGTGGTCAGACTCAAATGCGGGGAGAGCGAGTAGTCGATCCCGCCGGCGCCGTAGGCCATGGGTGCCCACGATGAAGAACTCAGGTTGGAACTAAAGACCTTGAGTGTCTTGAAGTCGACGAAATCACCTGACTGCCTGAAGCTGTACCACATTGCGCCTCCACCCCCGGCCACGTACGGGGTGAATTTCGATGGGACCCAAGCGAGCCGGCCGAGTGAGCGCCCCGGCGACGTGAGGAAGTACTTGAGCCCCGCGGTTACCGGCGCGCGACGGAACGAGGTGCGCTGCTCGATGGGCCTGTCGTCATCGTCAACCCAGTCCCGGAATTCAGAGTTGACGTTGCGACCCATCGACGCTGCGCTGAACTGCAGATCCAGGCGGTCGCTCACACGAAACCCCAAGTCGGCACCAACGGCTGCACTGCCAAAATCACCTTTGGCGACGGTCAGCTGCTTGGCGGAAAAGGAGAACACGTCACTGCTCGCGGTCGGGCTGGCAAATCCGCCACGGAGCGTGAACGTGGCGCGGGGCCGACCGAACAGGTAGCCGTTTCCACCGACCTGCGCTTGGATCGCCGCAGGGGCCGTGAGCAGAAAGGCCACCAACACAGCCGTACGGGTCGTCATTGTTCGCCTCGCGAGGGGCAGGTGGGATAGCGCCGAGAAAGCTCAGCTCTCCAACAACTACCAATACCAATTTACGCACCCAAAAGGTTCCCCGTATGCCAGGGGCCAAATGAATCCCGCTCGATCGGCCCCGCCATTTCGAGGTGAACCCGACGGCGCCCTGCACCGACTCCACTTGGGTGCCGGCCGGATAGGTCAGCGCAGCGGCGAGCCGGCCTTAAACAGCGCTCACGGCTTACGTGCGCATCAAGACTGCGAGCCGTATATTCACGATACGCCCGCTCCTTCGGGTCGCGTCGCCGCGGCAGTTTCAGCTACGCGGCTCCGTGACCACCGTCAAACTTGAGGAAACTTTATGCCCGGACGCTTGTTGTTCCGTGCGCCGCTACTCGCTCGCACGCTGCGATATCTCGCATCGAGCGCGTTGTTGGCGCTCCCTGCGCTCCAACTGCACGCCCAGAAAAACATTTACAATCTCAACGGCTCGTTTGCCGATATGTACGGCGGACCGAGTCTCTCGCCCATCGGTGGCGGAGTGCTCGCGGCAAATGGATACACCTTCGGCCGAAACGAAGGCTTGAGCCTCACCGGCGTCGTTGGCTCGACATACACAATCGCGATTCGATTCAGCTTTGACGCCGTCACCGGTTATCGACGGATCATCGATTATAAGGGTCGCGCCTCGGACAATGGCGTATACAACTACTCCGGACAGGCAGAATTCTATCCTTATCTGCCTGCGCCAAACGTTGTATATGCGCCTGGGCAGTTTGCCTTGTCGATCTTCACCCGTGACGCCGCCGGCCTTTTCTCTGCGTATGTCGACGGGGTCTTCCAATATTCGTTCACCGACGCCAACGGTGACGGTGTGGTCGATGCGGGCAACACGGTCAACTTCTTCCACGACGATCTCGTTGTCCCGAACGAGACTTCGTCGGGGTCCGTGAATTACATCGCCACATGGGACTATGCACTGTCGGCACCGGAAGCAGGCTCGTTCCAGCCGGCGGTCGTTCCTGAGCCAGCGTCGCTCGCGCTCGTCGCCGTCGGCCTGGCGGGTGTGATGGTCGCGGTGCGTCGACGCAAAGCGGCACGCTGACGCCCCCGATCAACTCCTCCAAGCAGCTCGAGTGGAAGTGGTCGAATGGAAAACGGGGTCGCGCTCTGGGGCCCCGTTTCTTCTTGCGTCCTGCACGCCGACAGTGCAGTTCCTCGGCATCGCCCTGCTGGAATCTGTATACACGTCCCTGTGAATAGCGCGGCCACATAAATGACCGAATGGCGCATCTGCTCGTCTCTGGAGCGGTACCCTTGCACCGCCAGCGACGCGCCTCTGACTCCGCCATGCCACAACTTGATCGTGTTCTACCGCGCCTCGATGGTGGTGCGGCCAGTGAAGTCGTGCTCGAGGCGGATGCGCCGATCCGCTGTGCGACGCCCTTGGGGCTCCAGGCCGTCACGCAGCAGCCGCTGAGTCGCCAGCAGGTCTTGGCGCTGGTCTCTGAGATCGCGTCGCCGGCCGAACGTCCATCGGTGAATACCGGCTTGAACGTGCGCGTTCAGTACGCGCTCAATGGGCACAGCTACACGTTGACGCAGGATGCGGCCTCGCCGACGCTCAGAATCGTCGCGCGTCGTGCAGATGCGCCGGTCGCGGCGGTTCATGCGCCCGCTGCAACGCGCACTGCTCCAGCTGGCGCTGCGGTGGTTGTTGAACCGTCCGCGTTCGCCGATGACGCAACGTCATCCGCTGGGGCAGGGCGTGGCGCCGAAGAGGACGGGGAACGTCGCGTCTGGCGTCGACGCGCCACCGATCAATCGTTAGGTCCGTTTGCAACTGCTGCAGATGCAAAGGAAGCGATGGAGCGTCTGCTCCGCCTGCAGGTAACGCGCAAAGCCGCGGACCTGCATTTGCGCATTGGCGAGCCGCCCATCCTGCGCACGGGTGGCGATCTGGTTCGTGTCGACGGTGAAAGCGCCCTCGACGAACCCACGCTCGCGGCGATGCTCTGGTCCGTGATGCCAGACAAGAACAAGGCTGAATTCGACATGCAGTGGGACACCGACTTTGCCCACGAGATCGCGGGGCTGTCGCGCTACCGCGTGAACGTCTTCAAGGATCGCAATGGCGTTGCCTCGGTCACGCGCACCATCGCCAGTGAAACGGTCACGGTCGAACAGATGGGTGTCACGGCTGAGGTGCAGCAGCTCTGTAACCTCACCAAGGGGCTGGTGCTCGTGACCGGCCCAACGGGTTCGGGCAAGTCGACGACATTGTGTGCGCTCATCGATCTCGTCAATCGCTCGCGCCGGGATCACATCATCACCATCGAAGATCCGATCGAATTCGTCCACACGAGCAAGAAATGCCTGATTACGCAACGTCAGGTTGGCGTGCACACACAATCTTTCAAGAGTGCCCTGCGTGCTGCGCTACGCGAGGATCCGGACATCATCATGGTGGGTGAACTGCGCGATCTCGAAACGATTGCCATCGCACTCGAGACGGCGGAAACAGGACATCTCGTGTTCGGTACGCTGCATACGTCCACCGCGGCATCGACGATCAATCGCATCGTCGACCAGTTTCCGGCCGATCGCCAGGATCAGATCAAGGTGATGCTTGCGGAGTCGCTGAAGGGTGTCGTTTCGCAGACGCTGTGCAAAAAGATTGGCGGCGGACGGGTGGCCGCACGCGAAATTCTGCTCGTCAACAAAGCCGTCAGCTCCATGATTCGCGAAGGCAAGACGGTGCAGATCAACAACATCATCCAGACGCAGAAGAAGCTCGGCATGGAGACGCTCAACGATGCGTTGCTGCATCTCGTGAAGAATGGTTCAGTCGAACCGGTCGAGGCGTACAACAAGTCGGTGGAGAAGAAGGACATGGCGCTGAAGCTGCGCGCGCTCGGCCACGACATGTCCGGGCACGCCAGCGAGGAGTAGGCGCCCGCGATGCAGCCATGAGGTGGCAGGCTATCGCTGCGGAACAATGGCGTGCATGGTATGCTTAGGAGGTTGCAGCAGTGCCCACCCAAGTGCCACCCAAGTGCCCCCCTAGTGCCCTCCTAGTGCCCCCCTCCAGCCTCCTCTCCTATGCCTAGTTTGCGGTGGTTGTCGCGCATCGGCGCGATGGTCGCAGTCAGCTCGTCCTCCCTTGCGGCGCAGGCGAAGCCCGCGGCACGTCCCGTGGCCACGAAGGCCGCAACGATCGCCCCGGTCGTGTTGATCGAAGCGATGGACTTCGCCTTCAAGGTGCCCGCAACGGCGCCGGCGGGCCTTGTTACGATTCGATTGAAGAACACCGGTAAGGCGCTGCATCACGCGCAACTCGCACGCATGAAATCCGGCCAAACACTGGCCGATTTCATGACGCAACTGCGCAAGAATCCCGGGTCGCTGAACTGGCGCGAGAGTGAAGGCGGCCCGACATCGGCGATCGGCGGGCAAGTCCTGGAGATGCAGATTATTCTCGCGCCAGGCACCTATGCGGTCTGGTGCTGGATTCCCTCCGAAGACGGGTCGCCGCATTACATGAAGGGGATGTACAGCAAACTCGAAGTGCCCGGACCATCGATCTCGCGTGCGGCCGTGTCCAAAGGCGACGTCAAAGTGACGCTCTCGGACTACGATTTTGCGGTCACACCGGTGCCGGCCGCCGGCATTCAGACTTGGCGCATCGAAAATCTTGGTCCGCAGTCACACGAGGTCACGCTCGTGAAACTCGATCGCGGGAAGACGGCGCTCGATGTCGTGAAGTGGATGGAAGACGGTCAGCGCACCGAGGCACCGGGGCGCATGGTCGGCGGCTCGTCGTCAATCGCACCGGGGCGCGCTGTTACGTCAAAGATGGACCTGAGTCCGGGCGAGTATGCGCTGCTTTGCTTCACTCCCGATCACCTGAAAGGGACCGGTAAGCCGCACGCGGACATGGGGATGATGAAGACGATTTCGGTGCGCTGACAACCGGCTCGCGGTGCGCCCCACGAGAGGCGCACCGCGTTCATGGCACGATCCCTTTCGTCGGCAGAATTGGGCGAACAGGGACGACGGGAATACCAAGTTCACCGGCTGTCGGCAGGGTGCGATCGCGATACCACTTCTGCCGCGCCTGATGCACCTTGTCCGCGCGCGCAATCCAGAGCTGCTGCGACTGGTCAAAGCGTGCGGTCACGTTGTTGAGCCAGTACGGGGTGTTCTCGCGCCCCCAGGCCTGTTCATACATGGCCTTCACGACACCGTACTCGTCGCGCAGGTCCTGCAGGCGCCCGTTGATGCCGGTGATGTCCGCGAGATCGCGCGTGGGAACGGTTGCGGCAATCGTGTCGGTGTTCGCCGCGTAGGCGCGCGCATACATCTCGGCCACCTCCTCCGCGAACTGGAACTTCATACCGATGAGATTGGTGCGACGCGCGCCGAGTTCAATGGCGGCGATTGCATCGGTTTCGCGGAGCGGTTGCGATTTGCGCGCCGCGTGCAAGTCGAGAAGCGCACCTTCGGCCAACAGCCGAAACTCGCGCAGCACCGGCTTCGTCTTCTCCGTCACGAAGCGCCCTTCGGCGCTCCACGGATCAAGCCAGAACAGATAGTCGCTCGCATCGCCAACGCTCACCGACTGCAGCAGCTTGTGCGCAGCCGTCAGCTTGCGCTGCGCCTCATTGATCCGTCCGGTGGTGTCGCCGTGGAACGCTCGCGCATACGACGCTTCAAACCGCGGAATGCTGCTTTCGCCCGCCTGCCACGCGGCGGCGGCACCAAAGAGCACGCCGTACCAGGTCTGATTGAAAATTGCTTCGCCGTCGTCATCCCAACTGGTGTTGAGCATCCCGGTGGAACCCAGTCGCTGCCCATCGCGCACGAAGTTGCGGATGTTGGTGAGCATGTTCGCGTTGTTGGGGTAGACGCGATTCCAATTGTTTACCCCCGGCGCCACCCACGTTTCAATGCCGGCATCGCGGAACGGCGTGAGATAGCTGTCGTACGAATCTTTGGGATCGTACCACCACGCGACGGCGATCAGGTTCTTCGGCAACGTCTTCGCAAGATCCGGATGATTCATCGCGACATCCCCCCAAAAGAGCAGGCGCTTGTTCAGCGGCTTGAGCTCCTGCGCAATCTTCGTCACGAAGTCGACGTACACCGCGCCGACACCTTCACGTGCGTCCTTCCCCAGTCGCTTGCCTTCCGACTCCACGCGATCCTTCGTCTGTCCTCGGCCCAGTTCGAACGTTTCGTCGGCACCGATGTGCAGGAACTGGCTCGGAAACAATTTCGCGATTTCACCAAACGTCTGCCGCACAAACTCCATGCTCCCCGGTTGCGCAGGCGCGAGCACGTGGCCGTGGGGCGTTTCGCCGAGTGGTGAGTACGTCTCCCACTTGAGGAGGTGGTGCAGATGGCCGAACGCTTCCTGCTCCGGGATCACATCGATGTGCAACGTCTTTGCATAGGCCACCAATTCGCGAATATCAGTGTCGCTCAGGTGATCGCCCGGCGGCGCAGCCAACGGATACGACTCGTAGGCGAGCGTGTGTTCGAAGTACGGCGAGTAGACGTTCAGCTTGTACGCAGCGAGCGTGCGCAGCTGCTGCTTCTGAAAGGCGAGTGTCGGAATCGGGCCGCGTGACAGGTCATCGTGAAAGCCCCGCCACCGCATCGCGGGCCAATCGCGAATGCGGGCGCCAAGAATCGATGCCGCGGTGCCCGTGTCCTGCACCAGCTGCTGCAGTGTCTGCACGCCATAAAAGACGCCCGCATCGGACTTGGCCACGACGTCCACGTGTGACCCTTCGGCAACAAGCACGTACCCTTCGGTCGTCATCGCACTGTCGAAGCGAAGTCCGGTGCGTTGAAGCAGGCGTTCGGCGGCCGCGTCGCCAGCGCGGTGCAGCGTCAATGTGACCGTGTTCGCACTGGCACTCGTCGCAAAGCGCACCTTTCGGGCGCGTAGGGTCTCGCGCAGTTGTGTCGCCGTCGCGCGATCGGCGGCCCGTGTTGGGGGCGCGAGGTACAGTCCGTTCCGCAGCGACAGCGGCGGAGCCGTGGTCAGTTCTCGCGCTGCCGGAATGAGCGTATAGCCAGCCGCGATCTGGGGCGGCACCGGTGAGAGTGCCGTGGTTGCGTTTTGCGCACGAACGGTCGAGAGAGTCGCGACCGAGAGCAGCGAAAAAAATCGGAGAGAAATCATCTGTTCACGCAACGACGAAGGGCCGCCGCGGTCAAGCCGCGACGACCCTCTTGTCCTGTGCCGGCTCGAGACGATGCCCGAACCGGAACCCGAATTACCGGGCGTCGATCAGGAGATCGCTTGCCCAGGCCGAGCCGGCAAAGGGACGGGATTTAAACAATTGATCACCTCCTGAAAAAAAGTGTGGGACATCGGGCGAAACCGAGATCCTGCGGGTTGTGCACCAGCACCGGCAACTGCGCCTTCACCTACACTTTCACCTACACCTGCTATCACGGCGCTCCTCCGCGATTGGCGACATCCTATTGCCGTTGCGCCAACACCGCAAGCAGAAACTTTCTCACATGCGGCAGGTCGCGCAACTTTTGTGATGTCTTCGGGTGACTTCATTGCTGTTCGCCTCGCGCTCGCCCAACGTTAGCCACGTCGGAACCGTACCTCGCGTGTCCATCCCACACGTTCCGCCCCTGAGACTCCTGCCATGAATAGTGTTGCATCACGGTGTCGGGCCCGCGCGGCCGTTCTGATGTCGTTGGTTGCCCTCACATCGTCCCTCGCCCCGTCGCTTGCTGCGGCCCAGCGCGGCGGCGGCCGTGGTGGCGCAGGTGACGCAGCGGCCGACGCCGAACCCGCCCCGCGTCTCCCGAAAGGGCCGCGCGCGATGATGCTGGCCGACTGGTATCGCGTGAACAACATCAGCTCGCCGGCCGTGTCGCCCGATGGCAAGCGCATCGCGATGACGGTTACCACGGTCAAGGAAGCGGAGAATCGTCGTCACAGCGAAGTGTGGGTGGTGAACGCCGATGGTGGCGAGCCACAGCGTTGGACGGCGCCGAGCACGGAGAGTTCCAATCCCCGCTGGTCACTCGATGGCAAGTATCTGTTCTTCACGTCGGCGCGGGCTGGCGGGCGTGGAAACACGTGGGCCATCCGTCTCGATCAGCCGGCGGGAGAAGCGATTCAGGTCGACAACTACCCCGAAGGCTCGATGCCATCGACTCAAGCGTTCGCCGTGTACAGCGCGCCAGCGCGCGTAGACTCTGCGCCGCGTGCCGCCGATCCGTTCGCGCGCATGCAGCCAATGGCCAAGCCGACGTTTGAGGCCATCACACGCCCCGCTGACCCGACGCGCTTTGATGGCCGCCACGTCACGGACATGTCGTACAAGGTGAATGGCGCCGGCTTCGTGCCCGGGCGCGCCGTCGCGCGCGCGTGGCGCGCGCAGCAGATCTGGACGCAGGCCGCAGGCGACACCACGAAGAAGATGTTGACGAGCACGAATTACTCGCATCGTTCGCCCACGGTTTCGCCGGACGGCAAACTGATCGCATTCGTCGCCGAGTCGAAGTTACGTCCTGATTCGCTTGTGGATCTCGAGCGCGATTCGCTCGCCAAGTTGCCGTACAACAAAGTGCGGGACGAAACCGAACGTAACGACGCCGACCTCTACATCATGAATGTTGACGGTGGCGCGCCGCGCAAGGTCGCCGAGTGGATGGGTGCGGAAAGCGATTTTGCGTGGAGTGCAGACAGCAAGACAATTGCCTTTGTTGGCCGCTCGGCGCGCGTGAAGTCGGCGCGCATCTATCTCGTTGATGCGGCCGGTGGAGTGCCCAAGAACATCATTGGTGACTGGCAGTACGAGCCGGGCAACATCGATTGGCTGCCAAGCGGCGCGTTGATGTTCACCGCGGAAATTGGCGGACGGAGCGCAGTTATGCAGGCCGACCTCACGGGCAAGAGCGCGCCCAAGGAGATCGTGAAAGGTCGTCGTCAGATCCGTGGCACGTCGTACGATCCCTCCGGCAAGGTGATGGCGTTCGTTGCGACATCGATGGCCAAGCCGCCGGAACTGTTCGTGGCGAACGCGGACGGCAGCGGCGAGCGCAAGTTGACGAGCTTCAACGACGATGTGAACAAGGATGTCGTGTGGAGTGACGCCGAGCGATTCACGTACAAGAGCGTCGGCAACCTGGAGATCGAAGGGTGGTTGATGAAGCCGTACGGATACGAGGCAGGCAAGAAGTATCCGATGGTGATCTACATCCACGGCGGTCCGCACTCGTCGTACGGTGAAGGCTGGTTCGACGAATTCCAGAACCTCGCGGCGCAGGGGATGTTCGTGCTCTTCACCAACCCGCGCGGTTCGAGCGGTTACGGCGCGCCTTTCACGTACAGCACGCGTGGCCGCTGGGGCATGGAAGACTACGAAGACCTGATGAAGGCGGTAGACATCATCGCCAAGCGTCCTGACGTCGACAGCACCAAGATGGGCGCGACGGGAGGCTCGTACGGTGGCTTCATGACGACGTGGCTGGCGACCAAGACGACGCGATTCAAAGCGATCGAAACCGATCGCACGATCACCGATTGGACGTACTGGTACGGGTCGAGCGACGCGCAGGGGCTCACCGAATTCGAGTTCTACGGCAAGCCGTGGGATAACCAGAAGTTGTACGACACGCTGTCACCGATTCGCTACGTGCAGAAGGTGAAGACGCCCATGTTGATGGTCCAGTCGGAGGAAGATTTCCGTACGCCGATGGGCAGCGCCGAGATGTGGTTCATGGCGCTCAAGAAGCAGGGCGTGCCGGTGGAGATGGTGCGGTATCCGCGTTCGAACCATGACCTGAGCCGTAGCGGTGAGCCGTGGTTGCTGGTCGATCGGCTCGGGCGGTTGAGGCAGTGGTTTGGGTTCTGGTTGCAAGGGGAAAAGCCCAAAGACCCGCCGGTGACACGTGCTGCCGCTGGCGGGCCTTCCCAGTAGAATCACGCAAGACGTGCAGGAGCTACGGGCGGATGACCTCCACGGTCTCCGCCCGTTTTGCTATCGCGGCCTTGCTGTACGGCAGCGGCGCATAGACGCCCTGCGTCCACGGACCAAACAGATCGCGATAGTGGGGCGAGCGCGGATCTCCGCTTTGGCCGGGCGTGTTGGTGACCGTCGCGCGTTCCCAGTCGGCGAGATCGAATACCACGCGCATGCTGGCACCGGCCGTCTGGTTGTCGCTGTTGCCGGTCGAGTTGAGCGTGTTGGCGTAGCCGCCGCGTGCAACCGAGCCGGGCGAGAGCCAATTGCGCAGCGAATCGTTCACGACGGCATCGAGAGGATGCGCGATACGAACGTGATGGAACTGCGCCTGGCCATACTGCCACTTGGCAATCGAAGGCCCCAACTTGGCGCTCAACTCCGCGACGGCGTCGTTGAAGGAGCGACGCAGCAGCGAGTCGCGAACGGCCATGGGATTGGCGCCGAGAATTGAGTCGGGCGACTGCATCCACTCGACCACTCGCGAAAGTGGTACCGTCCGCAACAGGCTCCGTGCCCTAGCGGGAAGTGCCGTGGCGGCGACGGCGCGCGTGAGATTTCGCTCCCACATGGCATAGATGCCGCCCCCAATCGACGTGGTGGCAAGGACGCCGTTCCACGCGAGCAGGGAATCGCGCGCCGCCTGCTCGAGTGCACCCGTGACACTCACGTTGCGCATGGCGCGAACGAGCGCACGTGCCGCCACCGGCGTCTCGTCGTGCTGCAGCTGCTGCATCGCCGTAACGTTGGCATTATGCAGCGTATCCAATACTTCAGTGAGACGCAGCAAGCGCCAGTTGTCACCCCAACTGCG
>Ga0105049_10003301_pt1 | contig 19097 bp, 14 predicted proteins | sample MAT06_FD_78087 | JGI IMG/M metagenome (GOLD analysis project Ga0105049, IMG submission 78087) | Freshwater microbial communities from Lake Fryxell liftoff mats and glacier meltwater in Antarctica - MAT-06 | ecosystem: Environmental > Aquatic > Freshwater > Ice > Liftoff microbial mat | place...
ATTGATCATCCCCTATTTTGTGGGCAAGGATGCGCGCGATCTGGAAGCGTTGGTCGATGGCGTCTATGCCCACCAGAGCAATTACAAATTGGCAGGCGTGGCCTTTTGGAACTGTGTGGCGCATGTAGAATTTGCTCTGCTCGATCTGCTGGGCCAAGTGGCCAACCAGCCCGTTGCGGCGCTCTTTGGCCCCATCTTGCGCACCGAGATTCCGGTCTATCTCTCCAGTATGCGGCGCGATACGACGCCCGAGGCCGAAGTAGCGTGGATAGGGGAACGTTTGGCAGCAACCAAGGCCCAAGCCATCAAACTGAAAATCGATGGGCGCATGAGCAGCAATGCCGACGCCGCGCCCGGTCGTACCGAGCGCTTGGTTGCCCTGGCGCGCCGCACCTTTGGCGATGGAGTGACAATCTATGTCGATGCGAACAGTTCATACGATGCGTCAACAGCGATTGAAGTAGGCCGGATGTTGGAAGCGCATGGCGTTGGCTGGCTCGAAGAACCTTGCCCCTTTGAGCACTACACGGCGACCAAACAGGTGGCCGATGCGTTGACTATGCTGGTGGCCGGTGGCGAACAGGATACCAATATCCACCACTTTGATTGGATGATCCGTAACCGCGGGGTGGATCTGGTACAGCCAGACTTGCTCTATAACGGCGGTATGATCCGCACGCGGCGCGTAGCGCAGTTGGCCGCCGCCGCGGCGATGCAGATTGCACCCCACAGCCCGAAACATGACCCACAAGCGGCCTACATGTTGCACTTTGCCGCGATTGCGCCGAATCTAGCGCCATACCAAGAATGGAGTGCAGTGCTGCCACAAGCCGAAACATGGTATACGCCTCACTATCAAGTCGTCAACGGCACAGTAACCCTTCCCACAGTGCCTGGATTGGGGATTGCGTATGATCAACAACAGCTAGCCAAGGCAGCGTTGCTCTAGCCTAATCCACTACCGAGAGTGAGCAAGGCCATAGATGATAAAAATTTCAGACAGGTACCCCGACAGTGCCCGATCTTCTATGCGCAATTGCCGTATAACCAAGAGGAGCCATGACCGCTAAACCCTTATCTGCAGAGGAAGTCGCCTTTTTCAAAGAGAATGGCTACTTGATCAAACGTGGCATTCTCGACCCTGCGCTGATGGCGCGGGCGCGTGCGACGATGTGGGCCGGGGCCCCGCCACAACTGAAACGCGATGATCCAGCCAGTTGGATCGGGCCGTTCCACGAAAAATCCGAGGCGCAAGATTCCGTGCGCTTTGGCTATACCTGGAAATATCGTGCGCCGGGGAAAGAACCGTGGATGGTCAACCTGTTGCCCAAAAATCCCATTGTCTGGGCGAGCGCCGAACAGCTTTTGGGCGAAGGTACCTTGCCAGAACCAACAGGTGTACGCGGCATCTACAGCATTTTGCCCGAAGGCCATGTACCAGAACAACCCTATCGCTGCCATGTGGATCAACATCTTTTTAACCTGGGGATTGTTGCCTATATTGACAATGTGCCGCCGAATGGTGGGGGATTTACGGTTTGGCCCGGCAGTCATCGCGTCTTTTACCCCACCTTTGCCACAGAATACACCTTCACACCAACCGATGCCGCACAAACAGCGGTGGCTGCGGTCCAGCAGCAACCCTATGTCGATTGCTATGGTGAGGCTGGGGATGTCGTCTTTTGGCACCATCGCCTGGGTCACTCGGCTGGACACAATCGTTCGCGCCAGATCCGGCAGGCGGTGCTGTATGATTTCAAAAAATATACGTTGGCCGAGCGGCAAGCAGCAGCAACGCCGCCTGATATGTGGACAGATTGGTCGATCTAAGTATGAAGCGCTTTTTTAGCTCCTTATTACCCGTTTTTCTGGTAGCTCTTCTCATCCTCTTAATTTTTCTGGCTGGATTTATCTTTGTAGGGGGGGTTGCGTTACTCTTTGGCAGCCTGATTCAATCCATTCTGCCCTTTACGCTCTTTGAAGCCACCATTCTCAGCACACTTTTCGCGGCGGTGACAGTTTATTGGTTTGGGCGCGTGATGACGACAATTGCGCCGCCGCAACTCTGGAAACAGCCGGCCATTGAACCATTGGAGAGTGACGAGGAACGCGATTACCAGACCATTGCCAAATCGCGATTTTACCAACAAGCCGAAGAACGTACATGGGAAGCATGGCTGCGCGCCGAGTTAGCAAACGACATCTATGTAGAATTTCAAGATGCTTCGGAGACAGTACACCTGAATGATAGCCAGGCCCAAGAACAGGCAATTCGGCTGGCCGACGCCGCCATCAATATTCTCAAGCGGCGCACCAACCGAGCACGCCGCTTGGCCGTTACCCTGGCCGATTTCCGGCGCGAGATGCAGTTGCTTGGGCAGCGCGCCTATAACGATGAAATGTTGCATTTGGTGCTGGCAGCCACCAATATGAATCTACATTATTACGCCAACATCTTGAAAAACGTCATCTACAATCGCCGCTGGAATGAACCGGCGACCATTCCCGAGGATAACGATCAAGTGCGGTGAGCCAGCAATTGAATGATGAGGAGGCAGCCCGTCGCAATGGAGACGGTAGCTGGCGGAGTAGCCACTTCATTGCTAATGCCGCGCGTGCTGCCCAACTGGAGTGTGGCGTCGCTTAGCGGATAACGCATGCCCGTATAGGTAATGCCGGTGACACGATCACTCAGCGGGAGCGCGCTGACGGTATCGCCAACGCCAGCCTGCAAGGTAAGCACAGCGCCTGGGCGCACTACCTGCGCTACCTGATTACGCTCGACCAAAGTCAGACGGACCGGCCACTCGCGCTGGGCCAGAATCAGCAGATTCGCCAATGTCTGATCCAAACGGTCCCCCACGGCACCGATTAACAAAATTTCCTCGACATCTTGGCGCAGGGCAAATTCAATCGCCAATTCTAAATCGGTCTGGGCCTTGGCAACAGGATAGCGTTCGATCTGCACGCCGCTTTGCGCCAATTGTTCTACCAATTCCGGCTCCAGGCTGTCCATATCACCGACAACCGCATCCAAACGGCGTCCCAGCGCCAGCGCATGGCGCGCGCCACCATCGGCGGCCACACAATAGTCATCCGCGCGCAGCCAGCGGGCAACGCTGACATAATCGTCGATGGTGCCATTAATGAAAACCACTGCGCGCATACCAACACCCCCATCATTTATGTGAGCCAGGCTTGCCAGAGAAAGAGGCCGATCATGGCTACTGCAAGCAGTAGGTTCAGCACAGTTGTCACCGCGACGCCACTAATGTAGGCGCGTACCGCAGCGGTGGCCGCGTTTTCATCGCCGCGGATACGATATTCGATAAACCACATGCCGAGGATCGCGCCCAGCAGGGCACCAAAAAGCGTACCGATCAGCGGAATGACACTCAGAAAAATGCCTCCCAGCAGGCCACCCACAATCGCGCCGCCAATCGCGCGCCAACTGACACCAGCGCGCCGACTGATCGCGGGCGTCAATACCAGATCCAGCACAAAGCCGATAACCAGCAGCACAGCCAGCGCAATCAGCGTAGGCCAGCCTACTCGCTGAAAATTATCACCCCATGCCCAGAGAAACGCCCCACCGAAGATTAGCGGCAGCCCTGGCAACAAGGGCAACACAGAACCGATCAGCCCAATCGCGATCAGGATCAATCCACAGATTTCAATCAGTAAAGAAGATGTCATTATTTTGTTTCACGCAAACACGAACGATACTACACTTTCACAAACTATAGCTCGGCAGCCGCGGGCACCCACAGCGTAAAGGTACTCCCTTTGCCATAGTGGCTTTCAATTTCCAGGCTGCCGCCATGCAGGTGCGCAACATGCCGGATCAAGGCGAGGCTAAGACCGGCACCGGGATCGGTACGGTTATCGCGATCCACTTGTTCAAAGGGCGTGGCAAAGCGTTCTACCATCTCGGTCGGGATGCCGCGGCCCTCGTCGCGAATACGCAAGCCGACATAGGTCGATAAATATTCGACAGAGAGCCAAACCTTCTTCGACTCTGGGCGCTTGTAGCGCGCGGCATTGTCCAACAAGCGGCGCAAGGCTTCGCGCAACATTTCACTGTCGGCATAAATCGCGACAGCTTCGGAACTAGGCCGCAACTCGCCGATGAGACCAGCATCGGCCAAGCGTTTACCCGATTCTTGAAGCACTTCGCTCATCAGTTGCATGGGATCGGTGCGCGTCACATCCTCGGGTTTCAAGGTGCGATTTTGCAATTCGGCTAACAGGAGAAAGGTCTCGATCAGCTGTTGTAGGCGACGCCCACCATCCAAGATGGCCGAGGCAGAGGTGCGCAATTCGTCGGGGTTGAATTCCCCACTGGTCACATCGAGCAGATATTCGGAATAGCCCAAGATAAAGGTGAGCGGTGTGCGAAATTCATGTTGGAGGATGGCGACAATGCGATCGCGCAAGCCGTTCATTTGCCGCTGCATCTCATCCTGCATAATCTGGCGACGACGGAGGGCATTATTGATCGCCGCGATCAAATCATTACTATCGACCGGTTTGGTCAGATAATCTTCAATGCCAATCTCCTTAGCCAGCCGTTGATCGGCCACCGACGTACGGGCCGTGAGAAAGATAAAGGGCAAAGTGCGCAGTTCGGTATCGGCGCGAGCATGTTTGAGCAGGGTGTAGCCATCCATACCGGGCATCATAATATCGCACAAAATCATATCGGGTTTATGATCTTTTAACCAAGCGAGGGCTTCATAGCCATCTTTGGCCGAATGGGCAATAAAATTGTACGATTCTAAAATTTCACAAATCGCCATATTCAAATCGACATTGTCTTCTACGACCAGAATATTGGTCTTTGGTTGCTCTTGAGAAGATATCATCAGGCTTATGACTCGCTTTGAACATGAATAGGTTTCAACAGAATAACGCCTAAAGGCGGCAAGTTTATTTCCGACGAAAATCCACAATTCTGCCAAGGGTAGCGCGCACCTTGGATCACCCCCACATTTTCCACGCCACTGCCGCCAAATTGACGCCAATCACTATTAAGGAGTTCGCGATATGCGCCTTCGCTTGGCAGGCCGATCCTGTAGCCAAGGCGCGGCACTGGTGTAAAATTGCAGATAATCACAATCAAATCGCGCTTGTTGCGCGCATAGCGTGTAAAGCTGACAATCGATTGTTCAGCATCACTAAAATCAATCCAGGCAAAGCCCTCCCAGCTAAAATCGACCTCGTGTAAGGCTGCTTCTTGTAAGTATAAATGATTCAGTGTCTTGACAAAAGAGTGCAATTGACGATGTTCATGGCTTTCGAGCAGGTGCCAATCGAGGCTGCGCTCCTCACTCCACTCGCGCCATTGGCCAAATTCGCCCCCCATAAACAACAGCTTTTTGCCGGGGTGGCACGCCATGTAGGTATACAATGTGCGCAAATTGGCAAACTTTTGCCACAGATCGCCCGGCATTTTATCCAGCAGCGAGCGCTTCAAATGCACCACTTCGTCATGGCTAAAGGGCAAGACAAAGTTTTCGGTAAATGCATAGACCAAGCTGAAGGTGATCTGGTTTTGATGATAGCGGCGATGAATCGTTGGCTGCTGGGTATAGTCCAGCATATCATGCATCCAACCCATGTTCCATTTGAGGTCGAAGCCTAGCCCGCCGGCATAGGTGGGGTGTGTGACCATCGGCCACGAGGTACTCTCTTCGGCATAGGTCAACGTGCCGGGCGCTTCCAGGTGTACCAGTTCGTTAAAGCGCCGCAGAAAATCAATCGCCTCCAAGTTTTCGCGCCCACCATAGCGGTTGGGTAGCCAGTCACCGGGCTCGCGGCTGTAATCCAGATAGAGCATTGACGCTACAGCGTCCACGCGCAGACCATCCAGATGATACACTTTCAACCAAAAGAGCGCGCTACTCAGCAGAAAATTGCGCACCTCATTGCGCCCAAAGTTGAAGATTTTCGTACCCCAGTCGCGGTGTTCGCCCATACGCGGATCGGCATGTTCATAGAGATGTGTGCCATCGAAAAAGGCCAGACCATGCGCATCGCGCGGGAAATGGGCAGGCACCCAATCAAGAATGACGCCAATGCCCTGTTGATGACAGTAGTCGACAAATTCCATAAAATCGCTGGGTGAACCAAAGCGACTGGTGGGTGCAAAATAACCCGTGGTTTGGTAGCCCCACGAGCCATCAAACGGATGTTCGGTAATCGGCAGCAACTCCAGATGCGTGTAGCCCATTTCCTTAGCATAGCTCACCAGATCGCGGGCCAGATCCCGATAGCTGAGAAAGCCGTTGTCTTCTGGCACCCGCTTCCAACTGCCCAGATGCACTTCATAAATGTTAATTGGCTTGTCGGGCGCCTGTTGTACGGGCAGGTGCGCCATCCACGCTTGATCTTGCCACTGATATTCATCGAGCGGCCAGACGCGCGAAGCTGTGTTGGGCCGCTTTTCGCTGTAAAAACCATAGGGGTCGCTTTTTTCTACTTCGTAGCCCGACTGGCTGGACTTGATCGAGTATTTGTAGCTGGTGCCGGGCACCAAGTTGGGCACAAAAATTTCCCAGACGCCGCCAGTGCGCACATGCATGGCATGAACGCGATTATCCCAGCCATTAAATTCACCGATGAGACTTACGCGTTGGGCATTGGGGGCCCATACGGCAAAATTAACGCCTTGAATGCCTTCGACGGTACGAAATTGTGCGCCAAGTTTTGTATAGCTTTGAAAGAAATTCCCTTCCCCATGCAAATACAGTTCATAATCCGTCAGGTACAAGGGAAAGCGATATGGGTCTTCAATTTCATGTTCTTGTCCCGCGCCATCGTGTACGCATAGGCGATAGGTCATCTGCGTATCGCCGTCGGGCAGCCAGAGTTCAAAAAAGCCGGCTGGATCGGTACGCAGCATGGGCAGCCGTTGGTCGCTATCAAGCAAGTGGACAAATACCGCTTGATCCAAGGGACGAAATGTGCGAATGACAACGCCGGGCAAACCGCCCACCGTCACAGGTTGCGGCCCCAAGACAGTGCGGGGCGCGCCATGATAGCCCCCGATAATCGCGGCGACGTCGGCGACACTCGCCTGGTATTCTTGCAAAGAGTTATCCATGATTCGTTCAACCTAGACCGCAACGGTATACACATTTTGTAGGCAGCGCATCTGCTCCTACAAGCGCAGAAAGCTTATTGAATTGTTCGCGACAACGCTGACCGCCCATTGGCCTGGGCCCAGGGCAAGCCATGCCGATATTCTAGCAAACGCGCCCCCAGCAAACGCGGATTGATTCGCTTGTCACCAGTTGGAATTTGTAACAGCAGTGCAGGGCTGGGGCAGACCAGCATTGGGCACCCCAGCAGACGAGCATAGACTTCGCTGCTCAACCACCCACCCAGGGCAGCACCAATTCTGCCCACATTGGTACGGGCAGTAGGGGTTGCATCAACAAGGCGAGAGAACGTTTCATCCATAGAAAATCAGAATGACTTATAATTGACGATAGGTAAGCAATTGTAGGTGAATTAGCCCGCTAGATGACTTGCAGTATACACGAAAAAAGTATAAACCCCTAACATTTCAGCTTACGGAATGTAGCGGATCATGCCACCTGCTGCCGCAGCGATCCAAACCGAATTTTGCGGATCCACGGCAATGGCGCTGATATTTTGGGCGGGGGGCACGATAGCTTGCGGTGGTGAAGTCCAACGGTTGCCATCGAAGTAGAGCAGTCCATTGCCCTGTGTTCCGATCCATAGGCTATCCGCTTGGGCGAGACCAATCGCGGTAATCGAATCGTCTGCGGTTTCCTCGATCAGGGTTATTTCATCGGCGACCCAGCGCGCCAACCCTTGATCGGTGCCAACAAGCAGCGCGCCATCGGCCACTTTGGCAAGGGCCTGAATGCGATTGCCAGTCGCCCCATTTGCTGGCGCGGCGGGCGTAGTGGCCATACGATAAATCTCGAATTGATTATCTTCAAAGCGCAGCAAACCCGCATCGGACCCAATCCACATAATCGCTTGATCGGCCAACAGGGTTAGAATGTTGTCGCTGGGCAGGCGATTGGCACGTGTCAAGGTGAAGAATGAATCGCCATTCCAAATACTAAGTCCGGCAGCGGTTCCCACCCAAATTCGCTCCTCGGCGTCGCCGGCAATCGCCTGCACCTGATCAGAAGCCAAGCCATCTGTGATCGTATAGGTCAGCCATTGGTCGCCATCAAAATAGCCCACGCCTGCGCCGCCCACCCACAAACCACCAGCGGAATCGGGGAAAAGCGTTACAATGGCTTCTACAGGGTAATTGGTATTTTCCTGGGTAAAAGATTGCAGCACGCGTTCCGTATCAGGATTGATTTGATAGAGCCCCGTGTCCGTAGCCAACCACAACAACCCATCGGTAGTTTGCGCAAATGTGCGCACATGAGTGCTTGGAATAGTTTCATCTGGAGCGCGATAGGTACGCCACATGCCATCTTCATACATGCGCACACCATCCTGCGCCGTCGCCACATAGAGGCGGTTTTGCGAATCCAAGGCCAACCCGGTCACACCGCTGGCGCTGGTTAGCTCGGCAGCACCAAAAAACTCTTTACACGTGACCGCCGTGGGATCGAACAGACAAAGTTCACCCGTAGTTGATGCGATCCAAAGAGTTCCGTCCCCCAACAAAGCCAGCGCGGTAATGTCATCCGTCGGAAAAGCCGACGCGAGCACATACGCATCGCTATAGATGGTCCACTGCGCGTCGTCGATTTTGTAGACTTTGTTGCCCGCGCCCAGCCAGACAATTCCTTGTTCATTGCTGATCATCACCTGCACGTCATTGGTTTCCAGCGGCGTATTCGTTGTATCGTAGGCAATCACGCCAGCTTCGGTCAGGACCGAGATACCCAGATCCGATGCGATCCAAATCTGCTCGCGGTCGCCAACCACGGTCAGCGCAGTGACACTATCGCTGGGCAAGCCTTTGCCTTGGTCGATCAAGGTCCAGCTTTCACTTTGGGCATCGAAAATATCGAGCCCATGGTGCGCGTACCCAACGATCAAAAAACTATTTTCCACACTGCAATAGAGCGCGGTCACGTCATCGAAGTGCATTTCACTGTTGGCGCTGTTCAGGGTTTTCCACGCACCCCGCGCCGCTTCAAAAATTTGCAAGCCTTGGTCACTGCCAAAAACCAGCCCAAAGCCGGGCAACCCACAGTCGATTACGGTTGTCGTCCGGTTGACCGCCAAGCCATCAAGTGTGGTAAATTTCGCAAACGTATTATTGCTGCGGTTCCAACTGCTGACACCGCCGTCGGTGGCGGCCCAAATGGTGGTATTGAGCACAGTTAGATGATTAACTGCATTGCCATTCGAATAAACCCGCCAGTTGGTGAGGCCCTGGCGCACGATTGGCGGGGCAAAGGTCGTCGCAATCGCGGTGGCCAGTCTGGGCAAGACCAAGTTCGTTGGCTTGGTCACTGTAGGGGTTGCCGTGGACAGCAGCGTGGCGGCCGCCATGGGTATGGGTGTGGGGCGCAACACAATGGTCGTTGGCAAGCGGCTGGGGGTCTGGGCCGGTGTTGAACGGGGTGTGCGGTTGGGCGTTGATGTGCGCGTTACGCTGGCAGATCGTGTCTGTGTCTGTGCGGCGGTGGGTTCGGTTGCGGTGGCTAGCGTCGGCAACAGAAAAAAATTCACCGAGCCGACCAGTTGTGCAAAGGCGGCACTGGCAGTTGTTTCCCACTCGGCTGTAGGACTCACCGCAACCAGCAGAAACAGTTGTGCCGGAGCGGGCTGTGCCATAACAATGCGCCCGGTAAACCCATTGGCGGCGCTTTCGCTCAGGAGATCCACGACGCGTCCATCGGCACCACCCAGCGTAATTGTCTGCTTGTTGGTGCTGGCAAAGTTATCTCGACTCGCATAAAAAGCCACAAATTCGTCGAACAGTTCATCTAGATCGGTGGACAAGGCCGAGGACAGTTGTTCCGGTGGCCCTCCACGCAGCAAAAAAATTGTGCCGGTTTTGCTGGTGAGCGTCGCGGACGTCGCCGTGAGATCAAGTTCATAGGCAGGCACGGGGGCAAAGGTAAAGCCGCCCGCCGCTACACGCTGGTGGCCACTGGTATCTGTGCCCACCGCCACAGTGCGGCTTGTTAGGGAGGCAGCCAACGTTGGCCGCAGCGTGAGCGTGCGTACGGTGGTTGCCGCCGGGGCCGTGCGCACAACCAAGACGACGACCCAAATCAATCCCGCCAGGAGTAGCAGTGTGATCATGGCTGAAACGAGACGAAATGAGGTTGATTGCACGCAACATGTCCTTGGGTTCGGAGAATGTTTGATAAATTCAATGTGGCAAGATGGAAGCCGACTCTTGTCAGGATTGTAACACTTATCGGGGGTGTCTATCAAGAAGCCAAAGCGGAGCAGCAGACAAAACCGACAAGAGGCACCCCGAATCGGAGTGCCTCTTGTCTGGACAAATCTTTACAGCCTTTACATCAGCCTGCCTCACAGATCTTGACGCAGCGCCCGTCAAAAAGTTACGGCCAATCTAGGCAATTCCGCAGATTATGCCCAGATTGAGCCAATATCGTTTTGCTTACTGGTGATCAGCCAGTGTAACAACACCGCAGCCAACGACGCGCAGCAACACGGCTTGCAGCGGTGTATCTTGCTGGCCATTGCCAAAACGCTGGGCGTAGGTAGCCAAAAAGAGATCAATCGCTTGACGTAGCGCTTGTGCATCTAGCGGCAGTGGATCGGCCAGACAAATGGCACCATTTTCAATTTCCAAGGGCAAGCGCACAGTCAATGCATCAGGCTGGTCGGCATAGCGCAGATCAAGCCTGGCTTCCAACACTGGGGCAATAACCCCTTTGGTTTGCAAGGCCGTCCATACTTCGAGCGCCAGATCCTCAAAGCGTGCGCGTAGGGGTCGTACATCCGCGCGCAGGGCGCTGACAGCATGGTGGAACGGGTAAGTAACTTCGATTTGGATAAACTCTGATTCAGTCACTTCACACATGCTCCTGTAGATAAACCCCTGTAGATAAACCCCTGTAGATAAATCCTTGTAGATAAACCCTGAAGCGCCGCACACATCATCGCTAGCCAGTCGCGAGGGCTTGTGTCGCTGTTACATGGGTTGTCCCGCAACATCAAGGGACAACATCAAGCAAAATGGGCCACGGCAAAACGATGAATGCGCTGACAGGCTTCGGTCAAGCGCTCTTCGGGCACCACTAAGCTGAGGCGCAAATAGCCAGCCAAGGCCGGGCCAAAGGCATCGCCCGGCAACACAGCTACATGTGCTTCGTCGCAGGCGCGGTCGGCAAAATCCATGGAGGAAAGTCCACTGCTGCGAATGTCGAGCAGTGCATACATCCCACCTTCGGTTGCACAGCAGCGAACGCCCGGCGTGTGGGCCAATAGCGTCTGCACCAGATCACTGCGGCGACGATAAGCCTCGCGCATGGTTTCCACCTCGGCCAGTTCGGTGGTGAGTGCCGCGACGGCACCATCCTGGATAAAAGGTGGGCCACCATAGGCCATAACGGCCAACAGATTGCTGGCATGTTCAATCATGGCGGGCGGGCCAACGATCCAGCCCAGTCGCCAGCCGGTCATGGCGTGGGATTTGGAAAGGCTGGAAATGGTGATGCAGCGATCGGCAATCTCGCCAATGCTGGCCGGGCTGGCATGGGGCTGGGCAAAAGCAAAGCCGCTGTAGACTTCATCGGTGATCAGCCACAGCTTGTGGCGCAGCGCCAAGTCGGCCAACAGCTCAATTTCATCCTGCCGCAACATAGCGCCGGTTGGATTATGCGGCGTATTGAAGAGAATGGCGCGGGTGCGCGGGGTGATGGCTGCCGCGACTTCGTCCCAATCTGGATGAAAATTCCGTTCTGGACGCAACCGCACATAGACACCAGTCGCGCCGGTCGCGCCAATGACGGGCGGGTAGGTGCTGTAAACCGGATCACTCATGATCACTTCATCGCCCGCTTGCAAGGTACACATGGCGGCGACATAGAGACCGCACTGCGCGCCTTGCACCACGGCCACATTTTCATAGGTGACAGCTTGGCCCGTTTGTTTGGCGTGCACCGCCGCAATCGCTTGGCGCAGCTTCAGTTCGCCAGCAGCGGGCGTATAGTGCGTGCGCCCAAGCGCCAGACTTTGTACCGCAGCATCCACAATTGCTGGCGGCGTGTGAAAATCGGGGTCGCCAATCGTGAGCAAAATCACGTCAACGCCGTTGGCGATCAGCGTGCGCGCCTTGCCATGCACGCGCCAGCCGTCATAGCTCTGTCCGGTCAGGCGTTCAACAATATCAGCATATTTCATGAGTAGCACCTATAAATTTTGCTTCAAGTTTTGGGTTGATTGTAGCACAGGCAGCAGCAGAGAAATAATCCAGATCCTATACGCTTTGCAGGAATAAACAGGGCAAAGTATAATGGCAGCACTGTCTCATGCTGCTTTTATCCACACGCAGCGCAAGGTAACAGCCAGAGAACAGTATAGACCGTACAAAACGGTTGTGGCTTGACGCTCATTGTATTATGCTGTCTCATATTGCTATTTGAAACGCTTTGTTGGGCAGCGCAGCGACTTTTGTTTTCAAGCCATCGCACTCGAAAAACCCCAAGTTTATCGAATTCGACAAATTTTGTCCGCTCAACGCCCTAGCTCGGTTGATACAAAATTTATCGAAGATTATGCATCCGTACTCTTTTCACTTTCTAAGACTTCTAAGACTAGGAGAAAGTGCACACTATGCAAAAAATGAAAAGCCTCTTTGTTCTGGTAAGCCTGCTGCTTGTGGCAAGCTTGGCAGCGGCCTGTGTTATGCCCACTGCGCCAGCCGACAGTAGCAGTGCCCCCGCCGCCAGTAATACACCGGCAGCCAGTGAGGAAGTTGCAGCCACGATCAAAATTGGGTTGGTGACAGATGTGGGTCGTGTAAATGATCGCAGCTTCAACCAATCGGCCTGGGAAGGTGTGTTACAGAGTTGTAGCGAGCTGGGGTTGGTCGAAGGCGAAGATTGCAAATTTATTGAGACGCAAGACCCGGCTGACTATGCAGAAAACATTCAACAATTTGTTGACAGTGGCTACAATCTGATCGTCAGCGTAGGCTTTGCGTTGGGTGAGGCAACCATCACCGCTGCGCAAGAAAATCCAGATATTATGTTTATCGGTGTTGATCAGTTCCAGGGTGAAACGCTGCCCAACGTGGCAGGCCTGGTCTTTCACGAAGATCAATCGGGCTTCCTGGCTGGCGCACTGGCCGCCCAGTTGAGCCAGACCGGCAAGATTGCGGCTGTGCTTGGCACCGACCTCGTGCCACCCGTGGTGGCTTTCGGCCAGGGCTATGAATTGGGTGCCAAATATATTAACCCAGAGATCGAAGTCAGCACCACCTATCATCCTGGTGGGCTGGACAAAGCTTTCCTCGATCCAGAGTGGGGCGCTAGCACAGCACGCCAAGCGCTCGATCAGGGTGCGGATATTATCTTTGGGGCCGGTGGCAGCACAGGCAATGGTGCCCTCCAAGAAGTCGCAGCCGCGACTGGCGCAGGCGAAACACTTTTCTGCATTGGTGTCGATTCCGACCAATGGGAAACGCTGCCGGCTGCCCATCCTTGTCTTGTCTCTAGCGCCATGAAGTTGATCAGCCCTGGCGTGGTCGAGCTGGCCATGTTGGCCAATCAGGGTGCATTCCCTGGCGGCAACTTCTTCGGTGGCGCGGGCTTAGCCCCGTTCCATGATTTTGAAGACCAGATTCCCCAGGAAGTCAAGGATAAATTGGCCGAGATTGATACGGCTTTGAAAGATGGTAGCTTGGAGACCGGCTACGCACCCCAGTAAGCGGTGTGAGGCAGTTGATCAGTTGCCATACGGGATAGCTGGAGCATATCATCTGCGCTAGTGATTACCCATAACAGATTTGCCAAAAACGGGAGGCGCGATGATCGTTGCACCTCCCGTTTTCCTAGCTTCTGGTGACATGTACAATGCACCCACCACCGAAGAACACAAATTCAGGGTTCAATCCAACCACCATATAATTGCAGTTTAGCAGTCGTCTTGCCCAGTGCCTGAGGAGATCGGATGAAATTTCGCGTTCTACGCCAACTTGGCCAGACTCTTTTACTCCCTCTGTTAGCACTGTTGACAGCGCTGGTCTTGGGAGCGGTTATCATGTTGCTTTCGGGCGACAATCCTTGGGAAGCATACCGTGGTCTTTTTGCAGGTGCGCTGGGCAATGCACGCGGCTGGACGAGCACCGTGCGCAGAATGACCCCCCTGATTCTCACGGGGCTATCGGTGGCGACCGCATTTAAGGCGGGGCTTTTCAACATTGGCGCTTCGGGACAATTTCTCATGGGTACGATTGCCGCCGTGGCCGTGGGTGTCAATTTTGAAGGCTTACCCATGGTGATTCACCTGCCGCTGGCGATCCTGGCTGGCGCGCTGGGTGGCGTGATCTGGGGCGCGATCCCGGGGCTGCTCAAGGTTTATACTGGCGCGCATGAGGTTATTGTCACCATTATGCTCAACTATATTGCCAGCAATTTTGTCGGCTGGACGGTCTATGCGGGCGGGACACAAGGTCAAACCCCGGGTCCGCTGTGGGATATCACGGCGGGTGCAGTTTCGGAGACGCGCGATGTCCTGCTCAGCGCGCAACTCCCCTATATCATTGGCCCACCCTATCGCGTCCACTGGGGATTTGGGTTGGCGCTGCTGATTGCCCTGTTCGTCTGGTGGCTGCTCTATAAAACAATTATTGGTTTTGAGATTCGTACAGTTGGGCAAAATCTCAAGGCAGCGCGCTATGCAGGGATGCATGTCAACTGGACAATTGTGCGGACAATGATGCTGGCCGGTGGGCTAGCGGGCTTGGCGGGTACCTTTGAAACGCTGGGCGTGAATCATAAATTTGCCCCGACCTTTACTGGCTCGGTCGGCTTTGATGGCATCACCGTTGCGCTGCTCGGCCAAACGCATCCACTGGGTGTGGTGCTTGCCTCCTTTATGTTTGGCACATTGGATGCAGGCGGCACGCGCATGCAATTCGACTCGGGTGTTTCAGCCGATATTATCCAGGTGATTCAAGCACTGGTGTTGGCTTTTGTCGCAGCCCCACTCTTGATCCGCACCATCTTCCGGCTGCGCCGAGTCCGCCACTCGCTAGACACGACACCGAGCGCCAGGTGGGGAGGTCTTGTATGAGCAAGCGACCGCTATGGAGAGCAACCTCGCTGATCGCCATTGGTCTATCCCTGGCGCTGATGGTTATGGCTGTGCTGGTCAATACGATTACGTTGCCGCAAGAGTATGCCTGGCTGCGCATTCTGTTTGGGATTAGTGCCCTGAATTTCACACTGCGGGCGACTGTACCGTTGGTTCTCGGCGCGTTGAGTGGGATTCTCTGTGAACGCTCTGGCATTATCAATATTGGCATTGAAGGCATGATGTTGGCGGGTGCCTTTGGCGCGTTTGTGGCAAAAGTGGCAACCAATGACTGGCCCCTCCTGAGCAGCCTGCTCGTTGGCGTACTGGCGGCGTTGCTGGTTGGGGGCTTTATGGGGTTGCTACACGCCATCCTCTCGATTCGCTTTCGCATGGACCAGATCATCTCGGGCACAGTGCTGATTATCCTGGCGACAGGATTTACCTCCTATCTTTTTGATCGTGACGCGGTAGCCGAAGGCAAATTTTCCGCACTGCACATCCCGATCCTCGCTGATATTCCTGTGCTTGGCCGCATTTTGTTTGAAAACCCGCCTCTCACCTATCTGGCGCTGATCTTGGTGGTGGTAATCCACGTTGCGCTTTTCTATACACGCTGGGGATTGCGCACGCGCGCCGTGGGCGAACATCCGCGCGCGGCTGATACGGTTGGTATTAACGTCAACCGCTATCGCTATGTCAACACCACGATTGGCGGCATGTTGGCGGGGTTGGCCGGGGGTTTCTTGGTCTTGGAGGCTGTCGGTCAATTTCAAGAAGGCATGACAGCCGGGCGCGGTTTTATTGCCCTGGCCGCCATGATCTTCGGGAATTGGAATCCCTTTGGGGCACTGGGCGCTTCCTTACTGTTTGGCTATACGCAGGCGTTGCAAAATGAACTATTGTTGGCCGGTTTCACCACGGTGCCCCGCCAGTTTGTGAGTATGTTGCCCTATGTGGTGACGATCATCGCGGTTTCCGGCTTTGTCGGTCGCGTACGCCCACCCGCCGCCGAAGGCAAAGTGTATGAGACAGAGGCGCATTGAAATGACAACTATGCCAGTCCTAGAAATCCGCAATATTTCCAAACACTTTCCGGGTGTGATTGCCAATCAAGAGATCAACCTGAAGCTGTATGACGGCGAAATTCTCGCGCTATTGGGCGAGAATGGTGCGGGCAAATCGACGCTGATGAATATTATCTATGGCCTCTACCAACCCACGGCTGGTGAAATTTGGGTGGAGGGCAAGCCAGCGGTGATGCGCAACCCGAACGATGCCATTGCACTGGGCATTGGCATGGTACATCAGCACTTTCAGTTGGTGCCGGTGATGACCGTGGCCGAAAACATTATGTTGGGCAGCGAAAGTGTCAAAAATGGCTTTCTCGACACGCGTACCGTCGCCGCGCGTATCCGTGAATTGTCGCAACGCTATCATTTGGAGATTGATCCCTATGCCATGATCGAGGATCTGCCGGTGGGCGTGCGCCAGCGCGTGGAGATTGTCAAGGCGCTCTATCGCAATGCCAATATTTTAATTCTGGATGAACCGACCGCCGTGCTCACGCCGCAAGAGATTGAAGGCTTGTTCGAGGTGATGGCGCGCCTGAAGCAACAAGGTACATCGATTATTTTTATTACCCATAAGCTGAAAGAAGTGTTGCGCGTGGCCGATCGGATTGTTGTTCTGCGCCAAGGTCGTTTGGCGGGTGAAGCCAATCCGGCCACGGCCAGTGAACGCACGCTGGCCGCCATGATGGTCGGGCGCGAGGTGATTTTAACGGTAACCAAGCAAGCGTCCCAACCGCGCGATGTGGTTCTCGATCTCCAGCAGCTGTCGGCACATGATGATCTGGGCAATCAGGCCCTGCGCAGCGTTTCTTTTCAAGTACATGCGGGTGAAATTGTGGGTGTCGCCGGTGTGCAAGGCAACGGCCAGACTGAGCTGGTCGAAGCCATTACCGGCTTGCGCAAGGTGGATAGCGGCCAGATCGTGATCAATGGGCAGAATCTAACCAATGCCAGCCCGCGGCATATTACCGAAACGGGCGAAATTTGTCATGTGCCCGAAGATCGCCACACCTATGGCATGATAGATAGTTATAGCATTGCCGATAATTTGGTGCTCAACAGTTATTATCAGCCACCCTATGTGCGCAACTGGACGATCAACAAGCGCGCCATTCAGGAACATGCCCAGGCGTTGGTGAAGCTGTTTGATGTGCGCACGCCTAGCGTTGACAATGCTGGCGACAGCCTTTCCGGCGGCAACCAACAAAAAATGGTGGTGGCGCGCGAGTTCAGCCGACCGATCAAACTGCTGATTGCCGCACAACCGACGCGCGGAATTGATGTTGGCTCGATTGAGTTTATTCACCAACAAATTGTGGACAAGCGCGATCATGGCGTGGCGGTGTTGGTCGTCAGTTCCGAGTTGGATGAAATCCTGGCACTGGCGGATCGCATTGTCGTCTTGTACAAAGGCGAAGTGATTGGCATTGTGCCGCGCGCCGAAGCAACGCGCGAAGGCCTGGGCCTGTTAATGGCTGGGGTGCAGACAGCGTAAAAGTCACTGGTTCCGCACGCTCTCTGCGTGGGAACCCTATTATGGACGCTCTGCGTCCAAGGCGCGGAGCACCTCATCTCGCATTCCACGCAGAGCGTGGAACGAGCATTCTTCACTATATGTGGTGATTGATTTGGTTCTAAAGGCGATTATTCTATGACTTCACTTAACCCAATTTTGGATCAACCGCAAAGTATTGATTGGAAGGAAATTGCACCAGACAGTTCCTATCGTCTGGCCAATCAAGAACTCTATTTTGATGTTGACGCCAATACCGATCTGACAAATCTAGTCTGGCCCTGGGCGGGTGAACAATACGCCAAACAGATCACGCTACGCATCAGCGCCCCACGCGAAGAGCCACTCGTGCCCATGGTGACGCGCTTCTTCCCTGGCCACCAAGAATTGATCTTGGGCACCGAGGGGGTGATCGTCAGCAAGTGTGTGGTTGCGCCGCGCCAGAGTGACACGGATCGCAGTATCATTTGGCTGCTTGATTGTCAGGCCGAAGGGGATCGCTTGTTGCGGTTAGATATTTCGATCGATTGGGGCGAACCGCTGACCCAACGCATGGTCGATGGCTTGCTAGTCGCCCAACGCAATCCTGGGCCCACGCGCGGCATTTATCAGCAAAGCAACGCAGATTTGACTTGTATCTTTGGCAATCCACAGGCACGGCCAGATTCGATTGATCTTACCTCGGACCAACATGCCCATCTGGTCTACCATGTCTTGGTCAACGGCATGATCGAAGTGCCGCTGGTGCTCACCGTGAGCGATGTGGGAGAACAGATCGCCTGGAACGGCTTTCTGGCGCTGCGCGATGCCGATCGCGAATTTGAATTGAGCGAAAAAGCCTGGACTACCGCGTTAAAAACAGGGCGCTTGTGGACGCCCGATGTGGCGTTCAATCATGTAGTGCAAGCGGGCAAACTTGCGGCAATGCGCCATATCCAACGACTGCGCACAGGCTTTACGGCGTCGGATCGGCAACCTATTCATACACCGGGTCTTGTCGATTTTACGGATACCTTTGATGTGATCTTGAGTCGCAATCTGCTGGCCCATCTGCGGCGTGTCGCCGAAGCAACCAGTGGCCGCTTACCGACCGAGCTGGCTATGTATAGCAAAGAAAGCCTGATTGATCCCGGGGATGGATTGGTTGCCAACAATCATGCCTATCTCAGCGCCCTGCATCGCCACCTACAACGCCATTTTGATGCCGAGCTGTTGGCGGCTCACTACCAAGCGGTCGGTCTTTGTGCCGAGCAATTGTTACGCCAACCAGCGCCCATGGCTGG
>Ga0105049_10003305_pt1 | contig 19082 bp, 13 predicted proteins | sample MAT06_FD_78087 | JGI IMG/M metagenome (GOLD analysis project Ga0105049, IMG submission 78087) | Freshwater microbial communities from Lake Fryxell liftoff mats and glacier meltwater in Antarctica - MAT-06 | ecosystem: Environmental > Aquatic > Freshwater > Ice > Liftoff microbial mat | place...
CACGCGGTCGGCGGCGAATCAAGTCACGGGTCTTTACCAAAGGTTGAGCCGCCGCCCACCTCATGCCCCTACGCAGCTTGTCATTACTCCTGCGTAACATGAGGTAGTAATTACGCTAGACGGCAAGTGATCGCAACCGCAAGCTACGTCACGTTAAGGCTGTTTTGCGGAAAAGCGCGTAAGGAATCATCGGAACGAATCGTAATTGTTTATTCATTATATCTCTATGGCGATACGATCCATGAAGAGCGCATGGTCATATAAGGCAAGGCTTTTTGCCAGCTAGCAAAGGCTTGAATAGAACATCTATCCCAGTAGAACATATCTGTGCGGCGTGTGAGCGTAAACCAAAAGTTGTATATGCAAAATTTAGGGTGGCAAGCAAGGATCTATATTGGGGGTACAATTTTTGCCGGAGCAGCTCTCTATCTCTGGCATTTTGGGCATTTGCAAATTGTACACCCAACGATACTGGTTATTCTGAGTATATTTGCTGTCATCGCGCATATCTTACGCGTTGAAGGTGCAACCGTACATTCCAGCTATCAACTGAGTTGGATTGCTTACGGCGCATCCTTTGTGCTGTTAGAACCTGCAGAGGCAATGCTGGTGCTCGTGGTGGCCCATATTGCAGAATGGTTTTGGCATAAACCGACGTGGTATATCGCTTTATTCAATCTCAATGCATTTGGCATTGTTGCCAGCATTTCGATCCTGGTTTGGCAAGCAATTAGCGCGGGCAGCACACCCTTCACTCCGGTTAGTACGCTTGCTTTTCTCGCCATGTCTGCCACCTTTACGGCAGTCAACCATTTGCTGGTTGGCCTTGTGATTTGGCTGGCGCGCGGCGAGAGCTTAATGCAATCTGGTGTTTTTCATTTGCTAACCTTGATGATCGATTTTGTCAGCTTCGGCATCGGGATTGCCTTTGGTCTGATTTGGCTTGTCAATCCTTATGCCGTAGTTTTCATTCTTTCCCCCCTTTACCTGCTCTATACCACCATGCAAGTGCCCGCACTGCAACAACAAACGCGGATCGAACCGAAGACTGGTCTTTACAATGCCAAGTATTTTTTCGAAGTACTGAATGCTGAATTGGAACGCGCTGCGCAATCCGATCGTCCGCTGACCGTTGTCATGGCTGATGTCGATTTATTGCGCAATATTAATAACACCTATGGACATCTTGCTGGCGATAAGGTGCTGATCGGCGTCGCCGATATTCTGCGGCAATCTGTGCGCGAACATGATATCGTCGCACGTTTTGGTGGTGAAGAATATGCCATCTTACTGCCGGAAACTTCCTTATGCCAGGCGTTGCCCATGATTGAACGGATGCGGGCAGCCATTGCGGCCGCCCAATTCGAAATTTCTACCAGTGTGACGCCTATCTCGGTAACAATGAGTTTTGGGGTTGCCGCGCGTGAAGAGCAGGGGCAACAAAGTCAAGCGTTGATCCATCATGCCGATTTGGCGGTTTATGAAGCCAAGGCAACAACCCGCAATCGCGTCTGTTATTTTATGGGCGGACAACTGCGAGATTTCAGCAGCGGGTCTACGTTGACGTGCCCCTCTGCTGCTATGCGCACTGCCGCAACGGTGCATTGGCCCATCGAAAGCATTCAGCAATCGCACCCGGCGCGCTTCTTGCCAGAGAGTACCAAAATTGCGCTTCAGGAAGCGATTGTTTTACAACCGACTACAGTACCCGATACCACGCCTGTTGCACAGCCGCTGCCCACGATTTGGGGGGAATTACAGAGCCGTATCGGTATGCCGTTTGAGCCAGTTGCGGTTACGGCTTTTCGGAAAGTAATGCAAATGCAAGATGAAAACGCAATTGATACTTCAGCGGCTGCCACTTTGCCGAGGATGACAAGTGGCGGTGAGTTTTCTCTATTACCAATCAAGGCAAGTGGCGCAGACCTAGCCGACGATGAATCCGTGAATAATCTATTCTTATCAGAGTTGGACAGTATAAATATGGCTCTACATAACCCATTTGCAGGACAGCGACGTATGGAAGTAAGCGCTCAAGAAGGCCGCGAATTGGCTGAAACTTTGCTCCGAGTTGCCAGTACCATTAACACAACGCTAGAGCAAGATCGAGTTCTCGCGCTGATCTTGGAGCAACTGGCTCATGTTGTGCAATATGATAGTGCATCGATCATGTTGCTAGAAGAAGACAGCCTGAACTCGGTAGCCCGCCGCTCCATTCACGTCCCAGAAAGCCAATTTATGTCTGTGCGTACAGATATGCTGGCGCATGTGAGCGAAGTACTCGAGAATAAGCAGGCGGTCGTGATTACCGACACCTATAATGACAACCGCTGGATGCGCCGCCAGGGTAGCGAAAATATTCGCTGTTGGCTAGGCGTGCCGTTGCTGGTACAAGATCGGGTGATTGGTCTGCTCAACCTCAGCACCAGCATTCCCGGTTCCTACACCGACCATCATGTGCAGGTATCTGTCGCCTTTGCGGCCCATGCCTCGGTTGCGATCGAGAATGCGCGGCTCTATACCCAGGCGCAACAGGAAATTGAAGAACGCGAACGGGCCCAGGCAGCCCTGCGCCAATCAGAAGCTCATCTACAAGAGCGTGTCATTGAATTGCAGCGCGCCAAGGCCGCCGAACAGAAACAGCGCGAATTAGCAGAAACCTTAAGCGAAGCGGCGCGCTCGATGAGTGCCAGTCTTCAGATCCAAGAGGTGGTACATACGATTGTTGTCTATCTGAGCCGACTGGTGGCGTCGGATAGAATTCATGTCAAATTGCTGCATGATAGCAAGGTAGAGTTGTTTGCCTCCTATGCTCGCCCGACCAATGAATATCACTATGCGGACGGGTCATCGCCCCTGTCTGCACTGGAAGAGCGTGTCATCCAACAAGCAAAACCCTATGTGATCAAAGACGCACAGCAGAATCTTGCGTGGGACCCGGCAACAAGCGATCACGCACTGCAATCGTGGGTTAGTGTTCCCCTGACCGTGCAAGACAAGGTGGTCGGTCTCTTAACATTGGCGAAAGCGGAAGCTAATTTTTATACAGAACATGATGTCAGCTTGGTGGGTGCATTTGCCAATCAATCGGCCATTACTGTCACAAATGCGCGCCTCTATCAGCAATTGCAAAATGAACTGGCAGAACGCATGCGTGCCGAGCAGGCGCTGCAAGAAGAGCGGGGCCTATTGGCCGAGCGAGTAGAAGAGCGCACCTTTGAATTGAAAGCTGCCAACAATAAGTTAACCGCGGCCTTGCGCACCAAAGACGAATTTTTGGCGACGGTCAGCCACGAATTGCGTACACCACTCAGCGCGATTCTCCTGCTGACCGAGTCGATGCAGAAGGGTGTATATGGTGTGCTGGGTGAGCGTCATTCCGATGTATTGACGACAGTGAAACAGAGCGCCCGTCACTTATTAGCGCTGATCAATGATATTTTAGACATGTCAAGGATTGAGTCGGGCATGTTCGAACTGGACATGGGGCCGGTTTCGCTGCCAATTATCTGCCGGAATAGTCTGCAATTGGTTGAGGAATCTGCCTACAAGAAACAGATCACGCTGGTGCAGAAGATTGACCAAAGTGTAGACAGCGTGAATGGTGACGAGCGGCGCATCTTGCAGATTTTGGTGAATCTTCTGGGCAATGCGATGAAATTCACGCCAGAAGGTGGTGAAGTTGGTCTGGAAGTGGTGGGCGATGCGCAAAATCGTCTTGTGCATCTCACCGTTTGGGATACGGGCATTGGGATCGCCAAAGAAGATATCACACGCCTCTTTCAACCCTTTGTCCAGCTGGATAGTAAGCTCTCGCGCCACTATGAGGGAACCGGTCTTGGCCTGGCTTTGGTGGACCGATTAACCCAGATGCATGGTGGCACTGTCGCCTTAACTAGTGAAGTTGGCAAAGGTAGCCGCTTTACCGTCTCCATTCCGTGGGAGCCACAGCAAGCTGTTGTATCTTCGTTTACGCGATTTTCGGGTGGTAATCCGTCGGCTATGGCGAAAATTCACGAACTTCAAAAGCCTGCTGCCAACGTATCGCCCACAGAAGTTGAGGATAAAGTAGAGATCCCCCAGGACAAAAATTCGTCCCAGCCGGGGGACGAGGGTAATGGCGACTCGCCCTTGATTCTACTAGTCGAGGATAATGAAATTGGCATTGAGGCCATGCAAGATTATCTAATCGCTTATGCGTATCGGGTTATTATCGCACGCACGGGCGAAGAAGCGATTGCCCAGACCAATCAACATCACCCTGACCTCATTTTAATGGATGTGCAAATGCCCGATATGGATGGGCTGGAAGCGACAATGCGCATTCGGACCAGACAAGAGTTGACCCATATCCCGATTATTGCGCTGACGGCGCTTGCTATGCCTGGCGACCGCGAACGCTGCATCAAAGCCGGGGCGAACGAATATCTGAGTAAACCAGTCAGTATGAAACAACTTGTTCAGGTGATCAAAACCCAACTGCAACTGACGAAGGTGCCTGCTGGTTGATCCAGCTGCTGCTCTATCCGTCTGCGGGGACAAGCCAAAGCTGAGACGGCGGCAACTGGATTCGGATAGGGCAACCAGGCTGTACATCGGCGTTGGCGGCTGTGTTGATCACCCAGCGCACTGTACCAATCTGGATCTGAACCTGTAGATAACTACCCATATAGAGCACCGTATCCACGGTGGCGGCTAGCACATTTGTGGTTTGTGGGCTGTTGATCAGCACATGCTCCGGACGCATGGTCAGGAAGACCGCACCATCTGCTAGCTCATCTCCACACTCGACCGTGAGTGTCCCCACCTCAGTTTGCACTTGATTGCCGCGTTTTATCCCAGCTAGGAAATTTTCGTTGCGAAAGAAACGCGCCACTGTTGTGCTACGGGGTCGTTCATAAAAGGCGCGTGGTTCGTCGAATTGTTGCAAGGTGCCATCGACCAGTAACGCCACACGATCGGCCAACATTACTGCCTCTTCTTGATCGTGCGTGACAAAGATCGTGGTAATCCCCAGTGCCTTCTGGATGGTGCGGATTAACCAGCGCATTTCCAGCCGCAAATTTGCATCCAAGTTGGCCAGGGGTTCGTCGAGTAGCAACACTTGTGGCTCGATGACCAAGGCCCGCGCCAGCGCAACTCGCTGCTGTTGCCCGCCCGATAGGGCCTGCGCGCGCCGCTGTTCAAAGCCGGTCAACTGTACCAACTCCAACATTGCGTGCACCCGGCGCGCGATCTCCGCTTTGGCAAGGCCGCGCATTTTCAAGCCAAAACCGACGTTCTCTGCCACATTCATGTGTGGAAAGAGTAGATGTTTCTGAAAGACCATGACCGCGCCGCGGCGCTCTGCTGGTATGGCGAGCACAGAACGACCATCAAAGAGAATATCGCCAGTCGTTGGCGGCAGCAAGCCAGCGATCATGCGCATGGTGGTCGTTTTGCCACAGCCAGACGGGCCTAACAACGCGACTAATTCACCCGACTTTACGGTTAGCTCTAGCCCCTTGACCGCTGTGATGGCGTTATAGCGTTTGGAGAGTGCTTGCACCTGCACAGTTGTCATAGCCGTCCCAGCCCTCCGATTGCACTCGCGTTGCTGTCTAAGGCATGTGATGTGAGAATCAAGATCAGGATCGCTGGCAAGATAAAGACCAGACTGACCGCCGCCGCATTCGTATGATTGGCCGCGCTAATCAAAGGAAATAACACCATCGGCAACGTGACCACGCGTCCGCCACCAATTAAAACCGTGGTAATATATTGGCTCCAAGAGACCAAAAAGGTAAAGAGCATAGCCACCGTCAACCCTGGCCAGATGGCCGGCAATGTGACATGCCAAAAGGTTCGCATCGCACTCGCGCCCAGGGTACGGGCAGTCTCTTCAAACTCGATTGCATAATTGGCAAAGACGCTGGACATGAGCAAAATAAAATAGGGGAGGGCCGGAATCAGGTGGACAAAGACGACACCCAGAAAGGTGTCTGCTAAGCCATAGCGGATAAATACAATATGAATGCCCATGATCACGACAATGGTGGGCACAAAGAGCGGTGCCGTGAGCAGCCAGGTGACCATCTGTTTGCCACGAAATTGCTGCAAGCCGAGTACACGCGCTGCCGGTAGCCCAATCACCACGGCAAGTAAGACGACGAGCACAGCAACCCCAATACTGTTCCACAGGGCTTCGCCTACTTGGGAAGAGGGTGAGAGCACATAGCGCCAAGCCTTGAATCCCCATTGTGGGGGCAGAAGCGCAGGGAAAAACCAATTTGTCGCAAACGACCAAACCATTTGCGGAATCAGCGGCAATAGCACGCCACTGATGATCAGCGCACACGCAACCAAACGCAGAATGCGCCGCATCATTTTCGTTTCCCAATGTGGCGACTATATCTCAACGGCAGACTCAGCAACAGCATCACCATTGCCGTAATCACCACGCCAATCGCCATTGCCACGGGCCGTTGCTGCAGATCTGGATCTACATAGGCGCGATAGGCGGTGACGGGTAAAACATTTGGATAGCGCTGCCCCAAGAGCAGGGGAATTTCAAAGCTGCCAAAGACAAAGGCAAAGACAATGATCCCAGTGGTGACAAGGCCGGGTGTAATCAGCGGTAGCAACACATAGCGAAAGCGTTGCCAGCGATTCGCCCCTAGCGTCTGGGCAATCTCTTCATACTCCTGGCCAATGCTGTTAAGAATGGCTAGGACGACCAGCCCAATAAAGGGAACTTCTTTCCAGAGATAGACCAAAATCGTTGCGATCTGCCACCGATCAAAGACGAGAACGGGAAACTGATTGGGGCGCTCCAGCAGTCCAGTGCCATACAAGATGCGGGCAAAGAGTCCACTTTGGGTGAGCAAGAGCACCATCCCCGCTGCCGCTACCAGATGCGGCACCGGCAGTGGCAGTTGAAAGATCACGGTGACAATACGACTGCCCAGAAACGCTCGCCGCAATAGCATGGCTGCGGCAACGGCTAGTATCATGGCGAGCATGGTGCTGGTGGCGGCAAGGTAGAGCGTGAGCAAGAATGACGTAGCGAAACTTGGGTCCGTAAACAGGGCAACATAATGGCGTATGGTCGGTGTCTGTAGGCCAAGGAGCGGCATATAGCCCAAGCTCTGGCCCAAGCCGATTACAATGCCGCCCACAAAAAGCAGCAGAATCACCGCCAATGCCGGTGCTAGCAGCAGCCAACTACGAATTGTTTCGGATCGGTACAAGTATGACAAGCTGGATGCCCCGTGCCGTCTAGCGCTTTAAAACGTTTTCTTCCCAACCCTGATCGATCGGTGCTACCCAACTGGCCCGCGCTTCAGGGAGTGCATGGCTGTTCAGTATTTCTGGCGGCAACGTGGCTATGCCGCGCGCAATCGCGGCTAGTTGGCTGCGCTCCTCGTCGCTCAACCGGCTGGGATCGATTGCCACCAGCCAGCCCAATTCGGCGGGATCGGTTAGGAGAATTTGATATGCTGGCGAGAGTAAATGATTGGCCAACACCAGCGCACCAGCGGGATTATTGGCATTATAGGGAATGGCCACATAGCTGACATTCGCCATTGTGCCCGTGTCGAAAACATAGGTGCGGATCGTCTCTGGGTAGCGCCCCTGTTGGATGTAATTGGAGGCGCGGCTGGCGTCATATTCCATGGCGAAGTCGATCTCGCCGTTGGCAAGCAGATCCGGCATGGCCGTCAACTCGGGATAGGTTTCACCGCCGCGCCAAAGATTGGGTTCAAGCGCGTTGAGATACGCCCAAACCTCGGGCGCGTATTGATCATAAACCGCTTGATCAAATTCGCCGAGGAAAGGCTCAGAAGAGCCCGCCGCCCAGTAGAACAGAGTACGGATAAAGGCGCTGCCCACATGATTGGGTGGCGCTGGATAGGTAAACCGGCCAGGGTTGGCTTCGATCCAGGTGCGCAACGCCTCAATGCTTTGGGGCGGATTCTCGACGCTGACGCTATTATATTCCATGACCCACTGAAAGCTCGCCCACGGTGATTCGTAGCCATCGACCGCTGTGCCAAAATCGTAGGCAATGGCTGGATCTTCCCAGTTGACCAAGCTTGAATTGGGCAGTAACTCGGTGATCGGACCATAGAGCAAACCGGCATCTTTCAAGGTGCGAAAGTTTTCGCCGTTAATCCAGAGCAGATCAATACTGCCGCCGCTATCTTTGCCGGCAGCTTTCTCATTGAGAATCTTATTGACCGCATCCGCCGTGTTTTCGATGGGTATACGGTTAAGCGTGAGGTTATATTGGGACGCCAATGCGCTGCCAATGGCTTCATCCACATGCGTGTTGATGGTATCCCCACCACCCCACATAAACCAATTGACGGTTGTGCCATCCGCCGCAGCAAGCACATCCTCCCAGGTTGTATAGGTGGGAACGGCTGTCGATACACTGGGTTCTGGGGCCGTTGCTGCCACACTGGGCTGGGTTGGCACAGACTGTGTCGCTGGGGGTACGGCGCAACCGGTGCTAAAGAGCCATGTGCAAACCAACAGAAGTGATGATAGATGAAACGCGCGGTGTTTATGCACAATTGCTCCTTGCTTATCGGTGGTGTAGACGATGGACAACCTTATAGATAAAACCCTTAAAAGTCATCCATAGCGTCTCGTGTATTATCAAGCTTATTGGGTTGACTTTTAAATAGTTTGTCTATTACTCGTGGGCGGCGCTGCCCGCGGACTGCTGATGCAGAGGATGCTTGGGCTAAATTATAGCAGATCCATACGCAATCGGTGCATTGCGCGCTGCCGATCCTGCGTATGGGTCTACCGTAACTTTTTCCTCACCGGTGCTGTCCTAGCTGCTTGGTGCGAATCAGCCTTTTAAGGCAAATCCTTGCACACCCTCAACAAAGTAGCGCTGGAGGAAAAGAAAGAGGAGTACCGTGGGCAAGGTGGCCACAGTCGCTATGGCAAAGGCAAACGGATAGTCTGTAATGCTGCCGCCACGGCTGCCCTTGAAGCTTGCCCCGCTGAACATAACACGCTGAAAGCCCAGCGCAATCGGCCAGATATCTTCGTTGCCGCCCGCCGCAATCAGCGGCCACAGATAATCATTCCAGATCGCCACAAACTGAAAGATCACCATCACGGTAATCGCCGGCTTGAGCATGGGCAGATAGACTTTGGTCAGCACCTGAAACGTATTGGCACCATCGACGCGTGCGGCTTCTTCAAAATCTTTGGGAATGCTGAAGAAGGTCTGGCGCAAGAGAAAGATATAAAAGACATTGACCATGCCGGGCAGTAACATGGCTGGCCAATCATTGACAAACCCGTGTCCGCCTTGGCCCCACAAGTCATTGCCGCCGGCCAGCGGCCAGCGCGCCATCATCACATAGGTCGGCACATAGTAGACAATGCCCGGCACCATCATCGAGCTGAGCAAAAGCAGAAAGACCGTCTCCCGCCCACGGAATTGCAGCCGCGCAAAGACATAGCCGGCCAACACGGCCACCGTGCCCGGCACAACAACATACCAGGCAATGCGCAACAGCGTGTTGATCACCCACAGCAAAATGCTGGATTGGGTGGTAAAGAGCACACGATAGTTTTCCAAATAGAGGGTATTGGGCAACGGAAACCAGGTGCTTCTGGTATAAACTTCCAATGTCGATAATGAGGCCGCGACCCCAAAGAAGAGCGGGTAGGCCATCAAGAAGCTGCCCACAATCAGCAACACTTGTAACCCGACAACATCCCACTTGATCGGTTGGCGTCTTGGTTTTACGCGATTGGGTACGGTTGCAGCCATGGTTACTCCTCCATGCGTCCTTGTTGCATCAGCCGCATGCCGGTCAGGCTGAACCAAAGTAGAATCAACGCCATTACCACTGCGCCCGCACTGGCCACGCCCAAGTTGGTATTGACAAACGCATCATTGTAGATCTGCAACAACATGACGTTGGTCATATTCTGGGGCCCGCCTTTGCTGATCAACATCACCGCTTCAAAAACCTGAAAGCCGCCAATGATGCCCGTCACCAAAACAAAAAGAATCATGGGACGGAGGAGGGGAATGGTGATATAGCGCAGCAGCCGCCAGCGACTTGCGCCATCAACCATGGCTGCTTCGTATAGTTCGGGATGTACGCCTTGCAGTGCAGCCAGAAAGAGCACAACCGGGCTACCAATGCCGCGCCAGATGGTAAAGGCAATAATAAAGGCGCGCATCCAGTTACCTTGAATGGTCCAGATCACAGGGGCCTGGCCCAGCGCTTTGAGAATGGCATTCAGCACGCCGTCAAAGGGCGAAATAAAGATCAGTGCCACCTGTGCCATGATCGCTGCCGATGTGAGTGTCGGAATATACCACAAGGCGCGGTACAAGCCACGCCCAAAGATTTTCTGATTGAGCAACACAGCAATAAAAAACGCAATGGTCGTTTGCAGCAGCAACGCGCTGACGGCAAACAGGGCTGTGTTGAAGATAATACGCGGATAATCACCACGCGTATATTGCAGGTAATTGTTGATCCCGATCCACTCGGGCGAGCCGCTAATACCGTTCCAGCGGGTAAAGCTGAGACCAATGTTGAGCACAACTGGCGCAACATTGAAAATGAGATAATAGAGCAGAATGGGGGTGAGAATCAGCCAGGCTTCAAATGCGTGGCGATTGTAGTAGCGCCATCGTTGCCACCGGCTCACCGGCTGCGGGATCGGCCGCTTCTGTTGGATTGGAGAGGAGAGAGTTGTCATAGCAAATTCACAATCAATGATACACAATCAATGATAATGGGCAAGGAACAAAGCCGTTGAACAATGGCTGCCTTGTTCCTTGCCCATAGTTGGCAACAAAACCTAGCTCGCCGCCATCACTTCGTCGGCTTTTTGCTGGGCGCGATCCATAATGTCCTGCACCGGTTCTTCGGTGGTCAACACTTCGGTCAACATGTCGTTATAGATCTGCCACAATTTCTGGGGATCTTTGCGCCATTGGGGCAAAATACCCAGCTCGGGGTTGTCAAGCAATTGATCAATAAAGGCACCTGTGGCGTCGTCCACCGTGGGGCGCAGTTTTTCCAACGCGCTGCGGGTGGAAGGCAAACGGCCCAACGCTGGGTAGACCAGATCTTGCACATCATCGCGGGTCAAGAACTTGATCCACTCAGCTGCAATGTCAGGGTGCTTGCTTTCCTTCAAAACCGCATACATCACATTGCCCACGATAATGCTGGCCGGTTGTCCATCGGCTGGGGCCGGAATGGCCGAGTAGCGACAATCTTCACAGCCAGAGGTTTGTGCCCAGCCAACATGCCAGCTTCCGGCAATTTGATAGGCCGATAGACCAGTGAACAGTTGGGAATAGACACGCCCTTCATCCGGGTCAAAGGTCAAGCCTGGCGGGGTCGAGCGGTTGATCTCGCGCAGGAATTGCATGACTTTGGCGGCGTCTGGGTTGTTGAAGTAGGGATAAGTGCAGTCATCTTTACACATGGGCGCGCCCGCTTGGGCCAGGTAGACCGCCACACGGAAGATGCCACCCACCGAAAACCCAACCGGTCCCTGCAAGGTATAGCCAAAATATTCGCCATTGCCAGCCTTGGTGATCTGCTCGGCCTGGGCAATCAGGTCGTCCCAGGTGACCGGAGCTGTATCACAAGGTAGGCCAGCCTTTTCGATGACGACACAATTGCGTTCAAAGCCAAAAACACCCGTAAAGGCCGAGAGCCCGTACACTTGATCTTTGTAAACGCCGGCGGCGTAGGTGCCTGGAATCAGGTTCTCTTTGACATCCACAATCACATCATCCAAGGCAACCAGCGAACCCAGTTCGGCATATTGTTGGAAGAAGTTCTCGCCCACCACAATGTCGGGCGCGTTGTTGGCCAGCATGGCTGTCACCAGATTCTGGCGCAGCTCTTCATCCCAGCCGTGGCTCTCCAGCTTGATTTTGACACCTGGGTGTTCTTCTTCAAACTTTTCTACAATATACTTGCCATACTTGCCTGCCCCTTCAGGATCGGATTCGATCCCGGCGACAGTGCCACCCTCGGCCCACACGACAATTTCAATGTCGCCTGTGCTGGCGGCCGTATCCGATGCTGCGGCGGGTGCATCGGATACGGTCGGCGCAGCGGGTGCCGTACACGCGGATAGAACTAACACCAAAATGCCAAGTACAATGGCGGTCGTCCCCGATAATTTTCGGATCATACTGGTTCTCCTTCGCGAGCTGTTTTGGTACTTGATAAACTTGCCACTACAGTTCTAGCTAACACAAAACTAACCTCGCGTGTATCTACAACAGAATTTTCCGCGCTGAAATTCTGTTTCAATCACCACGAGGTAGAGTTATCGTGTTGGGGAAGATTGGCTCGATAGGCCAACCATCGAAACCGCCACTGGACATAGCCGTTGGGACGCTGACCAGTGCGGTATCAATAGATCATAGCATAAACTGGGTTGTCTATCAAATGGGTTTGCGCATTTTTCGCATGAACGCCAATCTGCGCTATGGTTAGACCTGCCAGCCGACGTGGAGAATGTGCAGTGATAGATATAAATACTCGAGATGTTGTTCGCCAAAGGTTTCTAAATTGATCGCGCATTCGCGTAGAATCTGCTGGTTTGTCGCATCGAAATGGTCAGGCGGCAACTCCTGCAACAACTGCGCCAGCTTTGTAATCCCCGCTACCTGATCATGGTGGGCAAAGGCATTCAGGCATTCAACCACTAGTGGCAGCTCTTGGCCACGCATTTTGGTGCTGCGTTCGACTTTGCGCTTAAAGTTGGTTAATTCCTGGGCCACGGTTGTGCCCAGATCGCTGCGTACACCACGCACCAGGCGAATAAAATGATTCTCATCGCCTACCAGCCGCGCCAGGGCCAGCGCCAATTCCAGGCGAGCCTTGTCGTTGGCCGTGTCGTGGAGCAGACCGAGCAACAGGGCGGTCGCTTCTTGGTCGTGCAGATTGCCCAGCGCAGATGCATAGGCCATCTGCAAGCCTTTGTCAGTTTCATGCAACAACCGTTCACGGATCACGGGGGCGACTTCGTTGGCCCGCAACGCGCCAATTGCACGTGCTGCATGAGCGCGGATCGACAGATAAGGGGACTCTAGGGCCAAGAGGAGCGGTGCGACCGCTTCTTTATCTCCCATCCGCCCCAGGGCCCAGGCCGCCATGGCAGAAAGTGCCAGTTCGGTGCCGTTGAGCGTTTCGATTAATGCTTCGCGTAGTTGTGGCTCGGGAGGCATCCGCGCAATCGAGATCAGGGCTTCAAAGCGCACCTGAAAGCGCGGATCGTGCAAGGCATCGAGCAGTTCATCGACGGTCAACAGACTTTTGGCTTTCGCCAGACGCTCGGTGCCCAGGACTGCATCATGTTCGTCGCGGCTATATTGATAGCGGATGAGGGATCCCATTGCTAGGAATGGATTGCCGCGCAAAAAGATGCCAGCAAATTGGCTGATACCAAAGCGATTGTCGGCACGCATCATCTGAACAATGGGCAGGCTACAGAGAATCAGCACAATGCCCGACAAAAAGAGGGGGGAATACGCATCCAGCGTAAAGAAACCCCACTGGCCCGACAGACCGGCTGTCCAATCGAGAATCCAGCCACCGGCCAATTGGCTGATACCACCCAGCACGCCGATCCAGGCAAAGTAGAGCGCCATATAATCGGCCTTTTTCTCGGGTGGTACCACACTGACATAGAGCAGGCGGGTGGAGCCAACGCCCCAGCCCATATCGGCAATGCCTTGCAACAAGCTAATGCTGATCGCTGCATAGAGGCTCCATGTCGAGTGGCGTGGCATGAGCAATAAGAGCAGAGGAATCAAGGCCCGTAGCGAGAGGCCCAAGAGAATTACCGGCTTGCTTCCATAGCGATCTGCCACCCAGCCCCACAGATAACTGGTGACTAATATGCCAAAGAGCGTGCCCATTTGGAGCAGAACGACATTGCCTGCACTCAGGCCTACTTCGTCGGTCATATAGAGCGGAATAAAGGAGCCGACGGGGGTCGTGGCGATAATAATAATGCCGACACAGATCAAATAGAGCAGAAAATTGCGGTCGTGTATGGCTTCGCCCAGGTCGCGTTTGGGTTTGGGCGCGCCAGCAAGTAAGGGGCGCGGCGCGCCACCGGGGATAAAAGCACTGCACCAAACCGAGACCAAGCCGGTGATGACCCCCGCCGCGATCAGGATCATAAAGCTGCTCAGCTCATGGCTGCGTCCTAGCACATAGCTTGCTATGCCCACTGCGCCAAACCCCGCCAAGGAGGTAAAGAAGTTATTGGTGGCGGTATATTTGCCTTGGATCGAGCTGGGCACGTACTCTTGCGCCCACGGAATACGCGCGGTTTCCGAGATCGAGCGCGCAACCGCAAAACAAGCCACGATCACCGAGACGAAGATCAAGGTTCCCTGGCTACCAAATTGACTCTGTACCCACGGTGTGAGCAAGAGAAAGAGGGTAAAGATTTTGCGCAGGCCAAAGAAGGTCAGAAAGGTATTCTTGTAGCCAAAACGGGCTGTCCAGGGGGCAATAAAGGGGGCAATTAACCCAAGGAAGGGCATAAGCGAAAAGAGAAAGCCCATCTGTCCCTTGCTCAGCCCCAATTCGCTCAGAAAAAGCGGAAAGACCGAGCCAAAAAAGGTGAATTGCACAAAGAAAGTATTGGAGGCAAAGGTGGCAATACTCCAAGGAATACCGCGTAATTTTTCAATCGTCGTCGGTTCTGCACTCATCCTGCTATCCTGTCATCGTTTCATTGACTCACTTTTTCTGCACAGATGCCCCAGGAAAGTTGGGAAAATTGCTTGACATCCACGAGCGTAAAGCCCGCTTGCTGCACCTGTGTACAGTCCTGATCCACCAGCCAGAAGAACTCTTCGGCCTGTCACGCTTGATTTGGCATGGTTACCTCACCTGTTTGGTGAAATAGAGGGCCAGGCTATCGTCAACCGGCATACTTTCGCCGGGTTGCACCTGTCGCCCAGCATACCAGACCCCGCGCCCATCTGGCACGTAGCCGCGCAAGACATACATGCGTTGCGCCGCGCCATAATCAGGGTAGAGACCGACGCCAATCCCGGCCACCGCCGACCGTTCGCCAATCCGCCGTTCGGCCTCGTCCATCAGGCGCGTGCCGATCTTCTGGCGGCGATAATGGGGCAAGACATTAAAGTCGGCCACCTCGGGAATATGATCAGTCTGGAAGGGTGGATAGTCGGTGTGCCAGAGAATGGTGACGTAGCCAGCAAAGTGATCATCCACCGTGGCGACCAATACGACGCGTGTGCCAGCATCTTGTTCTGCCAGATATTGTTGATATTGGCTGGCCGGTTTGTTCCACCCAATCGCGTGAAAGGCGGCGGCAATCTCTGTGATGTCTGTTACTTCTAGGAGACGAATTTGTAATGGGAAATCAGACGTGTTCATAAGCAGTAGCTAGGTTCCGGGCAGAATACAACTCATTTGGCTGATTGTACGCATGACGCTGTAACGATTCTGTAAGTCTATCACGGGTTGCGCACCCTCCCAAACGAAACACTACTTGCATCTTTTGCGACAGTTACGTATGATGAGAAACGGCTACAGCATTGCCCCAACCAATGAGAAAAGCAACCAGAAGCAGCAACCAGGAAATAAATACCTAGGAAGGGTGGCAGGTCTATGATTACCTATTCCAAACAAATCCCCACGGTGGCCACGCCAGATGTGCTGATCTGTGGCAGTGGATTGGCCGGCATTGGCGCAGCCGTTGCTGCCGCGCGCAGTGGTGCCCGCACCATGGTGGTGGAGCGCAACGGTTTCGCTGGCGGCTTTTTTACGGCCACCATTGGCTCGGCCTTTGATGGCTTTGTCGATGAGCGCACCGGCACACCCGTCGTCGGCGGCATTGTCTTTGAGATGCTGGAACGCATGGGGGTGATTGCCCCAGGCCAAGGCCCAAACCTGCGCTACAATGTCAACGGCGATTTTTCCTTTGTCGAGATGCACCCCGAACGCATTGTGCCGCGCTGCGATCCCGAACGCTTCAAACGCGCTGCCGATAGTATCCTGTTGGAAGCCGGGGTGGAAGTTCTCTATCATACGCAAGTGGCGGATGTGGTGGTCAAGGACGGTCACATTGACGCCGTGATCGTCAGCAACAAAGCCGGACTCGTAGCGATCAAACCCAAAGTGGTGATCGATTGTACGGGTGATGGCGATGTGGCGGCGTGGGCAGGTGCCCCTTATGAAAAAGCCGAGACACTGCAACCCATGAGCTTGCATTTTCGCGTCGCCTATCTGGAGCCAAGCTTCGCCTTGCGTCGGCGCTGTGCCGATGTGTTGATGGCGGCCCATGAACGGGGGGAACTGGGCATGTATGCCGGTCCCTATCCTGCTACCTTTTCGGGCCGTGATGTCTATTTCAACGCCACGCGCACGCCGGGCGATAATACCGATCCAGCAGATTGGACACGCGCCGAAATTCAGGGGCGGCGCGATGCTTGGAAGATGTTTGAACTCTGGCAAGCCGAGCTGGCCGAATTTGCCGACGCCTACTTTATGACCAGCGGTCCCGTGGCCGGCGCGCGCGAATCGCGGCGCATTGTTGGCGACTATGTGCTCACCGGCGAAGATGTACGTTTGGGCCATCGCCACGACGATGTGGTGGTGTTGGGGGCGTGGCGGCTGGATCGTCACCCGCCAGACAAACCGGGCTATCACGACATTCCCTGGACGCCGCCTTATGACATTCCCTATCGCACGTTGCTGCCACAGGGGGTGGAAAATTTGCTGGTGGCCGGGCGCTGTCACTCGGCGACCTCGGAAGCGTTGGCCTCCAGCCGCGTCACGGCAACGGCGATGGGCATGGGGCAGGCGGCTGGACTGGCCGCGGCCATGGCCGTTGCCACGCGTACATCACCGCGTGCGATCAACCTAACCCAATTGCAGGACAAAATTGTCACCAGCGGCGGCATTCTTCAAGCGCCCGAATCGACCATCCAGGTGGGCAATCCAACCTGGTAGGGAGGGGGACGGGTGGTCGGTGGGTCGTTGGTCATTAGCAATTAGCCATTGGTTATTGATTATTGATTATTTGCCAGTTTTTCAGAGAGGATCATCTCATGCACTATACAAACCTTGGCCGCACGGGCCTGAAAGTCAGCCGGATCTGCTTGGGTACCATGAACTTTGGCACACAGACCAGCGAAGCCGATAGCCACACGATCATGGATCGAGCGCTGGCAACCGGCATCAACTTTTTCGACACCGCCAACCGCTATGGGCGCGATGTCAGCTTGGGCTTTACCGAGGAGATTATCGGGCGCTGGCTGGCCCAGGGGGGTGGCCGCCGCGAGAACATCGTACTCGCCACCAAGGTCTACGGGCCTATGGGCGAAGGGGTCAACGATCGCGGTGTCTCGGCCTATCACATCCGCAAGGCGTGTGAGGATAGCCTGCGCCGTTTGCAGACTGATCACATCGATCTATACCAGATGCACCATGTCGAGCGCAGCACACCCTGGGAAGAGATTTGGCAGGCCATGGAACAGTTGGTGCGCGAAGGCAAGGTGTTGTATGTGGGCAGCAGCAACTTTGCCGGTTGGCATATTGTACGCGCCAACGAAGCAGCCCAAAGACGCAACTTCCTGGGCTTGGTCTCTGAGCAGAGCAAATATAGCTTGAACGCGCGCATGGTGGAATTAGAAGTGCTGCCCGCCTGCCGCACCTATGGCGTTGGCGTCATTCCGTGGAGTCCACTGGGTGGTGGGTTGTTGGGTGGCGTCTTGCGCAAAGCCAGTGAAGGCCGGCGCGCCAGCGCATCGATGCAAGCCACCATTGAACGCCACCGTCCCCAACTGGAAGCCTACGAGGGATTATGCGCGCAACTGGGTGAAAACCCCGCCGATGTGGGCTTGGCTTGGCTGTTGCATAACCCTGCTGTCACCGCGCCGATCATCGGGCCGCGCACCCAACAACAACTGGATGAAGCGTTGCACACAGTCGATATCAAGCTCTCGGCCGAGGTATTACAACAACTGGATGAGATCTGGCCCGGCCCCGGTGGTGAAGCGCCCGAAGCCTATGCCTGGTGAGGGAGGGTTAGTCAAGGGGATCACGTAGTCAAGACTTCAGTCTTTCTGTAAATGAGGACAAAGACTGAAGTCTTGACTACGTTACTATCTAGCAGGTTACATCTTTGCCGTCAGCGCCGAAGATCGCCAGGCGTTCCTCTTTGCTGCTTTTGACGGTGCTCTGTGGCTGGTAGTGGAATTGGACGGCGCGGCGGCGACTGCTGCTGTTGTTGGCCGGCGTGCCGTGATGGATCAGGCTGTGAAAGAAGAGACAGCCACCTGGCTTGAGCGGGACGGCCATAGCGGCTTGTTGGCGGTCGTGATCATCACAGATCTGCCAGTCGCGGCGTTGGAAGTGTACCACGGGCCCTTGCCGATGCGAACCCGGCTGGACGATCATGCATCCATTCTCGGTGGTCGCTTCGTCCAGTGCGATCCAGACGCCGACAATGGTGGTGGTAAGCGGCAGGTCAAAATAGGCATGATCTTGATGCCACGGCTTTTCGCGTCCAATGCGCGGCGGTTTGACCAGGGCCATATCCTGAAAGAGCACCGGCGCATCGTTCATCAATTGTTGCACAATATTCTGCAATTGGGGATGATAGGCCATAGCGTGGAGGCGTGGCTCGTGATCGACAAACCACATGAATTTGCGGATATAGTCCTGGCGCGCTTCGGTGGGCAACGCTTCGATATCCACTCCTTGGGCTTTGCGTTCATACATGAGCCCTGTAAAATCAGGATTCTGCCCCGAAATCAGATAGGTGAGCCCGTCTAGCGCAACTTGCACTTCGGTGGGCGAAAAGGCATCATTGACTACCAGATAGCCCTGTTCGTGAAACTGGCTTAGGTTGTCGGCGGTGACGTTGGCAAAGCCAGTCACACCGTTGGCAATGCCATTGTACGCATAGAGTTGGTCGGGATAGGTGTCGGCTGTGCCATAATCAAAGATGCGCTCATCCTTGGCCTTGGTATAATCGACAGCGAATGATTCTACGGTCATGTTGTTGCTCCTTTGCAAGTCATGCTGGTA
>Ga0105049_10003315_pt1 | contig 19064 bp, 15 predicted proteins | sample MAT06_FD_78087 | JGI IMG/M metagenome (GOLD analysis project Ga0105049, IMG submission 78087) | Freshwater microbial communities from Lake Fryxell liftoff mats and glacier meltwater in Antarctica - MAT-06 | ecosystem: Environmental > Aquatic > Freshwater > Ice > Liftoff microbial mat | place...
ATATTATATCCCCGTTCAGGACGGCCTACCAAAGCCATCCGGGACGAAAATTGGTGTTGTTGGCCAAACATTTTGAGGCACTGAACAAAATGATGGTGTGCCGCACAAGTACTTTAGGTGGTGTGATGTTTGTTTGGGTTGTGCTCAGGTGTTTTTCATCAATCGCTCGTGCAAGCATCGGTTTTGTGTGAATTGCGGGGTTCAGGATACCAACCATAATTTACACCAACAGGCACTTTTTTGACAATTATTTGCAAATAAGAGTCTTTTTTGCGTACCTTTGCCCAAAATTATCAAAAAATGATAACCCAATTAGTTCGATTTGATTGGGCAATAAAGCATTTGCTTCGGAACAAGGCAAACTTTGTCGTCTTGGAGGGCTTTCTTTCCGTGCTGCTCCATGAGACCGTCACGATTCACAGGATACTTGGCAGTCAATCCACCAAGAGTGCAAGCGACGATAAATACAACGATGTGGACATCTTGGTGGAGAACACCAAAGATGAACGTATCATCATTGAAGTCCAAAACACGAAAGAGTACGATTATTTCCACCGTATCCTTTTCGGCACTTCCAAAGTGCTGACCGAATACGTCAAATCGGGCAAGCCTTACTCGGATATTAAAAAAGTAATATCCATCACAATCGCTTACTTCGACCTTGGGCAAGGCCAAGATTATATCTATCACGGCAGCAACAATTTTAGGGGCATCCACAAAGGCGATACTTTGATGCTTTCCCAAGAGCAAAAAGACCTGTACAATAAAGGCCAAGTATATGAAATTTACCCCGAATATTGGATAATCAAGGCGGAAGTATTTGAGGAAGATAAAGTCAACGACAAATTGGACGAGTGGGTTTATTTCTTCAAAACTGGCGATGTAAAGGACAGTTTTACCGCACAAGGACTTCCAGAAGCGAAAGTACGCTTGAACAGGCTCAAACTAACACCCAAGCAACGTGCCGACTATGATGCTTATGAAGAATGGTTGACGCGGTTGGCTGCGTATAGAGAAACGGAAAAGGCGGATGCGCTTGATTTATTAAAACAAGGGGTACAGCAAGGAAAGGATGAAAACAAAATAGAAATGATTATTGAAATGTATCTTGACGATATACCAACAGGTAGAATTGCCAAGATTGCCAAAATGACCATTGAGCAAGTTGAACTAATCGTAGCCGACTACCTGAAAAGCACCAATAAATAAATACCGCCCATCAATACATGGTCGGTGCGACGTGAAGCCCCTCAACCTACTGTAGCCCCCCCTTTAAACGCCAAATATACTGGCCTTAAAGGTTAGATTCGACCCCGTGTACTGCCACGGGTTTCGGAGCGCGGCCGGAGTGGGAGGTATATTTTGAGCGTCGTCAGCAAGAGAAAATGGTCGGAAAATTTGTCGGGCGCCATCTTTTGTCTTACCTTTACCGCCGACGGGCGGGCAAATGCGCACACTGTCATCCGGCAATCACTACCGAAACGGGTTGGGACCGGCACCCCAAACACCGTGGCGGCAAGGATTCGGATGACAACTTGGTGCTGCTGCACCCCAACTGTCACGAACCCGTACACCACGAGGGTCGGCAATTGGAGCGACCACCTCCGCGTTGCCGCACCGCCCGAAAGGAAACGGGGCAGGTGTTTTAAACGTTCGAGCCGTATGAGGCGAAAGTCTCCCGTACGGTTCTCAGAGGGGTAGCGGGAGTAGCCGAGGAGGTGCGCTCCCGTGCCTACTCGACAAAATGCCTCCTGTGCGTCGGCACTTCGCACATCCAACCGTTCGGCGAAATAGAAGATATAAAAAAATCCACCAAAAAGGATAACTTTGCAAAAAAATGAATAATATGAAGTCGAATATGATAAAACAGTTCTCTGTTTATGGCTTGTTTGGAACAAGTGATGTGCACATAAAATTCGATGAGAATATAAAAATTCTTATCGGGGAAAATGGACTTGGCAAAACACAAGTACTGAATCTTTTTTACTACACACTTACAAGAGATTTCTTTAGACTGAATGAGTATAATTTTGATAAATTGGTGTTGATTTTCTCAAATGAGAAATCAATCGAAATATCTAAAAAAAATGTAACTGAGTTAGTTGAAGAAACTTTTAAGCATCCGATGATAAAAGATGTCATTGACGATATTGGTTTTACTCAATTTGAGATGTTGCGAAATAAATTTGCCCATAATAAAGGTAACTGGGGAAAAATTGAAGAACAATTTATTTTATCTAATAGTAAACTTAGGAATAAGTACCCTATCCACAGGATATTTAGAGTGTTTGAAGAACTTGAATTGGACAAGTCAAAAGCATCGAGCCCAGTTCTTAATAAATGCAAAGAAGAAATTACAAATGAGATTAAGGGAATAGACATTATGTATTTTCCTACATTTAGACGTGTCGAAGAAGATTTACATAATTTAGGCTATGGTGATGATGACTTGAACCTTAATCGAGAGAATAACCTCATTCAGTTTGGCATGGATGATGTCCAAAAAAGATTCAATAAAGTAGAAAACCGAATTGAGACTTTGCTTAAAGAAGGATTATCTGTATTCTTAAAAGATGTCCTCAAAATTGTGATGAGCAAAAATACCGTAATTGATGATGATATATTTCAGCGAATTAACGATGATGACTTAGCCATTATTTTTGCACGTGCAAAAAATTTAGACTCAGAAATTAAAGAAGCAGTTTTAAATAGTGTCAGAAAGAAAGAATTTAATGACCCTCTTTCAGGTTTAATATTACAAAAACTTGTTGAATTGTATGAAAACCAGAAGGAGTTAGATAATGCGATAATCTTATTCAGGGATGTTTGCAATAAGTACTTAATCAATAAACAAGTATTCTATGATGAAAGCGGCATTAACATCTTCATTAAATCCGATTTTACAGGTGAGAAAATCCAACTTAAACATTTGTCCTCTGGTGAAAAGCAAATAATTTCTATCTTTTCTAAAATCTATTTATCGGAGGAAAATAAGAAATTTATCGTCCTTTTTGATGAGCCTGAACTATCGCTTAGTATTACCTGGCAAAAACAACTTTTGCCAGATATTATAAATTCTAAGAAATGCGAGTTTTTATTAGCGGTTACGCATTCTCCATTCATTTTTGATAATGAATTAGACACGTATGCGGTTGGTCTAAATGAATACATTAAACCCATAAAAGAAGCCATCGCACAATGACATATATAGAACAATTAAGATTGAGTAAGGATAAAGCACAAGTTGCTTTTCAAGAATTTGCGCTTTCAACTCGAAAATACCCTAATCATCTATTCTGCTTTTTCGAAGGGAAAGATAACCCTTACTATGTGCCAAGAATAAAGCGTTTTACATCACTTTATCAACCAATAAAGTGTGGCAATAGAGATAGTGTTTTGAAAATCCATACTCTTATTTCAAATCGTCTCGAGTACAGTAGTTACAAAAAAGCGTTCTTCATTGATAGAGACTTCAATAAGCCGCTCGAACAATCAAATCCACCTTTTTTTGAAACGCCTTGCTATTCAATTGAAAATCTTTATGTTTCCGTTGATGTTTTTAAAGAAATCTTGGTCAATGAGTTTCATTTATCAGAATTCAGCGATAGCAATATTGTTGAGGTTTATATTTCTCTATATCATGAAAGGCAAAATGAATTTCACGATGCTGTGTGCTTATTTAATTCCTGGTATGCGTGCTTAATTGAAATTAGGAATTCAACAGGAAAAACCACAGGTGTGAATTTAGATGAAAAACTACCAAAAGGCTACATAAATGTTACACTTCAATCTGTAACCTGTAACTACGACCTTAATATCATTGGAAATACATTCCCTAACGCTACGGAAATTGAAGAAATCATGTTAAATAACAAGTTGGTTGAATTTGGCAACTGTGAAAAACGGAAGGTTTTTAGAGGAAAGTATGAGATGCAATTTTTGATAAAATTCATTCAACTACTTTTACAAGACAGTAACTCTTCTAAATCAGTAGTAAAATCAAAAATAAATTACGCTTTTGGCGATAATTTGAGCAATCAACAAGCGATAAATGTTTTTGAAGGGTATGCAGAAACGCCAGAAAGTCTAATAGAATATTTGCGAACTGTAACGCAGTAAAAATCGCCGAACACCGCATCTACGGTGCGACGTGAAGTCGCTCATCCTACTCTCGCCCCCCCTTTAAACACCCAATACATTAGCCTTAAAGGTTAGATTCGACCCCGTGTACTGCCACGGGTTTCGGAGCGCGGCATACGTCCGCGCCATTTGGGAGTGAGTGCTGCAGAAATCGGCGAAACTGAACACCCCAAATCGGAGTACCTTAATATCTCTTCTTTTCCCGTGAAAAGGCATAACTTTGCAACAAAATTGAGTTATGAAATTTGTTGATGTAAAAAACGATATTGCGTTATTCGGGACGTTGAGACAGGAGAACAAACCGTTAAAGATGTGGAGTTCACGTTCATCGAGTTGCCAAAATTCACCAAAGAATTGGCTGAATTGAAAACGCTTACTGAAAAATGGGTTTATTTCATTAAAAACGCTGAAAGCCTCGAAGTCGTGCCTGAAAATATAAACGACGAGGGTTTAAAATCGGCTTATGAAGAAGCAAATGTTCAGACTTGGACACAAGAAGAATTGGATGCCTACGAATATGCTTTTATGAGAGAGGAAGATGAGCGGGCAAGGTTAGATAAAGCCGAGCAAAAAGGTGAGATAAAAAGAGAAGAAGAAGCCGTAATTAGTATGTCAGAAAACGGAATTCCAGTCGAGTTAATGGCCAAATCACTTAAAATTTCGGAAACACGAGTGCAGCAAATCATCGAAAATCACTCGAATAAATAACCGCCTTTTAGGAACGAGTAAATAATAACTTAATCATTTTTTATGACCCTTTTTAGTGCCATACTACCCATTTTTTTGCTCAAAGAGTGCTACATATTGTCAATTATCTCACTACCGGGCTGCGCATTAATTGATGCACCCTCTTCAGATCATCCAGAATATCGAAAAATCTGTTTAATAACAAAAGTTTATTATGCGTTTATACCTGTAAATGCATTAGTTGATAGTACTTGGATGAATTTATTTTACAAAAAAAATTTATCCGGGTACTATCAACTAATGCATTCCCGTGCCACTACTTGTTGAATCCCCAAAGAATAATCGTACGATCATCGCTGGCAGACACGAGTGTTTCATCGAGCCAAAGCAGGCGATTCACCGAGTTGATATGCCCGCCGTCCCGGATCGTATCTGCTACTTTTAGGAGTTCAAAGGTCTTGGCATCCCATACTTTTACCGTTTTGTCGCGGCTGGCTGTAGCAAAAAAATGCCCATTTTGGGAAAAAACAAGGTGGTTGATCGTAAACCAATGGGCGGAAATTTCTAAGAAAGGTGGAGCGTTGAGGATGGAGGAGTGGAGGGTGGAGGGATGGAGGGGTGGTAAATTCCAGATTTTGACCAGAGCATCTCTACCGCCAGTCAGTAAAGTTTTCCCATCGGGATGATACGCTACCGTAAATACGGACGGCGTATGGGCACCTCGGATGGTGTGGCGTAAAGCCATGGTGGTGACATCTAACAGGTAAACACAACCATCGCTGGCGCCTACGGCCAATTCACCGCGATCAGCGGAGAAGGCCAATGCACGCAAAGACCGATTGGTGAGTTGATAACTCTCCACGCTGCGGGCGGTAGCGGCCTCCCAACGCGTGAGTATGCCTTCGCCGCCAGCACTAAATACCCATTCGCCTACGACCAATAAATCAAAAACGCCTTTTTGATGGTGCTGAATATTTTTTGTCAGATCGGGAACAGCCAAGTCAATCCAGTGCAGGCCACCATGCATATTACCGGCCACTAATCGGTTAGGAGTACCTGGCAAAGTTGCTAAAGCATAAATTTGTGTTTCTGTAGTGGCAACCAATTTCCCGTTTTCAGGGTGGTGGATATCCCATTCTACTATGCAGCGATCTCCCCCTGCTGAAAAAAATTTACCCTCCGAAAATGCACCCGCCACTGTGTAGATAGCAGCATAGTGACCCTTACAGGTGTTGATTTTATACATATTATGTTCATGAAGTCTAATTAATCCCTTTCTCTCTAAACAGTCCGTTGAGCCATCGAAGCAGGGAAAACAAGACCAGCGCCGCCGCCGTGAGCAGGGCAAAGTTGACCCAGAAAAAATGGGTTTTATCGTCGTATTTATCCCAAAGTGTGGCCAATACGCCACTGAGTTTATTGCCCAATGAAGTAGCTAATTGCCAGCCTCCCATCATCAATCCGGCGATGTGGCGCGGTGCCATTTTGGACACCATGGAAAGCCCCATGGGACTTAGAAACAACTCGCCCACTGTTACCACACCATAGGTGGCGATGATCCACCACGAAGAGGCTTTTTCCGCTCCATTGTGACAGGCTACTACCGCCCAAACAGTCACTAACGTAGATAGTGCGGAAATCACTAACCCCCAACCGATTTTAGCGGGGGTGGTGGGTTCTTTTCCGCGCCGTCGCAACCAGCTGAAAAACCAAATCAGCAAAGGGGTCAGTACGATGACAAAAAACGGGTTGACTGACTGGTAAATTTCCGTAGAAATCAACTTGGTGGAGGTTCCCTGCGGCGGGTGTTGCTCCGGAGGAATATTGCTGTAATACGGTGGTAAGGTGTATGCTTTTACGATTTTTTTTGATACCGGATCGCGTTGTGTCCTGAATTGTTCGTCGTAGCGCGGAAAGGAATCCATTTTATAGTCTACCGTCTGAACCATACCCATAAATTTAGCCGGAGGTTCCATCACGGCAGGCATAGACCGATCCGTGTAAAATTCTGCCCAAGTGGTCAGTGCTGTACCATTTTGCTTAAAAACCGCCCAGAAAGCCACCACAATGGCGTAAATAGTCAGGAGGGCACGAATGGCTTTTTTATCTTCCACATTGGCTTTCCAGAGTATCCACAGGTAAAAACCAACCACCGGAATAGCCCCGAAAATAAAGGCATCGGTTGAATCGGAACCAAAAATATTGCCCGGCAATTGCCAAGCTCCCACACCCGTCAGCAAAGCGGGCAGCAGCACTGCCGAGAGCATCTTGCCCACGCTTGCCTCGCCGGCTACCGGCTCTTTTTTTATGTCAGCGTGGGCGTAATGCCGACTGCCGAGCAGAAACACCAATACGCCGATAAACATACCCACTCCGGCGGCCATAAAGGCATAACTCCAACCATAAGTGTTGCGCAAATACGCCGCTACAAAGTTGCAAATAAGCCCTCCAACGTTGATGCCCATGTAAAAAATGCTGTAACCGTCGTCCTTTTTATCGCGGTACTGGTCTTCATTGTACAAATTTCCGAGCAGGGTAGAAATATTGGGTTTGAAAAAGCCGTTACCCAAAATGATAATGCCCAGCGACAGGTAAAATGTCGTGAAATTGTTGGGGATGGCGAGCAGCATATACCCTAACCCCATGAGCAAACCGCCGAATACGATACTTTTCCGGTAGCCCAGTATTCGATCGGCAATCAGGCCGCCAATAAAGGGCGTAATGTATACCAATGCGATAAAGGTGCCGAAAACATCGGAAGCATCTGCGCGTTCCAACTCCAAACCGCCGCGTTTGGTGTCGGTTGCGTACAGTACAAAAATACCGATCATGAGGTAATAGCCGAAGCGCTCCCACATCTCGGTGAAAAATAAATAGGGTAATCCGGACGGATGTTTTTGCATTTATGAAGTGTTTTAGTGTTTTGGTGTTTTAGTGTTTTAGTTTTTTGGTGTTTTGGTATTTTAGTTTTTTGGTTTTTTAGTATTTTGGTTTTTTAGTTTTTTAGTTTTTTGGTTTTTTAGTGTTTTGGTTATTGCAACGCCGGATTGATCGATTTCGCCTTCTCTAACCACGGCTGTGCTTTATCCATTTGTCCCATATCGCGGTATGCTGAGCCGATGTAATGCAGGAGTGTTGCGTTGCGCGGTTCGTATTTTAAACCAACCTGCCATTGTTCTATGGCCTGCGGGAATTGTTTTTTCATGGCCAAAATAGCACCGAGGTTGCGCCGTGCATCTACAAACCGGCCATCAAACTGAATGGATTTCCGGTATACTTCTTCTGCTTTTTCCATATTTCCGCGCATAAAATAGATAAAACCCATGTTTGACAATACTCGTGCATCGTTGGGGCGGTGTATCAGGGCGGTTTCGTAGTCTTTCAGTGCCAGATCATATTTTTTCAGGCGAAAATAAGCCAGCCCCCGGCTGCCATAAGCGTCGTGATATTCCGGGTATAATTCGATGGCCCGGGTATAGGTCTGTATGGCTTTAAGGAACCACGTTGTGTCTTTCACTTCGCTGGTTTCGGTATCTGCACCTTTCCCGGCTTCTTCGAGGCCGAGGTGATAATGTAGTTTAGCGCAATCGGGTGAATGCTCAATGTCAGCCACATAGAGTGCGTAACTGCTGTACCAGGCATTGTTGCGCCAGATGGTTTTGAAGCCGTACAACACCAGCACAGCAGCCAAAGTACCCCACAACAGCGTACCTTTTCCATTGGGGTTCCACAGGTTTTTCAGGTCGTCAATTTTAAAGATTTTGGTGAGTAACCACGCAAAAGCCAACACAAAACCAAAAGAAGGTGCATATAACCCGCGTTCGCCGTAAGACGTACCGATGGTGATTAATATGTTGCTGAATGGGGAAAATGTGGCTAAAAAATAAATAATGGCAAAGGCTAAAATATGTTTGCGCCCAATATTTAGGAGGGCCCAAATGCCCATGCCGGCAAACAGCAAAAGCCCGGTGAGGGCGCGCCAGTCGCCAAATCCGACGGGTTTATATTGTGGATACCCCATGTCGCTGTTGAGCGGGTGGGGAAATACTAAGGTCATCAGGTAACGACCACACATCATAAAAGCGGAGGCTTTTCGATCTATCGTTGTCTTTGCGCCCACCATAAAATTATCCAAAACAGACGTCACCTCCGGGTAAGGCTGCGCGGACAGTACCTGATGGCGGATAATTAAAAAAACAATAGCCGGCACGGTCATGATGGCCGTAATCTTGATGTTATCTCCAATACTTTTTTGGGTAAAAAACCAAATGGCCATGGGCAGCACGGCGAGAAACGTAATAGAACTTTCCTTGCAAAATAAGGCTAAGGAAAACGCGAGGACACCAGAAGTCAGCCAAGCGGTGCTTTTTTGCTCAAAATGGCGCCACACACAGTACAACATGACCGTATTCATGAGGAGGGCAAAAATCTCATCGCGACTTTTAATATTGGCTACTACTTCGGTGTGTACCGGGTGCGCCATAAACAACAATATCGCCGCCGCCACCAATGCCGGTGCATAATCCACCAAAATACGCCGCCAGGTGATCCACAATACCCATCCGGTCAGTGCATAGAACAGTACATTCATGAGGTGGCTCAACCAGGGTTTATCCGGTGCAAGCCCCCATTCTATGGCAAACATGACCAAGCTGAGCGGGCGATACAACGGTCCGGGGCTGCCCCAGGCACCATAACGATATTCTGTGGTGAAAATAATCCCTAAGTTTTTCAGCCCGCCTTTCACCACCCAATTGTCCTTGATGGCCGAAAAATCGTCCAATACATAGAGGTGTCCCAAAGTATTGAGGTACAATACCAGCCCCAGCACCACTGCGAGGACACCTGCTATCCAGCCTCCGGGCAATGCCGGCACAGTGACAACAGCGGGTGTTACCGTCTTCTTTACGGGGGGTATTGGGCGTTTGGGGGCGGGTTGTGGTTTGGATGGTTGCTTTTTTGCCATTTATTCTGCTGTCGCGCTTGAGAAAACTTTTGCAAAATTAGCGCAATACTGCGAAATGGTATCGGTTTCAGAAAATTATTTCTTTGAGCAACCTGTAAGGAACGAATAAATAACAATATGTTGGTAGTATTTGCGTGACATTTTAGCAACAATAACGTTTTGTTAAATACCTAAAATAAAGTTTTAGCCGTTTAGGAGCAAGTAAATAATAAGGTGGTCATTTCAGGTAGATCATTTTGGGCCAGACAACCATCTTTTTGCGCTAATAAGTAGGTAAATAGCAATAATCGTAGTTTTTAACTTCATTAATTACCTTATTATCAAGGGTTTGTGAGACTGTGGACTGCCGACTATTGACTGTGGACTACTTAGTAGCATTCTTTAAGCAAAAAGATGGGTAGTACGGCCCTAAAAGGGACACATAAAATGGTTAAGTTATCATTTACTTGTTCCTAAAGGTGACAGAAATGAAGTGAACTTTACATCATCGCGAATCCATCCATTCGCATCCGCTGCAACATGAACAAAATCCGAATCGTCAGTTTGGCATTTGCCACACTGTTTAGTGTATTTTCACTTCCGGCTCAACCTAAAACTGAGCAGACCGCATCCGCCAAAAAGCCGACCGCTAAGCCCTCTGCTACGCAGGTAGCGGCGCAAAAAACACCTAAAACTCAGGCTTCCGCTTCAAAAACGCTCTCTCCGGCGGTGGCGCCTGACCAGGCCGATTATTTTACGGCACCCGATGCGCAGGCCTTTTCGCCCAAACCCGTGGATACCACCGTAGTACCCACCCTGATCGCTTTTGGGTCGTGTAATAAAATGAATTTCCCGCAAACACACTGGTCGCAGGTAGCCGCCAATAATCCCAATCTTTGGGTATGGCTCGGCGATATTATTTATGCGGATACCACCAATATGAAAGCATTGGCGCAACATTATCGCGGCCTGAAAATACAATCGGATTATAAAAAAATGCGCGCTAAAACCCAAATTATCGGGGTATATGACGACCATGACTACGGGCTGAATGATGCCTGCAAAGATTATCCTAAAAAAAAGGACTCGAAGAAATGTTTGATGGACTTTATGGATATTCCCCTCAACAGTCCTTTGCGCAAGCGAGAAGGCGCATATCAATCCTACACCTTTGGCAAAGGTATCCAATCGGTGAAAGTCATTGTTGTGGACACCCGATACTTCCGCGATGCCTTAGAGCCTGATATGACCAAACAAAAAAGGTATTTGCCCAATACTAGTGGTACCGTATTGGGAGAGACGCAATGGAAATGGTTGGAAAAAGAAATGAGCTCCAGTAGGGCTAACCTGACCATTCTGTGTTCGAGTGTTCAGGTCATCGCCGATGAGCAACCTTATGAGAAATGGGGCAATTTCCCTAATGAACGCAAACGACTACTCAACCTGATTGCGCGGACAAAACCAAAAAATTTGCTCATTCTATCCGGTGACCGCCACATGTCGGAGGTGTCCAAAATGAACCTGGAAGGATTGCCATACCCTTTATACGATTTTACCTCCAGTGGTCTTACCCACATACGCAGCGGTACGGCGGAAGTCAATCATTTTCGGGTGGGTGATATGATTGTGAAGAAAAATTTTGGTATGCTCAAAATTCAATGGAATGGAGAAAAACCAATTGTTTCCCTGCAAACACGAGGAGCGATTGACAATGCCTTGTTACAGGAAATCGTGGTGAAATATTGAGGGGCGGGTTGAGCGGTTGAGAATGTTTAGGCACAGGCGCGGTTGACCTAAAATCTAAAATCGTGCATTGTCAATTTAAAAAAGGTGCTACACCCGTCATCAATAGCGGGCTTAAAACATATTTAAAAAAAAATATGTATATATATTTGTAAATGAATTAAAAAAGCCATATTTTTACAATTTTTTTGTAAAAATATGGCTTTTTTAATTCATTCCCGCTCCACTACTTATCTGCCTCCACGCAGGATATTTCCTAATACGTTGCCCAGCAAACCACCGCCCTGTTGTTGTTGTTGTTGGCCGCCACCCAATACGCCGCCTAAAACAGATCCAATCAGGTCGCCGAAGCCACCTTGTTGTGCACCACGGGCAGAACCCATCAGGATACCGGCCAGATCGCCAATGCCCATACCGCTGCTTTCGCTGCCAGCTTCGCCGCCGCTGTTGTTATTGCTATTACGCATTCTTCCCAAAACACCCATTACGATGGGTGCAAGGATAGGAAGTAATTTCATGACCTGATTCATATTTAGGCCGGAAGACTGACTTACCTGCTGCACCGCAGTCTCCTGCTGGCCACCAAGAATGTGTCCCAGAATGCCTAAGCCATTGGCTGCGCCCTGACCCTGACCACCCGAAGAAATCAAACCCGCCAAGTCATCCAGAATGCTGCCATCATGGTCGTGGTCGAGCGCGGCACTCAAGCCCGATAAGCCGCCCTCAGAAGTGGCATTATTGGCTAAACCACCCAATAAAGTGGCAAAAATGCCATTAGCCGCCGTAGCAGTCTGTTCTTTATCTGCGCCAATTTCCTGGCTCAATTGGCCGAGCACATCATCAGAGAGATATCCCTGAAGCATTTCCATTAAATCCATGCTGTTAAAGTAATTTAGTCTGTACCTTCAGGCGTAAAGGGTTGAATGATTGACGACAAACGATCTATCGTATGTATTGCAGTGCCAAACAGATACACCTTTCGCATTGGGTATGGTGAAAAACAAGTATAAGGAACGGTAAAAGAAAAAAGCCTTCCCACAGGAGAAGGCTTTTATTGTTGTCCCGCAAGGATTCGAACCCTGACAAACAGAACCAAAATCTGCTGTGCTACCATTACACAACGGGACAGTACCACTTTTTTTCAAAAGCGCCGCAAAGGTATGATGAGTTTTGGAGTTATGCAAGCTCTGTGTAAAAAAAATCAAAAAAAAGTTTAAGAAACGAGTCCCTCAACATCATTCAGTACTTTCATTACCTGCCGCTGATATTGCAAAGGGTGGTGTTTGGATTCATATCGCTTTGAACGAATAGCGAATTCAAAGGTAATGTCATCAAAATGGCTGAATTTGCGGCGCCAAAAGGCAACAGTGACCTGCATGGCCCAAATATCTAACCATTCTCCGAGTGAACCGGATAATAACCATTCCACGATTTTTTTTATACCCTTTTTTTGATGACGGGGCACAGATTCAACCGTTTTTTCCGGGAAATTGGGTAACATTTCCCAAGCCCAACGGTTGGCTGTTCTGAACTCCATGTACCATTCCCCGTCATACATGGGCAGCATAGTAACCATTTCGACCGCAGTAAAAATATTTCGCTCCTTGATAATTAGATGATCCGTGTCAATAAAATAATTGATGCAGAAATATTTATGGGAGTTGAGCAGAAAAATGCGTTTAAACAACACCAGCAAGGTCCGCGCCACCCACAGTCTGCCGGGTTCGGTAATCATAAAAAAATCAATATCGCTGGTTGGCCCCATGGCATTTTTCGACAAAGAACCCGATATAAATACCCCGCGAATAAACGGAAAAGAGCCGATCAGTTTTGCCATCCGTTTTGCAACAGGCATAAACTGATCGGCTCTTTGATTATAATCTGACCTCATGTCCACCCATTCTGCGACATCTGACAGTTGATAATAAATACCAAACTGAAAAATTTTCCCTGAACGGACGAGCTGATCCAGCGATTGCCGGATGGTAAGTTGCGCAACACTGCCACGGTAATAAATCCAAACCTCTTCCGCTGCAAGGGGCCAAGAAAAGACTTTAAAATAGTGCAAAACCTTCAGAATTTCTATCTCAACAGGTTCTGCTACTGGAGGAGTGGCATCGGCGGGCATCCATCCAAAAACGGCGATCCCTGCGTTATTATTGTTTAGTCTAACCCTAATCTAAACTCTACCCGACGGTTCTGTTCGCGGCCTTCTGTGGTTCTGTTTTCTGCAATGGGAAGCCGCTCGCCAAAACCGGTATAGCGCATCCGTTCTTTCGGAATTTTGCGGTCCAACAGATAAATATGACAAGCTTTTGCACGGTCAACGGAGAGCAATAAGTTGACTTGCTCGTCGCCGATATCATCCGTGTGTCCTTCAACATCGAGTTTATAGTCGGGATATTGCAACAAAATACCGGCTACTTCATCTAAGATGGCATAAGACTGCTTTTTGAGTACTGCACGGTTGGTTTCAAACTGCACGGCTTTCATGGCAAATGCTAAGCGCTCCTTTGTTTCTTTTTTGATTTCCGGGCAACCCATATTCGTGCCGGGCGTATTGGGGCATTTGTCCATATCATCTGATACACCGTCCTTATCGCTGTCCGGGCAGCCTTTGTATTGGAGCGGCCCTGCCACGGTAGGGCATGGGTCGGTTAAGTCATCCACCCCGTCGCCATCGGTATCGGTCATAACCGGGCAGCCGTTATTGGCCTTTATACCCGCTACTTCGGGGCATTTATCGTCCTTATCGGCTACACCGTCATTGTCTTTATCCGGGCAGCCAGCCACCGTGCCGCCAGCGGTGGGACATTGGTCTTTATCGTTGGGTACGCCGTCGCCGTCGTCATCAGCCACTTTCGGACAGCCATTATTAGCGATATCGCCGGCTTCATTGGGGCATTTATCTTCGTTGTCGGCTATGCCGTCACTATCGCTGTCGGGGCAGCCAAAAATACTGCCTGCGGCATCCGGGCATTTATCTACGTTGTCAGCAAAGCCGTCTTTGTCATTGTCGGGGCAGCCATTTAGGGTGCCCGCTACTGTTTGGCAGGGGTCGTCTTTATCCGGCACGCCATCGCTGTCATAATCCGGGCATCCTTTGGTTTCCATCGGGCCGGGGTCATTTGGACAAATATCTTCCATATTGCTCACTCCGTCGTTGTCTGAATCCGGGCAACCGGAAGTCGTGGCAGTACCTGCTTCTGTCGGGCATTTGTCTAAGGCATCCGGCACACCGTCTTTGTCGCCATCAGCCGCAGCCACCGCTTTTTTCTCCGGCTGGTGCAGCAAAAAAATGAAACCTGCTCCCAACTGTATATTATCGCGGTTGGCGTTCAGGGCTTTTCGGTACTCCACTTGTACATTTAGAAAAGCATAAGGAGAAATTTTGTAATTCAGTCCGGCACCAACCGGGATCTGCAGGTGGCTGTTGTTGTTCTCAAACTGGTATCCGATACCTGCAAGACCGTAAGGGATCAATTTGGCGGTGCTGGTGGTATTCATCACGTGTGCTACCAGATTGGCGCTACCGATCGGGGTATTGCCTTCTTTTCCCGGCAATTTAGCAATAGCAACTTTAAAAGGGATCCCTATATTGACAAATTTTGCCAAATTGCGAAAATAGGAAACTTCAAATCCCTGGCCGAGGCGGAGGCCCTTGTCAGATTCAGTCTGATTGAATAAATGGAAATCGTTCAGATTCAGTTTGACGTGTATGGCATTGGGGAAATCAGCGTTTTGGCCCATAACCAAGTGATTGCACAGCAGGACAAATCCCACTAGCAAAATGCATAAATTTTTCATTGTATTGATTAAAAAAACGTATTAAAATTAAGGATGTAAATGGACAGGCAAAAGCAATGCCAATTTTTTTAGCAGGTGCCTGAACGTGGTAAATTTCGAGTAAAATTTTATTCATTTCCTTTTCTGATAAAAAATAGTAATACATTTGTCCGTGAAATCAACACAGATATTCAGCGTGAAAAAGTGTTTTAGTGTTTTAGTGTTTTAGTGTTTTAGTGTTTTACAACGCATCGAAAATCAACAATACAAACCAAAAAATGCTTGATTTAAAAAAATTAGAAGTCTGGTTGGTCACGGGCAGCCAGCATTTGTACGGCGAAGAAACGCTCAAAAAGGTGGCGGAACATTCGCAGATCATTGCCCGGGCATTGGATGGGTCGGTAAAAATACCTGTTACGGTAGTGTTCAAGCCCGTGGTAAAAACGCCTGATGAGATTTATCACCTTTGTCAGGCGGCCAATACGGATGCGTGCTGCATCGGTATAGTGGCTTGGATGCACACATTTTCGCCCGCCAAAATGTGGATACGCGGCCTGCAATGCCTGCAAAAACCCCTGTGTCACCTTCATACGCAGTTTAACCGCGACATTCCCTGGAGTGAAATTGACATGGATTTTATGAATCTCAACCAATCGGCGCACGGCGACCGGGAGTTTGGATTTATGATGTCGCGTCTGCGGATGAACCGCAAAGTGGTGGTGGGCCATTGGCAAGACCCCCGCGTACACCAACGGCTGAATGTGTGGGCACGGGCTGCTGCTGCACGATTCGATTGGCAGGGTGCACGATTTGCGCGTTTTGGCGACAATATGCGGCAAGTAGCCGTAACGGAGGGCGATAAGGTAGAAGCAGAAATCAAATTTGGTTATTCAGTCAATGGCTACGGCGTGGGCGATTTGGTAAAAAGTGTACAAGCGGTTGCTGAACACTCCATTGACCAACTCGTGTCAGAATACGCAGAGGCCTATCAACTTGCCTCCACCTTAATCAAAGGAGCGGATGCACACAGTTCGCTCAGGGAGGCTGCGCGTATTGAAATAGGTCTGCGTAGTTTTCTGCGGGAGGGTGGTTTTAAAGGTTTCACCGATACGTTTGAGGATTTACCCGGAATGGCGCAGCTACCCGGCATTGCCACCCAAAGGCTGATGGCCGAAGGCTACGGTTTTGGCGCAGAAGGCGACTGGAAAACGGCGGCACTCGTGCGGGCGGCCAAGGTCATGGCAAGCGATTTGCCGGGTGGAAATTCCTTTATGGAAGATTATACTTATCATTTTGACCCTGAAAATGGCCTCGTTTTGGGTGCGCACATGCTTGAAATTTGCCCTTCCATCGCTCACGGAAAACCTGCCTGTGAAATTCATCCGCTGGGAATCGGTGGTAAAGCAGACCCTGTTCGTTTGGTATTCGACGTGGAAGGCGGCCCGGCGTTGAATGCTTCGATGATTGATATGGGCAATCGTTTTCGCTTGCTGGTCAATGCAGTAGAAGCCGTTGCGCCCCTGGAAAAACTGCCCAAACTGCCGGTTGCCCGTGTATTGTGGAAACCTCTGCCCGATATAAATACCGCCTGCTCCGCCTGGATGTACGCAGGTGGCGCGCACCACACGGTGTTCAGTCAAAACCTGACAACCGAATATTTTGAAGATTTTGCGGAGATGTTTGGCACAGAACTGACGGTGATTGACGCGAAAACGGAGTTGCGGCAGTTTAAGAATGAGTTGCGGTGGAGTGAAGTTTATTATAAGTGATCGCTACTGGTGATAAGTAAGTAAATAGAAATAATCGTAGTTTTTAATTTCATTAATTACCTTATTGTCAAAGATTTGTGAGACTGTGGGCTGCCGACTATTGACTGTGGAATACTTAACTTACATCATTCATCATAATGAAATTTTTGAATAAAATTTATCATGCAATACGTCATTGGACTTGACTACGGTACTGACTCCGTTCGCGCCCTGATTGTTGACACCGCCGACGGACGTGAAGTGTCATCAGCGGTGTTTTATTATCCGCGCTGGAAAGCCGGGAAATACTGTGACCCGACGGTTTCGCAATTTCGCCAACACCCCCGTGATTATCTGGAGGGCTTGGAGCAATCAGTCAAAGGTGCGCTTGCACAAGCCGGGCCGGAAGTAGCAAAAAACGTGGTCGGCATCTCGGTGGATACCACTGGCAGCACACCGGTAGCGGTGGATGCACAGGGGACACCCCTCGCCTTGTTACCCGAGTTTTCAGAGAACCCAAATGCCATGTTCATCCTCTGGAAAGACCACACCGCCAACCGCGAAGCCGCAGAGATCAATGCACTGGCACACGACTGGAAACCCGATTTCACCCAATATGTTGGTGGCATTTATTCCTCCGAGTGGTTTTGGGCCAAAATACTGTACACCCTGCGTGCAGATGAGCAGGTGCGCAAAGCTGCCTTTTCATGGGTGGAACACTGCGATTGGATATCGGCGGTACTGTCGGGTGAAACGAACCCGATGACCCTCAAACGTTCGCGCTGCGCTGCCGGACACAAAGCTATGTGGCACGAGGAATATGAGGGTTTGCCAAGCGAGGCATTTTTGACCCAACTTGATCCCGTTTTGACCGGACTTCGCGCGCGGCTTTTTCGGCACACGTACACCGCCAACGAACCAATGGGTTATTTGACGGAAGCATGGGCAACGCGCCTTGGTTTGCCGGGAAAAGTAGTCATTGGGGTGGGCGCTTTCGATGCCCACATGGGCGCTGTTGGGGCTGGTATTGAGCCGTATTCGTTGGTTCGCGTCATGGGCACCTCTACCTGCGATATGCTTATTGCACCCAATGAGGCGGCAGGGCATTTGCTCATAAAAGGCATTTGCGGGCAGGTAGATGGCTCCATCTTGCCCGGTATGTTGGGTATGGAAGCCGGGCAATCGGCCTTTGGCGATGTGTATGCCTGGTTTCAAAACCTGCTTTCCTGGCCGCTACGCACATTTTTGCCGGAAGACGAGGCGGAAAAATGGATAGAAAAAATAATTCCTGTTGTATCAGAAAAAGCAGCAAGTTTGCCGGTGACGGAAAGCGACCCGGTGGCGCTCGACTGGTTTAACGGCCGCCGTACGCCCGATGCCAACCACTATTTAAAAGGTGCCATTTCCGGTCTGAACCTCGGAAGCGATGCGCCGCGTGTGTTCAAAGCCTTAGTGGAAGCAACGGCTTTCGGTGCCAAGCGCATCGTCGAACGGTTCCAGTCAGAAGGGGTGCCCGTTCGGCAGGTTGTCGGTATTGGAGGGGTATCCAAAAAATCGCCGTTTGTGATGCAAACCCTCGCAAATGTGTTGAATATGCCCATAAAAATTGTGAAATCGGAGCAGGCTTGCGCGCTGGGCGCGGCTATTTGTGCGGCAACAGCGGCGGGGATTTATCCTTCCATACCGGCTGCACAGGCGGCAATGGTGTCGGGTTATGATGCGGAATTTTTCCCGGAAGCCGGAAAGATAGGGGTGTATGCCAGCTTGTATCAGCAGTATTTGGCATTGGGGCAGATACAAGACTGTAAGACATAAGACTTCAGACACAAGACTTCAGACACGAGACTTCAGACACGAGACATCAGACTTCAGACACAAGACTTCAGACATCAGATTTCAGACACAAGATTTCAGACACAAGACTTCAGACACGAGACTTCAGACACAAGATTTCAGACACAAGATTTCAGACACAAGACTTCAGACACGAGACTTCAGACACGAGACTTCAGACA
>Ga0105049_10003319_pt1 | contig 19051 bp, 18 predicted proteins | sample MAT06_FD_78087 | JGI IMG/M metagenome (GOLD analysis project Ga0105049, IMG submission 78087) | Freshwater microbial communities from Lake Fryxell liftoff mats and glacier meltwater in Antarctica - MAT-06 | ecosystem: Environmental > Aquatic > Freshwater > Ice > Liftoff microbial mat | place...
ACATCTCCTAGAACGATTTATTTCTCAATTAGCTTTGAATCCAACTTTGATTAAATCCCATCCTAACTATGAAAACCTACGTCTCTACGGCATCATAGCCCCTTAATTCTGCCCGGAGTATTGGTAAAAATAAGCAGTAATGAAAGAATTAAATATTTATGGGTATGCTCTGGAAGAAATCAGCACAACTACAAGCATCCGTATGAGTAAACATTTTTAAATTAAACAAAATCTTCTCTTGGAGAAGATGGTATTTGTTCAATACTAATGGTAAATCAAAGGACATGAAATAATTAATCTGTTGTGCTGTTGACCGCTAGACGAGTCTCTTAGGTGAGGAATAAACGATGTCAGTTTTTGACCAGCGTGGGCAAATAGTCACGTATCAGTATAATTCTGCTGGAAACATCAATTTTGATTCTGTTCAAAATCGAGTGGACTTAGTAGGTGAGCTGGAGAAGCTTAAGGCTGAGATCTATAAAGCGGGAGATGCTCAAGTCATTGAGGCAGAAATCGTCACAGATGCTCAGTATCAGATCCAGAAAGCTGTTGACCAAGCAAAGAAACCTGAAGCGAGTCAGCATTCAATATTGGGACATCTGGGCAAAGCGAAAGATGTGATGAAGGGCATTGTTGATGCTGGTGGGTTAGTAACAGGGATTATGAAAGCCATTGAGTTAGCTCAAAACTTGTTCTAACAAATACTGTTTGCTGGGTCATTAGGAATTATGGCAAATTACGATCAGCATCATCAGCAAGTAGGGACGCAGTACAACATCAATATAGATTCGTCTCGATCGGCTGATACTGAGGCTCTATTGAATCAAGGGATTAAATTCCTTGAGGCAAAGTCCTATCCACAGTCAATTAGCCTATTTAACGAGGTGATTAAAGCTGATGCCACTATAGCAGTGGTTTACTACTACTTAGCACTAGCCTTGCTGAAAGGGAGGCGACCCAAAATTTTGAAGCGTAGTGAGGTCGAGGAAATCGACCAACTGCTGGTGTCAGCTACGACTTGCGGTGATTCTGATGCGACTGTGCATTGGTTTCGAGTGCTGGTTCGGGATGACTATTATGGCGGCAACCGCATGAACTGCCCCCCGCCCTCTGTCCAAAGTATCTTGGCATCTATTCAGCCGAATACGACCAAGTTGGGTCGGTTGCGATCGCTATTAGTCAAGCTGCCTATGGCTGATAACACCCTGTATTCAAGACTGCTCAAACAAACTTTATAACTGGAGAAAGTTTCATGGCGATATCACCTAGTCTGCCGATGCCTACTACATCAGAGGATGATAAACGGCAACGTGTCCGCAATTACTTTAAGAGAGCCAATCTGAAGGGACCTATTATTCTGTTGGTTATTGCTTTGATTGTTCTGACTCAATCAGTGGGGTTTGGGTTACTGATGCTCCTGGCTGGAGGGGGTTGGCTATTTCTTGAGCTTAAGCCTATCCTGGATGCTCCTGGCGATCAGACGGTTGATTCTTGGTTGGTAGATGATATTGATAATCTTAAGAAGCGATCAATGGAGCGGCTCAATATTGATTCTTCAGAATTGATTAGAGACTCTGTGGTGATTCGAGGACCTATTCTTTGGAATACGAATGGTGTTCCAGTAATTGATCTGACTTGGAAAAAGGGTAAAGATGACCGGACTCGCTTTAGTATTAACGCGGTAACGATCGTGCATTTGACTGAACACAAGCTTAGCTCTTATCAATGTGTTTATAACTTTTTGAAAGGGGTGCCTCTGAACGAAAGTGATGATGAGTTTCACTATCGGGATGTTGTGGCAGTTTCAACGCGTGATGATTCTACAAACTATACTCTACCAAATGGCACGATAATGAAGCAGGCGCAGTTCTTTAAATTGGCAGTGTCGAGTGGGGACAAGATTGAAGTCGTTGTGAACTCTTCAGAACTGTTAAAATTCACAGGTGGCAGTATCGTGGATACTGGGCTGGATACTGCAATTAAGGCGTTACGGAAAGTTTTGGGTGAGAAGAAGATTTAGCACCTTATCACAGGATTCCACGTAGGGGCGAAGCATTTGCATCAATATTAGGACTTACGCATTGACAAGGATGCAGAAGTGTAATGAGTTTAGGATAGTCCCCTCAGCGGTATCCAATTGTGAGAGAACGGTCAAAGCCCTAAACGGCTTAGTGTAATGCCAATCTTTACACTTTGTTTCTCTTGGTAGAACCCCAGTATGTTAGTTGTGTGCGCCTTGCTGAGATTCTCGAAGAACTCAGTCATGACAGCGTTAACCGCTTCCTCTTACGAGAACAATATACCCCAAAAGACCTGTTTGATGAGGTCAAAGGCGAACTGAACTTGATAGGGGGAACCACTAGTGTCGATGATAGTGTCTTGGATAAGCCCTACCGTGACCTGAGTAAAACTGCGTTGGTGGGACACTTCTGGTCTGGCAAGCATAAGCGAACGGTTAAGGGGATCAATCTCATCACTTTGTATTACACCGATATTGCTGGAAGTTCTTACCCGATTAGTTTTCGGCTTTATGACAAACGGGAGAATAAAACAAAGAACGATTATTTCATTGAGATGCTCCAAGAGATTAAAAGCTGGAGTGCTAAGCCTGCGTGGGTAACATTTAATCTGTTGATCCAAGTTGATCAATGTAGTCTTTGAGTGCGGAACTTGATATGGGCGTAGTTTTTATAGGCGATCGCGAAGTAGGTAAAACGGCGTTAGCAACCGAGCTGGCTAATGCTCGAAATGAGTACGTCCGTGTCACCAATCACAACTATGAAGATCTAAAAGCCCTACTCTACGACGCAGGCTCCGATCGCTTTCGAGCAACTACCTTAATTGACGATCGCACTCTAGAAATTGAAGCCAAACTCCCCATCGGTGTCCGCAAAATCGAAGTGGATTGGATCGATACACCTGGAGAAATTTGGCGGAAGTCTTGGCAAGAAGATAACCCAGATGAATGGCGGCGATTTCTCGATTCTGCGACTCGTAGTGAGGGGATCATGCTGCTGCTGCCGCCCTATCGCGAATGTGTTGCTGAAAACCGTAGGCTTCTCCAAACCTCGGTAGAGTTAGATGACTTCATTACCAAGCAACAGTGGTGCAATCGCTTTGACCGCTGGGCTGATTTTTTCAGTAATTTCTGCCCCAAGGCGCGACACATCGCGATTTGTATGAATAAGGCGGACTTATTTTGTGATGTGGGGAAAGAGACGGAGAAGTTGGCATACTATCCTCACCGATCGCGGATGAACTGGATGCAGCGTCATACTTATGTTTGCAATACCTATTTCAAGCCGCTGCTGCCCCAGCTTACAGAAATCAATCGGAAGCGATCGGGCTTATCGGTTCAGTGTTTTATTACCAGCGCTTACGATCGCCAGCTTTTGGAGCTGCCTTGGATTTACTTAGTCAGTTATTTAGCCTAGCAGGGATGATGATATGGGTAACATTTGTGTAATTGGGCCACGCGGTTCGGGTAAAACCACATATCTTGCAGCTTTGGCATATTTCCCAGAGCAGCGATCGGCGAGTGGCAAGAAAAGTTTGTTCAATGTCCAGTCATTGACCGATGAGGCCCGCACCATTGCCGAGAAAGCGGAGTCGTTGATTTTGGAAGGGGCTTCTTTACCGCCGACTCAAATTGGGGAGCAAATTAAGTCGGTGGACGACCTACCCATGTACTCGTTCAAGCTGGAAGTTCAGCAATTTTTAAGGAAGTCGCAGGATATTTTCCTCACCGTTAGAGATTACCCTGGTGAGGTATTTGATGAATTAGATGGAGGGAATATCAATCCACTCCATGAAGAGTTTATTGATGAGTGCATGGTTAAAGATGTGTCAGGTTGTCTGCTGCTGCTATCAGACTGGGGAGCAGGGAGCGATCGCCATTATAGCCGAGTGATGCAGCGCTTCATTGAAATGATGGATTCCCATGAACGATTGACGGATATGCGGGTGGCGGTGGCGATGAGTAAATGTGAGCGAGGGGAACTGTGGTCGGGGCGGCTTGACCCGGAAACGGATTTGTTTAGGGTGCATTTGCCCAAAACTTACAAGGTGCTTCGCAACAAAATTACGGGTAAAAATAACCTCAATTTTTACGCCATTTCCACCTTTGGGGTTTTGCAACGGAATGATCCGCGTCCGAACCGAACTGAGGTTGGCTTTGGAGGAAAACAGTCGATTTTACGGAAGCCGACGCGCTGGCAACCCTATGGCATGATTGCGCCGCTTTATTGGCTGAGTACGGGCAAGCAGGTGAATTATGATTCTTAGAATATTTGATAGAAACCCTCATGGCTCAGATCCGGGTGCGTCGGCAAGTAAAAGCGCCACAATTCGGGTAATTGGCGATCGGGCTTCGGGTAAAACAACCTATATGGCAGCACTGGCAAGATGGCCCAATGCCAATGCTAATAGTCCTGTTCAGAGCGTGATGTCTATTAACGATGAAGGTGAGGAGCTGGTTCGTAAGGCGCAGAATATTCTTGAGCAGGGGCTTCAAATGGAGCCGACGATGCTGAATAGTGCTGAGGATTTGAAAGACTATAGTTTGAGCATTGTGATGAAGGATCAGTTCTCTTGGCGAGGGTTTAAAAGTAATTGGACTTCTCCTTTAGTGACGCTGAACATTAGTTGTAAGGACTATGCGGGTGAGTTTTTTAGTGACTTATTGCATCATGCAGGGAATTCAGTTCTAGAGGCATATCTAGAGGATTGTGTGGAGGCTGACGGGCTGATGCTGTTGTTTGATGGCAATGCTCGGAAGCGGGATGCTGAGTATGCGAACGGGGTGGATAAGCTGCTGGTATCGCTCGATCGCTCTGATATTAGCGGCACAAAGCGGCGGATTGCGATGGTTTTGACGAAGTGCGAAGTTCCTGATTTGTGGACGAGTCAGCATCAGTCTAATCCGGCGAAGTTGGCGGAGGCGCGGTTTCCTCAGACTTACCGCAAGCTCAAATCTTGGCAGGATATTGGGTCGGGGCAGGTGGATTTTTTTGTTTGTTCTGCGTTTGGTGTGTTGGGGACGAAGTACCCAGAACCGAACTCGAAGAAGATTACGCGGGATGAGTATGGGATGAAATCGGTGATTAAAGATCCGAAGCGGTGGCGACCGTTTGGATTAGTTTCTCCGATTTATTGGTTATGTGCAGGGCAACGACACAAGGATTTAGAGAAGGATTAAAACCATGATCCAAATTTATCAGTTTAGTACCGGAATTAAAGCCGATCGCAATGCTCAGGGCAACTGGTTTTCCAGGGGGTTTACGGGGCAGTACATGAATTCGACGTTGCCAGTGATTCCAGAAGTGGTGCAGCGATCGATTCGTAATAAAGAATTCGCGGTGGCGGAGGGGGCTTATAGTCGTGAACCTGCGATCGTGGCGCGGGTGGTGCCGGGAGAGGAAGAGCCGTCTTGGTCGGTAGTGGCGACGGTGACGCAGGGGCGCGATGAGTATGAGCGCCCGTTTTCGGCGTATCGTTATTTTTTGTGTGAGGGTGAGGAGCTTTGGCAATTGTTGGCGTGGTTGGAGAGCTTGCCACAGGTGCCTGTGTTTTCTCCGTTTGAGGCGATCGAGACTTATTCTTTTGCTCCTCCTCCTCCTCCTTATCTTGAACTTAGTAGTTGGCGGATTTGGTTGGAGCAAGAGAGCATTCCAGCTATTTTGAAGCCGGGACATCTTTTTTTGGGGAAGCCGCAGTATTTGCAAGTCATGAATCAGCTTGCGGAGGCGAAGAGTCCGGGGCAGCCGATCGCCTGGGCGTACAATGTGGAGGCTTTGGAGCAGCCTCGGCGGTTTGCGTTGGTGCAGGTTGCCAGTGAGAAGGCGGAGGAGATGCTGCGGCGATCGCTGGTGAATGCACCGTTGACGGTCGCGCCTGTGGCGGATGACCAGGCGATTAAGTCGGCGGTGAAGAGTTTGACGAATAGTTCGCAGATGAAGCCAGAGGTGATTCAGACGATCGCGGCGGCGATGGGGAATCCAAAGGTGACGGCGGAGTATTGGAAGGAGATTTTTGATGGGCAGGGGGCGACGAAGGCGATTAGGCAGAAGTTGTTTAGTCCGCAGATTGTGAGGTTGCTAACGTTGCGGGCAATTATTTTGCAGACTACGTTGCCGGAGTTTTTGACCTGGCTGAATCCGCAGCTTAATGCCAAAAAGCAGAGTGAGCATTGTGAGACTTCGCTGGAGTTTCAGAGTGGGTTGTATCAGCAGTTTTCTAAGGGAGGATTGCCTCAAATCGATCGGATTTTGAAGCAGGGTGTTGAAGCGCTTTTACTTCAGATTCTGAAAGGCAAGGTGGCGATCGATGCGGCGGTTTGGGTCATGAATACCAAAGGCAGTATTTGGGCGCGGCATAAACTGGTTCATTCTATTTCTCAAGATTTGGTAAACATGGCTCCCGCTAATGCCAAGAAGAATCTCCCTCAGGCTCAAGCCCAGGCTCAATTTATTTATGGGGATGAGTTGTGGAAGATTTTGAAGACTTGGTGGAGTAGTCGGGGGGAATATGTGTTGGCGGCGTATAAGCCGTTGGCAGTGTTCTTTGGAACTTTGGCAGTCACGACTTCATCTATAGAATGTGCTAAAGTCGCGTCTTATTTTTATCAGGTTGCTTATAAGCAGGTTCCTGATGAAGTTTTTGGACTGGCTTTTCAAGAAGCACGATGGAAAACTAATATCTTTGGGCTGAGAATTCGGAAAGAGTTAACTGTCCTTGAAAAAACAGGGCGTGTTTTGCTCATGTATGGTGGCTACTTCCTCATACCTCTGCTGATTGTTTTGACAGCTTTGTTAGTTAAAGGAATATGGGGAGAAGTTACTAGAAATAATCAACAAACGTCTGATGCAACAGTTCTCCCTTCACCTGAAGAAGTTAGTCTAGTTGACGATAAGACAACGGTTGCTTCGCTGCTGAGAAATGAACGTTTTACCACGCGATCTGATGGAACCGATCCAAACAGAAAACCCGATCAGTCCAAGCTTGATAAAGCATACGCTAAATTTTATGGTGCTTCTGGTACCTGTTATCAGTTGCAGCAAGTTTTAACGGAGCTGCGTAAACAATTTAATGGCACAACGAAAGAGAAAGAGAAAGAGGAAGAGGAAGAGAAAATTAAGTCAAGCTTCACTGACTTATTAAAGCTATCAGAAAGTACAGATAAATTGTTTTTCGATAACAAAAAATGCTCAGAAGCTCATAACGGAAACAATTCAGAGAATCAAGCTCTAGCAAAGCGATGGATTGCAGGCATCTATATTTACCAACACAACCGTGTACACTTGCCTTCTCCAGATGGTGTAATTGAGTCCAAAAAAGAAACAGAAAAAAATCTTAAATGTGATTTTGCACAGAGCGTTATTGTTAAAAAGAATGACTCTAAACATCAGTTTTGCGAAGATGTCGCTAAGTCAAACTCATCTGGAACCTCTACAAATACTACACAGTCTGCACCACAGACTGGAGCTTCTTTTCCTCCTAGCCCTTCTCCTAAAACTTCTCCTTAATACAACATATAAATTTTCAGAGATAAAGAATGCGAACCTACTTTTACATCCTAGCCGGAATCACTTCAGCCCTCATTGGCTGGAACCTAGGTCAGTTCTTCCTTACGGATCTGGGTTGGCTCAAACCCGTTCCAGAAATTATCCTATTCCCATGGATTGCCATTTCCCTTGCCATTGGCATGGTCATGAACGAGATATTCCTCAGCAACCCCACGCGCCCCAAACTCAACCTCCGCATCCTGCCCTTGCCATTAGCGATCGCCTTCGGTCTAGGACTCGCCTCCGGCTTAGTTGCAGGCTGTATTTCCCAAATTGTTTTACTGCCCCAAGTCCGCATTCCCTCATTGCTCGTCCGCACCGTTAGTTGGTTGCTCATTGGCGGCTCTGTCGGCTTAGCCGAAGGACTCACTTGGCGATGGCACAGCATTGAAGCAGGCGATGTCAAACGCTTTCGCCAACGGTTTCGCACCAGCATTATTGCCGGATGCGCGGCAGCCCTTGCCGCCGCGATCGTCTTTGAACTGGTACGACAGCTTTTGGGTGGATTGCCTGAAGAATTGAGGGCGATCGAAGACCCAGTAGGCTTTGCGTTATTAGGTGCATTCCTTGGTTTGATGTTTAGCCGTTCCACCTCGCCCAGCTACATGGCAGCACTACGGGCTGGAGGCGGCTTTGAACACACTGAAATTATGGAAGATAGCGAACCGATGCCGGGAAGCATAGCAGAAATCGATCGCGCCACTCTCAAATTTGTCAGCGATGGAGAAGCGACTCAAATTGAGGAAGGGCTATCTATTCAACTCCCTGCCAAAGGCAAAATTACCATTGGTTCCGCCAATACCCAAATTCGGATTCCGGGAATTCCTGATATGGTAGCCGCACTGGAATTACAAAACCGAGAAGCCGTTCTCAAACCCCATTCCGACCATTACAAAAAGATTGCCGTTAATGGGGAAATGCTGACTTCCTCCAAACCCGTCCGCCTTCGGCACAACTACGTTTTGACTTTTCATGTCATCGATCAGGAAACTAGCAATGCTAAAACACTATTCCGTTTCGTCTACTACAATCGCTTCCTCGATCCGCAGGCTTAGCCTAGTGGCTGTGACGATCGGCTGTTTGGGGAGTGCCAGCATTGCCCAAGCACAAACGGCAGCGATCACCGGCAAACCTACTATTGAAGAAGACCGAGTTACGGTTCGGGTCAAAGTAACCAACGATAAGGGCAAACCTGCTATGGAGTTGCAGCCGGAGGCTTTTAAACTAACAGTCGATGGTCAGCTCCTAGCCTTTGATTCACAAGACTGGCTGAACCCAGAGGCAGCGGTGCCGCCACCCGCATGGATTGTAGTATTGCTAGACTTCAGCGGCAGTATGAAAGCGGTTGACAGTCAAGGTAAAACTAAATTGGATGGTGCAATTAATGCCATTCGGGAGTTTACGAAGACTATTGCAGAACGCGGACCAAATACGCAGGTGGCGATCGTCCCTTTTGGCAAACCGGGTCCTAAGTGCGAAGGATTTCCAGTCAATAAGGAAACGATCGATCGCTTCTTTCCCGCCAGTGATTTTAAGCTGCAAAACTATTTAGATTTTTTGGCAGTTCAAACAGCTTGTGCTTCGACTGATTTGTATAGTCCTGTTAAAAGAACGGTGGAGTTTTTGGGCGATCGCCAAGACGCTCGTTTTCACGTCCCCAAAGATTCTAACGAACCGCAGCCTAGGCTATCGGTGATCTTGCTCTCGGATGGATACCACACGGGAGCCGGAGAAGAAAAAGACTTTGCAGCATTGAGTACGCAATTGAGACGCAACAAGGACATCATTGTCCACACATTGGGCTACGGGCTAACACCACAGCAACTTGGCAATAAGTATCGGTTAGGGCATCCTGTCACACGCAAAGATTTGAGAGATACCGGAAGTGGTAAGAAGCGTAAGGTTTTGCCAGAGGAGTTTGTTGATGAAAAGCGGTTAGCAGAAATTGCTGACGTAACAGGCGGTATTCATGAGTTTTCGGGTGACTCAGAGGCGATCGCTGAAAGTCTAAAAACGTTCTTAGATTCGCTGTTGGGTGAGTACCAAATTACTTACACCGATCCCCAGGCAGAGCGAGGCTCTAAGCATGAGGTGAGTGTAGGGGTGGATGTTGGAGGTAAAGCTGTGGAGTCACAAAAGCAGCCTTACGCTATTACCGTGTTTGGGCGATCGCTCCCATTAGCTGCGCGGATAGGGATGTTAGGGCTGGTGTTGGTGGCGATCGGGGCAGGGGGCGTTTTGCCATTTTACCTGTGGGCAAAGTCTTTGAAGCAACGCGAGATGCAGGAGGGTTAAGGGATGATGCGGTTTGAAAACATGGATAAAAAATTAGCACTTTTACTCGTTGGGCTATTGTCTTTGACGGGTTGTTCTGCCGTGCCTTCTAATCCCACTGCACAATCTCAGGCTCCATCACCTACTCCGGCACAATCTGATTGTGCTGAGACTCCGACGGGCACTTTGAATAATGCCAATGTGAGTCGAGTTGATGTGCGATCGGGTTCGGCGGCGGTTTCGGGGATGGCGAGTATGGGGCAATTGGTGGGGTATAACTTCCAGGGAGAGAAGAATCAGAAGTTTTCTTATGTGCCTCAAGATAGTGATTTGTGTGTTTGGGTTTATACACCAGATAACAAAATTTTGAAAAACGCCGAACTGCCGATGAATGGATCTTACGTCGTGCAGGTTGCCACTAAGAAAGGAGCGAAGGCGTTCAGTATGGAATTATATGTGGGCGATCGAGTGATTGATCCTGATGTATTGTCTGAATTTCGAGGAGATGGTGAATCAGGATCTTCGGTCAATCCTTCAACGAGTAATTCCAATCCGTCAAATCAATCTCAACGAAGTTTTTCTAGGTCAGATTTTCCGAAAGCAGTTTGTGGTGATGGTCTTCCAACCGATCCATCCGCTTATCCAGTGAGCTTGTATTCTGTCCGGGTTCCTGACACTGATGCCAACCTTAGTAAAGCAATCTCAGACTTTTGTAGAGATGCTTTCCGCAAGATAGCCAAGGATACGGGTGAAGAAGTTGTTCAAATCGCTTCATTTATTGATCAGCAAAAAGCTCAAGATTTTGCCAAGCTTCTGAATTCTGAAATGAATGGAGCTGTCGTCGGTGCTCCAACGATTAAAACAAAATCCAATACAGGAGATGGAGAATGAGCATTACAAAAAGATCATTTGAATTACTAAGAGGTTTGCCTGTATTACTTCTTCTTTGGAGTTGCTCAAAAGCTCCTCAAGTAGCAGTACCCGCATCTTCAGCAACAGGCTGTCCAGATAAACCTACCAGTCCCCTTAACAAGAAAAATGTCAAAGCTGTTTCACTCACCACTCAGATACTAACTGAAACAGGGCAACTGAAAGCAGGACAGGATCTTGGATATAGCTTTAAAGGGAAAGCAGGACAAAACTTTAGCTTCAGCACCAAAGAAGAGATTTGTGTTTGGGTTTATGCACCTAGTACAGAACTTTTGAAGAATGGAAGCTTGCCAGTTGATGGTAATTACACCGTCCAAGTTGGCACTTTAAAAGGAAGCACTACCTTTAATTTAGATATCACACTAGGTAGTCTTTCCGCAGCATCTAGTTCTTCTACTTCATCTACGACGGCCTTATCTACAACGAATTCTAGTTTTACTGAGCAAGATGCCCTAAGTATAGTCAACCAATGGCTTGAAGTAAAAGCTAAAATTTTCGGACCTCCTTTTGATATACAACTGGCCGCTAGCCTGACGACAGGAAAAGTTTATGAGGACATTTCAAAAACAGATGGGTCAGTCAATTGGCTGCGTCAGAATAATGCTTATTACACCTACGGTCAGCACAAGGCGACTTCAGCAGGCAACTTTTCTTCAACAGATTCCTCTGCAAAAGCAGATATTTCTGTTGAGCAGTCTTTGTCTTACTACAAGAATAATCAGTTAATAAAAAATGAAAGTAATTCAGATGTCTATCAATTCTCATTTCAGCTAGACAACGGTTCTTGGAAGATTGCGGATAGGCAGAAAAAGTAATTTATGATGTTTTCTTATATGAAACGAACCAGTAAGCTCATCAAAGGATGGTACTCATTTGCCATTGTGTTCTTTATTAGTATTAGTCTGATTTACATTGGTTATGTCGTAAAACATTCTGTACTGGATTCATTTGATTCTGCCTCCTCTCAGACTATTTCACGTCAAGACATTCTAGAGTCGCGTCATACAGACTCAGCAGTCGTCGCACAATTTACCCCTGTTTCTTCACATTCTCAGCCCACACAATCTACATCTACTAATTTAGGGCACTTCGCTTATGGTGAAGATGATTCTTCTAGACTAATGACGATCGCTAGTTATGCTCAAGGCGAATATCAGCGATTTGAGAAGCTAGATCAAGAAGCATCCCTTGCATTCATGCAGATGGTTTATGCCGCTAGAGATGAATCTGTCTGGATCGTTCCGGTATCGGGTTTCCGAAATATTTCCGACCAAAAATTATTGTTCGATCGACAGATTCAGAAACTGGGTTCGGTTGAAGCGGCTGCAAAACTAAGCGCGCCTCCTGGAAATAGTGAGCATCATACCGGCTATGCAATTGATCTGGCTGATGGAACTTCCCCTAAACAGGACATTACATATCAATTTGAAAATAGTGCAGCGTTCAAATGGTTACAAGGGAATGCCGGAAAATTTGGCTTTGAATTGTCTTTTACTAAGGGTAATAAACAGGGCGTGAGCTATGAGCCTTGGCATTGGAGATATGTGGGTTCAGATAATGCAAAAAGTATCTTTGCTGAAGCAAAGAGCCAAAGATGATTTATGCCGAAATACAACCTCACTCTTAACATCAAAAACTCCGACATTTCATGCCGCCATGGAATCGAACTTCTCACCTCTCAAGAAGATCGCCCCGATCGCTTCTTCACCCCCCAAGCCCAAGAAACCATTCGTTCCGATCTCCAGAACCAAACCCTCTGCCTCATCAACGATGTCCATCTCAAAAAAATCATTCAATCCTGGACAGAAGACATCAAAGAAGGCTACCGAGACAGCACCCTGACCCTAGACCTTCCCATCCTAATCGACCAAACCATCACCCAACTTAACGAAACCGGATATCAAACCATTCCCCCTCTCATTCCTCCCAGGTCATCCGACATCGAACCCATCAACGGCGAACTCCCTCCACTCAACTTTGCCTAATTCATTCACCAATCCATTCCTAATTCCATAAACCTCCATGACACCCCCCCAATCCACCCCCCTTAACGTCACCATCACCCCCCACCGCGAACTCCTCCCCGCCGACTCCACCGAGCAAAAGCTATTCCTCATGCTTAAGCTCCGTCCCACCCGCGAGATCGCCGCCACGCGTCCCTCAACAGCATTCGCCTTCATTATTGACACCAGCAGCTCTATGGGCGAACCCGTCCTAGGTGAGCCTGTTACCACAGGACAAGTCGTTTATGAGGATGGTAAACAATATCACTTAGTCACAGGCACTATCTCCAAACTCGATATCGTTATGGACTCACTTCAGCGCCTCATCCACTCTGGCAGACTGAGCCAAAGCGATCGCGTTTCCATTATTCAATTTAACGACAACGCCTCCACCGTCATCGGCTTGACCCCTGCAACCCAAGTCGATCAACTCGAAAATGCGATCGCCCATCTGCAACAATTCTCCGGTGGCACCCGCATGGGACTTGGAATGCAGCAAGCCCTGACCACTCTCTCTAGCCAAAATATGACCATCCGCCGCGCCATCCTCTTCACCGATGGTCAAACGGTAGATGACGATGATTGCAAAGAGCTTGCCCGTCAATTTGCCAACGCCAATATTCCCATCACAGCATTAGGCGTTGGAGACTATGAAGAAAAATTACTGATTCACCTCAGCGACACCACAGGCGGCTCACTCTTCCACATTGTGCCTGAAGAGTCTGCCAATGGAACTCAAGTAGCCATTACCCAGCTTCCCGCCACTCTCATCGAAGAATTCAGCCAGGCACAACAAGAAGTCATCACCAACCTAAAAATGACTGTCAAAACCGTCAAAGGAGTCAAACTCTCCCGCATCGTCCGCGCCTACCCCACTCCCGCTGAATTCCCCCTTACCCAAGACCCCTACCCGATCGGCAATGCGGCTGGCAACGACGAAACCATCGTGCTCCTAGAATTCGCCATCGAAAGCCGCTCAGCAGGTAAAATTCGCATTGCTCAACTCGGACTCACCTACGATATTCCCGGACAACAAAGACGCGGAGAATTACCGATGCAAAATCTCGTCGTCCAATTCGTCGAAGGACAAATGGCAGCCCAAATCGATCCAGAAGTCATGGGGTATTTGCAACAATGCAACATCGCTCAACTGGTCGATCAAGCCGCCCAAGTTGCCGATCACGATCCAGACAAAGCCAACGAAATCTTAGAACGAGCCAGAAAAATGACTCAGAAATTAGGGAACGACGCACTCACGCGATCGATTGCCAGCAGTCAGGATGAACTCCGTAAAACTTGCAAACTTTCTTCCGACAGCCGCAAAACCGTCAAAATGGGAGCCAAAAGCAAAACCGTCAAAATGAACACTGATGAAGAAGAAGGACTCAGCGAAGAACAAATTAGGCAGATCTCTGGCACCTAATTCCGCTATTTCACCCTAACTCTATTTTTTAAGGAGAACTACAATGTCCACTTGCCCTAGCTGTAAACACGATAATCCCATCGGAAGCGAGTTTTGTGATGTCTGTGGCACAGAACTCGATGCCAGCTCATCCGCTGCTCCTGAGCCGATCGCGCCTGCTATTTTTACGCCGCCATCTACCCCCTCTCCTGCCCCTGCACCTTTTACTCCACCCCTCATCACAGAACCAGAAGCGATCGATCCACCATTCAGTCCTCCTGTTCCATTCACCCCACCGGCTCCGTATACTCCCTCCGCACCCTTTACGCCCCCTGCTCCATCCATTCCCTCCACTACTGCCAAACTCGTTTCCAAACAAGCAGGTAGCCCTATTGCCGAATTCATTCTGCAAGATGAAGTCTCGATCGTTGGACGTTTTGGTACCGACACTGGACCAGTGGAAGTTGATCTAGAAGGTTTTGCAGGCGAAGATACCGTCTCTCGCAATCATGCAGAAATCACCCAGTCGGGCGGCAATTGGAAAATCCAAGACCTGGGTTCCACCAATGGTGTCTTCATCAAATGCGCCGACCAAAACCGCTTTGGCGCACGCATTACAATGCCTGAAATGCTCAACTCTGGCGACGAAATTGCCTTTGGTAAAGTCCGTCTTCTGTTTCAAACCCCCTAAGCAACATTCTGAGAAACATTCTATGGTGTCACTCTCTGCCCTCCGTTTGTCCAACCTCATCCAACCCGGCACATCCTTCGCCATCGAAAACTTCACCGTCACCGTGCAGTCCTACCAAGGGCAACTCGCAGATGTGTCCTACTTCACCGTTGAAATGCAATCAACGGATGATCCAGAACCCTCTACGGCGCTCCTGCGCGTCGGCAATCCAGAAGGCGAACTCAAACGTGAACTTCAACTTAGAGAAGTCCTGCAAGACTACAAACTCATCTCCCAGCTTTGGGCATCCACAACCCAGGAAGTTCAAGTCTCGCTAAAACTGATCGCATCTAGTCCAGAAAAACAAGATCAAAATAATGTCGAGTTGGATGAAGTCATATCCGAACCTAGGGGATTAGAGACTGAAACCTCGGATCAAGGCTCAGAAGAATCTCAGCCTATAGAAACATCCCCTTTAATCACGACATCAAAATCTTCAGAAGAAGAATACCTTGAGGAAGAATATCTCGATGAATCAACAGACTCTGAAATATCAGGGTCTAAACTCATCTTGCTCAGCGATCTCCCCGATCCTTCAAATAGTCTGGAAACTTGGCTCCAACAGAAGCATTCAATAGAAGACACCCTATCTTTCGTCATTCAGCTCTGTCAGTTCTTCCGCTATATCTATCAACGAGATTGGTGCTGTACTCAAATCTTGCCCAAGTATATTCAAGTCGGTGTTCCCATCCGCATCTTCGACCTAACCAATATCCATCCCATCGGTCAACCCTTTCCTTCAGGCATCGTCACTGAATACAGCGCCCCCGAAATTGTTTACAGCAAACCTATTGTTAATGAAACCCTCAGCACCTATGCGATCGGAGCTTTGCTGTACCACTTGATTCATCATCAGCCTCCAGGGATACCTGGAATCGAAATTGAAAATCAAGAAAATGCGATCGCCCCCATTCCTTCCCTCCACCAGATCCTTAAGATTTGTCTCGCCCAAACTCCAGAAGATCGCTTCCCACTAGCCCAACTCCTCTCCCTTCTCCTAGAAACTCGCCAAAGCTTCCGTACCCCTATAGTCCATTGGCAAGCGATCGGGCAATCTACTGTGGGTCTTTCTACTGCAAGACTTCAAAACGAGGACAACTACGGCATTCGTCAACACCACATGAGCAACGGTGAGTCCTTAATTTTAGGCATAGTCGCAGATGGCATGGGCGGCATGGCACAAGGCGAAGTCGCCAGTAAGCTCGCAGTCCAAACCAGCCTCGACGCAATAATTCCTGCCGACTTAACTAAGCCAGAACAATGTTCAGAATGGCTCCTTTCCCTGGCTCAACAGGTTAATGAATCCGTTACCACCAACGTTCAAGACGGGGGTACAACTCTGAGCTTAGTCGTTGCCATTCAACGTGAACTTTTGATTGCTCATGTGGGCGACAGCCGCATTTATTTATTGAGAAAAGGCAGAATTTGCCAAATTAGTGAAGATCACTCCCTGGTTTCGATGCTGCTTGCCAGTGGACAGATTACCTATGAAGAAAGCCAAAACCACCCCGACAAAAACGTTCTGACTAAATCTATTGGCTCTAAGCCTCGCCTCAGCGACGGCTACGTTCAAACCCTGAGTCAATTTGGTGCGCCCAATAGCCTCACATTAGAAGACGGCGATATTTTGCTCCTCTGTTCCGATGGTGTTTGGGATCTGGTACCGCCAGGAGATATGGCAGATGTCTTTGACTCAGAAAATAGCATTCAGCTAGGCGTAAAGCAGGCGATCGCCCAAGTTCTTGCCAAAGGTGCCCATGACAACGCCACACTGTTAGCTCTGCAATGCCATATCCAGTATCCCCAACAGATCTACTTCTAATCCTCTGCTCTTGTTAAATCCATGACTATCCAATGTCTTACCTGCTTTCAAGAAAATCCCGATGGCGCAGTCACCTGTATGACCTGTGGCAGCGAGTTGGCGATCGATGACGATAAAACTGGATCATCGTCGTCATCCCCGCTTCACCTACAGCCCGGTGCATTGCTCAAGCAAGGCAAATACAAAATCGACAAAACACTGGGGCAAGGTGGATTTGGCATCACTTATAAATCCACTGATCAAACAACCGGAGCAATCGTTGCTGTCAAAGAATTCTTCCCAGAGCGATCGGCACGCATCGGCACAGTTATGCACTGGTCAAACTCAATTGCACCCGCAGAGCAACGTAAAGAACTCGAAAAATTTAGAGCCGAAGCCGAAAATCTGTCCAAGTGCCAGCATCCCAACATTGTCAAAGTCTATGACTGGTTCGAAGAAAATCAAACCGCCTACATCGTCATGGAATTTATTACTGGAAAGCCTCTCTCCGATATTCTCAAACAAGAAGGAAGCCTATCAGAAGATCGAATTCGCACTTACTTACAACAAATTGCAGAAGCACTTAAAGTTGTTCATGGGCAACAACTTTTGCATCGTGACCTTAAGCCCGACAACATTATTCTGAATGCCAACGATCAAGCTGTTCTGATTGACTTCGGTAATGCCAGAGCGTTCACGGCAAATTTGACCCACAAGCTCACCAATACAGGAACACCTGCCTACGCGCCCCCCGAACAAACCACAAGCAGAGGAAGGTTTTCACCTAGTCTGGATTTTTATTCTCTTTGCGCCACCCTGTACAAACTCATTACAGGGATTGAACCTTTATCCGCAATAGAGCGGCTCTCATCGGATTCCCTTAAATCCCCTCGTCAAATCGTTCCTCATCTCAGCCCGTTAATCGATCAAATTATTCTAACGGGACTCAAGATTCGAGCAGAAGAACGATTCCAAACCGCCGATGAAATTCTAGATGCACTCAGTGGCAAACTCATTTCTCCTCTGATGCGAAAAGCTAGAGAGTTTGTTGTCGAAGGCAAGCTTTCCGATGCAGCCCAAACCTACGAAAAGTGCGTAACCCAAGAACCCGGAAACGGCGAAGCCGCTGTTGAACAAGCCCTGGTTCTCACTCATATTGATCCCCATAAAGCGATCGCCGCCGCCCAGCGAGCCATCCAAACAAAACCGAACGATGGTAGAGGACACGGAGTATTAGGACTTTTAGAGTGCCGAAAATCAAATTGGACAACAGCCGTCAAACATCTCCAACAAGCCGCTAACCTTGCCCCCCAAGAAGCCTGGATTCAGACCAATCTCGCCTGGGCACTGGCAAAAACAGGAAACTGGCAAACTGCAGATTTCACCATCGCCCAATCTCTTCAACTACAACAATCCTCCTTTGCCCTCGGACTCCAATCCTGGATTGCCGTCAGTCAACAGAACTATAGACCCGCCATTCGCTCCGCCAGACAAGCCATCTTCAAAGCAAAACAAACTCCCACCCAAAGTACTCAAGAACTACTAGGGTGGGTTTATCCTTGTTTGGCGATCGCTCTCGACAAAGCCGTCATCACACAGCAATCTAATGATGTCGAGCGATGCTTACAGGAATATCAAACCCATGTACCTGACAGTGGTTTTGCCCTAGGCTTCCAAGGATGGAAATGTGCAGTGCAGGGACAATGGCAAGAAGCTGCAAACCTTTGGCAGCTAGCCAGCCAGAAAAGAAACGGCCCTGTTTGGATTTTGCCCAATCTAGGAATTGCTCAAGAAAACTTGCAAAATCTTCCAGCCGCCATTAGAACCTACGAATTACAAATCCAAAAATTCCCTCATGATGCAATCGCTTTACAGCGACTTGGCACGGTATACGGCTGTCAAGGGCAATGGGAGCAAGCAAAAAACTATCTCGGCAAAGCAGTCCAAAACCAACCTAATTATGCAGAAGCATTCCATAGCTTGGGCTGGGTTCTACTCAACCTCAAGGAACAAAATGGGCAAACCGTAAACTCCCGCGATATTGTCTCGACTTATAGAAAAGCATTTGAGCTTTACTCACAGCAAAGTAAATCAGCTTTAGCCCACACAATCACAGCCTCATTTCAGGCGATCGGAGTTGAACTCTAAAGCATCAGAAAATAAGCACGTATAGCTTTAGAAGCAGGGTGAATCATCCAGTATGCCAAGTTCTAAAAAACGATTGATTTTATTGTCCCAACGCGCTAGTGCAAAACTACCCACTTTCAGGATACCGTTGGCGAAATATTACTTAACAAGGATGATTGATGTAGCCCTTAACAGTGCGGGCAAAGTGGAATCAGGCTCTGG
>Ga0105049_10003323_pt1 | contig 19042 bp, 17 predicted proteins | sample MAT06_FD_78087 | JGI IMG/M metagenome (GOLD analysis project Ga0105049, IMG submission 78087) | Freshwater microbial communities from Lake Fryxell liftoff mats and glacier meltwater in Antarctica - MAT-06 | ecosystem: Environmental > Aquatic > Freshwater > Ice > Liftoff microbial mat | place...
AGTGGCTCGCGGAAATGAAACGCCGTGCAGCGACACAAGGTCCGGGGTTTACTCCGGAACATACAAAAGCGATGTTTGACGCGCTCGAGGCTGAGAGGAACCGCGTAGGCCCTTTCGACGGAGACTACGCTGTACGATTTGGCGACAAATTGTTAGCCCTGGACACTCAGAAATACGGCCCTGAGGAGTCCTCATGAGCTTTGCGGTACGGTGGGATGCCGCATCACATCGCGAATGGAGATGGCTCTGGGGCGAGTCAGCCGATTCCGGGGCGGTACGAGCCGCGGGTGAACTGGCCGAGACACAACTGGCCGAAGATCCATTCCAGGGCCGCAATTTATCGGAAGGTCTCTGGCAAATCATCGTTCCGCCACTTGTCATCTATTATTCCATCGACACGGCTGCGCAACTCGTCCGCATCGACGATGTCATTCCCATTGCCTGATTCCAACGGCCTCGCTCCCATGATCTACCTCGACAACGCCGCCACCAGTTTCCCGAAGCCCGAGGGCGTCTACACGGCCCTGGATCACTTCGCCCGGCACTCGCTTGCCAACCCGGGGCGGGCGGGGCACAAAATGGCCCTCGCGGCGGAGCACGTGCTCGACGACGCTCGCCATCGGCTCAACCGCTTCTTTAGTGGCCGCACCCCGGACCGATGGATCTTCACGCTTAACGCCACGGACGCTCTCAACATGGCGTTCAAGGGCGTGCTGAACGATGGCGATCACGTCATTACCACGGACCTCGAACACAACAGCGTATCCCGGCCGCTCGTCGCCCTCGCGGAAGCGAACCGCATCACGCTCACCCGCATCGCCTCGGACGCGGGCGGCACCGTCGATCCCGCGGCGATCGAGGCCGCCATCACGCCGAAGACCAGGCTCATCGCGATCACGCACGCCAGCAACGTCCTCGGCACCGTGCAACCCATTGCGGACATCGGCCACATCGCCCGTCATCGCGATCTGCTCTTCCTCGTGGACGCCGCCCAGACCGCGGGCGTGATCCCCATCGACGTGCAGACGCTCTGCATCGACCTGCTCGCACTGCCCGGCCACAAGTCGCTCTTCGGCCCCACCGGCACCGGTGCTCTTTACGTCGGCTCGCGTACTCACGTCCGCCCCTGGCGCGAGGGCGGCACCGGCGGCAACTCGCTCGACCCCACCCAGCCCAAGGACATGCCATACTTCCTCGAAGGCGGCACCCCTAACGTTCTCGGCGTTGCGGGCCTCGTGGCCGGGCTTAACTATGTCGAAGAGCACACGCCCGCTTCGATCCTGCGCCACGAGCTTGAACTCTGCGACCGCCTTCGCCTCGCGCTCGCGGACATGCCCGGCTTCGAGGTCTTCGGCCACGGCGATCCGAAACGCCGGGTCGGCACCGTCAGCTTCCGCTGCGACTTGCTCTCCGCTCCCGACCTCGGCGGCATCCTCGACCAGAGCTTCGATATCGCCATCCGCCCCGGCCTCCACTGCTCGCCGTACATCCACAAGGCACTGGGAACTTCCCCCGACGGCCTGGTGCGCGTCAGCCCCGGCCCGTTCAACACGGACGCCGACATCGATCGACTGATCGAAGCATTGACGGAAGTGACCGGTGTTTGAGCAGGCTCGCGAGCCTGGGCTTTCCAGTTACCGCGTCAATCGTTCGAGGGCTTCCTGATACTTCGCTCGCGTTCGAGCCACCACATCCTCGGGCAGCACGGGCGGCGGGCTGGACTTGTCCCAGCCGGTCGTTTCCAGCCAGTCGCGCAGGAACTGTTTGTCGTACGACGGCGGCGACTGCCCGGGTTGATAGGTCTCCTTCGGCCAGTAGCGGGAACTGTCCGGCGTCAGCACCTCGTCAATGAGGATGAGTTCGCCCGAGGGAAGCCGGCCCCACTCGAACTTCGTATCCGCGAGGATGATGCCCCGCTCCAGGGCATGAGCCGCGGCACGGCGGTAAATCCTCAGCGTACGATCGCGGAGTTCACGGGCCGTCTCGGTTCCTACCGCGGCCGCCATCACCTCGTAGCTCACATTCTCGTCGTGGCCCGTCTCCGCCTTGGTCGCCGGCGTGAAGATCGCATCGGGAAGCACCTCGGCTTCAAGGAGCCCCTCAGGAAGCGGAAGGCCGCAAACGGTTCGCGACGTGCGGTACTCCTTCCAGCCCGAACCCGCAAGATAGCCGCGGGCGACGCACTCGAAAGGGATCACCGTGGTCTTCTTCACCAGCATCGTTCGCCCCTCGAGAGCTTCACGCTGACGCTGAAATGCCTCGGGAAGCTCTGCAATTTCCAGGCTCAGGACATGGTGAGGCACCTGAAGCCAGTCGAACCAGAAGCGCGTCATCGCTGTCAGAAGCTTGCCTTTTCCCGGGATCGGCGTCGGCATGACCCAGTCGAAGGCGCTGATGCGATCCGTGGCCACGATCACGAGTCGATCACCGAGGTCGTAGACATCGCGGACTTTCCCCTGCCGGCGAGGGAAACCGGGGACATCGCTTTGAAACAGGGCATCGGCCGGAAGCGTCATGGAGTGGCTCACAGGGTCGAGTGATGCTGTCTGTTTAGAAGAGTAGAGATTTCACGTCCGGTTCGGGTTGACCCGGGAGGCCGAATTCTGGACCATTTCCCTGGCATGCACGGCTCCAGGGATGGGTCATGGTTTTTTCCTCACCGAATCTGCATCTGACAACCGACCACGGCATCGCCACGCTCTCTTTGCGATTCCCCGGCCGGCCCACGAACGCTCTCGATCTCGATCGACTTTGCGAACTCGATGCTGCGATCTTGGCGGTGGAGTCGACTCCCACGATTCGCACCCTCGTGCTGCGGAGCGGGCTGCCTACCGGGTTCTGCGAAGGCTTGCATCCCAGCGCGATCGCGGGCCTGGCGAATCCTGCGGACGCGGCTGCATTCTCGGGGTTCGGGCAGCGAGTTCTCACGCGACTCACACGGCTCGAACTTCCCACCGTCGCCTTCATCGATGGCGTCTGCCGGGATGCCGGGCTCGAACTGGCGCTCGCTTGCGACTATCGCCTGGCTCTTGCGAACGTCGCGGCGCCGCTGGGGTTTCCAGGCCGCATGACGTGCCTCGGCGGGGCCAGTCGGCTGCAAAACCTGGTGGGAATGCGGACCGCCAACCAGATCGTGAGTGAGGGCCGACTGTTCTCCGCACGCGAGGCCAAGTCGCTTGGCTTCATCGATGAAGCCTTCTGCGAGCGTCGCGCGAAGATCGAACTGCGAAGCTTCCTGGATTCCCTGGATCGCCGTCCTCTCAAAGCCAAGCCTTCACGGACATGGCGCGAGGAGGGCCTCGCCGAGGAACGAGCCTCCTTCGCCGCGTGGGCCAGCCAAAATCGCGAGGCCACGGAGGTGGCACCCGTGGTTCCGCTCCCCGCGAAGGTCGGCGTCACCTCCGCGTCTCCCATGCTGCGGCGCCTGGCCGCGGACTTCGCCGTGCGAGGCACCCAGGTCCTGCTTGTCGATGAGGATCCGCATTCCCGTGAGCGAATCGAGGAGTGGCGGAGGCGGGGGTTCCTGACGCCCTTGGAAGCGGATCAAGCGAAAAATCGGCTCACGAACAGTGATGCGGTCGACGCCTTCCGGGACGCGGATCTCGTGTTCGCCTCCGACCTCGAGGACGCGGTATCGAGGGAGAACGCCATGAACCCTCGGGGATTGCTCCTGGTGGAGACGCGAGAATTGAAGGGCTTGGAAGGCTTTCACCACCCCCAACGGGTCCTGGGATTGAGGTGGGATACGCCGCGAAGCGTGACGCTCGACATCGATTCTTCCCGATTCGAGGCGATCAAAGCCTCGGTGTCGTCCTGGCTGGGAACTCTGGGTCTGGCGGTTCGCGTTCAGGCTCGATCGAGCTCAGAACCGACCGCATTGCGATCAACCACCCCTTCGCGATCCCTCGTGGCGGCGTAGCATAGAGGGCATGGCGGACGACATCCCACCGAAGGCCGGCTCGGCGAAAGCGCGTATCGGACCGGTCATCGAGATCCTCGAAAGCCAGTACCCCGACGCGGCCTGTGCCCTGGTCTTCTCGAACCCCCTCGAACTTCTGATCGCCACGATCCTGTCGGCCCAGTGCACTGACAAGCGGGTCAACATCGTGACTCCAGCGCTGTTCAAGCGGTTCCCCACGGCACGTGACTACGGCGAGGCTAACCCCGCGGAACTCGAAGGGTACATCAAGAGCACGGGCTTCTTCCGCAACAAGACGAAGAACATCCAGGCCTGCTGCAAGCTGCTCGTCGCGAAGCATGGCGGTGAAGTCCCGCAAACGCTCGATGAACTGGTGAAACTGCCCGGGATTGGCCGCAAGACCGCGAATGTGGTGCTCGGGAACGCCTTTGAAACGCCCGGGATCACGGTGGACACTCACGTCGGCCGGTTGAGCCGACGGCTCGGGTTCACCCGCCAGATCGATCCGGAAAAGGTGGAACGCGCCCTGATGGCGATCGTGCCCCGTGAGAAGTGGACGAGCTTCAGCCATGAGCTGATCCTTCACGGTCGCAGCGTCTGCGATGCGTTGCGGCCGGACTGCACTCACTGCGTGCTGAACCCGCTCTGCCCGAAGGTGGGCGTGCGGGCCAGGCTCGCGGAATTGAAGCGGAATCGCCAACGAAAGTCGCCTCCACCGAAGGCAACCGTACTTCGTCTGAGAAAGGACGCACCGTGAGTTCGTTCGCCACCACCACGCTGCTCGATCGTTTCCTGCGGTATGTCCGCATCGACACGCAGGCCGACGAACGCTCGACGACCTATCCGAGCACGCCAGGGCAACTCGATCTCTCGCGGATGCTGACGGACGAACTCCGTGCCCTCGGCCTCGCGGACGCACGCATGACCGAGTTCGGCATCGTGCATGCCACCATCCCTGGCAACGTGCCCGGCGCGCCGACGATCGCCTTCAATTCCCATGTGGACACCTCCCCGGAGACCAGCGGCAAGAATGTGAAGCCACAGATCCTGCGCCAGTACGCAGGCGGGGACATCACGCTTCCTGGCGATCCCTCCAAGGTCATCCGCGTCTCGGAGAATCCGACGCTCGATGACCTCATCGGCAAGACGATCATCACCACCGACGGCACCACGCTGCTCGGAGCGGACGACAAGGCCGGCGTCGCCGTCATCATGGAAGCGGCCCGGATCCTCAGCGAGAATCCGAGCATCCCCCACGGTCTGGTGAAGGTCGTGTTCACCTGCGACGAAGAGATCGGCAAGGGAGTGGTGCACCTCGAACCCTCGGACCTCCAGGCCGTGGCGGCGTACACGCTCGACGGCGCCGGCACCAGCGAGGTGGAATCCGAGACTTTCTCCGCCGACAAAGCCACCGTCACGATCCACGGTGTGAACATTCATCCGTCTGTCGGCAAGGGACGCATGGTGAACGCGGTCCGCCTCGCGGGGAACTTCCTCGAGCGGATGCCGAAGCGGGTGCTCTCGCCGGAAACCACGGAAGATCGCGAGGGCTTCCTGCATCCGTACACCATCGAAGGCGGCGTGGCCGAGGTGAAGATTCATATCCTTCTCCGCGACTTCGAGACCCCGAAACTGGCGGAACAGGCCGCGATGCTCCGCGAGATCGGCCAGCAGATCGAACGCGAGTACGCGGCCGCGAAGGTCGAGATCGATGTCAAGGCCCAGTACCGAAACATGCGGGACGGCATGGAACGCGAACCCCGTGCGGTGCCCTATGCCCTGGAAGCCGTGAAGCGGGCCGGCATGACTCCACGGCAGACGAGCATCCGCGGCGGCACGGACGGCTCGCAACTCACCGCCAAGGGCCTGCCGACGCCGAACCTCTCGACGGGCGAACACAATCCGCACTCCCCGCTGGAGTGGACCTGCCTGGAAGAGATGGACGCTGCCGTTCGCGTGATCGTGGAACTCGTGCAGGTGTGGGCAGGGAGATAGCCATACTCGTTGCGACTCCGCGCAACTTCCCTCCTGGCGGCCGTTCCCAGGTTATAATCGATTGAGTGCGCAACTCTCAGGCGCCGCGAGGGACAACTCATGACGCACGCGAACCGCTGGCCGATGACACTGCTCAGCCTGGGCCTTGGAGTCCTTGGCGGCTTCCTGGCGAATGACCGCCTTATCGGCCAGCCCGCGGTCATTCCGCCGGTGGTGATGCCGCGAGATCTCACGTCGTTCGCGCCGGTGGTGAAGCGTGTGCTGCCCGCCGTGGTGAGCCTGGAGGGCAAAACGAAGGGCGCCCCCGCGGCCACGGGCCAAAAGACGCAGCTGGGTGGCAAGGCTCCTTCCGCGCCGCCAGAGGTCGATCCGGGCTTCGGCTCGGGCGTGATCGTCGATCCGGCAGGAGTGATCCTCACGAACAATCACGTCGTCGCCGATACGGATTCGGTGGACATCACCTTCGCCGATGGCCGCAAACTCACCACTCGTGATATCCGTCGCGATCCGAAAACTGACCTGGCGATCGTGAAGTTCAAGCCGGATCGCGCCGTGCCGTTCCTCGAATTCGGGGACAGCGACGCTCTCGAAGTCGGCGATCGCGTTCTCGCCGTCGGTGCCCCGTTCGGCCTGACAGGCTCCGTGACGCACGGCATCGTCTCGGCAAAGAGTCGCAACAACCTGAAGCTCAATCAATTCGAGGACTTTATCCAGACGGACGCAGCCATCAACCCTGGCAACAGCGGTGGTCCGCTCGTGAGCCTGGAGGGGCGAGTCGTCGGAGTCACGTCTGCAATCAAGACTCGCAGCGGTGGCTTTCAGGGCGTCGGACTCGCGGTTTCGAGCAATCTGGCCCGCTTCGTGGTGCGGGAACTGCTGACCAACGGCGTGGTTCGTCGTGGCTATCTCGGTGTCGAGATTCGCGATCTTCCCACCGGGGGCGTGACCGTCACGAAGGTGATCCCCGGCGGGGCGGCGGCCAGGGCGAATGTCGAAACGGGGGACGTTATCACCACGCTCGCGGGCAAGGCGGTTCAAGACGGACGTGACCTCCAGCGAATCATCGCAAGCCAGACTTTGGGGCAAGCGACCACCCTGGCGGTCACTCGCGGCGGCCGCTCGATCAACCTCGCCGTCACGATCGAAGAACAGGGGCGATGACAAACGGGTTTCATTCCCTCTCACGCGTTGTAAGTTCATTCTTTGCCCGCCCTCGCTGACCGAGGTTTTGCATGCTCGCGGAGAACATCTTCCTGAAGATTATCCGGAAGCAGATTCCTGCAAAGATCGCGTACGAAGACGACCTGGTGCTCGCGTTTCACGACATCGGACCCAAGGCCCCCACGCATGTGCCGATCATCCCCAAGAAGGAGATCCGCACGCACGACGACATCACCGAGGCGGACGCGGCCCTGCTGGGGCACATGCACGTGGTGGCCGTGAAGCTGGCAAAGCAACTGGGGCTCGATGCGGGTTATCGCCTGGTGATCAACTGCAAGGAGCAGGCCGGCCAGACCGTGCCGCACCTTCACATGCACTTGCTTGGCGGCCGCGAATTCGGCTGGCCGCCGGGTTAAGAGGATGTTGGCATGAACTCCCAGGACATCCTCGCCGAGCGAGTCTCCAGCGTGCGATCGCGGGTCGCGGCCGCCTGCGAACGTGTCGGCCGTGATCCCGCAGGCGTCACGCTCATTGCCGTCACGAAGACGACGGACACCACCACGGCCGCGAGGTTGCCCTCCCTGGGTGTGAGCGATCTTGGCGAAAGCCGGCCCCAGGAGCTTTGGAAAAAGGCCGCCGAGATTCCCGATGTGCGCTGGCACTTCATCGGCCATCTCCAGCGAAACAAGCTCGACCGCACCGTGCCGCTCGTCCACCTGATTCACTCCGCGGACAGCGAACGACTGCTCGAAGCCTTCGACGCCCTCGGCCGCAAGTGTGGCACGCCCATCCCTGTGCTGCTCGAAGTGAACTGCAGCCGAGAGGCCGCGAAGTCCGGGTTTGCACCAGAGGGGATTCCCACCATCGGTGACAGGGTGATGTCACTCGTCGGAGTCCGCGTCGATGGCCTGATGACGATGGCGGCTCATCATGACGACCCCGAACAGTGTCGACCGACCTTCGCGGAGCTTCGCGAACTGCGCGACGCCCTGCGAAGCCGCACCGGCCTCGCACTTCCTTTCCTGTCGATGGGGATGAGCCACGATTTCGAGATCGCGATCGAGGAAGGGGCCACGCACATCCGCCTGGGCACGATGCTCTTCGAGGGCTTGTGACGGCCGCCAACTTCGGTGGATCGCACTCGGAGTCGTCATCGATCCGCTACAATGATAGCTCCCACACACCACCAGGATTGATTCATCGTGTACCTGAAACTTGCCAGGCGAGTCCTGTTTGAAACCGACAAGCGGCTGCTCTGGAAGCTCGCGTACAACATGGGTTTCAAAGGCGCCCTGTCCGTGCACCGCCACAAGCTCCGGCTTCGCCGCGGGCAGGTGTTTCCGCCATTCCTTTACGTCTCCGTCATCAACTCGTGCAACCTGCGCTGCCAGGGCTGTTGGGTCGATGTGGCTCACAAACAGCAGACGATCACACCGGAAGCTTTCCACAAGCTGGTCCGCGAAGCCAAGGCGATGGGGAACGTCTTCTTCGGCCTCGTCGGTGGCGAGCCCTTCATGCACCCGCACCTGCTGGACATGATCGCGGAACACCCGGACTGTTATTTCCAGATCTTCACCAACGGCCACTTCATCACGCCCGAACGGGCTCGCCGGATGTGGAATCTGGGCAACGTCACGCCGTTGATCTCCGTGGAAGGGACCGAGATCGTCAGCGACGAACGCCGCGGCCGGGCCGGCGTGCTGAGCAAGACGATGCAGGGCCTTCACAATGCCCTCGATTCAGGCGTCTTCACGGGTGTCTGCACCAGCCTGTGCCGTACGAACATCGACGATCTGCTTCGCGAAGAGTGGATCGATCGGCTGGTCGAGATGGGCGTGTTGTACACGTGGTTCCACGTCTACCGTCCGATGGGGCCGAACCCGAACGTGGATCTTTGCCTGTCGTCAGACCAGGCGTTGCAGGCGCGGAAGTTCGTCGTCGAGATGCGGGCGAAGAAACCGATCGCCATCATCGATGCCTACTTTGATGGAGAAGGCAAAGCCCTCTGCCCTGCGGCGACGGGCATCAGCCATCACATCAACCCCTGGGGCGACATCGAGCCCTGCCCCATCGTGCAATTCTCCAAGGAGTCCATTCACGCGACCGAGGCCGACCCTCGCACGCTGAAGGAAAAGTTCCTGGAGTCCACCTTCTTGAAGGACTTCCGCGACCTTGCCGCCAAGACGACTCGCGGCTGTATCGTGTTGGAACGTCCGGATCTTCTCGGCCAACTCGTGAAGGCCCACCAGGCCAAGGATGTGACTGCACGCAAGACCGCACTCGCGGAACTGGCAGCCCAGACCGTGCGGCCTTCGCAGTACAACCCCGTGGCCGAGATACCGGAGAAGAACCCGTTCTACCGGCTGGCGAAGAGGTTGTTCTTCAACGACTTTGGCGTCTACGACGGTCACGATCACACGCACACGTCCGCCCCCGGTGTGCTGGCAGAACGAGCGGTGGTTTAAGAAGTGGTTTCAAACGATCTTCAAGTGAGGACCGTTTCACCCAAACGTTGGCTCACGCGGCCCGAGGGCGAGGGGCCACACCGGAAAGTGGACCGCCGCCAAGGCGGCTCGAGCCTCGGCGTCGTTGAGTCTGCCGTGGCGGCGAACACGTCAGCATATACATCCCGCAGCCCGGGCAGGGCCGCGATTCGATCGCCTGACGTTCGTGTTCCGAACAGTGACCCGCCGGAAACCACCGGATCTGGCACGATTGACAACTCACTTCCCAGCTTCCCACGATCCACCACCCTCTTACGATGACCCATTCAATAGTCGGCGCGATGCGAGATCTCTCGGAACCCTCGGAACCCGTGGCCGATCCAAATCGTCCAGGCCGCTAAAACCTGCCCATCTTGCGCATATTCCACGCGGATGGGTGCTTCGACTCGATCGAAAACGTCCGTCATACCCGGAATCTCTTCGCCGACATAGAGGAATGTTCGGCCCTCGAACACTTGCGCGTCCGCAACCGGATTGGGCCGCCAAAGGTCGTACTGACTGTGTCGATCCGCGAGAGCAAGGCCGAACGAATAAGCCTCCGGGTGACCCTCGCAGTAGAAGCTGAGTTCCCCCGGGATCGTCCACACCATCCCCGCCAGCAGCGGATCCTGGCCGGTCTGGGCGCGAACCCGGGCCCTGATCGCGTCAACGCCCTTACCGAGTGTGCTCCAGCCTTGCAGCCGACACGTCGGATCGAGTTTCCGCAAGGGCAGGGGATGGGCCGGAGTCGGTGCGTCCATGAGTCGCGCAAGGATCGGCCGAAGGAGCGTGGCGGGGAAGTGCGCCATCAACGTGAGTATGCTGCCGAGCGCGATCGCGAAGACGAGGCAACCGGTCGCGAAGCGTCGATAGCCCTGCGACGGATCACGCACCTGTCGAAGCACCCAGGCCACCGCCAACGGGAAGCCTGCGACGTACGCGGCTGCGGGCCAGTTCACCTGACCTTCGGTGCGAGTGCTGGCGAGCAGGAACACGAGCCATACCGGGATCGAGAAATGCCACAGGAACGCATGCCCACGATCCGCGACAGGGGGCCGAAAGCTCCAGGCCGACGCAAGGAAGGCGAGGAACCAGTACCCGATCAAGAAGCCGAACTGGCCTCCAAGGAACGCGAACGGTGCCAGGGGATTCAGGCCGTTGCCGCCCACCTGGTGAACGACATGGCGAACTTCCACCCAGCCATGCCGAAGGTTCCACTCCACGATCGGCACACTCGCGAGACCCACGATCCCAAGCATGATCCAGAGACCGGGTCGGTGGAACTGTTTGCGGCGCTGGTGATCCGTCAAAAGGTAAATGACTAGCGACATCGGCAGCAGCAGCATCGGGAACTTCGCCAGCAGACCAAGCCCGCAGAAGCCCCCCGCGAGGAGCCAGTTCCACGTCCTGCCGTCAGTGATTGCACGATGAAGGAAGACCAGCGACCACGTCCAGCATGCAAGGAATGGAGCGTCGATGGTCATCAGCACGGCACCGGCCGTCATCGGTGGCACCGTGAGTGCCAGTGCGAGTGTCACGAGCGCGAATCGTCGATCGCGAAGAGTCTCCGCTGTGAGAACGTACACTCCCGCAAGCACCGCGGCATGGCAGACCACCGCGGGCAGCCGCACGGCGAAGACCTCCGAACCCGTGAGGTAAACGCTCAACGGGCCGAGGAGTTCGCAACTCGCACGAATCAGCCAGGCGATCAGCGGGCCCTTGCTGTAGTAAGCCGAGTCCAGATGGCGGGACCAGTGCCAGTAGTGAGCCTCATCCGGCGCGAGGTCAAAGGGGCAGGCGATCGCGAGATAGGCCAGGTGCAGCACGCAAGTGAAGGCGATCAACCCCGCAGCGAGCCAGTCCGTACGATCGGAGCGCGAAGTCGCCTGTGAGCGATCAACGATCGCCCGAAGCGAAAGGCGTGTGGCTCGCCTGCGAAGCGACAGCAGTGGGTGACCGTCCGTGATCATCGCCAGGGACTGTAGTCGAAATCGCGCAGAGGCGTCAACTCAGGGTCGCTTACTTCTTCGGCTCTTCCAACCGCACGAGCGTCATCTGCTCCGTTCGGGTCTTGCCGTAGTGAACCAGCAAGGTGCACTGTTCCTGGGTGAGATTGCCGATGCCAGCTTCAAAGACGATGTCTTTCTTCTCCCCGATGGACCAGGCGGCTCGCTGGGTGGTTTTGTTCACGGAGCCGTAGACAGGCTGGTTGCTATCCGAGACGGCGTCGTAGTAATTGCCGCGGATCACTCCGGCCTTGTTGATGGCAAGCTGGAAGATGTTGTTGGCGATCTTCTCGTCTCCCTGCACCATGCCGAAGACGCCGAGGGGCTGCCATTCGTCCGTGTCCGGGGTGGCCGCCTGTCGGCCCGTGTCCGCGAGGGCGATGGCCTGGCTGGCATACTGGTCAGCCGTGCCTGCGGATTCGCCGCCGATGTAAACGTTGTCATTTTGAATGACAACCGTGCTGCCGTAGTCATAATTCGCCGGGGCCGCCGCGTATCCGCAGAAGGACGACAGGGCACCCCACGCGGGGATGGCCCAGACGCTCGGGACCGCCCATCGGCCTGGATACCAGGCCCCCACGCGACCTCCCCACCATCCCGAGGTGAAGCAGTTGTAGTGGAAGCCCGAGCGGACCGCGTAGCCGCGAGTGGCGAGTGAGGCTCCGCTGACATAGCCGGTGTAATGACCGGCCGCGACGCCCCGAGCACCGACGGCTGCGCCGCCGTAGTAGCCGCGGGCCGCTGTGCCTTCGAAGCCGCCGGCACGAACGCCGCCACCGGGGCCGACGGCGACCCGTCCACCGCTGGCATCAGTCACCGAGCGACCGCCGGGGCCCGTGACTCTCGTCGCCGATTCTCCTCCCGCGTGGACGCCGCCGTAAGGGCCGACGGCGACACCGCCGGCGTGCTCGTGCTGAACCGTGGTTCCACCGGCGGTGGTATGTGTCCCTTCATGAACGCCCCCTGCCGCCGCCGCGTTGTAGCCACCGCGAGCACCTCCGGCTTCGTAGCCACCGCGAGCACCTCCGGCTTCATAGCCGCCGCGAGCGCCTCCGGCTTCATAGCCGCCGCGAGCACCTCCGGCTTCGTAGCCACCGCGGGCACCGCCTCCTCCGCCGCCGCCTCCTCCGCCGCCGCCGCGGCCGAACGCTGAAGCCGTGGCACAGGTCGCGAACAGAAGCGTGGCCGAGGCGATCGCACGTCGAGTCATGGTCATGGAAGTCTCCGAGTTCAAGTCCTGGCGTGTGGTTCGTGGGGGTCGATCACTTCACTCGCGTCACCTTCACCGGCGGTGTGTCGTTCAATTCCACACCCCCTGCGACCCGCGCCGTGGATTGCCAGGTGAAGCGATCCGGGCCCAGCGGCACCAGGATGTTCACCGCGGCGGTCTCGCTGCCGTTGGGAAGCACGCCGATCGCTTCGATCACCCAGCGGTTTTCATCGCGGCTCCAGAACGATTCGCCTGTCGCCCCTGAACGATCGAACAGCCAGGCTCGCAGGCCGCCGTGAGGGTTCACGCCGATGATCTGCATCCCGGCCGCCAGGGTCTTGCCCTCCTTCGTGAGGCTGTAGGTCTCGTGGAGGAACGTCTTCGATTCATCCCACTTGTAAGTCGTGCGGAGTTCCTTGCCGTCATTCGTCGCGATCCAGTCGCCGAGGAGCCAATCGATATCCTTGAGCGTCGTCTTCTTCGCCGTGGATGCGTTCCACTCGCGAACGGAAGCGATCTTCCAGCCATCGTCCTCGCGAATGAAGAGCGTGGTGAACTGAGTTTCAAGCGGCTCCTTCGCGGTCGGCAGCTTCAGCACACAGGTGCCTTCGGTCACGACGGCGCGATTGCCAATGCTACGATTGTTGGAAACCTTGAGTTCGAGCGTCGACTTGGGGTGGGCCTTGAACTCGGCCGCAAAGCTCTTCTCAAGCTCGGCCCGGCCGCGAACGGTGACGCCATCGGGCCCCGTGTAATCGGCATTCTCGGCCCAGAAGCTGGCAGCCTGCTTCGCGTCACCCGAGTTGACCGCTTTCAAGTATTCCTGCGAGAGCTTGTCGATCGCAAGGTGCGATTCGATCGCAGGCGGCGGTTGAGCGATCGAAACCAGGGTGAGTGTGCCCAGAGCAATCGCGAGGAGATAGGGGCGCAGCATCATGGAACCACTCCGAGAGTTGGAAGCCTACGTCTCGAAGGGTGGAGCGCAGAACCGCCCGCGTCCAGTGAAGCTGGCGGTTTTTCTGGGATTCACCGGGGTCGGCGAACTCCGCGCGTCGCTTCCGCCGTGAGAGGATCGTCCGGCCAGGAGTGTTTGGGATAGCGGCCTCGCAGTTCCTTCCTCACTTGCGGATAGGTGTTCTTCCAGAAGCTCGCGAGGTCGTCCGTGACTTGCTGGGGGCGATAGTTCGGTGCGAGCAAGTGGAGAAGCACCTTCACCTTGCCGCCCGCGATCCGTGGCGTGTCTGTGAGGCCGAAGAGCTCCTGGATCCGGGCCGCGAGGATGGGAGGTTTGCCAGGTTCGTACTCCAGACGGATCTGACTGCCGCTGGGCACTTCGACGCGATCGGGGGCTTCCCGCTCCACCATTTGTAGCTGAGGATACGTGAGCCGACCCTGGAGATGATCGAGCCAGGGGCCATGGCGAAGGTCGGCCAGCGATCGACGAGAACGAGCCAGCGATTCAAGGAGTTCCACGAGCGCGGCCTCGTCGAAGCAGGGCAAAGCGAGTTCGGGCGCCCAGCTTTTCAGGCACCGAAGGCGAAGCAGAAAACGGCCGGCTTCGCTGTCCTCGGGGGGCAGCACTTTCTCGAGCCGCGTCGAGGCCGCCAGGGCGAGAACACGAGCCGCCTCGTTCTCGTCGGCGATGTGGGCATCCTTTTCCTCGAGAATCAGGTCGTCGTACCGAGTCCGTTTGCGGGCGATCAGGCGTTCGCTAGGCTCGTCGAAGAGGACTTCGATCCTCGTCGCAATCCGCTCCGCAGGCAGCCATTCGCGGCGAACCTCGGACGCGGAACGGACCAGCGAATCCGTACCGGCTGCGTCCACATCGACACAGACGAAGAGTTCCGGCTCGATCACGCCGCTGCCAGGGCCGAGTCGAACTCCGCGACCACCCAGCAGCACGGCCCTTCGATCATGGCGTTCCCGGCGACGGGCGAGGCGATCCGGAAACGCTGCGAGCATGGCGCGAAGCAACGCTTCCTCCGCCTCGATCCGCGGGCTCCTTCGCGCTTCGCCCGGCGTCTCCTCCAGCCCTCGAAGAAGTTGATTCCGCACTTCCAGGACCGACTTCGCTCCGCCACGATGCAGCGTTCCCAGGGGATAATCGGACCGGCCATTGCGCTCGAATTGTTCGAGTGCCTCCACACGATCCAGCACATCCGAAGAGGTAGGCGGAGGCGATCGCAACGGCCCGTCGAAGTCGCGAGTGAACGGATCTCGCTCCGAAAGCAGAGCCGCGGCAAGGGCGGCTCGTTCCGCGTGCCCCAGCCGCTGCCCCTCGATGAGCAACCGCCCGAGCCGGGGATGCACGGGCAGGCGGGCCATCGCACGGCCGAGATCCGTGAGGGCCTCGGCCGAGGTGGCTCCAAGTCGCTCCAGGAGTTGGAAAGCCTGGTCGATCGCCTCGGGCCGCGGCGCGTCGAGCCAGGGGAAGCTGCGAACGCTGCCTTCGCCGAGAGCGAGCAATTGCAGAACCGGCCCCGCCAGATCCACCCTGCGAATCTCGGGCTCCGTCTGTTCGGGTCGGCCGCGATGGCCTGGCTCATCCCAGAGCCGCACGCACAGGCCGGGCTGTGTCCGCCCCGCTCGCCCCGCCCGCTGATCAGCGGAGGCCTTCGCGATCGGAACCAACCGCAGGCGATCAAGGCCGACGGAGGCTTCAAACTCCATCTGCCTCGCGAGTCCCGAGTCAATCACCGCGGTGACACCCTCCACCGTGACGGAGGTCTCTGCCACGTTCGTCGCGAGCACGATCTTCCGCCGATCGAGCTTGCGAAGCGCCCTGTCCTGAGCTTCGGGCGGAAGGTCGCCATGCAGGGGCAGGACCTCGAGATCGCGGTGATGCTCCAGGCGTTCCGCGGTCTGCCGGATCTCGCGAAGCCCTGGAAGGAAGGCGAGAACGTCTCCGGGCGTTTCCTTGAGGACGGCCTCGACCGCGTCGGTGACCAGTTCGGGCAAGGTCATCTCACGGCGACCAGGGCGATATCGAATCTCGACCGGAAACGAACGGCCCTCGCTCGTGAGGATGGGTGCGTTCCCGAGGTACTCACTCACCGGGCCGCCATCGATCGTGGCGGACATCACCACGATTCGCAGGTCCGGGCGCACGGTTTGCCGAACAAGCCGAACCATGCCCAGGGCGAGGTCGGCTTCGAGGCCGCGTTCGTGGAACTCGTCGAAAACGATGGCCGAGGTGCCCTCGAGGAAGGGATCTTCGTGCAGCAGCCTCAGCAGCATTCCGGGCGTGAGGACAAGCACGCGCGTCCGCGGCCCGGCTTTGCGATCGAAGCGAACGTGATAGCCGACGTGCTCACCCAACGGCGTGCCATGCTCCGCTGCCATGCGTCGCGCGGCAGCGCGAGCCGCCACGCGGCGGGGTTCTAACACCAGCACCCGCCCGCTGCCATCGACGAGCGCCGGCGGCACTCGCGTCGTCTTCCCCGCTCCCGTTGGAGCGCGAAGCACCAGCGTGCCGGCCGAGGCGAGAGCCGCGAGAACCTCGGGCAGGAGGGGATCGATCGGAAGCGGTTCGACAGGCATGGATCACGACTTCAGAAGTGACGACATCTCGACCACGCGATGCTCCCGAGCCGCGAGGAACACCGCTTCGCAGAGTGCGATCGTCTCGATGTTATCGCGGCCGCTGATCTCCGGCTCGCGATCCTCCTCGATGGCGCACAGAAGCTGGGCCATGGTGCCCACGAACGCATCCGGGAACCAGACTTCGTTCCAGCGCGGTCGAATCCAGGTGCCTGGCTCGCGGCGCGAACTGTAATCGAGAGTGCTCGGCTCACGTTCGGGATACCTCGGCCAGCCGATCGTTCCCAGGGCCAGGCCGTCGGTGCCCTCGATGCGCCAGCGGATACCGATGTCCCCCGCGAGGCCTTCCTTGCAGGGCCCGGCCCAGACGTCGTCCCAAGAAGAGGCCCGTGCGCCGCGGTCGTACTCCAGGATGTAAAGGTTGATGCCGTCGGTGTGGGGGAACTTCGTGCGAGGGTCGGGCCGGGTGCTCGCGAGAACGCGGTCGGGCGTGCCCAGCCAGTAACGGAACGTGTCCAGGTGGTGAATACTCATCACGAACGTGGAGAGCGACGGCAGTTTCCCCGCCCAGGGCATCCAGTGCGGCACGGCTCGCATGTCGATCGTCGCGAGCACCACCTCGCCGAGCCAGCCGCGGTTGAGCAGATCCTTGGCGGCTCGAACGGATTGGTCAAAGCGCATGTTCTGGTTCACCGCAAGCCTCACGCCCGCGTCGTCGCAGGTCGCCACCAGGTCACAAGCGGTGGCGACATCGAGCGCCAGTGGCTTTTGGGCCAGGATGCCCCGAAGGCGCCCCCGCCCGGCTCGCACCGCATCGCGAATGAGGTCAGGCTGGGCTTGCGGCGGCACCGCGATGTCCAGAACCTCGATCTCCTCGTTCGCGAGCAGATCTTCGATACGATCATGGACTCGTGGAATCTGATGGAGGGCGGCGACCTCGCGAGCTGTATCGAAGTTCCGCGAGGCGAGGGCGACGGGGTTGAACCCCGCCTGTCGATACGCTGCGAGGTGACAGTCCCGCATGATGAAGCCGGAGCCGACGCAGCCGATACGCCAGTCCCGCCGGCGGGGAAGCGTGGGAAGATGGCAGAGAGGCGAATCCATGGGGAGGGCTACTTTCGCGGATCAATCACGATCTCAAATCCCGGCAGCAACTTGGTGGCGAACGTGGAACCATGGGGATGGGTCGTGATGGCCCAATCCTTTCCCTCTCGCCGATATTGAACCAGCGAGGGCTTCGCCGGTGTACGCCTCGAGTTTTCGCTTTAGCCAGGTCTCAAGAAAGGCCTCAGGAAAATTGGGAACGGGGAACGCGTAAAGCCTCCCGTCAATGATTTCGTACTTGAAGCCAGACTGGTATACGGCCGACTCAAAGTCATCGCATGTGATCGACTTGCCCTGGTCCGTCGGCCCTAACTTGAGTTGAACTGACGCCATCTGACACTCCTCTTCTTCGCTCACTCCCGATTCAGCACCCGTAGCTCCCGCGGCAAGGGGAAGCTGACGTGCTCCTCACGCACCACGCGAGTCTCCACGCTCGCGCCGAATCGCTGCTGCAACTGCTTCACGCAGTCCTGCACGTGCTCTTCGGGAGCGCTCGCCCCGGCTGTGACGAGCACGGTGTCGTCCGGGCGAAACCACTCGTCGCGAAGTTCTTCCGCCCGGTCGATGAGATACGCGGCCCGCCCCGCTTGCCCCGCGATCTCCGCGAGCCGCCGACTGTTCGAACTGTTCTGGCTCCCCAGCACCAGCACCACATCGGCCGCGGGCACCAGTTCCCTGACCGCTTCCTGGCGGTTCTGCGTCGCGTAGCAGATGTCGTCCTTGTGCGGGCCCACCGCCTGGGGATACTTCTTCTTGATCGCCGCGATGATCACCTTCGTCTCGTCGATGCTCAGCGTCGTCTGCGTGAGAAAGGCGATCTTCGCATCCGCGGGAAGCGTCAGCCTTTCCACATCGGCCACGTCTTCGACAAGCACCATATCGTTCGGGGCCTCGCCCATGGTGCCGATCACTTCATCGTGCCCTTCATGGCCGATGAAGATGATCGTGTACCCTTGCTGGGCAAAGCGAATCGCTTCGTTGTGGACCTTGGTGACAAGCGGGCAGGTGGCATCGATGGCACGCAGGCGGCGAACCTCCGAGAGGTTGCGAATGATCGGAGAAACGCCATGTGCGCTAAAAAGCACGGTCGCGTTCGCAGGCACCTCGGTGATCTCGTCGACGAAAACGACACCTCGATCGCGGAAGCGTTCCACGATGGGTCGATTGTGAACGATCTCGTGATAGACGTAGATCGGCGGTCCGAAGCGTTCGAGCGCCGTTTCCAGGCTCTCGATGGCCATGTTCACTCCTGCGCAGAAGCCGCGAGGGTTGGCCAGGATAATCTTCATGCGTCGTCCTCCCTGTTGCGAGTTATCGTACCTGTTACGCCCGGTGCTGCCAACCGCGAGTGCGTCATGCCTGTCTCGCGGTCGGAACGAACGATGTGGAATTGGGACCCTCTCGTGATTTCTCGCCCGTATCACGGTACCTTGCAGAGCAGCCCTTCGGACAGAATCCTCCGCCTGGTGTTCGACATGTCAACCTTCACAAGTTCCTTCGCTCTCCTCACCCTCGTGCTGGCCACGCTCGCCGCTGCCGCTCAGGGGCCTGCCGCGATGAAAGCCGTGGCCACCGATGATGGCGTCTGGCTGCAAGACGGTGACACGAAGGTCGCCTTCTACCA
>Ga0105049_10003330_pt1 | contig 19020 bp, 18 predicted proteins | sample MAT06_FD_78087 | JGI IMG/M metagenome (GOLD analysis project Ga0105049, IMG submission 78087) | Freshwater microbial communities from Lake Fryxell liftoff mats and glacier meltwater in Antarctica - MAT-06 | ecosystem: Environmental > Aquatic > Freshwater > Ice > Liftoff microbial mat | place...
CGCGAATCCCACCTCACCCCACCCGCCAATCCACCATCCGCAACTTCGTCCTCTCGAGCGCAGACGTAACCTCCGCCGAACTCGTCTCCGCACCACTGACCGCTGCCCCCTTCACCCGCATCAGCAACGCCGACCCCGCCGGCTCCCGCATCCACTCGCCTGCCGTCGACGCGAGCAGATTCACATGCGTAATCGGGTGCTCCTCGGCAAGCTCGATCGCACCCCGCAGCAACGAATCCGACTCAGGCACTCGCACGATCTCATCGGCAACAAGCAGCGACGCCAGCAGGCCATACACCAACTCAGTGGGCGTATGCCACGGCATCACAGTCATCACGCACCCACCCGCCAGATCAACCGCCACCGCATGCGCCTCGGCGGCAGCGAGCAGGTCGTGCGCCGTCAGTGAGGTTGTCGCACCCTGCTCGCCGTCCGGGCCGAGGAACGTCACAGCGCTCCCGCGCGCGCGCGTTTCATCTCGGCGCACACCACTGACAGCGCCGCGAGGCTGACTCGCGCTGTCCGGCACAAAGACCGGCCAATCACGGGCGTCGTCCGCGCCGCTGCCGATCGACACCTCCGCGCTTGGCTTCTGCAACCGCAGCGCATCCGTCACTCCGTAAGGCGGACCGACCGGGATGAACGTGATCCCATCCCACAGACACGCCAGCAACACCTGCACGAACCCGCTCCCCGCCGGCAGCGCGCACGCGATCACATCTCCCGGCATGAGCCCGGACTCACGAAAGGACTTCGCCCAGGCCCGCGTCCCCGCCCAGAGCGATGCCGCGGTCCAGAGCGCATCTGGGAGCACCAGCATCGGCGTGGGCTGACCACGGAATCTCGCATAGAGCACCGGACGCCACGGATTGTCGGTGGGGTCAACCATTCACGGGGAGTTGGGGTTCAGAGAACCTGACGAGGTGACGATACAACTGTTTACAACGTTGCTCCGCTCTGCCACAACGCTTCAAGCCATGACACTCCCGCGCCTCATTCACGACGATACCAGCGCCGCTCGCCGTGCGGTCGATATCGGTGACGACCTGCTCCCCCGCGACATCTTCGACGTCGCTCGCGGTGACCGGTCGCTCGATCTGGGGGCACCTGGCGCGACGCGGATGCGCGACGCGCATCTGCTCATGCAGCGCATGGTACGGGAGCGACGACGCATCTACGGTGTGACGACGGGCTACGGCCCCCTCGCGTCGCACCCGGTGACACCGGAGCACGCCGAACAGCTGCAGCGCCACCTGATCTACCACCTCGCGAGCGGCATCGGGAAGCCGCTCAGCGGGCAGCACGTTCGCGCCACGATGGCAGCGCGTGCGTCGAGCCTGGCCCGCGGGCACTCGGGCATCGGTGCGCCGCTCTTCACGCTGCTGCTGGAGTTCCTGAATCGCGGTATCACACCGATCGTGCCGGAGATGGGCACCGTTGGTGCGAGCGGTGACCTGACGCCGCTGGCGCACATCGCGCTGGCACTGATCGGTGAGGGGGACGTGATGTTTGGCGGCGTGCAGATGACCGGCGCTGAGGCCATGCGCTCCGTTGGGCTGCAGCCAGCGGTGCTGGGGCACAAGGAAGGCATCGCGCTGGTCAACGGAACATCGTGCATGACGGGGATCGCCGCCGTGAACGCCGAACGGGCGCGACGCCTGATCTCGCTCGCGATGCGCATCGCCCTCGTGCACGCAGAGTGCCTCAACGGACGAACGGAGGCGTGGGACCCGCGCATCGGTGCGGCACGGCCACACCCGGGTCAGATCGCGGCACACGCGGCGCTCAATACCTGGCGCATCGGCAGCACCCGGCTGGTGACACCAACCGAACTGCCGCCGGTGCTCGACGAAACGGCTTCGGTAAACGGGTGGCTCCCTGAGGGGGAGTGCCCGCAGGATCCATACACCGTGCGTTGCCTGCCGCAGGAGATGGGTGCCGCGCTGGATGTGCTCGAATTCCACGATCGTATCGTAACTACGGAGCTGCAGTCGGCCACCGACAATCCGCTCGTCTTTGCCGACGACGGCACGGTGCTGCACGGAGGCAACTTTTACGGACAGCACGTCGCGTTTGCATCCGACGCTCTCTCGCTGGCGGTGATCAAGGTGGCGATTCACGCCGAGCGTTGTCTTGCGCGCCTGACGGATGTGGCGCAGAACAAGGGACTGCCGGCGTTCCTGCACGGCGGTCACGCGGGTGTGAACTCGGGCTTCATGGGCGCGCAGGTGAGTGCGACGGCGTTGATCGCGGAGATGCGTTCGCGCGCGACGGCGGCGTCGATTCAATCGATTCCGACCAACGGCAACAACCAGGATGTGGTGACGATGGGTACGATCGGGGCGCGCAAAACCGCAGAGCAGATCGATCTTGCCTATCAGGTGCTGGCGATTCAATCGCTGGCCGTGGCGCAGGCATCGGAGCTGCGGGGCACGAGCGAGCTGGATGGCTTTGCCCCGGCGTCGCGCGCCGTCGTTCGCTGGGTCCGCGAGCTGGTGCCGGCGCTAATCTGCGACCGTCCGCTGTCGCGCGACATTGCGACGGTGGCGCAGGCGCTCGAGGGTGTGGATTGGGCGAGCGACGCAACGGCACCCTTCGCCGTGGCTGACGAGACCATGCGGCCCGCAATGGTGCTGATGTCCTGAGCCACGTGGGCTGCTGCGCCATGTCCATCGACCGATAGATGCAGAACGCCCCAGCCGGTACTGAGCTGGGGCGTTCTGCTGTGCGGCGATCGGGCGCGCGGGCGGGCGGGTCAGGCGGCGAGCAGCGCTCGCTCGACGCGAACGGCGGAGCCGCCCAGCGAGGCTCGTTCCCATGACTCGGCGAGATCGAACTCCCGACCGCGTACCGCAGAGATATCCGCTGCTTCGGCGACGTGGAGCACTTCGCTGAGCGCATCGCGTACCACAGGCACTGGATTCCGGTGGTGTGTTGCAACGGCGGCCGCCGCGGCGTCGCCCAGGTTCCAGTTGTGGACAGCCAGGCCGCCGAGCGGCTCATGCAGTTCCGCGAGGATATCGCGGAGGCTCTCAGGCGGGATGACGATCTCGCGCCGCTTCTCGAGGCGCAGTGCGGTGAGCTGATCGAAGACCACCAGCTTGCCAACATCGTGCAGCAGCGCGAGCCCGAAGGCTTCCTCGGGATCTGCATTGAAGGCAGACGCGATTCGGCGGGCAATCGGTGCGGTGCGCACCATGTGCTGCCAGACATCGTCCACCATCTGCGCGTACGCGCCGCCGGGACGACAGAGCAACGCGGAGACGGAATGGGCCATCAGAACGTTGCGCGCCGCCGACACGCCGAGGCGCTGCAGTGCATCACGCACCGACAACACCGCACGCGACGCACCGTAGAACGACGAGTTGGCCTGCGTGAGCAGCGCCTGGGCCAGCGTTGGATCCTCCTCGAAGACGGCGATGAGCTCCGCCATCGGCGGTTCGCTCAGCTGCGTCAATGCCAGTGCGCGCTGCGCCGCAGCGGGCAGCTGACGAATGGAGGCGGTGGGTTCTGCTGCAATTCCGTTCAGCAGCAGCGTCACATCCGGGTCGCAGTGGTGCGTGGCGAGACCGGCAATACGTGTTCGCAGCTCGTCAGTGAGTCCGGAGACGCTGGTGTCGACTTCCGCTGATCGCGGCGTCTGCAACCGCGCGGCAGCGGCGTCAGAAGTTGAGGCGGGAGAATCTGGCTCGACCGTCGTTGCAGCAGGAGTGGAGTTTTGGGTCAGTGTAGAATCATGAAACAGCTGCGCAATTGCCTGCGGCGCGCTCACGGTTGCAACAGCGGGAGCTGACTCGGCCGCCGGCCGAGGTGACGTCGCCACTTCGCGCGTCGGCTCCGGTGGTGCAAGCGCGGCCGGAGCCGGTGTGCGTGCGGTCAGCCCGAGAAGCCGACGAATCGTGGCAAACATCCAGTGAGTCTCAGGAGAGGGGTGACAGGGAGATCGTTTCATCGCCCCAGCGTTCGGCGAGATCCGAGCTGGCGCCCGTGATCAGCTCCACGGCAAAGGTGGACCAACGGTCGCGATCGTCAGCGTTCAGCAGGGTTTCAAGTCGCACCATCACATTCGTGCAGGCGGCCGCCATTGCCATCGTCAGCGCATGCGACTGCCCGGTTTTCACTGCCTGATAGTTCACCACCATGTTGAAGCGCTGCCACTCGAACCGTTGTTCGAGCCAGGCGCTGGCGAGGCAGCGATAGAGCTCATCTTCACTGGAAGCGTCGCTCAGGGCTTTGGCGAGCCCTGCCAGCGCCCAGCGTTTGCGTTCCACATAGGCACGCAGCGCGTCGGTGTCGGTGGGGTTCAGATCGAGCGTATCGGCGAGGCCAACCAGATCGGTGATCAGCGACGGATCGTCCGCAATCGCGGTCAGTGCGGTGGCAAGCATCAGGTCAGCTCCTCCTTGAGGGCGACGGAGTGGCGTTCATTCGCGAGCAGCTCCTGCGCGTACCGGCCGAGCATCTCGAGGTGAGAGGGATCGAGCAGCGTTTCGATCCGGCTGAGGAGGAACGAGCCCACTGATCCTTCGGCGATCACGCGGGGATCTGCCGCGCCGCGGAGCACGGTCTGGTAATTCATGACTTCGTTGTTGCGCTGCCACTCGAAGCGTAATTCGAGCCAGAACGCTGCCAGTGTGCGATACAGTTCGATTTCATCGTCTGCGTCCCCCATCGCACTGGCCAGGTCGCGCATCGCGCTGACGCGGGCGCCTGAATAGTCCCGCAGGAGTCGCGTGTCATCGCTCCCGAGCCCGACGTCGCTCGCGAATCCAATCGCAGCGGCATCGGTAACGCCGTCCTGTGCAATGAGCAGGAGCTGTTCCGCAAACATGATTGAGCCGGATGGAAGAGTTAAGAACTGAAAATACGCCGGCCCCGCAGGGCCAGCGTTTTCAGGCCGCCACTCAGGCGGCGCGCATGCCAACGAGGACCCAGTTCGTCTTCGACGCCGCATGATGCATGAGGCGGATCTGCACGTTGGTCGGCTTCATCTTGTACGTGAACGTGTAGTTGAACTCGGAGTCGAGCTCACCCTTCGCCACGCCGTCCTTGAACTTGCCGAACACCAGTCGGTTGTTGGTACACGGTGCAACCTGGGTGAAGAAATTCCTCCCCTCGGCCGACGGAACCGGGACGGCAGCCATCTCCGACTCCCATTTGTTGTAGAGCTGAATCACGCCCGAGTCATCAACCTGCACGACACCGAACGGCTGCGCATCAGCGGCGCCGCGAGAAACATTGGGAAGCTGGCTCACGAAAGAGTCTGGAACGAACGACATGACGTACCTCAGGATTAAAGAAAGCGTGGGACTGCAACGGGGAACAACGGCCGGGCAAATCGTCGCCCGGTAAGTCAGGCGAGTGCCTTTTCCATCAAAACGGAGATCATGTCCTTCGCCTTGGTGCGGCTGCGATCGAGCTCGGCCTCTTTCGCGCGCAGGGCCACTTCGAGTTCGTTGCGCTCTTCGAGCAAGGCGACAACCTGAGGTTCGAGACTTAGAACCATCTCGTTCGCTTCGGCGAGGCCGTACGCATGCGCTGTCTGCGCTTCATAGAAGCTGCCGAGCTGCTCCTCAAAGCTGCGTACCGTGTCGAGAAGAAACCCGGTGTCGGTACTTCTCAGACGTTCCGCAAACTCGTCATCTTCCCGCTCGCGATACATCGAGCGCAGCTGTGCCTCGAGTCCTCCGATGGTAGTGGCCAAGTCTCCGAGCTCCGCTTTTTCATCGTACAGCGCGGAGAGCTGTGTATTCAGTCCGTCGATCGTTTCAGCCAGGCCACCGTCAGCCGCCTTTTCGTCGTACAGCGCAGTCAGCTGCGCATTCAGCCCATCGAGCACCGTTTCAAGCTCACCGCCGTCTGCCTTCTCATCATACAGCGCATTCAGCTGAGCGTTCAGCCCGTCAATCGTGGTGGCGAGTGCGACGGCATCGGCGCCTCCCGGTGTCTCACGGTCACCGTAGAGAGAGTCGAGCTGGACCTCGAAGCTCGTCATCGCAGTCTGCAGCTCGACGATAGTTCGATTGCTGAGTGCGACCTTCTGCTCATACAGAGCGACCAGACCATCACTGTCGCCCCCCCCGGTCGACATTCCGGCGGCTTCCTTTTCTTCGTACAGTGACGTCACCTGCCCTTCGAGGCTTGCGACGATTTCGAGCAACTCATCGATGGAATCCGATGCACCAGCTCGGGATGCATTACGGATACTGATTGCCATGAACGACTCCCGGGCTGTCCTGACGCCCAACTGCGAGGGTAACCAGCGTCGCCGCGTCGGTGTGTGAAGCGGCGAGTAGTGGTATCGGACCATTGGTCAAGGAACTTGACTTATGGCGATCGAGTGCTGAATCGAGGCTCCCAAACTGTACGGGCCGTTGTCTTTGGTTCCTTTCAGATTATCGGCTGCGCGCCGATACCAGAGCGCATGACGGCAGTCGTCCTGTCCCCAGGAAGGCCGGCGCCAGATGTAACTCCTCGCTCCGTCGCGTCTCGAACGGTCTCACCACGAACCGCGCGCGGCAGGGTGCACCTGAAATCACGCCAATTGACCTATGCCTGATATCGCTTCCCCCGACCTCCATGCACTGGTAGCGTACCTTGGCGGGGACGAACATCTTCGTGTCGTCGAGGAGATGCTTGTCAACGTCGAGGGAATGACGGATCAGGAGCGGCGCGAAGTTTCCGGTGACATCGCAGAACGCGCCTTGTCGATCCGCCAATCGCTCGTCGATCTGATCGTGGAGGATGACACGTCGGAAGCGGTGCTCGTGCTGCCGTTCATCTGGCTCGAAAAACGCTTCGAATGGATGCGGCTCAACGCCCAGATGCAGTACCAGACGGTGTTTCAGGGGACTGCGAATCCCGCGCTGATGGCACGGGGCGCGGCGCTGTCGTTCCTGCTCAGCGTCTTCGAGGGGTACCTCAACCCTGAGACCGCGTTCTTTGTGTCGAAGATCGCGGCCGATCCAATTGCCGTGGCGCGCGCCGAGCTCTCGAGAAACGAGCGGCTCTTCGAGGCACTGAATGCCGCCAGTCGCGGCGGACGAGATGCGGTCGACGCGATCATGAAGGCGAGTGATACCGTCGGAAAGTTTTCGGGAGATGAAAGGATTCTCGCTGCGCTGGATGATGCCAGCGCGACAACCATCGAGGACCTGAGCCGGAACCTGCGTGTCTCACTCGACGATTTCCGAATTGCCGTCGAGGCGGATCTCGTGCAACTGCTCGCCGACAGTCCGGTTCACATCACACTCGATCCGATGATCGGCGACGCGAACGCTGAGTTTCCTGCGGCGGTGGCACGTGGCGTGCGCAATCTGCTGAAGAAATATCTGCGCATGCAGGTAGGTGCCATCGGTAGTCCGTCAGAGCGCCTTCAAGCCGGTCGTAAAGCGAATCTGACGCTGACCCTGTCAGCGGAGGCTCGACCAGACGAGTTCTCGCTACTGCTCACGGATGATGGCAATGGCGAGCAGGAGTTTGTGCTGACGCCGCCGGAAAAGACGCTGCGTGATATGCACGTGACGCATCAGCGAACTCCGGGCGTCGGCAGCACGCTCAGCGTTCGCTGCGGACTGCGAAGCGTGCAGCAGTATCTGGTCGTGCGCGCGGGCAGAGCAGCGCACGACGACGCGATTGCCATTCAGCTCAACTCAGTCGAGCGTATGCTCTCCGCAGGCGCCGATGACCTTCTGGTTCACGGGCGTGGGCTGCGAACGACGGAGGGTGACGAAGGGGTCATTCCCATCGTGGATCTCGGTGAGCGTCTCTTCAATACGATTACGGACGGCGAGGACGGAGTGTATGTGATCGTGCGCGTGGAGGAGAGTGCCACCTCCCGCCGCGTTGCCCTCCGTGTGCGTGAACTTCGTGGCGTGTGCCGAGGCCAGGTACTCTACGTTCCGGATCACGCGCAGACGGACGCGTTGCGCGGCTTCCTGATGGATCGGCGCACGCTGGTCGGAGTGCTCGATCTCGATCAGCTGGCGGCGTAGCCGTCGTCCGTCCAGTCGGCGACGGTCCACTCGCATGTTCGCCGGGAAGTCTGAGCAAACCTCGGCTTCCCTGCCCCGCGGGACCGCGAACCGTCGTACGATCACCACTCCCGGCGATATCTTACGGGCGATTTGAGTTGTATCAGAGCGCAGGGAATTACCGCAGCGCCACTTGATTCGTCACCCCAGACCCTCCGCCGAATGTCGATTCACATTCGCGCAGCGCGCATGCAGGCTACCATCGCGCTCTGCGTTGCCCTCGCCACGCCTGAAGTGCAGGCCCAGCGGACCTCCCTGCCGGAAGTGAAGATCCGCTGGGACCGCATGTGCCAGATCCGAAAGGAGAAATTCGACCACATCCTTCCCGAGGCGATGCGCGAGAATGGCATCGACATGTGGATCGTGGCACAGAAGGAGGGGCACGACGATCCGCTCGCGCCGCTGCTTGGCGGTGGATACACGGGATCTGTCGGGTACTTCGTGTTCACCGACAAAGGGGGTGATCGCATCGAACGCGCCGCACTCGGCGTCGCAGATCATCACCGCGAACTTTGCGATGCGTACGATATCCCCGACGGCGACACCGATCTTCTCAAGTTCGTGGCAGCGCGCAACCCAAGGCGAATCGGGTTGAACATGTCGGCCGAGATGGGGCTGGCCGATGGGCTCACACGCACGCTGCACGATCAGATCGTCAAGGCGCTCGCGCCTCAGTATGCGTCGCGGCTGGTGAGTGCGGAGAAGATGGTCTCCGACTTCTCCTCTCGCCGCACCGCCTCGGAGATCGTCGCCTTCGGTGAAGCGGGCGAGATGGGCCGACAGATCGCGGAGCGTGCCCTGTCGAACGAAGTCATCACACCGGGTGTGACCACGCTCGCTGATGTGGCCTGGTGGATCGAGCAGCAGCAGTACGAGCGGCACCTCGGCACATCGTTCGGCGTACCGTCGGTGTACATCACCGGCCCGAATGGTATCGAAGCCACAAGCAACGATCGGATCATCCAACGTGGTGACCTGATCATGCTCGACTTTGGTGTTGGTTACCTCACCATGTGGACCGACCAGAAGCGCATCGCCTACGTGCTCAAGCCGGGCGAGACCAGGCTGCCGGGGAGTTATCAGACGGCGTTCGACAACGCAGTGCGTGTTCGGGACGTGATCCATCGCACCGCGCGTCCGGGGAGCACGGCGCAGGTGATGATGGATTCAGTGAATGCGGCGATCGTGAAGGCCGGAATCCTGCAGCTGCGCGGCTTCAACACGCCGCGCGACGATCAGAGCGTGGAGTTCATCATCGGTTGCCACTCCGTCGGCGACTGGGGGCATGGCATCGGCCCCTCGATGGCGTTCTTCAACCCCGGTCGGCTGACATACGTGATGCGACCGTCGAACCTGTTCTCGATCGAGCTGTTCGCCTATACGCCAATCCCCGAGTGGGGTGGAAAGAAGCTCCGCATTCCCCTCGAGGACGATGCCACCATCACGTCGCGCGGCGTGGAATGGGTGTACCCGGTGAACCCGCGAATCATCCTCGTGAGGTAGTCAGACTCCGGCACCGGCGTCCGTGTATCCGTGCTGGTGCCGGATAGCTTGTCCCAGCGGCGATGCCCGGTTCGATTAGGTGTTCTCGAACGACTGGCCGCCGGAGTGTGGTCAGGGCTCGTCACTCCTCACCGCCTTCCCGCGACCATTGCCGCTTCTCCGTCGGTTGCAGATTCAAATTGTCACACGCAGTCTGACGGCACTCGCACTGCTCAGCCCACTCTCGGTCGTGTCGGCGCAGCAGGTGGCTGACCCCGCGCGGCGTTTGCAGCGTATCGACATCACACGACAGGGTGTGTTCGACTCGGTCGATGCGCGGCAGTGGTTTGCGCGGATCGCGAACAGGCTGCATGTGACCACGCAGGCGCGGGTGATCGAACGGGAGCTGTTGCTGCGGATGGGTGACCCGCTCGACTCGGCGCGTGCGGCCGAGACCGGCCGAAACCTGCGTCGGCTGGCAGTCTTTCGGGATGTGACCGTGGACACCAGCGCCGATGGGCGAACACTGCGGGTGGTGACGCGCGACGCGTGGTCCACCAAGCCGTACGCGAACTATCGCAGCACGGGATCCCAGACGTTGATCAGCGCGGGGATCCTCGAGACCAACTTCCTCGGTCTGGCCGCGACGCTCGACGCCCGGTTCGTTCAGGATCCGGACCGCTCGCTCTTCCGACTGGCGTTTGCCGCGCCCCGGATCTTCGCCAATCGGGTCGGCAGCCTGGTGTTTTTCAACAAATTGTCCGACGGCCGGAGCGTGGGCGCTGTGGTCGAGCAGCCGTTTTTCTCGCTGTCGTCCAGGACCGCGGCGCGTGCGACCTTTGTGACATCCACAGGACGGGTGATCCGCTTTCGGAACGGTGTGCTCACGCCCTCCGATTCGCTCGATCGCCAGTTCACCCTTGCGACGGTTGGGGCGGCGCACGCGTTGCGAGCGTCGCCGCGCGGCTTTCTGCGGATCGGCGTTGACGCGCAGTACCGTCGCGACGACTTCACGCCCCGTCGGGGCGTGCCGGTGGTGGCGGCCCGCACCGTTACTGGTGCGGTCACTGGCTTCGTCGATGCCAGTCGCGCGCGCTTCGTGGTGACGCGCAACTACCGCGTGCTGGGACAGCCGGAAGATGTGGACCTCAGCACGACGGTCCGTCTGGGCGTCGCTGTCGCTCCGAAGGCGTTTGGCTACGATCGATCCGGGGCGGGCCCGGTGTTGTTTGCGCAGACCGGCGTTCGATTGCCGTACGGTTTCGCGACACTGGCGGGCCGTGCCAACGGTCTGGCCAGCGCGGGAGCGTTGGACAGCGGGACGGCGATAGTGGCGGCGACGGTGGTCCTGCAGCCGCACCCACGGCACCTGTTCGTTGCCTTCAGCATGCTGGGATGGGAGAAGAATCCGTTCCCGGGCGAAGAGTTCGACCTCGGACTCGCCCGCGGCCCGCGCGCGTTCCCGCTGCACGCCTTCACCGGTGATCGCCAGCGGTTCTCGGCAGTGGAGTATCGGTTTACGGCGTTGCCGAATATCGCTGGACTTTTCGCCGCAGGGGTGGCGGCGTTCGCCGAAACGGGGGGCGCGTGGTACAACGGATCGCGCCCACGCGATGGTGCCAATGCGGGCGTGGGACTCCGCTTTGCGCCGCTGCGTTCGGCGGCAAACGTCGGTGCGACGCGTATCGATCTGGCGCGTCGCTTTGCCACCGATCGGCAGGCTGCCGGGTGGGTGGTCGTGGTGGGCTCGGGCTTTACCTTCGACTTCGTACGCTGAAGGGATCGGTGCATGCCTGCTCCGGCGAACCATTCACGCGCGGATCAGTGTCAGCGCCCGGGCGTCCACGCGCAGCGATGCCTCGTGCACTGCAACCGCTTCGCCGTCAACCTGCAGATGCACGGGTGACCGCATATCCGCCGTTTGCCACCGCCTGGTGCGAACTCCGTGCAACTGTCGCTCGGTGGCGCTGTGATGCGTGGGCGCAGTGACGCCGCGGGCCATGAGGTTCCAGTAAGCGATCGGTGAGCGAACCTCCGCCGCGATGGCGAGGCCATCGTTCGCCTGCACGCCACGCCACATCACCTTGCCAAAAGCGTAGTGTGGAATGTTGTAGAGACCCACATTGTGCACACGCTCAAACGGGCGCACCCAATCCGCGCCGTCGAGTGTCAACGATACGCCGACCAAGCTTCGGTGCACGTTGAGCAGCAGCGCGCTCCAGCCGGCCCACTGGCGCGAACGATAGCGGAGCGCGGAGTAGCGCCTGAGAAAGTTGGATTCGAAGCCGGTGCTGCAGCTCACCAGTGCGAGCGGTGCCGATGGAATGGAGGTGCGAATGAGATCGAGTGGCATGGTGATGCCGTATTCGAGCGCGGTCATCGCCACCGTGGTCGAGCTGAGCCCGAGGGTGTGCGCGGTGGCGTTCCCTGTGCCAAACGGCACGACGCCGAGCGTGCGCGCCAACTCCCCGCGCCGATCCATCAGCGTGGCAAGGGCGTTGATCGATCCGTCGCCGCCAACAGCAACCGGAATTTCATCATCGTCCAAACGCAGCAGCGTGTCCAGCTCAGCCGCTGTCCTCGACTGCACGATGCGCGAGTGCGCATGCAGGTGAGGGAACCGCGTCAGCAGCGATGCCAAACGACGCGGTGCCGCTCCGGTGCCGGCGGCGGCGTTCACGAGAAAGACAAAACGAGACGACGACCGCACGCGATACCGATTGTGGACGAGTCGCGCAGCGTGAGTGCACGCGACTCGTCGATTGTAGCGCACTTCGTACCAACTGCGTACCCCGGAAGCCGACGGCGCGCTACTGAAGCGCCCGACGAACGTCGACTATCGGGTCAGCTGTCCACAGGTCACGATCGTATCCATCGCCTTCACCGACTCGTGGACGTTGACATAAAGCGCACCCGCTTCCGGAAATGGGATCGGGAGATCGATGACAGCGACACCATTTCCTTTCGCATTGATGCGAATCCGTGCGTACGACTGCTCTGGGCCAACGATCGGCGCCAGCTGTCCACAGAGCCCGGCATGCAGATGCCATGGGCGGACCGCGCCCGGGGTATCGCCGCTGATGACGACCCGCACCCGAATGTGGTTGGGTTGTCGTCCGGGCTCCACGACCACCGATCCGTGTGGTCCGATGGCACCATTCGGTGGCGCCAGCTCAGCGCTCCAACGCGCTACGGAATGGGCCATCGCGCGCGCACTCTGCGGCACAGTGGTCAAAGAAAGCAGCGCCAGCAGGGCGCTGAATCCCGGCATCAGGATCGGCTTCAGCCGGGTGATCGTGCGACGACTCATGGGTCCTCCGCTTCGGCGCGGCGGGTGCCTGGATGTAGTTATCCGAACAGCCCCGTTTCCATCATGCGCTCAATTGGTCCGATGCGGAAGACCCTCGAGATATCATGCATGCACAACGGGCGCTCCGCGAAGGAAGCGCCCGTTGTGAGACTGGCTCGCTCTCGCGTGTCAGTCGCGACGACCCTGCAGTCTGGACAGGAGTCGAAGCAGTTCGAGATACAGCCAGACCAGCGTCACCATCAGGCCGAATGCACCGTACCACTCCATGCGCTTGGGCGCACCCATGCGCACAGCCTGGTCGATGTCGTCGAAGTTCAACACCAGATTCAGCGCGGCCACACCAGCGATCACGAGGTTGATGCCGATCGCGAGAGGGCTCGACGACATGCTGTAGCCGAGGTTCACGTTGAAGAGCGACAGCACGATGTTGACGACGTAGAACACCGCGATGCCGATCGTCGCGCCGACAATCATCCGTCGAAAGCCTTCAGTGGCTTTCAGGATGTTCAGCCGGTAGAGCGTAAAGACGCTGAGCGCGACGGCGAAGGTGAGCAGGACCGCCTGCTGTGGAACACCGGCGTACCGGGCGTTGTAGAGCGCCGAGATGGCGCCCAGCATCAGGCCCTGGAGGACGGCGTAGATCGGTGCTGCCACCGGGGCGGTATTGGGTTTGAACGACACGATCATCGCCATCACGAAGCCGCCCAGCCCGCCAACCAGCAATGCCGGCATCACGATGCCAGTGTTGCCGCCAGCCACCTGTGACCAGGTGAACGAGGCCGAGAAAACGCAGAGTGCGAGGAGGACGATCGACTTGCCGGCGGTCCCGGCACGCGTCATGACATCGCCGCGTGATGTGGTCGAGAGGGTGTCGCGAGCCGCCTCGGCGAGGCGGGAGAGGACGGGATTGGATGCGCGCATTCGGTTTCAGGCTCCAGAAGGAAGTACACGGGGGCATGCCCCGAACCGATCCATACCCCGGTCGTCACGAAGAGATCGAGGATCATCGGTCACAATTTCAGGCCCGGCTGGCCTATCCGGCGTCTGGCAGTGCGCGGTACCAGATGTCTGCGTGGTCGCCGTGCGTCAGACGCTTCAGGGCTGGGACGCCACCAGGAAAATAAAGATAGTGGGCATACCAGCCGTTCCCCTCGGCGATGGGACGGTACGGAATTTCGAGGGGCGCCAGCTCCTCCTCGGTAGGACGGCTGCACCGCTCGAGCGTGACATCGTTGATCTCTTCCATGAACCAAGGGTATTCGTGTTCACGCTTCAGGAGTAGCGGCAACTGGCTCAACCGCCCATCATGCCCAAATGTCATACCGACGCGCGATTGCGCTGATCAGCCTCGCCTCCTGCATGGTGGCCCTGTACCTGACGCTCTGGAAGATGGGGTTCATGGGACGCCTGAGCTGCGGCGCGGCCCACGGCTGCGAATATGTGCAAGGCAGCCGATACGGGATGTTTCTTGGCGTGGACGTTGCTCTCATTGGGACGGTCGGGTACGCCGCAATCGTCGCGGTGGCGTTGGCGGGCACTGCCGGTTCGCAGGAGGATGCGGCGTGGCCGACGCAGCTGCTGATGGTGCTTATCTACGGAGCCGTGCTGTTCACGCTTCGGCTCAAATACGCTGAGTTCGTCATCTTGAAATCGTTCTGTCCATGGTGTGCCGTCTCTGCGGTTGCCATTACCCTCGATGCCATCCTGGTCACGCTCGACTGGCGCAGGGTTCGTGGAAATGCACCCATTCCATCACGTTTGCAGGAATCTTCATGATTCGATTTCACCTTCGCCGTCTTGCGCTCACGGTCGTCGCGGTCGCGGGTTCGACGGCGATCGTGCATGGGCAGGAGGCATTGGCTGACACCACCGCGTTACCACCGCGGGCGGGCTTCAGCATTCAGGCTGGACAGATCGGGTTGAACAGCGCGGCCTTCAACGCTCAGATCGCGCCGCTCGGTCGCGGCCTGTTGAAGAAATCGATGGTCACGCTGGGCGTGGAAAGCTGGATTCGCTGGGATCGCATGATGTTGCTGGCCAGCAGCCAGGCCTACGTGCCAACCACCGCGCGGGCGACCAACTACACCACCGAGGCCAGTGGTGGCCACGGTTCGCTCGATCTCGGGGTGCCTATCGTGATTTCGCGCACGACGCTGATCTATCCGATGGCGGGGCTCGGCGTGAGTAACACGACGGTGACGCTTCGCCGAAACGGCACGGTGGATTTCGTCACGAACTTTCGGGATATCACCCCGAGTGGCGGTCGCAATGTCGACATTACGGCCCGACGCTATCAGGCCCACGTGGGCGTTGGACTGGATCGTGTCTTTCAACCGCAGTGGCCTGGTCTGCTGGTGTCGGTTGGGCTGAGGGCCGGGTACATGGCACCACTTGGGGATACCAGGTGGCGCTCTGGCCCCGAAAACGTGGCAGGCGCGCCGGCGTTGGGGTTACAGGGCTCCTACATTCGCCTGACCTTGGGCGGTGTGCTCGCCAAGCGTCGCTACGCTGCAGTGCCGATGATCGGATCGCTGCTCCCGTACATCAGGTTGTAGCGCGACGCAGCTCCCGCTCCCACGTTCGCCGAGTTGCGGTGCGTAGTGGCCTGTAATGGGCCTCACAGGCGATGGCTGCCTACGTTGGAGATGTGATGGGCGCCTCACCATCGTACGACAGCGATTCGCGAAACAGTGTCGCTCCGCGCCGGATCTGCACCAGCTCGTCGGAGGGAATGCGATCCAGGTTCCGAATCATCATCGCCATTCGCGGGTGATTGGCAAAGCGTTCCCGGTGTCGGGCCAGGAAGTCCCAGTACAGCACGTTGAACGGACACGCATCGGCGCCTGACTTCGCCTTCACGTCGTAGCGACATGAAGCGCAGTAGTTGCTCATGCGATTGATGTATGCGCCACTTGCGACGTACGGCTTCGAGGCCATCACGCCTCCATCGCCCCACGTCGCCATGCCAGCGACGTTGGGCAGTGTCACCCACTCATACGCATCGGTGAACGCGGCCCAGAACCACCGGTTGAGCGCCGCCGGCGTCACGCCCAGCAGTGTCGCGAAGTTCGACTGCACCATCAGCCGCGCAATGTGATGCGCGCGGCCCGTATCCCGCACCATGCGGATGGAGTCGGCGAGGCAGCGCATTTCACAGGCTTCTCCTGCCGGCGCACCCTCGTACCCCGCCTCGCCATCCGGCGCCCAGAACCAGAGCGGAAGTGGCAACCAGGCGTCGAGCGCATTGGCGTTCCGCAGTGCAGGCATCCGATGCCAGTAGATGCCACGCACGTACTCGCGCCAGCCGAGGATCTGCCGGATGAAGCCTTCAGCGCTCGGCAGGCTTACTGCTCCCTCCCGATACGCCCGCTCGGCACGCTCGATCACCTCTCGCGGATGGAGGAGCCCGACGTTGAGGGAGGATGACAGCGCGGAGTGCAGCAGATCTGCCTCGCCATCCTGCAGCGCATCTTCGTACGGGCCGAACTCGGGCAACCGCTCCATGATGAACTGTTCGAGCATCGCCTTGGCGTCGGCACGCGTGACCGGGAGCGAAAAGCCGTCGGCGCTGCCCCATCGACCCTTCCATGCGTTCACGCGCTGGATGATCGACTGTGTCGTGGTATCGGGCGCCACGGTCATGCGCGGGGGCACGGGCTTTTTCTTTGGCCACGCCTTCCGGTTCTCGGCGTCGAAATTCCACTCACCGCCGATCGGCTTGCCGTCCGGCTCCATCAGGATCGCGTACTTCCGACGCATTTCGCGATAGAAGAACTCCATCCGCAGTTCCTTGCGGCCCGCAGTCCAGCGACTGAAGTCTGCGCGCGAGGCAAGAAACCCCCGATCCTCACGCAGCTCCAGCGGGATGTTGACGGACTTGAGGAGTTCGGCGGCACGTTCGAGCGCCTGCATCATTTCCCATTCGCGCCCCTCCGTCGCGACCACCCGTGTCGCGGCGTGGACGGTCGCTGCCTCCAGAAGTCCCGCTTCGTAACTGGCGGCGCGTCGATAGTCCACGCGATATCCGGCCGCGCGCAGCGCATCGGCGAAGTGGCGCATCGCCGAGAGGATCAAGACCAACTTCTGTCGGTGCCAAGGCAGCGATGCCCCCTTGTCCACCGCCTCGATGAAACAGGCGACGATCGAATCGTCGGGGCTCGCTGGCAGCTGCGCGACTGCACGCGAGCATTCCCACGGCGCAATGAGTACCAGCGTGACGGGCGAGGATGACGGCGCAGACGCGGTGGGTGATGAATGAGTCACCCGAGGCTAACACTCCGCAGCATTGGCGGCGTTCCGAACCGGCGTTCCTGAACGGAGTTCTCGAACGGCGTTTTGTACTACGCCATCCGGATGGACTGACGAGGCAGGTCGCGTTTGCCGCTGCGCCGGATTTCCTTGTCGCGGTAGAGCGCCGTATCGGCGAGCGTGCGGAGTGCGGTCGGCGTATCGCCATCTCGCGGAAAGAGGGCCGCGCCGACGCTCCCATCAACATGGATGGCAATGCCCTCGTGAACGACCACATGCTTCAGCGCATCGCGGACTTTTGCCACCACGACGTCCAGGTCCGCCGAGTGCCTGAGCAATGGAGAGATCGCAACGAACTCGTCGCCACCGATCCGTCCCACGGTGTCTGAAGCGCGCAGCAGATGCTGCAGGCGGTGACCGACGGCCTTCAGCACCGCGTCACCGGCGAGATGGCCGTGTTGATCGTTCACCTGCTTGAACTCATCGAGGTCGATGTACACCACTCCCACCTGCGATCCGCCGCGTCGCGCGGCCGCCACCGCCATGTCCAACCGGTCCAGCACGATCGTTCGGTTCGGCAAGCCGGTGAGTGCGTCGCTTCCCGCCCGGTGTTCAGCGGACTCCTTGGAGGCATCGGCGATGGCCCAGTCCCGATCGAGCAGCCAGATCACGAGTCCCACGCACAGCGAGCAGTGCGCGAGGAACTCCAGTGTGAGCAGTGGCTTCCATTGCACCCATATCGCGACCGACTCCACGGTGTAGAACATCGCGATGCTCGCGCGAAGCATCGCACAAATCGTCACCATCGCCAACGCAACGCGAACCACGCTGGCCCCAAGAACCATCGTCGGGGGGGCCGGCGCCTTCGTCACCACGCGCGCAATGATCATGCAGGCGACGATCGTACCGCCTGCCCGCAGTGCGTTGCGAATCATGTCCTGCGCAATCGCGTCGCGTGCGGCGAGAAGGCTGATTCCGGACGTGAGCAGCGCTGCCAGCACCGAGCTGAGCACCGCATCACGGCGCACCTTGCCAGTCACAAGGTTGTTGGTCGCCAGCTCAGCGGCGCCAAGGACCATGAATCCGAGGTACATCCAGATGGCCAACGATCGCACCAGATCCAGCAGCGTCGCGTCAGTCGCGGAGAACTGAGCCGGGTCGAACAGCATCATCACCGCAGCCACACCGAGTGCGATGAACGCACGGGAGATGTCGCGCAGCGCGATCAGATTTCGACGCTCTGCGAGTCGCCAGCAGAGCCACGCCAAACCGAGCGCCGCGAAGACTTCGAGTCCCACAACCACGGGCACGGCGAGTGCAATCGTGTTCATGCGATGACGTTCGTGCGCAGAGTCGAACCGGCAGAAGGGAGCGGCGTCGTGTTAATACGAACGCAGTGTGCCATCCGCGTCAACTGCTGGTGGTTCAAACCGCTGTCGTGCAACGGGTTGCGCGTCCCTGTGAGTCGCGCAACCGACCGTCGCGTACGCTTGATCTGCCAGGCGACTATGAGACGAGTTTAATCGCACGGGCGGTGATGGCCTCGGCGCTCAGGCCGAACTCCTTGTAGAGCCGATCGAAGGGCGCCGAAGCGCCGAAGTGGTCGAGACCGACGACATCCCCATGTCCCGCGACGATCTCCCACCACGACATGGGATGGCCGGCTTCAATCGCCAGCCGCGGTACGCCTTCGGGGAGCACGCTGGCGTGGTAGGCGGCGCTTGTCGCCCGGAACAGTTCGTGTGATGGAACGCTGATCACGCGAGCCGCGACGTTCTGCGCTGCCAGCGCCTCCTGCACCTTCAGCGCGAGCCCGATCTCGCTGCCCGTGGCCAGCAGCACGACCTTCGGCGGCGTCGGTGAATCGGCGAGTACATAGGCGCCGTGCTCCACACCGGCGCGCACGGTTGCAGCGGCTGTGTTGAGGAAGCCGAGCTTCTGGCGCGA
>Ga0105049_10003335_pt1 | contig 19010 bp, 12 predicted proteins | sample MAT06_FD_78087 | JGI IMG/M metagenome (GOLD analysis project Ga0105049, IMG submission 78087) | Freshwater microbial communities from Lake Fryxell liftoff mats and glacier meltwater in Antarctica - MAT-06 | ecosystem: Environmental > Aquatic > Freshwater > Ice > Liftoff microbial mat | place...
CGCCGTGGTGGACCTCCGGGGCCGCATCAAGGACATCGAACTCGTCGAGCGCGACGGCTCGCTGTACGTCCGCGTCGAGGCGGACTCACCGCCGATCTCCGCCGACCTCTGGCTGCGCGCGTTGCACTCGGCGCAGGCCGATCAGCGCGAACGCGGCTTCCTCTACGTCCTCTTCAACATCACGAAGCCGTGGAGCTTCGTCTGGATCGCGGTCGGCTTCGCGGGCCAGGCTCTTTTCACCCTGCGCATGGTGCTGCAGTGGTATGCCAGCGAGAAGGAGAAGCGCTCCGTCATCCCGATCGGCTTCTGGTGGGGCAGCCTCTTCGGCGGCATCCTGCTGCTCGTCTACTTCGTGTGGCGCAGGGACATCGTCGGCATCGTGGGGCAATCGACCGGCATCTTCGTCTACGCGCGCAACCTCGTGCTGATCCACCGCCGTCACGCGACCGTGCTCACTCCGGCCGTTCCCGCGAACTGAAAGCAAGACTCGCTTGGTCCGATACCTCGTCACTTCCGCACTCCCCTACGCGAACGGCCCCATCCACTTCGGGCACGTGACCGGCGCGTACCTGCCTGCCGACGTGTACGTGCGCACGCTGCGCATGCTCGGCGAGGAAGTGCTCTTCGTGTGCGGAACGGACGAGCACGGCGTCGCGATCACGATCGGCGCGGAACAGGACGGCACGCCCTATCCGCAGTACGTCGCGCGCTGGCGCGAGGTCATCAAGAAGACCTTCGACGCGTTCGGCATCGAGTTCGACGTCTGGTCGGGCACGAGCATCTGCGCGGAGCACAAGGCCGTCAGCCAGGGCTTCTTCCGTCGGCTCGACGAGCGCGGATTCCTGATCAAGAAGACTTCGGCGCAGCTCTATTGCGTGACCGACGCGATGTTCCTGGCCGACCGCTACATCGTCGGCACGTGCACGAAATGCGGTTACGAGCAAGCGCGCGGCGACGAATGTCCGCGTTGCGGCACGTGGCTCGACCCGCTCGAGATGGCGCGCAAGACGAAGGTCGCGTGCAAGGTGTGCGGCAACGTACCCGAGCAGCGCGACACGCTGCACTGGCACCTCGACCTGCCGTCACTGCGCGACAAGGGCTTCGGCGCTTGGTTCGAGGGGCACCCGTGGAAGCCGAATGTCGAGGGCTTCATCGGGAACATGCTCGCCGACCTGCAGCCGCGACCGATCACGCGCGACATGAGCTGGGGCGTGCCCGTACCCGAAGACCGCGCCGACGGACAGACGGGCAAAGTGCTCTACGTCTGGTTCGACGCGCCGATCGGCTACGTGTCGTTCACGCAGCAGTGGGCGCGCGAGCAGGGCCGCCCCACCGACTGGGAACGCTGGTGGAAGTCGCCCGAGACGCGGCTCGTGCACTTCATCGGCAAGGACAACATTCCGTTCCACTGTCTCGTCTTCCCGTCGATGCTCTTCGGCATGGACGAGGGCTGGACGATGCCGTGGCAAGTGCCCGCGAACGAATTCTACAACCTGCAGGGCGGCAAGTTCTCGACGTCGCAGAATTGGACGGTTCCCGTCGACGAGTTCTTCGCGAAGTACGACGCGGAGGCGGCGCGCTTCCACCTGATCGCGAGCATGCCCGAGGCAGCGGACTCCGAATGGCGCTGGGAAGACTTCCAGTCCACGAACAATGCGCTGCTCGCCGACGCGATCGGGAACCTCGCGACGCGCGTGCTGAAGTTCATCGAGAAGAACGCGGACGGGTGCATCCCGGCGCTCGACCCGGCGCACGCGGAAGAGCTCGACCGGCGCATCCTGGGTGAGTGCGGCGCGTTCGGCGACCCGGCGCAGCACGTCGTGGAGTTCCGCTTCCGCCGCGCGGCCGAGGAGCTGATCGGCTGCGCGCGCGTCGGCAACAAGTTCGTCAACGACCTCGCGCCGTGGACGTTGCGCAAGACGGACCCGCCGCTCGCGGCCAGCGTCCTGAACACCGCTTGTCAGTGGCTCGCGTGGATGGCGCGCTGGATGGCCCCGTTCCTCCCGGGGAAGGCGCAAACCTTGTGGGCGATGCTCGGTCAGGTCACGCCGGTCGCGCGCGAGAAGTGGCCGGGATTGCCGGTCGCGGGTTCGTGGCGCGTGCTGCCGGCGGGTCAGAAGCTGGGCGTCGTCGCCGGGCTCTTCCCGAAGATCGAGGACGCGACGATCCAGGCGGAGGTCGCCGCGTTGGAAGCGCGTCGCGTGTCCGCGAGCTGAGTGTGCGTTGGGAGATCGAGCGACGCGCTCTCAGATCGAGTGGCGCCACTTCCGCGGCGCGTCGAGCGTGAGTTCCCCACGGTCGGGCAGGCACCGACACGGCAGTCGCACAGATCGACCCCCGCCGTCTCCGGACGATCCACGGCCTGCGCGAGCGAGGGCATGAGTAGAGGCCGTGCCTGTGCACGGCCCCGTACCTGGGCGACGGACGACCACGCGTCGGTCGCGACTTCCATGCGAGGCCGCGCGTACGCGGCGCTCGATTCCTCAGAGCGCGTCCTTGAGAGCCTTGCCGACGCGGAAGCCGACGCGGTGTCCGGCCGCGATCTCGATCGTCTCGCCGGTGTGCGGGTTGCGTCCCTGGCGCGCCTTGCGCGCCTTGAGTTCGAAGGTCCCGAAGCCGGTGAGAGTCACACTCTGGTCCTCGCGCAGACCCTTCTTGATTCCGTCGAGGACGGTTTCGACCAGGAGGCTCGCCTGGAGCTTCGAGGTGCGCAACTCGTCCGCGACGTAGGCGATCAGATGGCTCTTGTTCATCGTGGAGGTCCGTCGCGCATCGGACTACCCAACGGAATTCTCCGGAGCGACTCTCACTTGCGCCGGACTTTGCGGCGTGCGCCAGCGCGCGCCGTCTTTTTGCGCGCGCCCGTTTTCTTCCGCGCGCCGGTCTTCTTGCGAGCGCCGGTCTTCTTCCGGCTGGTGCCTCGCTTCGCGACCTTTTTCTTCGACGTCTTCTTCTTGCGTGCCATGCGCATGCGCTCCTGGGTGGGCGGACCCGGGGATCGGACCGTGGTGGCCCTCCCCGTACCTGAAGTCGATCGGCGCAAGTCGGCTCCGCCTTTCCCTCCGGTACGCGAACTTGATGGAGAATCGGCTCGCCGCATCCCTTTCCCACGAGTTTCCATCCAGGGGCGCGGGTCGGGCTACAGGTCGAGACCGACCAGCGCGCTGACCGTGATCCCCCACAACTCGTTCCGGACAAGGGCTTTACGAGCCTGGCACTGCGCGGCGCCCGCGCGCGCCCTGGCTCGGGGCAGGGCACGACGCCCCGCGGGCCGCCTGTCCCATTTCTGGGCCAGCGTCCGTGGAAAACGACAACGCTCCGCTCGCTGCGCAGCGAACAGAGCCTTGGGGAGCCGCGCGTGGGCGCTCTCGAGCTCTCGAACACGGGTGACGCGCCTCGGAAGCGGCGCCACCCGATGCCTTCGAGCACGATCTCTCCGCGCGCCCTCAGAACAGGCGATCGAGAGCCGCGGCGGCGCTCGAGGAGAAGTCGCTCGCGAGTCCGCTCTGCGCCGGAGCCTCGCGCCGGTTGATCTCGTTCAGGATCTCGCTCAGGCGGCGCACCGACTCCACCGCGTAGTAGCGGACCATGCCCAGGTTCGTGCGCTGGTCGAAGACCATCGCCAGGAGAGCCCGGTCGCCGACGAGCGAGATCTGGATGCTCTCGCGCTCGCCTTGGTGGAAGAGCGTCGCGAACTCGTCCTCGCCCAGGAGGCGCGCCATCTCGCGCGTCGCCGCGAACGATCCGGCGACGAGCGCGGAGATCGACTCGAGCGAGTTCTGCACCGCATCACCGCGGCGCGTCACGAGGTGGCCGTCGCGGTCGATCAGGAACGCGCAGCGCGATCCCGACAACTCGAGGAGGCCGTCGATCTCCTCGTCGATCTTGGCCACGTCCTTCTCGTAGAAGACGAGGCGTTCACTGCGCAGCTTCTGGTCCATCATCGCCATGTTGATTGCTCCTTCGGGGGGTCAGAGGACGGACAGGACCATCTTGGCCACGAACGCGCCGACACCGAGTGCGATGACGACGAACACGGCGGCATAGACGAGCCGTTTCTTCCCCGAGCCGGGCGTCGCCATCGGCTGATTCCGGGGTTGGATGCGCGGTCCGGACTCGGCCTGCGGCGCGGGAGCCACGGCGGGCTTGGCCGCGGAAGGCTTGGCGACGGCGGGCTTCGCGGCCGTCGCGGCGGCGCGCGGCCTGGGAGTCGCGGTCGGTGCCGGTGAGGCCTGGCCCTTGTCGACGCGCAGCATGTGCAGATTGCCCGGCTGCGCGTTTTGCTGCGGCGCCATCATCCCTGCGGGCGCGGGCTGCGCGTGCATCCCGGGCTGCGGCATCCCGACCTGACCCTGCGGCGCGTAGCCGTAGCCCGTCTGCTGGAGCTGCTGCTGCGGCTGCATCGGTTGGCCGTGCATCGGCTGCTGCGGGAAGGCGGACGGCACCTGCATGTGCGGGTTCATCATCCCCGTATGCATCTGCGGCTGCATGCCCGGCTGCATCTGCGGGTGCATCTGCATCTGCGGCTGCAGCGGGACTTGCCCTTGCATCGGCGGCTGACCCATCGAGATCGATTGCTGCCCGGGCTGCATCCCGTTCGGCATCGGCGGCGCGTGGATGGTCGTCCGCGCGAGAGCCTCGGGATAGGCCTGCGGTTGGATCATTCCTTGCGCTTGTTGCAGCGGCTGACCCGGCTGCATGCCCATCGGCGGTTGCAGGCCGCTCGGACGCTGCTGAAGCGGTTGTTGCTGACCCTGCTGCGGCAGACCTTGGACTTGCGGGCTCGGAGCCTGGTTGTAGCCCGTCTGCTGCAACGTGCGCGGAGCTTGTCCGGTGGGAGCCGGAATCGAGGGCGCAGGATGGAAGCCGGTCTGCGACAGGCCGGCCTGAATTCCCGCGGCGGGAGCGGCGGAGCGACTGCCCGTGTGGATCGATTCGAGTACGCGCGCGGCCAGCGCCTTCAGCGTCGGGAAGACGCCTTGACCCGTGTTCGCGATCGCCTCGTAGCACGGCGCTCCGTACGGGTTCAGCAGGCGCTGCAGTTCCTCGACCGGCAGAGCGTCGGGCAGGTCGCGCTTGTTGAACTGGATGATGAGCGGCATCGTCGCGAGCGACTTGCCGTACTCGGCCAGGTTCTGCTCGAGGTTGCGCATCGACTCGAGGTTCTCCTCGACCATCGACGCGGACGAGTCGGCCACGAACACGACGCCGTCCACGCCTTGAAGGACGAGCTTGCGCGTCGAGTTGTAGTAGACCTGACCGGGGACCGTGTAGAGCTGGAAGCACGTCCGCATGCCCGCGACCGTTCCGAGGTCGAGCGGCATGAAGTCGAAGAACAGCGTGCGATCGCCGTCCGTGCTGATGCTCGTCAGGTCGCCGCGATTGGGTGCGGGAGCGCGCTGGTGCACGATCTCGAGGTTCGTCGTCTTCCCGGACATGCCCGGGCCATAGAAGACGATCTTGGCGTTGACTTGCTTTTGAGCGAAGTTGATCTGGACCATGCGTCAATCCCCGGAGGTTTGGGGGTCTTCGTTCCCTGTGCTTGCGAATTCCTGGCCCGCCTGACCCGCGGGAACATGTTGGATGCCCCTCGAATAGGGCTGACTCGAGAAGTCCGTCGGCAGCGGAGCACGCGGCTCCAATCCCGGGGACGTCTCGCTGTTCACTCGAGCGGCGGCGGCGGACTTCACGCTGCTCGGCGGGCGGAGGTGGCGCAGCATGCGACCGACCGCGGCTTCCATGGGCAGGCGCAACTCTTCGGCGCTCGAGCCGCTCTCGAGCACGACGACGAGCAAGGCGCCCGGAGCCTGCATCGCCACCAACGTGCCGCGCACGGCGCGCAGCACGAGGTGTCGGGGCGCATCCCATGCGAGCGGCGCGGTGGCGCGGTTCACCTCGCTGACCCAACCCGCGGCGAGGGCCGCGAGCGCGTCGAGCTCTCCGGCTTCGCCGCCGCCGCGCGGGGCCGCGCGACCCTGGACCGTGATCGGCACGCCGTCGGTCGTGATGAGCGCCGCGGTGCGCACGCCGGCGATGCGCGCCAGCGGTTCGAGGATGTGCTTCACGAGCCTTGCTCCGTGTTCCCGTTCGACGAGACGGCGCCGGCGAGCTGGCGCAGACGTTCTTCCTGGCGTTGATTCGAATGACCGTCGCACCACAGCGCGGACGATCCCTGTTCACCGATGACGAGCACGAGCGTCCCGAAGTCGCCCTCGAGGCGCGCGCTCTGCGCCGCTCCGAGACCGAGCTTGCGCGCCGCAGCGCGACAGCCGCCGACGACCTCGCGCACACCGCGCGCCGCGCGCTCGGCGGTAGCGCCCTTGGGACCTTGCACGAGCGCCGTCGAGCCGCGCGCGAAGAACGCGGCTTGGACGCCCGGCTCCCTCACGAGGCTCTGGAGCATCGGCCGGACGCTGACGGATTCGAAGGCTTCCTTGCGCTCCGGTTCGTCGTCGACGAGCCGCCCGGTGCGCTCGACCTCGCGCAGCGCGTGATCGATGCCCTTCGCGCCCTCGGCCAGAGCGATGACCGTGCGGAAGCGCGCTTCCAGGGCCGGATCGCCCGGGAAATGTTCCAGCAGCCGTGCCAGCGAGCGTCGCGCATCCGCCCACGCGCCGACGCGCGAGGAGAGCTGCAACATGAGTCGCACCGGGCGGGGATCGCCGGGCAGCGCCTCCTCGGCCAGCTTCACGAGATCGAAGGCTTGACGCCCGTCGTCACGACGGCGGTCGGCGAAGAAGCGCTCGCTGCGCGCGAGCGCGCGGAAGTAGGTCGCTTCGCCGCTCTTCGTGGACTGGTGCCACTCGATCGCGACCTCCTCCGCGCGGGCGACGCGCCCGGCCTCGATGAGGAGTTCGCAGAGTTCCTTGCGCACGGCCGGACGCGGCGCGGCGCGCAGCTCGTGCTGCAGGTCACGGATGCGGCTTTCGACGCGCAGTGAGCGCGTGCGTTCACCGAGACGCTTCAGCTCCGCGCAGTCGGGGAAGAGCTTGAGGCCCTCCGCCGTCACGCGCAGGACTTCCTCGACATCGCCGGCGACGGCGTATTCCTGGGCGAGCTCGGCGTAGGACTCCGGCGTCGGGTCCTTGGCCACGCGGCGCGCGGCGGTCCGCACTCGGCCACCGGAGAGGAGGCGATTCAAGAAGCTCATCGACGGGTTCCTTGGCGCTCGGGGCGCTTCTCGAGCCACTCCGCGATCGCGGATGCGTTCGTCTCGGCGTCGCTGCGTCCGAACCACTCCGGTCCGCCCAGCTCGAGCGCGCGGCGTAGATCGACCAACGCGTCCTCGAAGCGGCCTTGCTGCGCCAGGAGCATCCCGCGGGAGCGCGAGGCTTCCGCCAGATCGCTCGAGCGGGTCTTCTGCTGCACCACTGCGCTCTTCTGGGCCGATTGGCGCATCTCCAGATCGGAGACTTCGCGCTGCAATTCGGTGCGCTGCGTCAGGGCCGAGGCCATGCCCAGCCAGACGCGTTCCTCCGCGAGGAGCGTGTCGATGCTCTCGAGTCGCGCGCGCATCCCCACGATGTCGCCGGAGGGCGCGGGCGGGATCGCGGCGAAGCGCTGGTTCACGCCGTTCTCGCGCCAGACGAGTCCGGCCACGCAGGCCGCGAGCACGAGCACGAAGGCGGCGACCTTCAAGCGGCGGATCGAGCGCACACGTCGATCTTGTTCCTGCCAGCGCAGGTCGCGGATCATGCGCGCGACGTCGCGGCGGTGACGATCGAGCGCGACGACTTCCTGGAGGAGGTGGATGGCTCGCGACGTGCGACCGCCTTCAGCGGCTTCGTCGGCCTGGCGCAGGAGCGACTCGATGCGCGCGTGATCGCGCTCGACAGGGTTCGCGGCCGGCGCATCGGCGCAGGCCGGCGCTTCCTGATCCACGGCGGCGAGCAGCGACTCGTCGGCCACGGGCGGGGCGTTCTTGGCCTTGGCGATCACTTCGAGCAGCGTGCGCGCGCGATCGTGCTGGCCTTGCGCTTCGAGCATCGCCGCGAGGCGGTCGCCTTCCTTCTCGAGCGAGATGCGGTGGCGATCGAGGATGGTCGGGTGCGCGAGCCCCAGGATCAGCAGCGCCTCGAGGCGGCGCGGATCGATCGGGTCCTGGCACAACGCCTCGAGCAGGGCGCGCGCGAAAGCCTCGGCCGTGCGGAGGTCGAAATCCTCCATGGCACGCTTCATCTGGTCTTCGAAGGCGCCGTGCGAATCGCTCGACGGGTGAACCGTGCCCGTGAGGGCGGTCACGACGTCGTCGACGAAGAGTCTTTTGTCCGCAGCCTGCGCGCTCAATGTGGTCCTCGGGGTGCGTGCCTCTCCCCGCGCGGCGGGGTGACCAGCACTGGGCTCCTATCGGGATTGACCCTGTGCCGCCTGTAGTCGCTCCCTCATTCGCAGGACCTGGTCCCGATGCGCGGTTCGAAATGGCCGGCGGCGCGGGCCATTCGAGCCCGCGCCGCCAGAGTTTCACGAGGAGTCGAGCTGCCCGTCCGTGCTGATCAGTCGGCCGGATCGAAGTTCAGCGTACCGGACGCATTCTTGGCCGCGTCCTGGAGGCTCGAGATCGAGAGGGTGTCGGAGATCCCGAGCGATCCCGACAGCGTGAGGCGGTAGTGATCGAACTCGAGGAGTTCGACGGCCGAAACCGTGACCCCGCCGCTCGCCGACCAGTTGGCGGCGACGCCGGCGACGCTCGAGTCGACATCCTCGTCGAACCACACGTCGACCGTGGTGCCCGAAGCGTCCAGACGCCAGTTCACGAACGACTGCAGAGCGCTAGGCGGCGTCGAGTCGCCGGACACCGGTCCAGCGAGGACGATCGGCGCGGCGATCGCGTTGCCCGAGTGGTCGGACGCAGCGGTCACGGTGACCGAGACGTTGCCCGCCGCGTCGAGATCCGAGCTGCTGCCCAGGACCAGACGAACGGTGTTGCTCGTGCCGAGCATCGTGATCCGCGAGCCCGTGAGCGCGAGCGCCGAGCCGTTGCTCGTGACCGACCAGTTCGAGCCGGCCAGGACCGTGGTCGTGATCGGTTCGTCGAAGACGATGTCGATGTAGTCGCGGCCGTAGCCCGGAACGATCGTGCCGGTGACGCTCGAGACGAGCGGCGCGGTCACGTCGGCCGTGGTCACGACGCGGCTGATCGCGCCGGTCGCGTTCGTGGCCAAGTCGGAGATCGTGAACTCGAGCGTGTCCCCCGGCGTCGGCGCGACGGGGAACGTGGCGCGCACGACGCGCGCACCGATCCGCGTGGCGGACGTCGCCAGAGTGCCGTTGTTCAAGTCGTAGTTGCTGGCGATCGCGGCTTCCGTCGCGTCGAGGGTCTCGTCGCTCGTCACGAGCAGGGAGTTCGGGTCGTTCGGATCGATGCGCACGCCCGACGCCGACACCACGGGTGCCGTCGAATCGCCCAGGGCGACGATCGGCGTCTCGGAGTCGGCGATCGTGCGCTGGCTCCCCTGCGCGGAGAACACCTCGTTCGCCGCGACGCTGTAGTTCGCGCCGGTCGTGAGATCGTTGCCCGCGCTGGCGCGCAGACGGATGGAGACCGTGGACACGCCGTCGAAGTCGAACGTGGCGAAGTCGAGCACCACGGGACCGCCCGGCCCGGTGACTTCGTAACGGCCGGGGCTCGTGAGGCTCCACGGGCTCATCGGTCGGTCGAAAACCACGTCGATGACGTCGTTGTTCTCACCCGAAATGCTCGTGAACGCCGTGAAGGACGGCGCCAGCGAAGGCTGCGTGGTGTCCTCGGCGACCGTGGCGACGTCGAAGGCCGGCAGCAGAGGATTGCCGCACAGGTCCGTGCAGCCGTACACGTCGAGCGTGTCACCCGCGCCGACCGTGAAGCCGAAGCCGAGGCGCACGACGAGGCCATCTTGCGACGACACGGCCGACGTCGGACGTCCGCGCAGGACGCCCAGCGAGTCGCGCAGGTCGTAGCGCGTGCCGTCGGCGTTGAGCGTGGCGTCGTAGAGGTCGTCCACGTTCGCGCACGGCTCGGTGAAGACGACGACGAGCTCGTTCAGGACGGAGATCTCACGATAGACGGTGTGGACTTCCGGATCGACGGTCTCGGCCGAGATCGAACCGGTGACGATGGCCGTCGAGATCGTGTTGCCGCCGATGTCGCGCGCGTTGGCGAACGCGACCTGGTAGTCGTCACCGCGCTGGAAATTCAGGCCATTTCCGAGCGTCAGGATCGCGAGGCGCGTCGTGGCCGAGTACGCGACGCTCGTGCCGGCCAGGGACAGGCTCGTGCCGACGGGCGACTCGATCGTCCAGTTGGCCGGGTCGACGATCTCGGACTCGATCATGTCGTCGTTGAACACCACGGCGACCGAGTCGTTCGATGCGCCAGCCACTGCGAGCGCGTTGCCCGCCGTGGCGCTGGGGCTCGTGGTGTCGGTCGAGATGACCGAAGCCGCCGGCACCAGCGTGAGCGTGTTGCCCGCGAGATCCTGGATGGAGGAGATCGCGATCGTCACATCGCCGGGGACGACGACGGCGTCGTACACGAGACGGACGGTGTCGAGGCCGACCAGCAAGGTCGCCGACACGAGGCTCATCGTGCCGCTGTCGACGTAGTTCCCGAAGGTCTCCGCGCCCGCTTCGCGCACGTCTTCCGAGTAGCGGACGTCGAGCGTCTTGCCGGTGGGGTCGACGTTGCGATTCTGCGTGACCGAGGTCAGAGCCGGGGCATCCGAGTCGCCCGCGACCGCTCCGCCCGAGCTCAGAGCGAAGGTCTCGCCGTCGACGTCCAGCACGGAGACGCCGGTGATCGTGAACGCGTCGCCGTTCGACATGTCGAAGTCGAGGTCCACCGTCAGCGTCTTGGCCAGGAGGTCGTACGCGAGAGTCTGCGTCGAGAGGTCGATGGGGTTGCCATCGACGACGAGCGTCCAGCTGGCCGGATCCTCGGCCGTGTCAGGATCGAGCGCCTGCGTGGTGACGACCGAGACCGTGTCGCCGCCAGCGTCCGCGACGGTCGTCGCTTCCGGCGTCGACGCGAACGCGTTCACGACGGGCGAGGGCTGTGTGACCGGCACCGTGGCGTCCGCGTAGTCGTTGCCGTGCGCGTCCACGAGACCCGTGAGGTCCACGGTGTCCTGACCCGGCACGATCGGCGCGCTGAAGGAGACGCGCAGCACGTTCTCGCTCGGTTGTTCGATCGAGGTGGCGGTCGCGGGAGCCGCGACGGAGAAGTGCGCCAGCTGCGCGGCGAAGACCGGGTCCATCGCCTCGCTGAACGAGAAGTCGATCACGCGACCGAACTCGTCCTCGGTGAGGTTCTGCTCGACGAAAGCCAAGGTCGGCGGCACCGCGTCGCCCGAGGCCGTGCCCGCGACGGCGGTCGTCGCGACCGTCACGTCGTTGACGCCGCGCACGTTGCTGGCCGCGAGCTCGAAGTCGGCGTGCAGGTTCGCGAGGGCGCCTAGCGTGATCGAGAGGACCTGCGTCCCCGCGTCGAAGACGAACGTGGACCCGGTGAGGTCCATGTCCGTGCCGTCGATCGTGAGCGTCCAGTTGTCCTGGTCCTCGGCATCGGCTTCGACGACGTTCGGACCGGCGAAAGTGACCTCGATCTCGTCATCACCGAGACCGGCGATCTGCGTCCCGACGGGAGCAGCGAAGGTCGGCGCGGACGCGTCGCTCGCCGTGACGGCGACGAAGCTCTCCGAGACGCCTTCGAGCCCGGTCGCGCGCACGCGGTTGGACGAGGTGACGCGACCGTCCCAGACGATCGTCACGGCCGAGCCGGCCACGGTGACCGAAGTCGCCGTCTGACCGTCCTCGGAGACGAAGCTGGCGATGGTCGCCGCGCTGAGCCCGGTCGCCGACGCGAACGTGACCGTCGTGGTCTCGCCCGTCGGGTCGACGTCCAGGTCCTGCACCGCCGTCGCGATCGAGTTGATCGGAGCTTCGCTGGAACCGCTCGAACAGGCCGCGAACAAGGCCGTCATGGCCAGTGTGGCGGCGACGGCGTACTTCCCAAGACGCATCGGGGAACCTCGGTGACTCTCGAATGAAGATGAATCGGGTCGCCCGCGATGAGGACGCGGACGGATCCCGCCCGGGGGGGGCCGGATTGGATCGCGGGAGGTATCGGCGCGGGTGGGCGGGTCGCTTGAGCGCGCGGTGGAACGCGCTTCGTGGTGAGACCGACCCGGCGCCCCTGCATCGGTCCGCAGCGGGAGATGGACCGCGCGCGGGCTGCGCCCAAGCGGAGTGGTTTCGTCACGCCCAGCAGCTGCGCTACGGGACTGCCTCGACGGGCTCTACAGGATGCGCACGCGGAGCAGCGTCGTGCCGAAGCGCGTGCTGCCCGGCGAACGGAACGCGGCTTGGAAGCTGCGCACGGTTCCGATCTGTGCCGAATCGAACGGGATCGGCGAGCTCCAGTCCGCGCGGCCTTGAGCATCGGCGTTCAGGCGCGCGACGCCCAGCCCCACGCGGCGCAGGCGCAGTTGGCCCGCGATGCCGGGAACCGAGAACGGCACTGTCACGGGATCGCCGTGGAGGAAGAGCACCGCGGTCGCGCCCGTCGCGCGCGCGGCGAGGTGCAACGTGCCCCCGACCAGCGGGGGCTGGAGCACCTGGAGATCGCGCTCGCCCGTGTCGAGCAGGCGCACTTCGCCCGTCGCGGCGAGCACGTTCGCGTGCGTCGTCTTCGCGGCGACGAGCGCGCGCGTGCCGGTCGAGTCGAGCGCCAGCGCGAATGCGCTGCCGGGCAAGTCCGCTTCGAGGACGTACGCGTCGCTCGCGCGGTCCCAGATCGCGGCCTCGGGCGCGCTCGTGCCGGTCCCCCAGCACGCGAAGGCGGCGCGCGTCCCGTCCGCGGTCAGCGCGACCGCGGTCGGCAGGTCCTGCAGGCCGCCCGCGGCGCCGGCGAAGGCGCGCTGCTCGATGCGCGCGTCGATCAGCGTGTCGCGCACTTCGAAACGCCACGCGGTGCCGCTGTTCGCGCTCCACCAGCCGATGGCGAGCGTCGCGCCGGTTCCGTCGAGCGCGGCGCGCACGGCCATCTCGCCCGCATTCGCGCTCGTCGCGTGCGTGAGCACGAAACCCGTGGGCCCGTCGCGCAGAACGCGCAGGAGTCCCTGCGCGCCGTGCGCGATCGTCGAGCCGTCGCCCGCGATCGCGAGCGCGGTCGTCGTCGCCGTGAGCGCCGCCTGGTGCACGATCGCGCCCTGCGCGTCGAACACCCACAGACCGAGCCCGGTCGCGAGCACGGCGCGCGAGCCGCCGCTTGCGACCGCGATCTCCTGTAGGCCGTTCGCATCGAGCTCGCGCGCGAACAGCACGACGCCCGTCGCGCCGTCGAGCCGCTCGACGCGCACGCGCTGCGCGGCGTCGTCGTGGGCGGCGACCCAGACCCAGGCACCGCTCGCGTCCGTCGCGATGCGCGCGGCACCGTTGGCCGCGAAGGGCAGCTCGCGCGACCAACGCGGAGCGAGACCTTGCGACGGTAGGGATCCGCCGGACGCGGCCGCGTCGTCCACCCACGAGCCGTGCACGACCGTGCGCCGGTGCCAGGCGTCGGGAGCGGGTACCTGGGACAGCGCGTAGAGCCACGGACCCGTCCCGGCCGCGGCGCCGATCGAGCCGGCCGATCCCGGTGCCGCCGGTTCGCGCGCGAGCGGAGCGTTGGCGCCCTGGGCGTGCGCCGCCGCCGCGCTGAAGGCCGGGTTCGAGCCCGACCAAGCGGCCCAGGCGGCGTTCTCGTCCGCGCCGAAGGCCACCGCGCGCGGGATCGCGGGCGAAGCCGCATCCGGCGCCTGGGTCCAGCGGATGGCCGGCAGAAACGGGTCCTGCGCGGTCGCGCGACCGAGGACGGGCACGGACGACGCGAGGAGCCCCAGGGCCAGAGCCCGGGCTCGAACGGCACTGGGGGACGCCACGGAAAAGAGTACCCCGTCGTCCTGCGCGCGGCGGGTGCGCCGGCGCGCCCGCGGCGATACGTCGGCCGCGACGCTGGCGCGCGGCGCGCGCTCGGAAGCCTGCTTGGTTCGCCGCGGGCCGCGCACTAGAGTGGTGGCCGACAACTCGTCGTCGACCTCGGGGAGAGTCCTGGCGGAACCGCCGGGCGCCGAAGGGGCAAGTGTGGCGAAGGCGCCGCGCGAAACTCTCAGGCAAGAAGGACTCGGGGGATCATCGACCGACCCTGGAACTCGTCCGCGCCGCTCGACCGGGCATCTCGGACCGCACAGGGGCGCGACCGCCAGAGCAGGGCCGCGCCCCTGTTTCGTTTCCAGATCCCCCCCCCCCGAGCCACTCGCGATGAAGAACACTCCGCTCTACGCGCGCCACGTCCGTCATGGCGCGCGCCTCGTCGAGTTCGGCGGTTGGCAGATGCCCGTGCAGTACGGGCCGATCCTCGAGGAGGTCACGCGCGTGCGCACGCACGCCGGGCTCTTCGACCTGTCGCACATGGGTCGCGTGCGCGTCACGGGCAAGGACCGGGTCGCGTACCTCGACCGCCTGCTCACGAACTACGTGGCGAAGATCGCGCCCGGCTCGATCCGCTACGCACTCTTCTGCCGAGCGGACGGCATGCCGATCGACGACCTGCTCGTGTACCCGAGCGCCGACGAAGTGTTCCTCGTCGTGAACGCATCGAACACGGACGTCGACCTGGCCTGGATGCGCGAGCACCAGAAGGGGTTCGACGTCGTCATCACGGACCAGACCGACGAGCTGGCGATGATCGCCGTGCAGGGCCCGAAATCGCGCGAGATCACCGAGCACGTCGTGAAGGGCATCGACCTCGCGCAGCTCGGCTACTACAAGTTCGCGTTCGGCAGCGTGTGCGGGATCCCGAACGTGCGCGTCAGCCGCACGGGTTACACGGGCGAACTCGGCTACGAGCTCTACGTGCCCACGAAGGATGCAACGCGCGTGTGGGACGAGGTCCTCACCGCGGGCGCCATGCACGACATCGCGCCGATCGGGCTGGGAGCGCGCGACACGCTGCGCCTCGAGGCCGGGATGCCGCTGTACGGACACGAGATCGACGCGACGCACGATCCGATCCAAGCCGGGCTCGAATTCGGCATCTCGTTCGCGCCCGAGAAGGGCGACTGGATCGGCCGCGGCGCGCTCGAAGCGATCCGCGCGAAGCCCACGCGTCGGCTGGTCGGACTGAAGACCGACGGCCCGCGCGCGCCGCGCCAGGGATACGCCGTCGTCGTGGGCGGAGAGAGCGTCGGGCACGTCGTGTCCGGATCCGTCTCGCCCACGCTGAACACCAACATCGGCACCGCCTACGTGCCCGTTTCGCTGGGCGAACCGGGTACGGCGGCCGAGATCGACGTCAAGGGCAAGCGCCAGCAGGCGACGTTCTGCGCGCTGCCATTCTTCTCACGCACCCGCAAATGACCCCCCGAACTAGGAACTGAACATGGCCGCACCCTCCACGCGTTCCACGCGCCCCGACGACCGCAAGTACACCGAAAGCCACGAGTGGGTGAAGGTGGACGGCGAGAACGTGCTCATCGGCATCACCGACTTCGCCATCAACGAGCTGTGCAACGGCAACGAGGGCGACCTCGTCTACTGCGACCTGCCCGAGGTCGGCCGCGCGCTCGACCAAGGCGAGACCTTCGGCGAGATCGAGTCGGTCAAGGCCGTCTCCGATCTCTACACGCCGATCGCGGGCGAGATCATCGAAGTGAACGGCGCGATCGAAGACCACCTCGAAATCCTCTCGAAGGATCCGTGGAACCAGGGCTGGCTGGTCAAGATCCGGCCGAACTCGAAGGACATGCCCAAGATGATGGACGCGCCCGGCTACGAGCGCTTCTTGGCTGAGAAGAAGCACTGAGAAGAAGCACTGAGAACATGCACTGAGAAGAAGCACCGAGAACATGCACCGAGAACATGCACGGATGAGAAGCACTGCGAGCGCGTGGAGAAGCCCGGCCCATGCGCTCCGGATCCATGTGGCGCCGCTTCCGCGCCGCGTCATCCATGACTGCGATACGGACTCCGAGCTGCTCCTGACGTGATGTGTGCCGCGGCTGGCGCGCCCCCGACATCGAACGAGAGGACCCGGTGACACACCGACACGCTCGGGTCCATCTCTCGCGCGCCGAATGACATCGAGAGCCCCTGCGCCGCGCGCGCGCCGATTCCACGACGAGAGGGCGGACATCGCCCGACTGGACCCCCGACATGACTCCGATCACGCACACGGACAAGCCCCCCACCCCCATGTCGATCCGCCCCACTCCGCAGCTCGGACTCGCGCAAGACCGCTTCGCCGATCGCCACATCGGGCCGCGCGAGGCCGACATCGCGGCGATGCTCGCCGTCGTCGGCCACACCTCGCTGTCCTCTCTCGCCGACGCCGCGGTTCCAGCCGCGATCCGGATGAAGCGCGAACTCGCGCTCCCCGCGGCGCTCTCCGAGCGCGACGCCCTCGCCGAGATCCGCAAGATCGCCGGCCAAAATCAGGTGTTCCGCACCTACATCGGCCAGGGCTACCACGACACGGTCACGCCGCCGGTCGTGCTGCGCAACGTCCTCGAGAACCCGGGCTGGTACACGCAGTACACGCCCTACCAGGCCGAGATCTCGCAAGGCCGCCTCGAAGCGCTGCTCAATTTCCAGACGATGGTCGCGGACCTCACCGGGTTCGAGATCGCGAACGCGTCCATGCTCGACGAGGGCACCGCCGCCGCCGAAGCCATGGCGCTCGTGCACGACGTCGCCAAGTCGAAGAGCGCGAACGCCTTCTTCGTCGACGCGGCCTGCCATCCGCAGACGATCGAGGTCGTGCGCCAGCGTGCCCTGCCGCTCGGCTTCGAGATCGAGCTCGGCGATCCGCTCACGCACGATTTCACCGACGGACGCTACTTCGGCGCGCTCGTGCAGCATCCGGCGACCGACGGCGTCGTCCGCGACCTGCGCGGCTTCGCCGAGCGCGCGCACGCCGCCGGTTGCCACGTGATCGCCGCCTGCGATCCGCTCTCGCTCGTCCTCCTCGAGCCGCCCGCTGCCTGGGGCGCGGACGTCGCGGTCGGCAACACGCAGCGCTTCGGCGTCCCGCTGGGATTCGGCGGTCCCCATGCCGCGTTCCTCGCCACCCGCGAGGCCTGGAAGCGCAGCCTCCCCGGCCGACTCGTGGGCGTGTCGATCGACAAGCACGGCCGCCGTGCGCTGCGCCTCGCGATGCAGACGCGCGAGCAGCACATCCGCCGCGAGAAGGCCACCAGCAACATCTGCACGGCGCAGGTACTGCTCGCCGTGATGGCCGGCTGCTTTGCCGTCTACCACGGGCCCGAAGGCCTCGAGCGCATCGCGCGCCGTGTCCGTCACCTGACCGCGACGCTCGCCGAAGCCGTGCGCACGACGAGCGGCAAGGTCCGCCCCGGGATCGTGTTCGACACGCTGCGCGTCGACTTCACGCACTCCGAGCTGCGCCGCGTGCTGCGCGCGGCCGAGGCGAAGCGCGTGAACCTGCGCGCGTACGAGGACGGCGTCGGCATCGCGCTCGACGAGACCACGACGCTCGGCGACATCGCCGACCTCTACACCATCTTCGCCGGACGCGAAGTCCCCCTGGACGAGATCGAACGGCTCTCCGCGCGCACGCAGGCGCCCGACCTCGGGGCTCACGCGCGCCGGGGCGAGATCCTCACGCACCCGGTCTTCCGCAGGCATCGCTCCGAGACGGAGATGATGCGTTACCTGCACGCGCTCCAGGCGAAGGACCTCTCGCTCGTGCACTCCATGATCCCGCTCGGGTCGTGCACGATGAAGCTGAATGCCGCGGCCGAGATGCTGCCCGTCACCGAGCCCGGGTTCGGGCGCATGCACCCGTTCGCGCCCGCGTCGCAGACGAAGGGCTACCAGCGTCTCTTCTCCGATCTCGAGTCGTGGCTGGCCGAGATCACCGGGTTCGCGAGCACGTCGCTGCAACCCAACGCCGGCAGCCAGGGCGAGTACGCCGGGCTCCAAGTCATCCGCGCCTACCACCAGGATCGCGGCGCGCCGCAACGCGACGTGTGCCTGATCCCTCACTCGGCCCACGGCACGAATCCCGCGAGTGCCGTGATGGCCGGCATGAAGGTCGTCGTCGTCGAGTGCGACGAACAAGGCAACGTCGACGTCGCGGATCTGCAGAAGAAGGCCGAGGCCAACTCCGCCCGGCTCGCCGCGCTGATGATCACGTACCCCTCGACGCACGGCGTCTTCGAGGCGAGCGTGGCCGAGATCTGCGCGATCGTGCACAGCCACGGTGGTCAGGTGTACATGGACGGGGCGAACATGAACGCGCAGGTCGGCTTGTGCCGGCCGGGCGACATCGGCGCCGACGTCTGCCACCTGAACCTGCACAAGACGTTCTGCATCCCGCACGGCGGCGGCGGTCCCGGAATGGGCCCGATCTGCGTCGCGAAGCACCTCGCGGAGTTCCTGCCCGGGCATCCGAACGCGACGACCGGCGGTCAGCACGCGATCGGTCCGATCTCGGCCGCGCCGTGGGGCAGCGCGAGCATCCTGCCGATCTCGTGGATGTACATCGCGATGATGGGTCCCGACGGGCTGAAGCAGGCCACGCAGGTCGCGATCCTGAACGCGAACTACGTCGCCAAGCGACTCGAGTCGATCTACCCGATCCTCTACCGCGCCGCCGACGGACTCGTGGCGCACGAGTGCATCCTGGATTGCCGTCCGCTGAAGTCGGCCGGCGTCGAGGTCGAGGACGTGGCGAAGCGCCTCATGGATTACGGCTTCCATGCGCCGACGATGAGCTGGCCGGTCGCGGGCACGCTCATGGTCGAACCGACCGAAAGCGAGAGCCTGGCCGAGCTCGACCGATTCGTCGACGCGATGATCCAGATCCGCGCCGAAGTGACCGCGATCGAGCGCGGCGAGCTCGACCGCGTGGACAACCCGCTCAAGAACGCGCCGCACACTCAAGCGCACGTCGTCTCCGACTCCTGGTCGCACGGGTACGGACGCGAGCTCGCGGCGTTCCCCGCGCCGTGGACCCGCGAGGCCAAGTTCTGGCC